>FWPV01005139.1_pt1 | contig 26535 bp, 19 predicted proteins | sample 2228371 | NCBI WGS metagenome assembly FWPV01 (sample SAMEA103939776, study PRJEB20133) | metagenome
GGCCGCTGATCCGGACAGCCCGGGCCGCCCCAATCCGCCGCGGGCAATTCGCCGTTTCGGGACGGCCTCGCCCGGCAGGGCCGACTACCAGCTCTGGCCGGCCGCTGATCCGGACAGCGCGGACACCGCAACAACGATCCCTGGCTGGCGGGTCATCGGCACAGCGCGGACACCGCAACAACGATCCCTGGCTGGCGGGTCATCGGCACAGCGCGGACACCGCAACAACGAGCCCTGGCCGGCCGCTTATCCCAACAGCCCGGGGCGCCGCAGCGGCCACCTGTGCGGCGCCCCAAGTCCTCTAGTGTCAACCGGGCTCGCGTGCCCAGCCGCCTCACATGCCCAGCCTCCTCACGCCCTTCCTTCACCCATCGCGCCGCACGATCTCTAACAGTTCCCCGTCGGCGTCGAATATGCGAACCTCCAGAGGCATCTGGCCCGGCAGGCTGTGAGTGGCGCAAGCGAAGCACGGGTCGTAAAGTCGGAAGGCCATCTCGATCCTGTTCAGTGTGCCCTGGGTGATCTCGGCACCCCGGCGAATCAAGGCCTGGGCAGCCTTTTGGACCGACATGCTGATCGGCGCGTAGTTGTTGGTTGTGCCGACAATCAGGTTGACCCGGGTGAGGATGCCCTTCTCGTCCGTCCAGTAGTGATGGGTCAGAGTACCTCGCGGTGCCTCCACACAACCCACACCCTCGTCAGGCGTTGTGGTGACCACCTGCCGGGTGTTGGGGTCGGTAATCTCCGGATCGGTGGCCAGCTCCAGCATGCGCTCGGCAGCGAACAAGAGCTCAACCAGGCGGGCCCAGTGGGTGGCGAGCCGATGGTGAACCGGCTGGTAGCGGCCGTTCAGCCTCTTGCTGCCCAGCGTCTCGTAGAGCTTCTCATAGGCCTCCTGAGCTCTGGGCGTCGCCATGCCGTCCGACACGTTGAGCCGCGACAGCGGCGTCGCACAGTAGATGCCGCTTTCTGGTCCGTCCACGAAACCCCTCCAACCCACCTGCTTCAGAAACGGGAACTTGAGGTAGGTCCAGGGCTCCACGTGTTCGGCCACGTGCTCGCGGTAGTCTCGCGGATGGTACTTGATCAGCTCTTTGCCATCTGGGTCAACCACTCGGATCAGGCCGTCGTAGAAATTCGTGTGGTTCCCAGCGTCTACCATTCCCATGTAGTACGTGCGATGCACATATGTGTCCCCGAGAATAAGGTCGACATATTCCTTGTTAGCAAGCACCAGATCCTCGAACACCTTCAGGCTGAACAGCCCGAACTCCACGTTCTCGCGGGCAATCTGCTCGAATTCCTGGCGCATTTCTTCGGTGATCGGCTGGCTCCAGCCACCCGGCAGACCGGCCACCGGATGCACACCACGGCCGCCGAGCTTCTCGATCACGTGGTGGTTGCGCTGGCGGCAGGCAATCACCTGCTTGCCGGCCTCGAGTCCCACCTTGTGAATCACCCCCAGGATGTTCCGTTCGGCAGCCGGGGCGTCGGGACCGACAACAAAGTCGGGGCCCCCCAGGGCGTAGAAGTGCGTGGTGTGGTCGGTAACGAAGAAGGCCATGTAGAAGAGCTCGCGCAGCTTCTTGACCGCCGAGGTAGGCTCCACATGGAAAAGCGTGTCTAGAGCCTTGGTGCTGGCCATATGGTGAGCCTCGGGGCAGACGCCACAGATGCGATTCGTGATCCGGGGCATCTCCTCCGCCGGTCGGCCGACACAGAACTGCTCGAAGCCGCGCAGTTCCGGCACCACGAAGTATGTGTTGGCCACCTCGCCGACCTCATCGAGGAAGATGTCGATCCGGCCGTGACCCTCCAGCCGGGTAATCGGATCGATGCTGATCTGCTTCATTTGGCTGCTCCCTTCCCCATATGGTCCTTGCGTGCCCGCTGCAGTAAGGAATGCGCCATCCCGAAGCGGTAGAACGTGCCGGCCGGATCGGCCAGCGTGGCCATCACCTCGTCGATCCTGCGCTCCAGCTCGTGTTCGGGATCGCCTGGCTGACCGACACTGGTCACCGAAGCGATCGCCGAGAGCATCTTGGCTCCCTGGTCCTCTACGTCCAGAGGGCCGTAACAGCCCTCGCAGCGCATGCCGACTCGGGGGCAAAGCGCTCCGCACCCGCCGCGGGTGGCGACTCCCATGCAGACAATGCCCTGCTCCAGAAGGCAGACCTCGGGCTCGGGCACGATTTCGTACGGCCGATAAAACCGCTCAATAGTCTTGACGTTCTTTTGCCGCGGGCACTCGTCGCACACTGCCACCTGGCTGGCTCCGACGATGGACCCCTTGGGCGGCAACTCGGTGCCCTTGGTGAGGGCGTTGGTCACGGCCTCCAGAACAGCCCAAATCTGAGGTGGTTCAGGCGGGCAGCCAGGCACGGTGTAGTCAACCGGTACCGTCTGCCCCAACGTCTTGACCGTGGCGTAAAACTCAGGCAGGTGGATCTCGCCCTCCGGGACGACAGTCCGTTCCTGCGGTAGGTGGTGGTCCGGGTTCTCGGTGGAGGGGTTGTCCGTGTATGCCGCTGCCAGGGTGGCTTCGCGGCTGGTCAGGTTTGACAGGCCAGGAATGCAGCCCTCGTGGGCGCAGGACCCGAAGGCCACCAGGATCTTGGACTTGGCACGCAGCACGTGTGCCAGCTCCTCGTTCTCGGAGGTCCGAATGGCACCATTGAACAGGCAGACATCAATGTAGCCGTCGGGATAGCCTCGCACGTCTTCGTACTTGAAGTCGGCCGCACAAGGCCAGAGCGCCAGGTCGTACACCTCGTCCACGACCAACAGCTTCTCATGGACGTTGAGAATGGCGATGTCACAGCCGCCACACGAGGCGGCCCAGTAGACCGCCAGCTTCGGTTTGCCATTCTTAGCCATGCGATGCCTCCTGCGTAGCTGATGCGATGTCGGCTGTTTGCTCCGGATTGCCAGCCAAGACCGTCTCGCGCCAGCGCAGCGGACCCAGAGCGCGGATCTGAGCTGTCATGCGGTCGACGAACTCGGCCAGCCGATTGCCTTCCGAGGCCGAAGCCCACAGAATCTGAACGCGCTCCGGCTCGATGCCCAGCGCGGGCAGCATTCGTTTAAGGAGCACGTAGCGCCGCAGCGCTTTGATGTTGCCGTCTACATAGTGGCATTCGCCAGGGTGGCAGCCGGCAATCAAGACGCCGTCCGCGCCCTCACGCAGTGCCTTCAATACGAACTGTGGCTCTACCCGGGCGCTGCACATGACCCGGATCGGCCGCACGTTCGGCGCATACTTGATGCGCGACGTTCCCGCCAGGTCAGCGGCGCGATACGAGCACCAGTTGCACAGAAAGCCAACAATAACCGGTTCAAACTGGTCGGCCATGATCCTTCCCTCTTCTAGGCTTGCGCCGGCGCAGCTTCTCGCCGGTCCCAGAGGATGCCGTCAATCTGTGACATGAGTTGCTGGGTGGTGAAATGGGCGCCGGTAATGGCTCCGCTTGGGCAGGCGGCCACGCAGGCACCACAGCCCTGGCATAGGGCAGTGATGACATGCGAAACCTCCTTGTCCTCCAGGAACTCAATGGCATTGTATGGGCAGAGGTTGTTGCAGATCCGGCAGCCGGAGCACAGCTCCTCGTTGATACTGGCGCGCACCGGCTCGATCATCACTGTGCCCTGCGCTATCAAGCTGGCCACCCGGGCAGCGGCGGCCGAACCTTGGGCGACACTGGCCGGGATGTCCTTCGGACCCTGGCAGCACCCGGCGACCAGCACGCCTTCGGTCATGGTTGCCACCGGATCCAGCTTGGGGTGGCGCTCAATGAAGAAGCCGTCGAAGTCACAGCCCATGCCAAAGAGCAGCGACACCTCTTTGGAGTCATGTCGCGCCTCGATGGCCGGGCTGAGCACCACCATGTCCACCGGGATGCGGCGCTGCATTCGCAGGAGGGTGTCTTCTACCTGGACGATGACCTTGTCTTCCTCATCTGGCGTGCGGGCCATCGTCGTGACCTCGGCGACTTTGCCCCGGATGAAGCTCGTGCCCTCGTCGAGCAGCCGGTGGTAGAACTCCTCATAGCCTTTGCCAGGCGTGCGCATGTCGATGTAGCAGTTGTAAACCTCACAGTTCGGCAGGCGCTCGTGCAGGATGTGGGCGAACTTCAAGGAGTACATGCAGCAGATGCTCGAGCAGTACTCGTGGTAGTTCTTATCCCGGGAGCCGATGCAGTGCAGGATGGCGACAGACTCGGGCGCCCGGTCGCTGTCCCGTAGGACGATCTTGCCACCGGTTGGTCCCGCCGCGTTGACCATCCGCTCAAACTCGAGGCTGGTGAAGACGTTTGGGATGCGGCCGTAGCCGTATTGCGGGATCTTGCCGCAATCGAAGAGATCGTAGCCCGTCGCCAGGATTATGTTTCCAACGTCTATCGTCAGCAGTTCATCCTGCTGGTCGAAATCTATGGACTTTGGTTCTGTCGGGCAGAAAATGTAGCAAGCGCGACACTTTCCTTTCTGGAACCACACGCAGTTCTCGCGGTCAATGACCGGGAACTTCGGCACTGCCTGGGGGAACGGTCGGTAGACCACCTTGCGCTTGCCAAGATTGGCCTCAAACTCCTCGTCCACGACACTCCATGGGCACTTCTCGATGCAGATACCACAGCCGGTGCAGGTCGACTCGTCGACGTAGCGAGCTTTCTTGCGCACCGTGACCGTGAAGTTGCCGAGGTGGCCCTCGACCCGCTCGACCTCGCTCCAGGTGTAGAGCGTGATGTTGGGGTGCTGACCTACCTCCACCATGCGCGGCGTCAGGATGCAGGCCGAGCAGTCAAGCGTCGGGAATGTCTTGTCCAGCTGCGCCATGTGCCCACCGATCGAGGGCTCACGCTCGACCATGTACACGTGGTAGCCGGCGTTGGCCAGCTCAAGGGCAGCGGTGATGCCAGCAATTCCGCCCCCGACCACCAGGGTATTGGGGTTGATGTGCACCTCGATAAGCTGCAGCGGCTCGTGATGGACAACGCGCTCGATCGTGCCCCGGATCAGCGCTTTGGCTTTGTCCGTTGCCGCCTCGGGATCCTCTGTCACCCAGGAGTCCTGCTCGCGAATGTTCACCATCTCGCACAGGAACGGGTTCAGGCCACCTCGCTCGCAAGCCCCTCGAAAAGTCTTCTCGTGCATGTGTGGCGAACAGGAAGCCACCACCACCCGGGTCAGGCCCTTCTCTCGAATGTCCTGCTCGATCAGTTCCTGGCCGAGGCTAGAGCACATGAACTTGTAGTCGCGTGCCACGTAGACGTTGGGCTGGTCACCGGCCCACTCGGCGACACTCTCCACGTCTACCTTGCCGGCGATATTGCTGCCGCAGTGGCACACGTACACGCCTATGCGTTCCGTCATACCATTCCTTCCTTCCAGTGCAGCGGGTGCGCGAACGTGAGTTGACAGATCTTTCGCCCGGGCGCCTGGCCCAGGCCTGCTTCTGACAGGGTAGCTGCGCGGTGGGTAGCCAGGGTGATCACGCCCGTGCTCTCTCCCGCGCGTAGGCAACGATCTCCTTTGTCGAGACCAATTCCTTCCCGAAACCCAAGCGCTTGGGCGGGATGCCGAGGGCCAGGCCCACCAGCTGGGTGAAGAACACTACGGGCATCGAGTACCTGGTGCCCAATTCGGAGTTGACCTGCCCTTGATAGCACTCCAGGTTGATCTGGCAGAGCGGGCAGGCGGTAGCGATCACCTGGGCACCACGAGCCTGGGCGTTCTCCAGCAAGTTGCCGAGCATGCCCAGGGCGGCTTTGCGGTGGGTGGCCACCAGCGAGCCCCCGCAGCAGCGCAGCTTGAGGTCGTACTGAACCGGCTCGGCACCAATGGCCGCCATCAGGTCCTCGTAGTACATCGGTAGCTCGACGTCCTCGTTGGCCTTGCGAGGTCGCACGATCTGGCAGCCATAGTAAGCCGCCACCTTGAGGCCTTGCAGGGGATGGGAGACCCGCTCGCGAATGGCCTCCAGGCCGACGTCCTCGATCAGCACGTTGAGCAGGTGACGACTCGTCGCCCGGCCTTCATAGTGCAAATCGTCGGCCTCCAGGGCGAAGTTGATGTGTTCGGCCAGATCCGGATCTTCTCGCAAGTTGACGGCGGTAAAGTACATGTTCTTGAAGCAGCCGCTGCAGGGCGCGACCACGGTATCGAAACCGGCCTTCTCGGCCATGGCCAGGTTGCGGGCGCACAGGGTGAAAGCCAGAATCTCGTCCACGTGGAAATAGGCCGTCGCGCCACAGCAATTCCAGTCTTCAAGCTCCACCAGCTCGAGCCCCAGGGCGCGCGCCGTCTCCACGCTCGAGACGTGGTAGGCCCGGGCCATCTTCTCGAGCGAGCAGCCCGGAAAGTAGGCGTAGGATTTCATGCTGGGGCTCCCATCGGTATGATCCGCTGGACCATGCGCCGGAAGTTCTTGATGCGCTTGATCCGCGAGGGTAGAACAGGCATCCGGCCCTTCAAGAGCAGAAGCGAGCCCATCTCGCCTTCCTGGATGATGCCTCGCGGCCCGAGGGTCAGCATGTACACCGGTGCCAGGGCCGGTTCATATGACTTGCCGGTGCGCATGATCATCTGCATGAAGTTGCGCTCGAACTTTGGACCGATCATGTCTTGCTTGTACTCGCCTCGCCACACTGAATAGCGCTTTAGCGCGTACATCATATCGGCAATATCGATGCCGGCCGGGCACCGGACCACGCACTGGTAGCAGGAGGCGCAATACCAGAAGGTGTTGGACGCCATGACCTCGTCCCGCAGATCAGCCTTGATCATGGCGATGAGCAGTCGGGGCCCCTTGTCCATGTATCTCGCGACCGGGCAACTCACCGAGCACGTTCCACACTGCAGGCAGCTGTTGATGGAGCTGCCCCGCACCGATTGCAGCAGGTTGTTTACCTCGCGGGCGAAGCCCCGCCTGGGCGCCATTTACGCTTCCTCCTGCCTGGCCTTCTTCCGCTCGTCCGCCGCCGCGAGCAGCGCTGCCACCTTGTCCAGCAGCACCCTCGGCTCGACCGGCTTCTCGAGCAGCTCGTCCACTGGTACGAAGTGCGGGTGCACCGGCTGACCAGGGAACAAGAAGGCCAGTTGCTCCCGGATGCCGGTGATGATCAGCACTGGCAGCTCCCGCAAGCGCGGGTGGCGGCCTATCTTGCGAGCCATCATGACGCCTTCAGCGCCCCGACCCATCATGATGTCCAATAGGAGCAGGTCATACGGTTTGCTCTCCAGGGCAGCGAAACCGTCTTTGGGATTGTACGCTGCATCGACGAGATAACCGGCCCGCTCTAAGATCGACCTGATGCCGGCGACGAACTCGGGATCGTCATCGACGATCAGCAGTTGTCGCTTTGTGTCGGCCATTTGTTCCCCCTTTCCAGGTGCCTGTGATCTGTTGTCGGCCCGCCTCGCTTCGGGCCCCATATTCTATGAATCGGGGCGGGCAGTGGAACCCGCCGCCGAAGGCAACCCGCCCTCGGCTTGCCGATCCTGGCCTACCGCAGGAAGCGCGGGCAGGCGGATGGTGAAAGTGCTGCCAACACCCAGCTCGCTTTGAACCTCTATCTGGCCGTCGTGCGCCTCAATAATGCGTTGCGTGATCGCCAGCCCCAAGCCAGCGCCATGCTCTTCGGTCTTGCCGGTGTAGAAATCGCGGAATATGTGCGGCAAGTCCTCGGGGGCGATGCCGACGCCCTGATCGACCACTTGCAGGACCACTGCGTCGGCCTCGCGCCGAGCCCGGATCTCCACTGGCCTGCCCGGCCGCGAGTACTTGACCGCATTGCCGAGCAAGTTGACCAAGGCCTCGACCAGGGTCCCCTCGTCTCCCTGGATGACGCCCACGTCCGGTGCCACCACTTTGTTGATTGTGATGTCCTTGCGCACCGCTTGTGGCTCTACGGTCTCCGCCGCTGTGTCGATCACCTTGACCACCGACACGGGGGCGAAGGACGCCTTCAGATTGGTGATATCGACGGAGATGACCCGAAGCCAGGTGTGGATGAGCTTGAGGAGATTGTCGATGCTGGCCTTCATTCGCTCCAGCCGGAGCTGCTCTTCCTCGGTCAGCTTGGGCGCCAGATCCTCAGCCAGGAAGTAGAGATTCTGTTGTACCGCGGCCAGCGGCGACTTCAGTTCGTGCGACACAATGGCTGCGAAATGCTCGCGGAGCGTCTCCCGCTCGCGCCGCAAGGCGATGGCCTCCTGCATCAGCCGCCGCCGCTCGAGGCCCCGCTCGGTGATCAGCCGCAGCTGATCGGGTGTGAAGGGCTTAGGTATGAAATCGTAAGCCCCCTTCTGCATAGCCTCTACAGCTGTGCTGACTGTGGCGTAGCCGGTGATGACGATGGTCACGATCGTCGGGTCCTCATCGCGCAGGCGCTGCAGCACCTCAAAGCCCGAAATACCGGGCATTTTCAAGTCCACGAAGACCAGGTCGGGCGCGAAATCACGCACCAGCTCCAGGCCGGTCGCGCCATCGGTGGCCGTTCTGATCTCGTAGCCGCGGCCCTTGAGGATCCGCTGGCACGAATCGAGAACAATCTCCTCGTCGTCGATGATCAGTATCCGTGGTGGCTCAGTCGCGACCATCAGGGTCAGCCCTTTCTCCCACCGGCAGACGAACCGTGAAGGTCGTGCCCTTACCTACTTCGCTCTCAACAGTGATCGTCCCGCCATGATCCCGGACAATGCGATAGCTGATCGCCAATCCCAGCCCCACGCCGTGTGATTCAGCCTTGGTGGTGAAAAAGGGCACGAAGATTCGGTCCAGGTTCTCCGGACTGATGCCGTGCCCGGTGTCTGACACAGCTACCTCCACCATCGAGCCTCCGGCGCGCGACCGCGTCGACACCGTCAGCGTGCCCTCGCCGTCCATGGCCTCCACGGCGTTGATGATCAGATTCATCAAGACTTGCTGAATCTGCGCTGGATCGACGGTGACTGGCGGCATATCATCGGCCAGTCGGCGCTCAACCCGCACATTGTGGAACAGCGCCTGCCGCTCCACCAGCGCCAGGGTGTCGGCAATGAGCTTGTTGACGTCGGTTGGGCGAGCTTCGGAAGGCCGCTGGCGAGCGAAGTCGAGCAGGCTACGCACGATCTTGGTGCAGCGCTCAGCCTGGGTGACTATCTGGCTCACCATCTCCTGTCGCTCGTCGTCCGGTGGCATCTCCTCGCGCAACAGCATAGCGTAAGCCACGATGCCCTGCATCGGATTGTTCAGCTCATGCGCCACCCCAGCCGCCAGCTGGCCGACCATTGCCAGGCGTTCGGAGCGTTGAATCCGGGTGCGGGCCATCTCCTGGATCTGCTCGTCCCGCTCCTTGAGAGCGCCGGCCATGGCGTTGAGAGTGTCAGCCAGCTCACGCAGCTCATCCCGCGACCGAACCTCAGCCCGGGCGTCAAGGTCTCCCGAGGCCAGCTGGCGCGACGCGCGGGCCAGCTCAGCGATGGCTCTGGACAGGCCATGCGACATGCCGTAGGCCAGCCCCATCGACGCCAGCGCGCCACTGAGGGCTACCGCCAGGAAGACCCGGGCCATGGCCCACTTGGCGGCCACGTAGCGCTGCTCCAGGATGCCAACGTACAGCATGCCGATGGGCTGGCCCTCGAAGTTGCGAATTGGCTCGTAGGCCGTGATGTACCAGCTGTTGACCACGAACGCCCGGCCAAGCCAACGCTGGCCCTGGCGCACGACCCTTTCGTAGACCGGCGCTGAGGCCAGGGTGCCGACGGCCCGCGAGCCATCTGCATTCCGCACGTTGGTGGCGATGCGCACCTGATCCTGAAAGATGGTCGCGGTGCCGATGTCCAGGCCGCGGTAAGTCACGTCCTGAAACAGTGTCTGTTTGATGCGATCCACCAACTCGTAGTTGCGGTTGAGCAGCACGCCACCGTACAGGACACCGATAACCGCGCCATCGTCATCGAACACCGGCTCGGCCACGCGCAGCATCATCCCGTCCTGGATTCGGGCTGTGGCCGCTGGTGGCGCCATAGCCGTCTCAATCAACTGAAACTCGGCCCGCCGCACCAGTTCTGGTGACTCCATGGCCAGCTCGCCGAAGGGCACGATGGCCGTGGCCGCCGCCCGTCGATGGTTGGCGATGACCCACTGGACCATCGGGTCCCTACCCATCTCAGTGCCCTCAAACTGCGGGTTCAGGGGCCGGGCCAAGACACGTCCGCTGCCGTCAGTGGCGTTCAGGATGTCCAATCCCTGGGTGATGCGCACCTCGTTGAGGATGCGCCGCAGCTCGAGCACGTCGGCTTCGGCGATGGCCCGCTTCACCGACGGCCGAACGGCGGTCAGCCGCACCACCAGGGCCAGCCGATCCAGAGCCAGGGCATAGATCTCGTGGGCGGCGTTCAGGTCGGTCGTGACGCGCTCCTGGGCTTCGGCCATGACGCGGTCCGATATGAGCCGCATGCCGATGACCACGAATACCAGGCTGATCAGCAAGATGACGAAGACGAAGGTCAATGTCAGCCGGGCGCCCAGCGAGAGGCCCGGCCGATCCGGCCAATGGCGCCAGCGACGCCCGGCGGCGCTCTTACCAGCCGGCGAATAAGCCGTCATGGCGAGCACCCAGGCAGCCAGACCAACTGGCCAAGCGGCATGCAACCCTGACGAACCGCCAACTGGCTGTCGCCGCCTGGCCACCGGCCGTGCTGGCGCTTGCGGCCGGCTCTCACGTCAGAAGATCGCCTCGTGGAGGAGTTCGACTACGTCTTTGACCACAAGCCGATCCTCCAATCCCAAGGTCTTCACGGCATCACTGAACATAGTGACGTCTTTGGGGCAGGCGACAACAAACACCTGCACGCCGTCCAGCGCTGCCGCCTCCCGGATCCGGGCCTCGCTGGGTCGCTCCTGTACGGCAACTTCGGTCATCCAGATGCGTCCACCGCCGGCCCCGCAACAGAAGGTGCGCTCGCCATGGCGCGGCATCTCCACCAGGTGGCAGCCGGTGGCCGCGATGAGCTGCCTTGGCGGTTGAGTGAGACCGTTGTAACGGGCCAGGTAGCACGGGTCGTGGAAGGTGACCCTATAGCCAAGCTGCCGTTGGGGCTTGAGTCGGCCGCTGGCCAGGAGTGCCGCCAGCAACTCGGTCACGTGCTGGACGGGCCGGCCGGCCAAGAGCTCGGCCGGATACTCGTTGCGCAGCACGTTGAGGCTGTGCGGATCGGTGGTAACGATTGCCCGGAAGTCGCACCGCGACAGGATGGCAGCGTTCTTCTCGGTGAGCATCTCGTACAGACCTTCTTCCCCGATCCGCCGGACATCATTACCGGCGTTGCGCTCGGCCTCGTAGAGAATGCCGAAATCCACTTCGGCGCTGCGCAGCACTTCGGCCGTCTTGCGGGTTATGTCGGTCAGCGAGGTGCTGTAAGAGGCATAGTCGCCCACGTACCAGAGGTATTCGGCCGGCTCCTTACGAATGTCCTTGATCGGTGGAGCTATGGCTTGCGACCACTTGGCGCGGGCCCGTTCCGACTGCCCGAAGGAGTTGCCATACCGCCCGAGATTGGCTAGGGCGTCCTGAAGCTGAGCATCCAGCCGTCCTTCAATCACTAGATACCGGCGCAGGTCTACGATCGTGTCCAGATGCTCGATCAGCACCGGGCACTCCCGGACGCAGGCACCGCAGGTGGTGCAGGACCAAAGCGTTTCGTCCTTGATGAGCTCGCCCACCAGGGCTGAGCTGCCGTTGCCCGCGGCCGCCTTGCCGTTGGTCGACGGTTGTCCACCGCGCTCATCCAGCGCCCGCCTAACGGCCACGATGAGCTCCTTAGGACTCAGGGGCATACCGGCGGCGTGGGCCGGACAGGCATCCTGACAGCGACCGCACTCGGTGCAGGCATCGGCGTCCAGTAACTGTTTCCATGAGAGATCGGTCAGCTGCGAGGCATAGCGGGGCTCACCCTGTGCGTCCGTGCGCAACGCCGCCAGCTGGCCAAACGGCCGGTCGATCTTCGAGAAGAACACGTTGAGCGGCCCGGTCACGATGTGCATGAGCGTGCTGGCCGGCAGCGTGACAAACAGTGCCGCCACCACCAGCAAGTGAAAACCCCACATTGCGGCGTGCAGATTGTAGAGCGTCGGCTCGCTGGCGCCGGTGGCGATCCACAGCCGGGCTACAAGCCAGCCGAAAGGCGTCCACCATGCCCACTCAGGTCGCTCTACGGCCAGACGCAGCGACTCCACCAGCAGCCCGGCCATGACCACGACCACCAGGAGAAGCAACGAACGTGTGAAACGTGGTTCAAGCGTAAGGCGGGCCGGGCGTTGGACAAGGCGCCGGTAACCAGCCAAGGCCGCGCCAATCAAGAACGTGAACGTGGCGCTGTCAAGTATGAGTTTGTACCAGAGGTAGCGAGAGCCCTGGAGGAAACTGAATACGTGACTGTGGATTGTGGCCAGGGCGGTGCCTAGAAAGAAAACGAAGAAGCTCCAGGCGAGCGCGGCGTGCATGATGCCCGGATAGCGCTGTCCGAGCACGCGCGTTTGCACGATGGCGTAGCGAATCACGCGCCCCAGCCTGAGCCAGGGTCGGTCCCAGCGCTTCTCCGGAAGGCCGATGAACCAGCGTCGGGCATGGCGAACCAGGCGGAGCAGGAGCACAGCGCTGGCGACAGCCATCACCCCGTACGAGATGACTGCGGCCCACAGCTCAGGCAGGCCCCAGAAGTCGATACGTTCCGGCATTTCCGGTCTCCTTGAGGTTGTGACTTAGCTCGCAGCAGCTTTCAGCCGCTCGATCAGGACCGGCAAGAGATCGAACATATCGGTCGTCGTGCCCCACCTGGCAACGCCGAATATCGGCGCTGCTGGATCCACGTTGATCGCGATAACCGTCTCGCTGTCCAGCATGCCCTCTACGTGCTCAGGTGCGCCGCTAATGCCCAGTGCCAGGTACAGGCGGGGACTGACGCGCTTCCCCGACTTGCCTACCAGGCGCGAGGTGGGCAACCAGCCCTGATCGACGATCGGTCGCGAGGCGCAGACCGCTCCACCTAGTAGGCCGGCCAGCTCTTCGGCCAGCTCCAGGTTGGCCTCCTGCTGGATGCCACGACCCACGGCCACCAGAACCGGCTCCTTGCTGATATCGACATCGCCCGCCTCAGGCGCCACGTAGCCGCGCAGCCGGGTGCGGCTTGCGGGCAACTCGGGCACGCCAAGAGCAGTCACCGGCGGCGGCTCTGTGGTTCGCCCGGCGTCGGCTTTCAGACCGCCGGGAATGAGGGTCAGGACGGCAACCGGCGAAGGAATCGGGCCCTGGACGATGATCTTGCCGCCGCAGATCTGGGCCACATAGCCCGCCCCGTCGTCACGGATCCGCAGGCACCGGCTGACCAGCGGCCAGCCGCGGCGGGCCGAAAGGCGCCCTGCCAGCTCAGCACCGATGGTGGTGTCACCCATCAGGACAACCCGTGGCGACAGCTGGCCGATCGCGGCATCCAGGGCGGCCAGACAGAGGTCAGGCTCATACTCGGCCAGCGTTGGGCTGTCGATGTAGACGACCCGATCGACGGCCAGATCAGCGGCCAGCCCTTGAGCGTTATGGGCCATGAGCACGGCCGTGACCTGGCCGCCCAGGCCCTGGGCAAGGTTGCGCGCTGCGGCCGCAGCAACATAGCTGATCTCCGCAACCTGTCCCTGGACATGTTCGATGACAACTACCAGATCCTCGTTCATGGCATCTTCCTCAGCGCAGCATCCCGGCGTCACGGAGAATCTCTACCAGCCGATCGGCCACCGTTCCCTCGTCGCCCTCGATCATGACTGCCCGTTCGCTTGGCTCGGGTGGGTACATGCGGTCGATCTCGAACTCGTGCCCGTTGGCAGCGAAGTCGACAGACTGCTCCTCGATGGTGCTGCTCTTCATGGCCTGGCGGACGCGGCTCACAGCGACGTAGCGCGGCGGTTGCTCGGCCGCCTGTATGCCCAGCACCGCGGGCAGCTGCACCTCCAATTCAGCGACCAGGCCGCCAGGGAACTCCTTGCGCACGACAGCCTTTTCCTGCTCCAAAGACACGCCGGCGACGTAGCCCACATAGGGCAGCCCTAAGTACTCGGCCAGAAGCGGCCCAACGGCCCCGTCCAAATCGTCATTGGCCTGAACGCCGGTCAGCACCGAGTCAGGCGCCAGCGGGCCGATCACTCCAGCCAGAGCTCGGGCATAGGCATGGCTGAGCAGTCGCTCTGGAGCGCCGACCAGCTTCACTAGCGCGTCGGCGCCCTTTGCCGCGGCGGTGAACAAGACCTCGTCCACGCCTTCGGCGTCGGGCGCGATGACTGTCACCTGGCCGCCACTGCGTTCCTTCAGCAACAGTGCCTGCTCGATGGCATGATCATCGAACTCGTTGATGATCAGTCGCAGCCAGCGCCGGTCAAGGTCGGTGCCGGTCGCATCCACGCCGATCTCCTCGACGAGGTCCGGCACCAGCCGAATCGGAACCACGATGTTCATCGTCTGCCGCCTCCCTTACTCATGCGTTTGGCGTGACAACGGCGGAGGCCAACAGCTCGGCGATGTCACGCACCTGGAGATCTGAAGCCCCGGGCACGGTCTTGGTGGCGTCCTCAAAGCGAGGCAACTCATACGGGCAGGCCACCGCCAGAATGCTAGCTCCGGCTGCCACCGCCTCGCGCACGCGCCACTCAGACAGCCCCGCCCCGGCGCGTTCCCATAGGAAACCGTCCAGCCACATGCCTCCGCCGCCACCTGCACAGCACAGGCTGGTTTGGCGGTTGTGCTCCATCTCCACCAGCTCGATCTGCGGTATGGCTGCCAGCAACCGCCGCGGCGGGTCGAAGATCCCATTAGCCCGACCAAGGTAGCACGGGTCGTGATAGGCTACCCGTGCGGCCAGTGGCTGGCGTAGATGGCTCGCCAGCTCAGCTAGCCGCTCGTTCAGGAACTGGGTGTAATGCTGGACCGGGTACTCCACGCCCAGGCGGGGGTACTCATTCTTAAGGGCATTGAAGGCGTGCGGATCGCCGGTTACGATCTGGCCGAACTCATAGCGGCTGAAGGCGCGGCCGTTACGCTCGGCGAGCATCTCGAACAGCCCGCGCTCGCCGGCGAGGCGCTGCGAGTCACCGTCGCTCTGCTCCTCTGGCCCGAGAATGGCGAAGTCAATGCCCAACAGGTGCAAGAGCCTGGCCAGCGCGCGCGAGGCCTGGGTGACCCGGGGATGGTAGGATCCGTAGTCGCCCACGAACCACAAAACGTCGACCGGCCGTTTGATCTCCCCCAGTATGGGCACCGGGGGCTCCAGGCCGCGAGCCCACTCCGCCCGCTTGCGAGGTGACTCACCCAACGGATTGCCATAACGTTGCGTCTTTTCGAGCGCGTCCTGCAGCTCGGCCGGCACGTTGCCGGCGAGCAGCAGCTCCTCCTTGGAGCGCGTCATCAGCCCAGCCGTTAGCGGGATCTTGGCCGGGCAGCCGTAAGTGCACAGGTAGCACGACACGCACAACCACGCCGAGTCAGTAGCCAGGGCGTAGTCGAGGTGGCCGCCCCGCAACAGCCCGATCATCGCCCCCGGCGGGTACTCCATGGCAAAGCCATGTGGGCAGATGCCGCTGCAGGTGCCGCACTGCAAGCACGTTCGAATGCGCTCGCCGTCGGGAAGCTCAATGAGGCGGGCGTAGAACTCGTTGGTGATCGGCGTGCGACCCGTTATCTCGACAACCACAGGATTACCTCCTGATCAAACTGCCAGGCGGCGCCGGTGCCTGCCCGGCCCGGAATAGGCGCGCGAGGATAACACAGAGTGGCTGGCCAGGCCAGTGGCCCGGCCGGGCGCCTCAAGACCGCATGACGTGCCGTGGCTCAAGCGCCTCGGCGATGGCGCAGGCGCGGATCGAGCACGTCGCGCAGGCCATCGCCCAGCAGGTTGCAGCCCAGGACGGTCAGCATGATTGCTACCCCTGGGGTGGCCACCAGCCACCACTCGGTGAACAGCTTCTGGCGGTTGTCGGAGAGCATAAGCCCCCACTCGGCCAGCGGCGGTTGAGCGCCGAGGCCCAAGAAACCCAGGCCGGCGGCATCCAGGATGGCACCGCCGATTCCCAGACTGGCGGCCACGATGAGCGGTGAGAGCGAGTTGGGTAGCACATGGGAGAATAGGATGCGCCGGTGGCCGGCGCCGAGCGCCTGCGCTGCCGCCACGTAGTCACGCTCTCGCTCAGATAGCACGTTGGCGCGGACGATACGGGCGTATGTCGGTATGGACACAATGCCCACCGCCAGCATTGCGTTCATCAAACCGGGCCCGATGACCACAACGATGACCAGTGCCAGAAGGATGCTGGGAAAGGCCAGCAGGATGTCGGCACCGCGCATGATCACCTGGTCGACCACACCGCCCAGGTAGCCGCCCACGGCGCCCAGCAGGGAACCCAAGAGAATGGCCAGCGCCACCGAGGATACGGCGATGAGCAATGTGGTCCGCCCGCCATACAGCATCCGGCTTAGCATATCGCGCCCCAGCTGGTCGGTTCCCAGCGGATGGGCGCTGGAAGGCGGTAGCCGCGAGGCCCGCAGGTTGGTCGACCAGATGCCGTGGGGTCCGGGTTTCTCCGGGGCCACGATAGGCGCCAGGACGGCTGATGTGACCAGGCTTCCCAGGATGAGCAGGCCAGCCAGCGCCAGGCGGTTGCCGAGCAGACGACGGGCCATGGTGCGGGCCTCAGCTGCAGCCGGTGGCAGGGTCACGTATAGCGAATCCGGGGGTCGAGCCAGGCGTAGGAGAGGTCGACCAGCAGGTTGACCGCCACGAAGACGGAGGCCAGGGTAAGCACGCCGGCCTGGACCACGGGTACATCGTTGGCCGGAATGGCACCTACGATCCAGCGGCCCATGCCCGGCCAGGCGAAGATGGTCTCGGTGAGGACAGCTCCCGAGAGCAGAAAGCCGGTCTGTAGACCAATGACGGTGACGACGGGCAGAGTGGCGTTGGCCAGCGCATGGCGGGCAATGACCAACCGCTCAGCGACGCCCCTGGCGCGAGCTGCTCTGACGTAGTCTTGCTGCAGGACCTCCAGCATGGCCGAGCGGGTAATGCGGGCGATAAAGGCGGCCGGGATGGTCGCCAGGGCCAGGGCGGGCAACGCCAGGTGGCGCAGAGCATCGCCAAAGGCCGCCAGGTTGCCCGTGAGCAAGGCATCTAGCACGTACAGATTGGTTACCGTCTGCAGCTGGGTCCCGGTGGTCAGTCGTCCCCCGGTGGGGAACCAGCCGAGCCGGAAGGCAAAGACGTAGACCAACATTAGCCCCAGCCAGAAGACGGGCATCGAGACACCTACCAGGGCTACAAACATGGAGCCCAGGTCGGCAGCTGAATTGTGACGCACAGCGGCCACGATACCCAGCGGCACGCCGATGCCGATGGCCAGCAGCATCGCCGCGAGGGCCAGCTCGACCGTTGCCGGGAAGTACTGCGCCAGCTCGCGGGCCACTGGTCGTTGGGTGATGACCGAACGCCCGAAGTCGCCGCGGAACACGTTCCGCAGATAGCGCGCGTAGCGGATCGGCAGGGGCTGGTCAAGGCCATATTGGATCTTTATCTCCTCACAGCGAGCCTGGGTGTAACGCTCACCCAGAAGAGCGGTGCAGGGGTCGCCAGTCAGGGACAGAAAGGAGAAGGTGAGCAGGGTGACGCCGAACAGCACCGGAAGGGCAAGGAGCAGGCGCCGCAGAATGTAGGCAGTCATGGCAGTAGGGAGGAGCCGGAGGCGGGGCAGCCTCCGGCTCCGCGGGCGGCGAGTGCTACTCTTTCTTTACCCCGGTGAGCAGCGTCTGGATGGGGCTGGGTACGTAACCGCGGACGTTCTGGCGGAAGAACAGCGGCACCGCGCGATGCACGATCGGTACCGCTGGCAAGATCTCGTGGATCATCTGGTTGGCCCGTTCGTACATGGCGGCGCGCTGCGACTGGTCACTCACCGTCGCTGCCTGGCGCAACAGATCGTTGAGCACCTTGTCCGGTGGCAGCGGATTGCCCTCGGCGTCGCTGTTGAAGCGTGCCGAACCGCCGCAGAAGAACATGCACAGGTAGTTGTCGGGGTCGCCATTGTCCCCCTGCCAGCCCAGCAGATAGAGATCAGGGACCCCACTGTCCACGTCCTTGATGAAGACTGTCTTCCAGTCCGGCGAGCGGATCTCCACCGGCAAGCCGAGTTCGGCCAGCGATGCCTGGATGGCCTCGCCCAACTCCTTGGGCTTGGGGAAGTACATGCGCTGTATCGGCGGCACGTAGAACACGACCTTCTCGGGCATCTTCTCCTTGGCAAGGCATTTGTCGAGATATTCCTTCGCCTTTGCCATGTCATAGGGATAGTCCTCTATGAGTTGGTTGTACCCCCACATGCTGGGCGGCATCATCTGGCTCGCGGGTTCGGCGTCGCCCTCGTAAAGGCTGTCCACGATACCTACTTTGTCGATGGCGTGGGCCACCGCCAGACGACAGTTGAGGTCGTTCCATGGCTTATGCGCCATGTTGAAGCCTAAGTACCCGACGTTGTTTGCTGGCTCGAGAACTACCTGCAGGTTCGGATCAGCCTGTGCTTTTGCCACGTCCTCCGAGTTCACCTGGTTCATGGCGTCGATCTCGCCTTTCTGAATGGCCAGGAACCGTTGCGAACCATCGGGGATCACCCGAAAGACGATCTCGTCAGAGGCTGGTGGCTCGGCCCAGTAGTCGGGATTGCGGACGATGCGGATGCTCTCCTTGGGCGTCCACGATTCGAGCTTGTACGCGCCGGTACCAACTGCAATTGGGTTGCCATCAGGCGTGCCATAACTCTCGCCGGCCGCCTGGACAGCTTTGGGGCTGGCGAAGGCGAAGTTGCCCATGGCCAGGGTCTGCAGGAGCGGGGCGTTGGGCCGGTTTAGAGTCAGCTTCACGGTCATGGGATCAACGGCTTCGACCGACGCCAGGACGCTCAGCGGCTGGCCTGCCTCATCCAGGTCGCCCTTGAAGCCCTGGAACATGTCGGCCCAATACTGGAACACCCAGCTGGCAAAGTGCTGTGGGTGCTCGCGGTCGAACCAGCGGTTGAAGTTCCAGACCACGGCGTCAGCGTTGAAATCGGTGCCGTCGTGGAAGCGAACCTCGCGCCGCAGGTTGTAGACCCACTCCAGGCCATCAGCGGAGGTCGTCCAACTGATGGCCAGCGCTGGCTCGACCTCGGTCGTGCCGGGCTTGTAGCGGGTCAGGCCGTCATAGAGGTGCCAGGTTACGAGCAGCGACTCGCTATCGGTGACATCTGAAGGATCCAGCTTGGTCGCGTCTTCGGGATGAGCGAAGATGAGCGGTGACACAGCGCCCACCTCGGTCGGCAACTGGCCGGCGGCGATGGGCGTACGCGCCTGTGGCGTTGCCGTCGGCTGGGCTTTGCAGCCCCAGCTCACGGCGCCCAGCGCCAGGACCAGAAGCAAGGAGCAAGCACAAGTCAGAGTCGGTCTCACAGTCCCTCCTTCGCCAGTGTGGTGATCACGCGAACAGGCACCGCCGGAGGATCGCGATGCCGACCGGTTGCGCGTCGCGGCGGCAGCTGGCGAATATAGCCGAGCCGACGGCTGACGGTCAACCGGACCGCGGCGCGGCCCAGGAGCACGAGCACCGGGGTGCGCTTCTGCGCCGTCCAAGAGCTAGTTGCCCAAGAGCAATGACGGGAAGTTCAGGCTGAAATCCACCGTGGACCGCGAATACCGCAGCCAGAACCCGCCGCCATACGTTCGCTGGCCGACTATCCAGCCGTCCTCTGGCCCGCTCATCCGCACCTCTCGCAGCCAGCCGGCTACCGGACAGCGCTCTTCCCGCCAGGCCTGCCCGTCCCAGTGCGCGATGGTGCCCTTGTAGCCAATTGCCCAGCCATCATCGGTCGAGATCATGTGCACTCTTGACAGGTGGTCCTGGATGGCGGTGGGAACGGTCTGCCAGGAGCCACCGTCCCAACGCAGAAACACCGCCAGCTCGCTGCCGTCGACCCGGGATCCCACAACCCAGCCATCCGCCGAGGAGATCATGTGGATGTCCTTCAGATCCGTCGCCTCGAGCGCCAGATCGACCGTCCACGCCTCTCCGTCCCAGCGAATGACGGTTCCGCCTGCTCCAGACGGGTCGGTGCCGACCGCCCAGCCAAGGCTGGGCGAGACCATGTCCAGGCCTGTCAGATGGCAGGCGGTGCCCACCGGGCTGGGAACGCTTCGCCACTGAAGACCGTCCCAGCGCCAGATAGCACCCTGCCAGCCGACGGCCCAGCCTTCCTCCGGTGAAAGCATGTCCACCGCCTCGGCTCCGGGTTCGGGGCGTGCCGCCTGATACCACTGTCTGCCGTCCCAGCGCAGCATGACCCCCGGCATGCGATCGGGGTCGGCCGCGGCACCCGGGTCGGGCCCCACCGCCCAGCCATCGGTGCTCGACACCATGCTCACCGAGGTCAGGTGGGAACCTCGGAGTGGCACCAGGCGCTCCGTCCAGCCCTCCGGAGCGCGGCTCAAGATCACGCCCCCTGGTCCTTCACCGCCGACGGCCCAACGGCGGCTGAAGTCGCTGATCTGTAGCGCAAACAGCTGGGGTGCCGTATCCGCCACCCAGGCGGTGCCGTCCCATCGCCAGATCCGGCTGAGCCCCTCGTCAGCCGCGGCCGCCCAACCCCAAGCCGACTCTGGCCCGACGGCCAGCGCCGTAACATCTCGCGGCTCACCGTAGGTCTGCCAGCCATGACCATCCCAGTGGTAGATTCCCTCGCCGTTTGTTCCCAGCCACACATCGCTCGCTCCCGCCGCCACCACGATGGGCGCCTCGCCGCCAGGATCGATCCGTGGGTCAGCGAACGGCAGCCAGGAATTGCCGTCCCAGTGCAAGATGCCGGGGCCTGGTTGGAGCGCGCTGCCCGCAGCGTAACCGTCCGTCGGGGTGCGCATGTGAATCGACATGAGCTCCACCGCCTCGGTCGCAAAGACTTCCTGCCACTGGCTGCCATCCCACCGGAGGATGAAGCTGCGCCACGGCGGCTCGTGCGAGCTGGCCACTGCCCAACCATGGTCGCTCGCCACGAAAGACAGGTCGTGCAGATCGCCAGCGGTCGGTGATGGCATCGCCGCCCAGTCTGCGCCATCCCAGTGTAGCAACGATCCATTCTCGCCGACAGCCCAGGCGTCAGCCGCGCTGACCATGTCCACGCCAGTAAGTCGGTCCGTAACTGGGCTGGCCATCTGACGCCAGGCCGGATGGTGCCAGTGCCAGATGTCACCGCCCTCGCCGACAGCCCAGGCCTCCTCGCCAGTCTCGTCCTCGACAACTGCCTGCAACCGCCGCGGCGAGGGTGCTAGCTTCTCGCGCCAGGTGACGCCGTCCCATTGCCAGGTAATACCACCCTGACCGACCCCCCAGGCCTCGGTAGCCGAGCGCACAGCCAGCGCCATCGGAACCTCAGCCGGGCCCGAACTAACGGCCAGGGACCACGCTGTGCCATCCCAGCGGTAGGCGGCCTTACCTACCGCCCAACCGGCCGCAGTCCCCAGAACGTCGAGCGCTGCCACGGGGCCGGCCATCTCCACCGGCGACCAGGCCGCCCCGTCCCAGCGGTACAGTCGCATCCCGGCAACTGCCCAGCCCAAGCTTTCGGACTGCATGTCCAGATCGTCCATTGAGTAGTCGTCCGGAGCCGGCATTTCATGCCAGGCCTGGCCGTCCCAGCGCAAGACCACCGCCCTGGTGGCGGTGAGCGATGCGCTGCGAGTTCCGCCGACCCAGACGCTGGTGGCGGACACGACGGACAGGGTGGTAGGCTCGAGGCTCTGGAAGTTCGCCACGGCCGACCAGCTTGTGCCATCCCAGTGCAGGAAGACGGCGTTCTCGTCTTGGCTTCCCACAGCCCAAACATCGGTGGCCGACGCCGCCGTAACGGCCACCAGGTCCGCCTCGGTTGGGCTGTCCACCGATTGCCAGCCCGTGCCGTCCCAGCGCAGGATCGTGCCGCCCTGGCCCACAATCCAGCCGTCGGTGGGGCCAACGAGCTCGACGCCCTTCAGCTTGGCCGAGGCGCCGTCGATTCCGCCAACCAGATCAATGTCCTTCAGATTGGCCGAGGCGCGGTCGTTTCCACCAACCAGCTCGATGCCCTTCAGCATGGCCGAGGCGCGGTCGTTTCCACCAACCAGCTCAATGTCCTCCAGATTGGCCGAGGCGCGGTCGTTTCCACCAACCAGCTCAATCGCGTTCAGGTTGGCCGAGGTGGGTGAAGTGAACGCTTGCCAGCCATTGCTCGTCCAACGCACGACGGTTCCGGCAGTGCCGACGGCCCAGGTCTCGCCTCCAGCGCCGATCGCCAGACTCCGGAGGTGCCTCTCGCGGGGCACCGGCCACTCCGACCACCGCCGACCGTCCCAATGGAGGGTCGTGTTGCCGACCGCCCACACGTCGCTGGCCGAACGGGCGCACACGTCGACCAGATCCACCTGGCCGAGGCAGGGCGGCTGGTTCGCATCCCCCCAACACTGCCAGGTGCCGTGGCGTCCCTCCGCAGTAGGGGTCTCCGGGAGGGCGGGCTGCCCAGCCACGGCGCCGGCCAGGAGTAGCGAGGTCGCCGTGAGCGGCAGCCACAGCCGGGCTATTCTTGAACGCAAGTCCCCCATCCTGGCCTCCGATTGGAAGTCCGCGCCCCTTTTGGACTGGCCGGCTCCCGTGCGGGCCTGACCAGAACTCTGCCCACCGCTGCCGTGGACGCGGGGCCGGGGCGCATAGTGGGCGCTACTCCATGGTACACGCTTTTGACGGCAGTGCCAGGGGCGGAGCGCCGGCCGTAGCGGCCTTGCCGGCGAGAGCTCTTCTACTGGTGGAGCCGGCTGGCGGCCATCGAGCCGCCAGGGTATGATGATCGGCCTATGGATCTGCTGGCGGGCTACTGCCACGCCGGCCTACTGCAACGGAGGGAGACGATGAGGGCATATTGCCGACCAGCGATCCACCTGTCGGTGGGGCTTACTTTACTGGGGACCCTGGCAGCACTGGCCACGGCGCGACTGATGCCAGCGAGCACGCCGCAAGCGCTGGCGCGCAGTGGCGGCATGATCGGCTACTCCGGCAACCCGGCGCAAGGCGGACAGTCGTGCAATCGCTGCCACACTGGCGGCGTGGAACCGCAAGTCGCGTTGAGCGGCCCGGAGGTGGTGCTGGCGGGCGAGACTCACAGCTACACCCTAACTCTCGCGGGCGGTCAGTCCGTCGCAGCTGGCTTCAACGTCTCGGCTGAGGCCGGTGAGCTCCTGGCCCTGCTGGGTGCTACTGACGTCCAGCAGATTGACGGCCAGGTGACTCACACCGGGCCCAAGGCCGTCGACGCTGCTGGCCGAGCGGCCTTCCGCTTCCTCTGGCGGGCACCGGATGAGCTGCCGGGCGCATCGGCGACGCTGCGACTATTCGCTGCCGGCAACTCGGTCGACCTGGACGGATCAAGCAGGGGCGACCGGGCGGCCGTAACCAGCCTGGCGGTCATGGTGCTGGGCCAACCGATCACCCCCACGGTGACCATCACCCCCACCGTCACGATAACGCCGACCGTGACGGTGACGCCCACGGTGGGCCCCACGGCGACGCCGACTGGGCTGCCGCCACAGCCGGCTTACGAGACGGTTTTCGGTGGTTTGAACAACCCACACGGCCTGTCACGCGTTGGCGTGCGGGAGTACCTGGTTGCCGAGGGTGGGACGGGCGAGCCCAGGCCGGGCGAGTTTGCCCCCGGCAATGGCGATGGTCGGGTGCAGCGGCTTGGGCCGCAAGCCGAGGACCGCGTGTTGGTGGTTGGTGGATTGACGAATGCTCAGGACCCGGCGGGCGGCATCGTAGGTGCCAACCACGCCATCCAGATCTACCTACCTTCACCCAGTGTTGGTCAGACGGATGGCTTCGTCCTGGTCGCCCAATCAGGCGGGCCGGGTCACCTCAGGCCTGATGAGGCTGCCCGGATCCTGCGAATTGGCCCCGACGGCGCGCCGTCGGTTCTGGCTGATACCCTGGCTTTTGAGCGTCTCCACAACCCTGGTGGCGAGAGCGGGCCAGAAGGGATCGACTCCAATCCCTGGCGCCTGCTTTATGATGGCCAGCGGGTGTTCATAAGCGACGCTGGTGCCAACGATGTTTTGACCATGGATCCCAGGAGTGGCGAGCTATCGCTCTACGCCGTGTTTGACCCCATCGGCACGTCGCAAGCGATCCCCACTGGCATTGTTCGTGTCGGCACAGTGACCTACGTCGCGCTCTTGGGCGCCATGTTCCCCAGCTCGCCGAACGGTCAGCTGCGCCGTCTGGAGGACCTGAATGACGACGGCGACGCCTTGGACGCCGGGGAGAACACCTTGCTCATCAATGGCCTGGCCATGCCCACCGACCTGGCCGTCGGACCGTTCGGGCACCTGTACATCCTCGAGATGTTCCCAGGCGCGCTGTCGGTGGTGCATCCCGACTGCTGGTCGCCTGGCCGCAGTTGCCCGCCGGCCGATCGCACAGTGCTGGCGACAGGCCTGACGGCGGCCACCGCCTTCACCTGGGATGACAACTTCGACGCCCTGGTGACGGTTGGGCAGCCGAATCCTGCCGGGCCTAGCGTGACCACGGACCGCATCGTGCGGGTGCCGCGTGAGCAGCTTGAGCCATCGGAACAACGGCTAGGAGGCCTCTATCTGCCACTTGTCTTGCGGGCTTTTGGTTGGTGAGCCCTTGCGATAGCGACCAAGGATTCTACACACCCCGGTGGTGGCAATTGGGAGCTGTCGCTTCGGGTGAGATTCGGGCGCCGCTCGTCTGGTGCGGACAGCACCACTCCGGCCGGGTCGAGGTAGCCTGGGACCACCTCCACTCCGGCCGCGTCGAAGTGGCCTGGGACGGGCCCCACTCCGGCCGGGTCGGGATGGCTTGCGGCGATTCCGACTCCGGCCGCGCCGAGGTAGCCTGGGCCGACCCCTACTCCGGGCTTGTCGAGATGGCCTGGGCCGTGCCTCACTACAGCACACGGCCCGTCCAGGGCTGGGTTTCGATGAGCTGGCCAGGGCCTGGAGTGAACACCGGGCGCCATGGAGGGGACTCGGCCCTGGCCTGCCACCGCACCATCGAAGGTCGGTGGCCATGCGGCGAGCCGACAGCACCCGCGCCCTGCGCCGAGCACAGTGCCAAGAATGGCTGCTGTTGACCTGGCCGGTGCGTTGGGCGGTCTGCTGGAAGAGATCGCCGAAGTCGCTGGCTGGTTGTGGGAGCGTGGCTGGGCCGAGGCCAATGCAGGTAACCTGTCCATCGACGTCACCGAAGAGCTCGGCCCGGCTGCGGCCGCTTTGAGTCATCAGGCGACGGTGGGCCGGCGCCCAGAACGCGGCTGGCGCCCCGCCTCGGCCGGCCACGGACCGAGCGCCGTCGAGGCGCCCGAAGATTCAGGGTCTGCAGCCGCCTCGATGTCGGGGCCACCCGTGGCTAGCGCCTCTCAAGCCGGCTCAGTGCGGGACGCCGGCCTGTCTCCACCTCCATCAGCCGTTGTCTCCGCTGCCCCCTACGGTCCGCGCCTGGCCGGCCGCTGGTTGATAGTGAGTGCCGCGGGCGCCCGTTGCCGCGAGCTAGCCCGGCAGCCTACCCGGCACCTTGTCCTGTTCCAGCCGGTGGTGGGTGGCTGGCAATGCTGGCCTGTGCTTGTCTGGCTGCCCGAGTTCGCGGCTGGCGCAGGCGAGGCCGGCCGCAGCCCAGGATGCGCAGGTCCAGGCCGGCCGGTCGGCGAGCCAGATGAGCGGCAGGCCGAACCTTTGGCTATGGCGCAGCTCGAACTCAGACCGACTTCTGAGCTCGCCACGCACCTGATGATCCACAGCGCGCTGCGCGAGGCTGACTCGGCCTACCGCGCGGTGCTCCATAGCCACCCGACCCACCTGGTCGCGCTCAGCCAGGCCAGCCGGTTCGCCGCGGCTGATCGGATGACCGCGGTCCTTTGCTCGATGCTGCCTGAGCTCAAGCTTGTTCTGCCGGAGGGCGTTGCCCTGGTGCCGTATCTGGCACCCGGCAGCGACGAGCTGGCGCGCACCACCGCCCAGGCGCTTGGACGCCAGCGGGTCGCGGTCTGGGCAAGGCACGGCTGCGTGGCCGTGGCCTCCGACCTGCGCGGGGCTTTCGACCTGGTTGACGTCGTCGAGAAAGCGGCCCACATGTACTTTCTGTGCCGCTCTGCCGGCATCCAGCCCATCGGGCCTGGCCAGGCGGATGCGTCGGCTCCGGCCGATTGACAGCCGCGAAGATCGGGTGTATACCGTACTTTGTAGGCCGCCGCGCTCGACGCGCGGCGCGAGATGCGGGGCAGACATGCGCGCCGGCCCCACGGCGCGGCGACCGGGACGTGAGTCGTGATCTGCGCGCCCGTGTTCAGTTGCCCCGAATCCACCCTCGAGGGCCGCGATGCCGGCCAGCTCTTCCGCACCAAGGAGGAGTGCCAAAGCCAGTACGCCGATTGCCGCTGCCTGGAATGCGACCCGCTAC
>FWPV01005140.1_pt1 | contig 26530 bp, 26 predicted proteins | sample 2228371 | NCBI WGS metagenome assembly FWPV01 (sample SAMEA103939776, study PRJEB20133) | metagenome
AAAGAAAGTATTATTACTAGTAACACAAGTAACTTTTTAAAAGTACATTTGATAAACAAACCGTCAACCATTTTCAGGCTAACACAAACTGTTGACCGTCGACCGTTGTCAGTTGACTTCCCTACAGCTTCCCCAGCCACTTCGATAATTGCTGCACGCCTTCGATGCTTTCCCAGCAGTATTTGAGGAGAAAGCTGGTATCGATGTCTTTCTCTGCTGCGGCTTCCATGGCTTTGGCGCCGTCAAAATTCACAAAGCAGAGTCGGGCGACCAGCAAACTATGTTGACAGCCCAATTCGGTGCCGGGTAGCAAGGCAATGCCGGTTTGATCCAACAATTTTTTGCAAAGCTCTTCTGAGCTGTAAATACCCTTTCTCGACAGCTCCATGCGGTAGTTTTCAAAATTGAGGAGGAGCTGAAAGCCCCCTTCCGGCTTGGAGAAATGGAGGTTGGAATTGCGGAGCATCTCTTCTAGCTCCCGGCTTAAGGCTTTTAATATTTTACGACTTCGTTGTAGGTAGATGTCCACTTCGACGGAAGGCTCAAACAATGGCAAAACTGCATCTTGAATCGGGCCACTGGTGGCGGCAAAAGACTCGAGCATCAGCAAGGAAAGGGCTTCTTTGAGATACGATAAGTGAGAAGGCACAATCAAGTAGCCTAACCTCAGCGCTCCTCCTCCTCCCCATTTGGAAACCCCGCTGCTTATTAAGGTGCCTTCAGGGTAGAATTGAGCTATAGACATAGGGTTGCCATCGTATTGCAAGCGACTGTAAATCTCATCCGAGTACAGCAGTATCTTATGCTCCTTGGCGGTTTCGGCCAGTTTTTTCAGCTCTGCTAAGCTGTAAACGGAACCGGTGGGATTCGAAGGAGAATTCAAGAGTAGAATTTTCGGTCTTTCCGGATTGTGCTTTACGGCTTCTTTGAGCTGTTCCGGACTAATCTTCCAGCCTGATTCTTGCGAGGTATGGATCCATTGCACCTTTCGGCCGGTTAGCTTGGCCATAGGCGAATAGCTCACCCAAGAAGGTGTTGGAATGAGGATATCCCCATCAAAGGCATAGGCTAAAAGAAAAAGCAGCGACTTACTGCCGGGACCGATCAATACCTGCTCGGCGTTAACGGGAAATTCATAACTGCGTTGGTGAAAATCGGCAATGGCCGTGCGCAATGCCGGCTTGCCCAGCACCGGAACTAAAGGTTCAACAGAACTGTAATTGGCTAAGCCTTTCCGAACCAGCTCCGGCATGGGGAAAGGAGAAAGTGCGAAAGCAAAATGGTATACCTTCTTACCCTCTGCCTCCATCTGTCTACATTTCGAGTGCAGGGAAATTACACCCGGTTCTTCCACCGGCTTGACCTTGTTATTTAAGCCCATTGTTGAAAGATAAGAAATTCGAGCTGAATAGTCGGAAAAGCGAAACGGAACCTGCGCTGGCAAAGGCTTTGAATTTCCACTTGGGAAAGTGTCGATAAGGCTTAATTTTGCAGAGCTTTAATTAAAAACGAAAAGAAACAATGGCTGAAGTAATACGCATGCCGAAGATGAGCGATACGATGACCGAAGGGGTGATCGTAGCCTGGAATGTGAAAGTGGGCGATACGGTTGCTCCCGGCGATATACTAGCAGAAGTGGAAACCGATAAGGCCACCATGGAATTGGAAAACTATGTAAAAGGCACCCTTTTGCATATCGGCATTCAAGCCGGCGACTCCGTTCCGGTAGATGCCATCATCGCGGTAGTTGGTGAAAAAGGTGAAAACATTGACAGCATCTTAGCCGAGGCGAAAGAAGCGCCAAAAGCGGAAGAAAGCAAAGCGGAAGCCCCGGCCGAAAGCGCAGCTCCTGCTCCGGCAGCCTCTGCTCCAACAGCTCAGCCTAGCGCTATTGTTTCCAACTCCTCAGACGGTCGCGTAAAAGCGAGCCCGCTAGCGAAGAAGTTAGCCGAAGACAAAGGCATCGACATCAGCCAGATTCCGGGTAGCGGAGAGAATGGCCGAATCGTGAAACGCGATGTAGAAAACTTCGTTCCGGCAGCCGGTGGTTCTGCTTCAGTGAGCACCATTGCCGGTCGCGAGAGCTACGAGGAAATCAACGTATCGCAGATGCGCAAAACCATCGCGCGTCGTTTGGCTGAAAGCAAATTCACGGCGCCACACTTCTATTTGACCATGGAAATCAACATGGACAAAGCGGTGGCAGCTAGAAAAGCAATTAATGAATATTCGGAGACGAAAATCTCCATGAATGATATGATTGTGAAGGCTGCGGCTATCGCGCTTCGCAAACACCCGAATGTAAACTCTAGCTGGTTAGGCGATAAAATCCGCATCAACCACCATATCCACGTAGGTGTGGCCATGGCTGTAGATGAGGGTTTGTTGGTTCCGGTGGTTCGTTTTGCCGATCACAAATCGCTTAGCGAAATCAGCTCTGAGGTGAAAAACTACTCCGAGAAAGCGAAAAACAAAAAACTTCAACCGGCCGATTGGGAAGGCAATACCTTTACCATCTCCAACTTGGGTATGTTCGGTATTGAAGAGTTTACCGCCATCATCAACCCACCGGATGCCTGCATTTTGGCAGTGGGTGGCGTAAAAGAAACCATCGTAGTGAAAAACGGCGAGATGAAACCGGGCCAGGTTATGAAAGTGACCTTGAGCTGCGATCACCGCGTGGTAGATGGCGTTGTAGGATCTAAATTTCTCCAGACCTTAAAAGAACTCTTGGAAGAACCGGTTAAGATTCTGGTTTAAGCCAAGATTAAAAGAATAGAGAAAGCCTCCAGTGTTGGGGGCTTTTTTGTTGAGGGATTATTGATTTCTGATTTAGGGATTTGAGTACGCTTTCTAATTCGTCTTCGGAAGTAAAATTATGAGTTGTGAATTGTGAGTTTTAAATGGCTGTGAGCTACCAATTAGTCTTCGAAATGAGGCCATTTTGAATTCTGAAGCCTGAATTATGTATGACCAATCTCTGTGAGCCTGTGAACAACTCTGTGAACTGTGGTTAAAAAGTCCATAAACCAAAGAGGAATTGAGTAATAAAATGAGTGAATCCTGCTAATCCTCCAATCTTTAAATCCTGATTCAGACAATCGAATGACAACGCCTTGGCTATGGACCATGGTCCATGATCTATGGACCAAACTACCTTTCACCGTACCCCACCCCCTGCTCAGCTACCCCATACCGCCCAGTCCGGAAACGGTCCTGCAAGGAATCATTCCATAAAAGCGGATTGCTGTGGTTGAGGTGGATGAAGTGAATCTTGGAGGCTTGATCCGGAGCGAGCGAATCGATCAATTGAACCGTTTCTTGCACAAAAGGATGCGGAATCTCTTTCATGTTTCTGCCGGGTAATTCGCCTTCGCTAAAAAAGGTGGCGTCTAAAAAGGCTAGGTCAACTTGCTTGAGTAGTTGAGGCAAAGAGCGATTCCATTTTTCCCATTTATCGATATCCGGGATAAAGAGGACCTGTTTGCCTTTGTAGTGAATATGTATTCCCGCCGTTTCAGAATATTCATCGCGGTGCGGAACCGAATACAGCTGCACTTGAAAGGGTCCGAGTGCGAAAGGCTTGAGCGTATCCTGAACCTGTATTTGAATATTCTTGAGATTGATGAGCTGATCCCAGGGGCCGTTGTTTTCTAAAAACGTCGCCATACGCGGCAGACAATAGACCGGAATCGACTTGGCATTCAAGGCTTCCCTACCCAATTGCATCAGGCCGGAATAATGTCCCATGTGCGCATGAGTCAGCACAATGCCTTCCGGTAAATAGGGATAAGCCCCTTGGGTGGAATCGTGAAAAAGTTGAAGCTGCTTAGCGATATCAGGTGTAGCATCCAAGAGCCACCACTTCTTCGACTCGGCATCCATAAGAGCTAGCGAGCTGACCATACGCTGCTTTTCAGGATATAGCTTGGCCTCTTCGCAACAGCGTTTGCTGCAGGCAATTTGCGGATAGCCGGCATCTTGAGCGATGCCCAAAACGAAAATATAAGGCGAGGCCGACTCTGGCGGCGGGGTAAACAAACTGATTCCCAGCAGGCCCAGTGCTATACTTAGCACAACCTGCCGGCTACGGAAGCTTTTGAACATTAATTCGAAGATACAAAAGCCCGCTTCGGAGCTTTCACCGGCGGTACGGATGAACGCAGGTAATTTTCTCGTTCGATAGGTTTACCGTAGATGCGCGCTAGCATGGCGAGTTGTCCGATATGCGACAGTAAATCGGTAAACGGACCTTGAATCATCAATTGCAGTAATTCTTCGTCTACGTAGTTGTGATCCAAGAAATCTGAAATATTGGACAAGACGGTGTGAAACTGGTCTACGCCTTCGGTCCAACTTTCCGTTTTCCATTGGATGCGGTCCGTTTCAGTGAGGGCAGATTCAGCGAAGGAAAGGAGGTTCACCATGTGATGAACAATTTCGAGCGGTGTGTGGCTGTCGGGACTCAGGCGATACAGGGCGAAGCCGGAATCGGCATGCTGAATCGCTTTGGTGAAGCGGTAATCAGCAGTAGCCAAGAGGTGTTTGGTCAGCGTGTTCATGGCATTCTTGTTTTGGATTTTGGCAGGGCAAAAAAGTTTATTGGGAGGAAGAAGTTACAAAACTTTTACACTGAATTCCAAACATTTAGGGAGAAAAACATCGGGAAGTTGTGGCTAGGCGACATGGAGGCTTGCTGCTATTGAGATAAGACGAGCGTCAGACGAACGGTCCTATGGTTTTGAAGGAAAATGATAAATCTAAAGCTTATGATTTCGGTAGTCATGGCCGCCAGACTAGCTAGAAAACGAATACTTCAAGCCTAGGTTAAATCCGGAGAGGAATCCATAATTTCTGTAGGTGATTGATGACTCCTTCTGGTTTTCACCGGGCCTGAATCGAATGGTCTGAGTGTAGTTCTCCAAAATGGACCTTCCGGTATAGGCTTGAAGTCCGAAGTGAAGTGGCCATTTTTCATGTACCTTATACCAAACGGAAATCTGAGCCTTCATATAGGTATTCAATTCTTTTCGGTAGTTAAACTCATCGCGGTAGCTATAAACCCTTTTGGTTGGCAACTGATTCCAAATTCGGGTGGTGAGGTTCCAATCGGCATCAGACCATTGCAGACTATAAACAAGTGCCTGTATGCCCAGCTCCATTTCCCATCGCTTGCTTTGAAACAACTTGCTGAAGCCCGGGCCTAGCATCCAAATTCCTACGACATTATTTTGGTAGTAGTTCGGGCAGTTTGCTCCCGGTTCACAGAAATTCATGGACGTTTCAAACGACTGTCTAGCAAAATTTAGACTGACCGAATAATTGGATTGAAGACGATAGTTCAGATTAAAATTCGAATTCAACGTTAATGGCCGCCAGCGCTTCAGTAATTCCGGTTTGTGATTCGGCTCAACTTTGAAGGTAACAATTTCCGAATTCGACCAAAAAACCCCGGATCCAATTTCTATACTGAATTGCGCATTGCTCCATTTAAACCCAAATAGCAGCAACAACATGAAGACAAATCTATTCATAGCGCAGGAGCTGAATTTGAAGGGTTTCGAGGGTTACTCCCGACGCTAAGTCATAAAATGTGAGGGCCAGGTTTAGCGAATCGCGGTAACGGGTTCCATTTATTCGATAGGTATGCGCACCAAAACCGTCTTCCATCATTTGCAATGAAAATAGGGTATCAGAATTCGCATCGAGTTTTTGACGGTCAAGAACTCGAAAATTATACTTTGATCGGCTGTTCGCATTGGTAGGCTCCCAAACATATTTGTACTCCCCAAACTGAAATTGACTCGAATCAGCCCGAATGGAATCAATCACCATCTGGCCAAAGGGAAACTTAATCGATGTATCATTCACCATATACCTTCCAGCCTTCCTTTCCCAACATTCATTCATCATTGGATAAGAAACAGCACCATCACATACACAAACGAGGTCAACACATTTCATCAAAGGAGGACAATCATCACAGGCGGTATTGCCCTTTTGTTTGCCACAAGAGGCTAGAATAAAGAGTGAATAAACTCCAAATCCCAAGAACCCATATTTCCACTTCATAGGTAAACAAGTATAGGGATTTGGACGCACATTAAGGTCAAATGTTTAATTTCGAAATAGGTCTTTGAATTGCGACAGCACATGACACAGCCAAATAAGTTCACGTTATACCAGAGATTTCCGGATAGGGAGCGTGCCTCCGAGTTGATTTCCGTATTGAAACAGCAAAAAATCGATTTTAAACTTATCGACAATAGACCGCCATTAGACCTCACCTTCTCCAATAATACGCTTCAAAACGAGGTGCAAATACTGGTTAAACAAGCGGATTTTGAAAAGCTAAACGCCGTGCTTAACGAACAAGCGGCTAAACTCATAGACCAAGTTGATTCCAGCCATTACCTCTATGACTTCTCCAATGAAGAGTTATACGATATTCTTCTGAAGCATGATGAATGGAGTGCGCTCGACTTCCAAATCGCTCAGAAGCTATTGTTAGAAAGAGGGCAACCCATCAACAGTGCATTAATAGAAAGCCTGACTAAAAAAAGACTCGAAGACTTAGCTCAACCTGAACAAGGGCAACAAGTTTGGATTGTATCCGGATATATCTTCGCCTTGCTTGGCGGGCTAATCGGCACAACCATTGGCTGGTATTTATGGAGGTTTAAAAAAACACTTCCCAATGGCCAGAAAGTGCACGGTTACAGCACCTCCGATCGCACTCATGGACTAATTATATTTATTTTCGGAATACTCAGCACCCTATTTTGGTTCATCCATAACTATTCAGAAAATTACTTCTTAAACTCGTTATGAGACATGTACATTTAACTCAGCAATTCACTAACTTGTAAGTCCTATGAAATACCTACTTTTTACATGTGCCGTGCTGTGTTGGGTTGGTTGCAAAAAGGATGATCCCACGCAGCCGCCGGCTAGCACAAATGTTACAGTCTTGCGCGTAACAGCTGATTCTTCCAATACAAGCTACCGTTTCGATGGTGGAAAGGAATTTAAAGTTGCGGCCACAAACGGCACCTTTGACTCACTGCCTCTCTTTATTGAAAAAGACATCAAAGGCGACTTTGGAACAGCTACCATTCATTGGCAACCCGACTTGACGCCTGTGTTGAAAGTGACCCAAAACTGGCTCAGTATTCAAGAGTTTATCTTACCCGCCAACTTCGATGATTCTCAGCATTTCAACAGAATCCCAAATCCGGTGGCCCAACCAGCCGATTCCCGGTTTCAACTGATCGATTGGCATTTATCAAATCCGCCCGACTATGCAGCCATCTGGCCAGCCATAGCCGATTTAGAAGTGGTGCAAAAGCACGTGGCTTCCAATAAAAAAATTGGTGTTTACTATTTCTTTATCAGCCCTGTTCAAGGTGCACAAAAATGGTCGTGGTTGATCTTTTTGGAGAATTAGAGGATTTAAAGGCATTCAGACGTTCAGATGTTGGGACATAGAGACTTGGTGACTTTAATCGCTCCATCCTGAAATGAGATGACCATTTAAAGCATTACAATAACACATTAACAGCGCTAAATGGTATAAAATGCCTAGTATTACCTTGCCTAAAAACAGGTTAGGCAAAATGTTAATATGGACATCCAAGACAGATATATCGGCTTTTACACTCTAAATCCATTTTGGACTGTAGAAAAGCCTGACATTGAAACGATCAAAAAAGACCCAAAGAATTTTGAAGAAGAACTTTCTAAGGTTGTTGTCTCTTATTCTGACGAGAATTTCAAGATTGAAATCTGTAGAGATGGATTAATACTTTTGCAAATAACTCGATTAGAGAATGAACGAAACATTATTGAAAGTGAAGACAGGAAGACACAGTCAGACACAAGAGTACCAGACTTTAATGCCGAGTACTTAGCTTACTTGAATGCATTCCAACTTCTATTAGCATCCGCTACTTTAAAAGTGCAAAATTTCAATTATTTTGATAATGTTTCTCTTTCATCAAATGATGTTGTTAGAACGACTAAAAAGAATGGAAAATTTGATGGAGCAGGTCTGCCAGTATTTGACATTACACAATGTTATTATTTGGGGCGATATTTATCTCAATATAATCCCAATTATCCAATTGAATTGGATCATAGAATTATCCATCGACATGCAATAATTAAAGGCGTTTTTGATAAAAGTATTGAGGATTTCAAAAAAATATTCAAAGACAACGATTTAGTGTTTATTCTTTCACAACTTAATTCTTCATTAAGTGAATTTAAAAAACTAAGTTTTCGTCAATCGCTAATTTTATCGTGGTTTTCGATAGAGTTTTTTCTAAATAAACATTGGATAAATTACTTATTTGAAAAAAAGGAAGCAAACAAAGAAAAACAAGTATTTAATAGCACAAGACGTGATTTTTTAATCGGAAGAGATATTACTTCGTCAATCATGTCAAATATGCTAGAATTGAACGGAAAAATACCGCACGAAATATTTGAGAAAATTGACAATGTAAGGGGAAAAAGAAATATAATAATTCATAATCTTGATCGAGTTAAAAAACTAGCAGATATTTTAAAAGAATCACCAAAAGAAAAAGAGAATAAAACAATACACTTTGTAGATTGCTATGATGCATTTGATGTTTTAAAATACTTTGTAAAGCAAGACTATGATATTGAATTAACAATAAATGGAGGTTTTTCATATGCCGTCCTATAACACTTTGCCTAACACGGGCTTTGCATTAGTGGGCGGACGGTGCGAATAGAAACATTTGAGCAATTAATAAACTTTGGTGCTAGCAGACAGTTTGCGGTTTCAAAAGCCCACCAACGCAAAGCCCGAAACCGTTAGGCGTCATTGTATGAGACCACAGAACAGAATAAATAATCCAGAAAAAATTGACCGACTTTTAATCGACAAAGATTTAAAGGACGGAAAGCTTGTTATTGTTCAATTCTCTGGCAAAACATATTCCGACAAAATACTTGCCGACCTTAACGAACTTTGTTTAGAGTATGACGACAATTTCAGCATACGTTTTTATGGACATTATCAAGGTTCGTTCGACTGCAAGATTCTTTTAAAATTACCAAACATAAAGGCCCTTTGGCTTGACTGCTTAACGAAAGCGGACAATCTGGAAGTTTTGACCGAATTGAAAAATTTAAGACGATTAAGTTTGGGTGTGTTTGAACTCAAAGAGACTGAAATTCTTCAAGCTAACAATCTTAAAAATCTCAAAGAGTTAATAATTGGTGAGACAAGAACTAAAGCACTTAATCTTCAATATTTAGAAAACTACACAGATTTAAACTACTTAATCATTTGCGGACACACGAAAAGCATTGACGTTGTTGGCAAGCTGACAGAATTGGAATATTTAGGTTTAAATTCAATTTCCAAAGTGAAATTAGAATTTGTAAACAAACTCAAAAGACTAAAATCACTTCACTTTGTTTTGGGCGGACGAGAAAACTTAGATGAGATAGAAGAAAACGAAATCGAAACTCTGGAAATAATTAGAGTAAGAGCATTTAATAGTTTCAAAAACATTTCAAACTTCAAGAAACTGAAGAATCTTCAAATTGAAGACCAAATACAATTGACTGAGCTTCACTTCGACAAAGAAAATTCGTCCTTGAAAGGCTTTAAGTTAATCAACTGTAAGACCTTTAAATCATTGACAGGTCTTGAAAAATTAATAGGACTTAATCAGTTAAGAATTTACAAGACAGACATAAATTTTAACGAGTTCATTAAACAACAATTTCCAAAGTCACTTGACATTCTTGCGTTTTATACTGCCAAGACAAAAATTGACCAAGAAATCAAGGAAAGACTTTTAAAATTAGGTTACAAAGATGGGCTCGACAGATAAACAACGAACGCCTAACACGGGTTTGGCAAAAGTGGCGGTTCAGTGCTTCGCAGACACATTTTTGGTTAATCAAAGCTTGGTTCTCCGCATCAACTTATGTGGTGAAAATCGCCACCTTCGCCAAGCCCGAAAACGTTGCGCCCACTAATTAATCATCATGAAACGGGAAGTTAAGATTTGCGATGAATGTGAAAGTGAATATTATGCGGATACATCGGTCATGATGAAACTCTGTCCGGACTGCTCGCATTACCTCTACGGATACAAAAATTGCAGTCATCGTTTCTCAAACGGAAGATGCTTAAAATGCTTTTGGAATGGGACGAGGTCAGTTTATCTCAAAAGACTGAAATCGCGTAAAAAGTAAGCAGTCCAGAACCTAAATGCTTTGCATTACAAACCCAAGACCCACAACCTGTCCTGAAGTGTTGCTACGCCTCTACTTCAGGCCCACTACCCCTTCAAAGTCAAGGCTACCCGCTTCCTCGGAATATCTACTTCCAGCACGCGTACTTCCAGTTTCTGATGCAAATGCAGTACTTCGGCTGGGTCGGAGATAAAACGGTCTGCGATCTGGGAGATGTGCAAGAGGCCGTTCTCTTTGATGCCAATGTCGACAAAAGCGCCAAACTTGGCCATATTGGTTACGATGCCCGGCAGGCGCATGCCCACTTGAAGGTCGGTGATGCTTTTTACCCTATCATCAAAGGCAAAAGCGGTTGCCTCGCCCCGCGGGTCCAAACCCGGCTTGGCCAACTCTTTTACGATATCTTCCAAGGTGGGTAAACCGCGTTCTGTCGTGACAAACTGCTCCAGCCTGAGCTGCTGCTTCCAGTCGTTTTTACCCACCAAATCTTCTACCTGCTTGCCTAAGACCTTCGCCATGGCCTTCACCAAATCGTAGCTCTCCGGGTGCACCGCTGAGTTATCCAGCGGGTTCTTCGCTCCAGGGATGCGCAAGAAGCCGGCGCATTGTTCAAAGGCCTTCGGACCAAGTCCTGCTACTTTCTTGAGCTCCGCCCTCGATGCAAACTTGCCCTGCTCGGTGCGGTAGGCTACAATCTTCTCCGACAATTGCGGACCAATGCCCGATACATACCGGAGCAACCACGGACTAGCCGTATTCAGGTTTACACCCACTTGGTTTACTACCGAGACGACTACTCTTTCCAGAACTTGGCGCAATCGCTCTTGGTTCACGTCGTGTTGGTACTGGCCTACTCCTATCGATTTCGGATCAATCTTGACCAATTCCGCCAAGGGGTCTTGCAAGCGGCGACCAATCGAAATAGCGCCCCGCACGGTAAGGTCGAGGTCGGGGAATTCTTTTCTGGCAATCTCACTGGCCGAATAGATGGAGGCCCCGGCTTCGCTCACCACAAATACTTGCAGCTCCGGCACATCGCTAAAGGCCTCTCTCACTAAAGTTTCAGTTTCCCGTCCCGCGGTGCCGTTGCCCACAGCCGCGGCGGTAAATCCGTATTTCTTCCTCAGCTCTTGCAGCTGCTTTTTACTCTCCTCCCACTTGCGGCTTGGGTCGTGCGGAAAGATGGTAGTATTGTGGAGCATGGTACCCTGATCATCCAAGCAAACCACCTTGCAGCCTGTTCTCAAGCCGGGGTCAATGGCCAAGACCTTTTGCGCCGGGATAGGTGCTTCCAATAAAAGCTGTCGCAGATTCTGCGCAAAAACGGCGATTGCTTCTTCTTCCGCCTTTTCGGTGGCTGTATTGCGGAACTCCGTTTCAAGCGAAGGCGCCAGCAATCGCTTAAAGGAATCTTCTACCGCCATTTCCACTTGATCGGTAGAATCGTTGTCGCCCCGCACAAAAAAGCGGTCGATACGGTCTAGTGCATCGTCTTTGTTCACCTCGATACCCACACGGAGTATGCCTTCTTTTTCGGCTCGGTTGATCGCTAAGATGCGGTGACCGGCAGCGCGTTTGAGTGGCTCGGAGAATTTGAAGTAATCGCGGTAATTCTGCCCCTCTTCTTCCTTGCCCTTTACTAATTTGGTTTCCAAAACGGCGGTTTTCTCAAAGAGGTTACGCAAGGCCTGACGAGCTCCGGCATGTTCAGAGACCCATTCAGCGATGATATCCCGAGCACCGGACAGGGCATCTTCAGCCGTGGGTACTTCTTTGTTTTTAAAACGTTCGGCTCTGCCGTATGGGTCCGTTTCCTTTTGCGACATGATAATCTTCGCTAAAGGCTCTAAGCCCCGTTCACGTGCTACGGAAGCCCGGGTTTTGCGTTTCTGTTTGTAAGGTAAATAGAGGTCTTCCAATACCTGCATTTCGGTACAGATGCGAATTTTCTCTTCCAGCTCAGGCGTGAGTTTGCCCTGCTCTTCAATGCTTTTGAGGATGGCTTCGCGGCGTTTTTCCAGCTCCTGAATCTTCTTCCAGTTCTCTTCGATGGCGGCTACCTGTACCTCATCCAAACTGCCCGTGGCCTCTTTGCGGTAGCGGGAGATAAACGGAATGGTAGCACCCTCTTGAAGGAGAGATAAGGTAGCGGCAACCTGCTTTTCACTGATGTTCAGGCCGCGTCCGATTTGAAGCGCAATACTCATGGTGGCGAATATAAGCGCAGGGAAACATTGACTATTCGCACTGCCAGAGAAATCTTTTTTCAATGTGTTCTGTGACTAAATTTGTTTAACCCTCGGTTTGAAACATGGACTCCTACGCTAAACTCCATAAACTACTCGATGAAGTAGTACCCCATCAGCCCATGTTGAAAGACATGCTCTGTGAGCAGATGAAGCCACAGCATTTTGTAAAAGGCGATTTCATCCTCCGCGAAGGCGAGGTGAGCAATAGCTATTTATTCTTGGCCGATGGCTGCATCAGAGCCTATCTACACGATACCGAAGGCAATGAGGTCACCATCAATTTCTTTACACCGGGCGAGATGGTATACGAGGTCAGTTCCTTCTTTCAGCGAAAACCGAGTCCGGAATTCTGGGAATGCATGAGCGAATGCGAAGTGTTGGTATTGGACTATGAACAATTGAATTTCCTCTTCCACAACTACCCCGAGTTCAGGGAATTTGGCCGTACCATGCTGGTGCGTGGTTTCATCAAGTACAAAGAGCGAACCTTATCCCATATCAATAAAACCGCTGAGCAACGTTATAAACAATTGCTGGAGCTTAAGCCGGACGTACTGCGCTATGCTCCCTTAAAACATGTGGCGAGTTATTTAGGGGTAACCGACAGTTCTTTGAGCCGAATCAGAAGAGAAATGACACGCGATTGATTTCTTGCCAAATGGCAAGATGGATGTCGGGGATTGCCCTCAATTTTGCGGCATTAAAAATCACAACATGGAATCTCTTTCATCAATTACCACCCTTTTATTCACCTTTTCAGCCTTACTGGCTCTTGGCCTCTTTTACCTGGCCACCAAACAAGTTAAGCCGCTCATTTTGGTAGCGCTTGCTCTCTTTCTTATCCAAGGATTGGCCGGATACGCCGGTTTCTACAACGATTTTACAGCGATGCCTCCTCGCTTCGTGTTTCTGGTAGCGCCTAGTCTACTTTTGGTTGCGGCCTTCTTTCTTCTGCCGCGTTTAAAGAACCAAGTAAGCAAGCTGGACATGGGCTGGCTTTTTCTAATCAGCATTATCCGTATCCCTGTTGAATTGGGGCTTTATAGCTTGCATCAAGATGGTTTTATCCCAGAACTCATGACTTTCTCCGGTATTAACTTCGATATCTTCTCCGGTATCACAGCGCCCTTTGCTTGGTGGATCTGGCAGAAAAAAGGCATGCAGGCCAAAAGCCTTTTATTGGCTTGGAACACGGTATGCCTCGTCTTGCTTCTTGTAATTGTAATAACTGCGATAGGTGCGGCACCTCTACCGTTCCAGTCTTGGGCATTTGATCAACCCAATATCGGAGTAGTGCAGTTTCCGGTGCAGTGGCTGCCGGGCTTAATTGTTCCCATTGTACTGTTCTCACACATCGCTATTTATAAGCGATTAGTAGGGAAACCCGCTACTGCTTAGTACAACACTCAGTGTTTTCTTGGTTCATTTGCGGACTCACATACGGTATCCCGAGGTTCAGGCCGCGTACAATGAAAAGTAGGCCTATCAACACAGTGAGAACTGGAACTAGCTTCTGGGCTTTCAATCGCCAATTCGGTTTCCAAAGTTTTTTGCTCCAGCTGATGGCCAGCATCATGGGCCAGGTACCTAGGCCAAACAAGACCATGTACAAGGCACCGTTGGTAAGCGATGCTGTGGCAAGCGCGCCACTCATCGCTACATAAACCATCCCGCAAGGCAAAAGGCCATTTAAGAATCCCATACCGGCAGCGGCAGCTATACCTGTTTTCTTGCTCCATTTTTGGTAGAGTTTCAAGAAAAATGGCGGCCAAGAGCCCTTTTTGCGCAGCAGTCCTAGGCCGAGGGCTATCATCAAAACCCCGGCAGCGATGCTGATGCCTTGTTGCATGCCTGACCAATCCAAGCCCCAACCAAAGGCGCCGATAAAGGTGCCCAAAATGGCATAGGCCAGGATTCGAAAAAGGTGGTAGATAAGCGCATTCCAACCGGAACTTTGAGGCAAGGCCATCACCAAAGGTCCGCACATGCCTAAGCAATGCAGGCTACCGAGTAGTCCGGTAAGAATGGCCGCCCCCCAAATCATTGCCAGAACAGTTTGAAGTGGGAAAAATGTTCGGTACCGTTTTCATACCAAGAGAGGGTCACGGTCCAGTCTCCGTAAGTCAGACGCGAATCTTCAAAGCTTAGTTGATTGTCTTTAGGCTGCACCGCCGCAATGAAATCCATTTTGGCATCAGAAGGGCGGTAAAAAGCGAGGTGATATGAGCCTTGAGAAGGCAGGCTATCGCTCAGAAAAAGCAGCGCATTCCCTTCTTGACGAATCCGGAATACACCGGTCTTCTCCAACTTATTCTTCTCAATCTGCTCTTGGAAATCAATGCCTTGCTCGTAGTAATCCTTGGCTACCAAGTCTACATCTTGCCTAAGCATATGGCTCACCAAAAAAAAGATGAATACCACAAATGCCGCCGCACCTAGAAAGAGTCCATGTCCGAAGTTAAATTTCATATCAGTTCCTTACCGGGGCCACAAAGCCCGCTTCTATTGTCTCGAATTTTTCGCCATTGCGGTAGATCGCTAAAGGAATTTTAAAGCGATTGCGCGTGATGGCCGATACCGGGTATTTTAACATCAAAGTGCCTTTTACCTGTTCACCACCCGGTGTGATGAAGGCTTGGTCTCCAATCACCATCATGCTGGCTTTCGGGTCTTCAACGCGAATGCTGATTTCTTGCTCGTCGAAGGTTTTATTGATAAAGGCCACATTGTAGAGGTTGGATACGGTATCGCTGCCTTGAAACTGGTAGGTAGCTCCCGGCGTGCGCACCACCATGGCTTGCACATCGTCGCGGCTCACCATAAAATACGTTAAGATACCCAGCAGCAACACCAATACACCACTATAAGCAATGGCTCTGCCGGAGAGTTTCCATTTCCGGCCTTGTTCAATGCCTTCCATGGAGTCGTAGCGAATCAAGCCGGTAGGCCTGTCGATTTTCACCATCACCTCATTGCAGGCATCGATGCAGGCGGTGCAGTTGATGCACTCCAGCTGGATGCCGTTGCGGATATCTATGCCCGTCGGACAAACATTCACGCAGAGGTTACAGTCTACACAGTCGCCCAAACCCAGCTCTTCTTTCTTTTTCGCTTTTCCTCTCGGTTCACCGCGAACATGGTCGTAGGCCACCACCACCGACTTCTTATCCAACATTACACCTTGCAAGCGACCGTAAGGGCAAACGATGATGCAGACCAATTCCCTAAACCACGCGAAAACGAAGTAGAATACGCCGGTAAAGATGAGCAGCGAAACAAAGCTGCCTAGGTGGTTTAGTGGGCCATCGGTAATCAACAAGCTCAGTTCATCGATGCCGATGATATAGGCTAAAAAGGTATTGGAGATGATAAAGGACCAAAAGAAGAATAGCGTATGCTTAAGTGTTCTCTTGCGAATCTTTTCGGCATTCCAAGGCATGGCGGCCAGCTTTTGCTGTTGCTTGTAGTCGCCGTCTATCCAGTATTCAATCTTCCGGAACAGCATTTCCATGAAGATAGTCTGCGGACAAGCCCAACCACAGAATACCCTGCCCCATACCACGGTGAAGAGCACGATAAAGACCATACCGGTGAGCATGGCTATCGCGAAGATTTTAAAGTCTTGGGGCCAGAATGGGATGCCGAAGAGGATGAACTTTCGCTCCATCACGTTGAATAACATGAGTGGATGCGCATGCCATTTAAGGAAGGGTCCGGCAAAAAGCAAGGCCATCAGCGACCAAGCCACGATGGTCCTTGCTTTGGTATAGGAACCTGAAGGTTTTTTAGGAAATATCCAAAGCCTCTTCCCCTTCTTATTCACGTTAGAAAGGTGATCACGAAATTCTTTGTCGTTTAAAGCTTTGGCCGGATCCATATTACTTATTCATTGCTGTTACGGTTTGGGTTGTGTCGGCCGGTGCCGACTCTTGTGCCGGTTCAGCTTGGTATTTTTCACCTTGTGGCGCTTTACCTTGTCCGGCAGGTACTGTGCCTTGGATGGAAAGGATATAGCTGGATACTTGCTGAATTTCTTTCGGTTTTAAGAAATCGCCCCAAGCGGCCATACCTTTCTCCTGGACACCGTATTTGATGGTTTTAAATACAGATTTCAAGTCTCCTCCGTGAATCCAGTACTCATCCGTCAAGTTAGGACCTGTTTTGCCTTCACCCAAATCGCCATGGCAGGCTTTACACTTGCCGGCAAAGATTTTTGAGCCTTCCAGAATTTCAGAAGCCTCGGTAAGCAGCTCCACATTGGTCTCATCAATGGCCGCCGCGTTAGACGCTTCAAACTTGGCTTTGATGGCATTACCCTGCTCCAACTGAGCGGCATATTCAGATTCCATGATATGACCGTCGCCCACAATATGGTAGTTCACTAAGTAAACCACAGCAAAGAGTATGGTGCCGTAGAAGAGGAAATTGAACCACGGTGGAGTGGGGTTATCCAATTCTTGGATGCCATCGTATTCATGCTCCATCACCAAGTCTTTCTCAGCAGAGATTGGCTTGAGCGATAGAAGCTTCTCCCAGAGGCTTTGTTTATTGGCTGCTGCTTGCTCCGGACCCATTACCTCCACCTTGAGCAAAAACACGAGGCGGTTGAGAACGAGCAACAAGAAAAGCAGTAGCAAAGCCATAGCTATAATGGTCAGCCACAGAATCTCATTCAGCCCGAAGTTGAAGCTTGGAGCCTGAGGGGCATTTGCCTGGGCCAACAACATGGCGGGCTGACCCAGAACAAACAGAGAAAATAAGGTGAGTTTTTTATACGTTTTCATGCGTGTTGTCATTGAGGGTGGTAGATTCATTCAGCGGAATTTGCGACAACTCCTCCGCGTCTTCTTTTTTCATTAAGAAGAGGTACGCCACTACTCCGGCAAAGAATACCATGAATACAATCATGGAAAAGATGAGGTACTGATCCATTCCCTCGGCGCCGTGCAAAAACTGTTTAAACATGCTGTGCTCCTTTCTTAATTAGTTGCGGTTTCGGTTTTACTGATATCGGTTCCCAGACGTTGCAGGTAAGCGATGATGGCAATGATTTCCTTTTTGGAGCTGATTTCCAGTCCGTCGTTATCGCGGATGCCTTCGTCTTTCAAGCGAGCAGCGATTTCTTCTGCTTGTTTGTTCAGCGCATCCACGGCTTGATTTTCGAAGCCTTCTTGATAAGGAACACCCAAGGTGCGCATCGCTTTGATCTTGGAGGCCGTCATGGAGGTGTTCAAGTCTTGCTCAGCCAACCACGGATACGGCGGCATGATGGATTGATCTGTCATGGAGGTAGGATCCACCAAATGTGAATAATGCCATCCGTCAGATTTCTTCAGTTTGCTTCCGCCTTCTCTAGCCAGATCCGGACCCGTACGTTTCGAGCCCCACAAGAAAGGGTGATCGTATACGAACTCACCGGCTTTGGAGTAGTCGCCATAGCGTTCTGTCTCCGAGCGGAATGGGCGAATCATTTGACTGTGGCAGTTTACACATCCTTCACGGATATATAAATCACGACCTTCCAATTCAAGAGGCGTATACGGTTGAACCGCGGCGATGGTAGGCACATTGCTCTTCACCAAGAAGGTGGGTACCATTTCTACCATACCACCTATCAAGATTACAATAAGCGACAAGATTAGGAGCATAGTCGGTTTACGTTCAATAACACGGTGCCAGTATTCGCCTTTTGGATTTTCTTTAACGAGTGCCGGTGCTTCAGCCGATTCATTGGCTACCAGTTTACCGGATTTCATGGTTTTCCAGAGGTTGTACACCATGAGGAATACCCCAATCAGGTAGATGGTACCGCCCAAAGAGCGCATGATATGCAGTGGCAAAATATTGATGGTGGTTTTGATGAACTCAGGGTAAACCAAACGTCCGTCTACTCCAAACTCCTTCCACATCTGGCCTTGCTCCCATCCCGACCAGTACATGGGTACCGCATAAAAGATGATACCTAAGGTGGCTAACCAGAAGTGGGTATTGGCTAATTTCTTACTGAACAAAGAGGTATTGTAAATCTTTGGTGCTAACCAGTACAGGATAGCGAAGGTTAAAAGGCCGTTCCAGCCCAGAGCACCAACGTGCACGTGACCAACAATCCAATCGGTATAGTGGGCCAAGGCGTTTACGTTCCGCAAAGACAAAAGCGGACCTTCCAAGGTAGCCATACCGTAAGCGGTGATACCTACCACGAAGAATTTCAAGATTGGATCCTCGCGTACTTTGTCCCACGCTCCACGCACGGTCAACAAACCGTTGATCATACCACCCCAAGATGGCGCAATCAGCATGATGGAGAATACGGTTCCGAGTGATTGAGCCCAATCCGGTAATGAAGTATATAACAAGTGATGCGGACCGGCCCAGATGTAGATAAAGATTAAGGTCCAGAAGTGAAGAATAGACAGTTTATACGAATACACCGGACGATTCGCTGCTTTAGGCAGGTAGTAGTACATCAGTCCGAGGAAAGGCGTAGTTAAGAAGAAAGCCACCGCATTGTGTCCGTACCACCATTGCACCAAAGCATCTTGCACGCCGGCATACCAGTAGTAGCTTTTCAGGAAGCCAATTGGCAGCTGGAAAGAGTTGACAATGTGCAATACCGCTACTGTAACGAAGGTGGCGATGTAGAACCAAATGGCCACGTAGAGGTGTTTCTCGCGGCGACGTAAAATTGTACCGAACATGTTCCAGCCAAATACCACCCAGATTAAGGTGATGGCGATATCGATAGGCCATTCCAATTCAGCATACTCATGCGAAGAAGTGATACCCAATGGCAGAGTGATGGCTGCCGCTACGATAATCAATTGCCAACCCCAGAAATGGATTTTGCTCAGCGTATCGCTAAACATTCTGGCTTTGAGGAGTCGCTGTAGGGAGTAATAAACGCCCATAAAAATGGCATTACCCACAAAGGCGAAAATCACCGCATTGGTATGCAGTGGTCTAATGCGGCCAAAGGTGGTAAATTGATTGCCCAGGTTCGCTGCAGGTTCATAAAGCTGGATGGCTGCCAAGAGCCCAACCAGCATTCCCACAACTCCCCAGATGACCGTCGCAATCCCGAAATTGCGGACAATCTTGTTGTCGTAATTGAATTGTTCAATCTGCGTCATGGAGGTGTGCTTTGTTTTCTGTAACAAAGGTTCAATACCTGCCATCACTAAAAAATGACCCTACTCACCAACTAATATGATTTTAATCAGGAAATGAATGTGACTCCTAAAAAGCTTAGATCAGAACTCAATCAAAACATTCGTATTTCGTGTTTAGAAGTTGTCCAAAGACCATGGACCATAGCAGAGGCGTTGGCACTCTGAAAAGGCTTCTCCGAACTGTTTAACCACCGAGTTCACCGAGTTTTGCACTGAGGGCACGGAGAGATTTGGTTTCAACTCTTTTGAACGGGTTTCAGAACAATCATCCATTCATAACTCACAATTCAAGCTTCACCCTTGACGAAGCTCCATACTCTCGCTTGTCAGGACCTTCGGTAATTTCAGTAGCTCGCAGACGAACTAGGGACTCACCCTATGTGACAGTGCCTGAAAAAAGTTGACACTTCAATTGACTTTCTAAAGAAAGCAAAATGAAGAAAACTGCATTAAGAGTTCAACGAGTATTTTCGGAAGAACTACGCAAAGAATTGGTGGCGCGAATTGAATCTGGCCACCTGTCTGTTACCCAGGCCATGCGCGATTATGACGTTAGTGGTCAGAGCATTTACAACTGGTTAAATAAATATTCGCGTAATTTGAAGAGAGGAACGCGAATAGTTATGGAAAAGGACAGCGTTGAAAAGTCAATTTCGGATTTGCAGCGTCAGATTCGGGAATTGGAAGCAGCTTTGGGCCGTAAAACGCTGGAATCGGATTTATACAAGACCATCGTTGATTTAGCTTCGAAGGAGTTTAAGACGGATTTAAAAAAAACTATGGAAAAGGGCTGTCGAACAACTCCAAGGAGGAACAATGAATACTTCCTTTTCCATATCCTCAGCGTGTGACATCCTTGGCTTTAGCAGACAGGCGTACTACAAGCCTGTGGTTAATACCATGTTAACTGAAACCGAGGTGCTGTTGAAAATCATTCCTGACGTCGTTAAGGCTAGGAAAAAGCGCCCTACCAAGGGCTGCCGCAGCATCTATGATGATCATGCTCAAAATTGGCCCCTAGGCAGGGATAAAAGTGTTTCCTTGCTTATCGATGCTGGGTTGGGGGTTCGTTACCCCAAGAGATACCACCGTGCGACCCAAGCAGGTAATCGAGAGTTCGCGAATTTGCTTGTCAACAAAGTCGTTAGCAACATCAATCAAGTATGGCAAGCAGATATGGCCTATTATCTGGTTGATGACAAACGGTTTTATACCATATACATCACAGATGTTTACAGTCAGGAAATCGTTGGTTATGGCACCTATGCCAGCAACCAAGCAGAAAACTATGCTGAGGTCTTGCTTAAAGCCATTAAAGCTCAAAGAACCAAGCTTGATGGCTTGATACATCATAGCGATGGTGGCAAGCAATACGAAAGCAATGTGTATAAAGCACTTTGCGCCAAGTATGAGATACAGCAGAGCATGTGCATGTACTCTTATGAAAACCCGTATGCAGAAAAGACCAACGATTTAATCAATAATGGGTATCTCAATTGTTGGAAGCCAAGAAACCTACGCGAGGTAAGAAAACTACAACTGAATGCTGTTAGAGATCATAATATAAACAGCAAAAAGAAGAGATTAGGTAAGAGGTCTCCTATTGATTTTAAAAGGCATATTATGCAAAGTGTTGACAACAACGTTTACTGGCTTAAATTGAAACCGGTGAATCCTGAACAACCAAGAAAGAAAAGAATAACTTTAAACTAAAATTAACCGAAGGTTGAAAGAAAAGTGACAACCAAAATCAGGCAAGGACAAAGCTCAAATCAAAAATCAAAAATCAGAAATCAGAAATCCTAAGGCCCATTCATAACTCAACCTTCAACATTCATAATTGCGTCATTTCGAAGACCAATTAGAAATTCACACCTAAGCTCAAATCTAAAATCAAAAATCAAAAATCCTAAGGCCCATTCATAACTCAACCTTCAACATTCATAATTGCGTCATTTCGAAGACCGATTAGAAATTCACACCTATGAACATCCCTAAATAGTGTTGACCGTTTTAGGTTAATATTTCATTGTTAAAGATAGTAATGGTTTTTCTGTTCTGGGTACCCAGAACAGAAAGTTCTTTTTCAAAGGCTACTGGTGACTTGTACCCCAAGTGTTTGTGAGGTCTTTTATTGTTGTAGTTCTCAACAGCCTTTCTAATCATGGCTTTTAGTTGACCGAAGTTCTTAGGCTTCCAATGGTTGATGTATTCCTCTTTGATAGTTCTATTGATTCTTTCTGCATAAGCATTGTCTTGAGCACTGGTACACATACTTATCTTGCTTTTTAATGACCTAAGCAGCGTAGTATATGCCTTGTAACCGTATTGACTTCCTCTATCTGAGTGGTGTATTTTGGGCGGAGCATGCTCCTTTAAAGCCATCTTTAGAGCTTCCATATTCGCTTGCGCAAACATGTTCTGCGATAGCTTATAACCAACAATCTTCTTAGTATATACGTCGATAATGAACACAGCATAATAGTGTCTGTCGCCTAATGGGATATAGGTGATATCACTCTGCCATACCTGGCTTGCATCATTAATCTTCATGCCCTTGATTAAATTAGGATAGCTTATTCTGCCAGCAATCGTCGTTCTCCGATAGTTTCTCTTCTTCTTCAAGCGGAAGCCCATTTCCATCATCATCTCAATAAATCGATCTCTTCCCATAAAGTCTGGAGTAAGTGTCCTGTATAGCTTCTCAACCCCACAACCCGGGTGTTCATGCCGAACTTCCTCTGCCTCTATAATCAGCTGACGCACTTGCTCATCAAAGACAACTTGCCTTCGTTGATACTGCGATACCGCTTGCTTACTGATTCCAATGACCCGATAAAGCTCGTTGAGTGAATAACTCATTTTCACTTCTTCTTTGCAGAACCTTTGGATGGTGGGGTGCCGAAGTTTTTTTTGATGTCGATATTGAGCTCATCCTTGGCTACTTCCATCATCGTCTCCAAATAATCAATCATTATTTGTTTGCGACCAACAACTTGTTCTAGCTCTTTGATCTTCTTTTCTAATTCCTTTACCTTATCCGATGTGCTCTTGTTATTCTCCACTACGCGATATCCTTTTTTGTTAAAGGTAGAATATTTATAGATCCAAGAGTAAATTAAGGCATTACTAATCCCGTGAAGCTTCTCTAATTGACAAACACTGTACTTGCCCGATTCATAGTCTGATACTAACATGCGCTTAAACTCTTCTGAGTATCTGCGATGCTTCCTGATTGTTCTGATACTTGTTTTCATGGTTAATCACTTTTTAAAGTGGTCAACCTATTTCAGGGACATACACTAAGCTCAAATCAAAAATCAGAAATCAAAAATCAAAAATCCCCTCTTCCACTACCTTTGCTCCATGGATATCAGCATTAATACTCCGGCCCTTTTGTTTCCAGCTATCAGCTTGGTGATGTTAGCCTATACCAACCGTTTTCTAGCGATATCGTCGGTGGCGCGTAACCTGCACGACAAGTACGTAGACGGTCAAGCCAGTCCGATATTGAAAGACCAAATACGCAACATGAGGCACCGCCTGCGTTTGGTACGCCAAATGCAACTCTTCGGGGTATTGAGCTTCCTCATCGCCCTGCTCAGCATGTACTTCATCTACCAAGGCAACATGCGCGAAGCCCATTTCAGCTTTGCTACGTCTGTCATCCTTTTCGCCATCTCTTTAATCCTCTCCCTCGTTGAAATCTGGAAAAGCACCCACTCGGTAGAACTCCACCTCAGCGACATCGAAGACGCCGAACCACAAAGCATGGTGGATGTGATTAAATCGAAGATTGGGAAATAACTGAAATGCAGTGGTGGTTGTCTAATCTCGAACTAGCGATTAGGTAGGACCTTTAAATGTTAATTGTAGGACTGAAAGTACAAAGCCGGTAGTGTTATAATCCTGCTAATCCTTTAATCCTCAATCCCGAAGGCCTTCGAGACTGATTCAGACAACCTAGAAATGCGCCCAGAACCTCCAAGGTATGCTGCAATCTCTCCGTGTCCTCCGTGAAAAACTCAGTGTGCTCTGTGGTTAAATAGTTCGAAGTACAATCTGAAGGGTGACAATGCCTCTACCATGGTCCATGGTCTATGGTCTATCGACCAAACTCTGAAAGAGCTCATCCACCTTAGCAATCGTAGTGTCCGTATTCAATACCGTGGCGATGCGCTCCTGCGAGGCTTTACCGAATTGTGGGAGGAGTTCTCGATGGGATTCGAGGTAGAGCAGGGTTTCTTTGAGTTGTTCCACGTTTTTGGAGGGGAAAACCAAACCGTTTTCGCCATGCACCACTAGTTCTCTGTTACCTGCGATATCGCTGATGACCGGGGTAATGCCCAGGCTCATGGCTTCGATCACGGCTTTGGTAATCGACTCCCCTTTGATGCTCGGTAAGACGAAGGCATCTGCTGAGGCTACACATTCCAGCGCATCCTTGCGGTAGCCGGCGAAGTGCACCTTAGCACGGTTCTTCAGGTTGCTGAGTAACGCGATATTTTTAGGGTTGTCCATGTTATTCCCAATCAGCACGAGATGGATGGGCGCCGATTCCGGCAATTGGTTCATGGCTTTGAGCAGGTATGGGATGCCCTTCATGCGGCGGTTGTTGGCCACGTTGACCAAAAGCAGAGCATTCTCTGGGATATTGAATTCTTTGCGTAGGTTGCCCGGCACCGTATCGCTATACCATTCCAGGCGGTGGCCTTTGTTGATGGTAACGGCTTTGGATGTATCGAAGAAGAGTTGGCGACGAAACATCTCCTCCACCCCGATGGAATTGCAATGAATTTTATCGACCCGCGGATGCAAGAACTTGGTATAGGCGGTAGGGTCCCACCAATTGATATTCGCCGAATAGCCGCGGTAGAGCACCACCTTCACATCCAGTCCTTTGGCCGCACGAATGCCGTTGATGATCGCCTGGCTATTGAAAAGCTCCAGGATATCGTATTGTCCGGCGATAAGCTCTTGGCGTATAAACGCGATTTCCTTTTTATCAAATTTCTTCTCCGGATGCCAGTCTATAACACGAATACCGGCTTCTTGAAAGCGCTTAGCGTATTCTGTGTTGCCGTAAGTCATGATGGTGATAGCGTAGCCCCTGAGGCGGGCCAGTCCGAGGAAGATCTCTGCTTCCGGACGCACCGAATGGAAATTGGTGTAGTTGGAAATGGCGAGTACTTTGATCGTCACCCTGCGAAGATAGGAAAAGATGCGGGCCGCCCTCTGCCTAGCGAAAAGGCTTCCATATTTTTCATTTCCCTATTGTATAGAATCCATTTACACAATACCTTTGCAGCCTCTTAAAAAGCTGCACCCATAGCTCAGCTGGATAGAGCAACTGCCTTCTAAGCAGTAGGTCACAGGTTCGAATCCTGTTGGGTGTACCAGAAAAAAAAGCTGCGCGAATGCGTGGCTTTTTTTTTGACCATGGACGATGGACCATGGACCATAGCAAGGAAGTAAGACTGTGGGATTGTTGGACCGTTTAACTGAAAGATAAACCCCGTAACCGTTAAATATGCTGGTGGGTCTGGGTTTATTGGCGAGTGGGTTTCTCTTCATCTCAATTCAAGAGCGTTTTAAACCAGCCCTCCCACTCCGCACTTGGCAGAAGTCAACGGACAACGGTCAACAGTGAACAGCCGGGGCGTTGGCACTCTTCCAGGGGAGTTGCGGGTTAGCGAGTTGCGGGTTTCGAGAAGTTGCGGGTTAGCGAGTTGCGGGTTTCGAGATGATACATGGGGCGTTGATACTCTGCTAGACTTGCTCCGAACGGCTTAACCACTCCCGATGGCCATCGGGAGTTCTCGAAGTCTTGCTCAGAGTACACGGAGGGATCTGAGCACAGCTCTTCTGCTCTATTTTCATTTTTTTAAATCAAAAATCAACGATCAGAAATCACAAATCCCCTGCGCTCCTTGCCCTCAGCCCTCAGTCATTCCCCGCAACCAACATTCTGTTGAAAACTTACCGAAAAATACGCTCACCACTTATACGTACGAATAAGGTTTATGGCTAATTTGCGGATAATGCCATTACAATTCAATAAACTCAAAATTATTAAACTAAAAAAAATATTTTTAAAATTAAGAGAATAGGTGAAAGGCAAGAACAAAATCTAAATAAATGAAAATAGGAATACTACATCTGAGCGATCTACACATACAAGAAAATAATCTAACAAACAGAATAGACAATCTAGTCAAATCCATAGATTATGATATCAAACAACTTTCTCATCTATATTTAGTTCTTTCAGGTGACATCGTAAATTTTGGTAGAAAATCTGAATTTGAAAATGCCAAAAACTTCATTTCAGAATTGACAGTAAAACTAAAACAAAAATGGAGTGTATTAAATATAAAAATTGTTGCTGTTCCAGGAAATCACGACTGTTGTTTTGACAATGAAAAACAAACAAGAAAATCAATCCTCAATGATTGCAAAACAGACACAGTAGAAGAAGAAGACTACTTCATAGACGCAATGGCTATTCAATCAAACTTTTGGGATTTCAATAATGAAATTACAGAATTCAAAGGGAGAAATGTCGTTTCATATAAATACGAATTTCGACCTCATCTCGACTTTAAACTTATATTTCATTGTTACAATACAAGTTGGCTTACTGAAATAAATGAAAAACAAGGTTCGCTTACAATACCAGAAAATAAATTTATCGAAAATGAAAATGGTGAATATGTAATATCTGTTTTTCATCACCCAATAGATTGGCTTGCCGCAAACACAAAAAGAAATAATAAACAACGATTTGACGTTAAGTTACGATATTTACAACACCTCTTCGGATTTGGTTGTAAAACTCTAGTCCCGCTGCGGATGTCAGCACAGTTGTTA
>FWPV01005141.1_pt1 | contig 26524 bp, 26 predicted proteins | sample 2228371 | NCBI WGS metagenome assembly FWPV01 (sample SAMEA103939776, study PRJEB20133) | metagenome
GCCGCGGATCATCTGGATCGCCCTGGTGGCCTACGCCTTCGTCATGGCGTTGGCGCGCATCATCGCCCTTCGCGAACTGCCGCTGATCGATGCGCTGGTCGCGCGCGACTTCGCCAATGTCTGGATCGCGGGCAAGGCAGTCATCGCCGGCAAGGCGGCAATCATCTGTTCGAGCGCGGCGGATGGCCGGGCCTGCTGGGCGGGCTGGAGTTTAACGAGCGCCTCGGCCCGGGCGGCATCGCCGATGTCCTCGGCGGGCTTGAGGGCCTGATTGGGCGCCCGCTTGTCGAGCACGGGGTCAGGGTTCTTGATGGCCAGCGTGATGGTGACCATGCTGGCGATGACCACCGCCACAGGACCGCCGACCACCAGCCACATGGCCTTGACACGCCACCAGGGGATGGGCGCGGAGGGAATGGATACCGTGGGGTTGTTCATGGGACTCCAGATCGCCGCTCAGCGCGGCACAAGGAAAACAGATTTTTCCACCACTCGCACAGAGTCGTCGGAAGAGGACTTCACCTCGAAGGTGATGGGATGCGAACCGGGCTCGGCGCCGTTGGGGGGAATCTGCACCCGCACTGCCGCAGCGCGCACTTCGGTGGGCAAGACCTCGATGTCAGCACTCGGGTCGAGCGTGATGCCGGGAATGCCCGATACCGTCACGGTGTAACGCTGGGTGGACTCGGTGGCGTTCATCACTTGCAGGCGATAGACGTTCTCGATGCGACCCTGCTCGACCATGCGCGCCAGGGCGCCGCGATCGCGAATCACGTCCACCTTCAGCGGCGTGCGCAGGAACAGGCTCACGAACACGGCCAGCGTGATGAGGCCCAGGATCGCGGTGTAGACCAGCACACGAGGGCGGAAAGCCCGCTTGAGCATCTGGGCCCTGGTCCAGCCCTGCGCCACGCCGTTCTGGGTGGAGTACTTGATGAGCCCACGCGGGTAGCCCACCTTGTCCATCACGTCATCGCACACATCAATGCAGGCGCCACAACCGATGCACTCGTATTGCAGGCCGTTGCGGATGTCGATGCCGGTTGGGCACACCTGAACGCACAGCGTGCAATCCACGCAGGAACCCAGGCCCAGCGCCGCCGGATCGGCCTTCTTGCTGCGGGCGCCACGCGGCTCACCACGCTTGTCGTCGTAGGTGACGATCATGGTGTCCTTGTCGAACATCGCGCTCTGGAAGCGCGCGTAAGGGCACATGTACTTGCAGACCTGCTCGCGCAGGAAGCCGGCATTGCCGTAGGTGGCGAAGCCGTAGAACAGCACCCAGAAGGTCTGCCAGGGGCCAAGCGAGGCGGCGAGCGTGAGCGCGCCCAGCTCGCGGATGGGGGTGAAGTAGCCCACGAAGGTGAAGCCGGTCCAGATGGCCACCGCGATCCACAAGCCGTGCTTCAGCGCCTTCTTGCCCAACTTCTGAGCGCTCAAGGGCGCTTTGTCGAGGCGCTGGCGAGCCGAGCGGTCGCCCTCCACCAGCTTTTCCAGCCAGAGGAAGATCTCGGTGTAGACCGTCTGCGGGCAGGCGTAGCCGCACCACAGGCGCCCGGCCACCGCCGTGAACAGAAAAAGGGCCAGCGCCGAGATGACGAGCAGGCCCGTGAGGTAGATGAAGTCCTGCGGGTAGAGGACGAGGTTGAAGATGTAGAAGCGGCGGGCTTCCAGATCAAACAGCACCGCCTGCCGCGCGTTCCACTGCAACCAAGGCAGACCGTAGAAAACGATCTGGGTGATCCACACCAGGGCCCAGCGCCACTTGGACAACAGGCCCGACACCGAGCGGGGATAGATCTTCTGCCGCGAGGCGTACAGAGAGATCATCACCTCGTCATCCCCACCTCCACCGCCGGCAGGCACGGGTTGGATGGGAATGACGGTCTTGGGGGCCGAAGGCCGTTGGCCTTCGGGTGTGGAAGCACTCACAGGAACCTCAGAGAAAGACGAAGGCTTACTTGGCAGCGACCGGCTTGTTGGAGAGGCTCCAGACGTAGGCGGTCAGCACATGGATTTGATCGGCGTTGAGCTTGGTCGACTGGGCCGGCATGTGGTTGTTGAAGCCATTGGTCACGGCGCGAACCACCGCCTCTTCGCCCCAGCCGTGCAGCCAGGTGTTGTCGGTGAGGTTCGGGGCGCCCATGGTCTGGTTGCCCTTGCCGTCCATGCCGTGGCAGGCGGCACAAGCGCCGAACTTGCTCTTGCCTTGAACGGCACGCACCGAGTCGTGCGGGCTGCCCGAGAGGCTCAGCACGTAGTGGGCCACGTTGCGAACGTCTTCCGGGCCACCCACGGCGGCGGCCATCGGCGGCATCACGCCATTGCGGCCCTGGGTGATGGTGGTCTTGATGGCTGCGGGGTCGCCACCATAGAGCCAGTCACCGTCGGTGAGGTTGGGGAAGCTGCGGGCGCCGCGGGCGTCAGAGCCGTGGCACTGGGCGCAGTTGTTCATGAACAGGCGCTCGCCGATGGCCAGGGCTTGCGCCTCACCGGCCAGTTGCTCGGGCGTCATGCTGGTGAAGCGGGCGTACAGCGGCGCGATGGCCTCCTGCACCTTCTTCACTTCGGCCTGATGCTGCCCTTGCGACGACCAGCCCAGGGCACCCTGGTACTTGCCGAACATGGGGTACAGCGCGCCGTAGGCCAGTGCGAAGACCACGGTGATGATGAACAGATACACCCACCACTTGGGCAGCGGGTTGTTCATTTCCTTGAGGTCGCCGTCCCACACGTGGCCGGTGGTGTTGTCGGCCGAGGCGTTGACCTTGGTGGTGCCGCTGATCCACAGCAGGATCACACAGGCAATGATGCTGACCAGCGTGAGGCCAGCCACGTAGAGGGACCAGAAGTCGTTGGTGAAGTCGCTCATGATGTTTCTCGTTGTCGGTCCGCGGGTTATTCGTCCTGGAACGGCAGTTGGGCGGCTTCCTGGAAGTTGGCCTGGTTGCGGCGCGACCAGGCCCAGCCGACGATGCCCAGGAAGGTGAGCAGGCTCACCACGGTGACGATGCTGCGCAGATCATTGATGTCCATGTCAGCCTCCGATTACTTGATGGCGGTGCCCAGCACCTGCAGGTAGGCCACCAGGGCGTCCAGTTCGGTCTTGCCCTTGACCTCGTCCACCGAGGCCTTGATTTCGTCATCGCTGTACGGCGCGCCCAGGGTGCGCAGCACTTCCATGCGACGGGGCAGGCCTTCGGCCTTGACGGTGCGCTTTTCCAGCCAGGGGTAAGCCGGCATGTTGGACTCAGGCACCAGGTCACGCGGGTTGATCAGGTGCACACGGTGCCACTCGTCGCTGTAGCGGCCGCCCACGCGGGCCAGATCAGGACCGGTGCGCTTGCTGCCCCACTGGAACGGGCGGTCGTACACAAACTCGCCCGCCACCGAGTAGTGGCCGTAGCGCAGGGTCTCCGCCTGGAAGGGACGAATCATCTGCGAGTGGCAGTTGTAGCAACCTTCGCGCACATAGACGTCGCGACCGGCCAGTTGCAGCGCGGTGTAAGGCTTGAGGCCCTCCACCGGCTGGGTGGTGGACTTCTGGAAGAACAGCGGAACGATCTCGACGAGACCACCGACCGCGATCACCAGAACGATGAGCACGATCATGAGGAAGTTGTTGGTCTCGATCCGTTCGTGGGTGAAACCCTGGGGTTTTTGTGCGTTGGCCATGTTGTTGTCCTCAGGCGGTGATCAAGCGTGTGCGGGGTTGACGGCGGGAATGCGCACCGCCTCCACCTTGCCGCTGCGGGCGGTCATGATCACGTTCCACAGCATCAGCACCATGCCGCCCAGGTAGAGCAGACCACCCAGCAGACGGATGACGTAGAAGGGGAAGGTGGCCTTCACCGATTCGACGAAGGTGTAGGTCAGGCTGCCATCGGGGTTGACCGAGCGCCACATCAGGCCCTGCATCACGCCGGCAATCCACATGGCGGCGATGTACAGCACGATGCCGATGGTGGCCACCCAGAAGTGCAGCTCAATGGCGGGCACCGAGTACATCTTCTTCTGGCCGAACAGGCGCGGGATCAGGTAGTACATGGAACCCATGGTGACCAGACCCACCCAGCCCAGGGCACCAGAGTGCACGTGGCCCACGGTCCAGTCGGTGTAGTGGCTCAGGGCGTTGACGGTCTTGATGGACATCATCGGGCCTTCGAAGGTGGACATGCCGTAGAACGACAGGGACACGATCAGGAAGCGCAGGATGGGGTCGTCACGCAGTTTGTGCCAGGCACCCGACAGGGTCATGATGCCGTTGATCATGCCGCCCCAGCTCGGGGCCAGCAGGATGAGCGAGAACACCATGCCCACCGATTGGGTCCAGTCGGGCAGCGCGGTGTAGTGCAGGTGGTGGGGGCCCGCCCACATGTAGGTGAAGATCAGGGCCCAGAAGTGCACGATCGACAGGCGATACGAGTACACGGGGCGCTCGGCCTGCTTGGGGATGAAGTAATACATCATGCCCAGGAAGCCAGCGGTGAGGAAGAAGCCCACGGCGTTGTGGCCGTACCACCACTGCACCATGGCGTCCTGAACACCAGCGTAAGCCGAGTAAGACTTGAACAGGTCAACCGGCACGGCGGCGCTGTTGACGATGTGCAGCAGAGCAACGGCCAGGATGAAGGCGCCGAAGAACCAGTTCGCCACGTAGATGTGGCGCACCTTGCGGGTGCCGATGGTGCCGAAGAACACGATGGCATAGGCCACCCAGGTCACGGCAATCAACAGGTCAATCGGCCACTCCAGCTCGGCGTATTCCTTGCCTTGGGTCAGGCCCAAGGGCAGGGAAACGGCTGCCAGCACGATCACCAACTGCCAGGCCCAGAAAGTGAAGCTGGCCAGCGGCCCACCAAACAAACGCGTCTGGCTGGTTCGCTGCACCACGTAGTAGCTGGCAGCGAACAGACCGCAACCACCGAAGGCGAAGATCACCGCGTTGGTGTGCAGGGGGCGCAGGCGGCCGTAGGTCAGCCATTCAATGCCCAGGTTGAGCTCGGGCCAAGTGAGCTGGGCGGCGATGATGACGCCCACCAGCATACCGACCACCCCCCAGACAACGGTCATGACGGCAAACTGCCTCACGACCTTGTCGTTGTAGACCGATTGCTGATCGGCCGCGCTTGTTACGGACATACGGAACTCCTCTTCTTAAATCACTGTCGATAAGTGTCTCGGGGGGACTGGACCCCTGGGTTGACCTACGTCAATCGCTCTTGAGAATGCGCTCGCCTTCGCGTTCGATGTTGTCGAACTGCCCCGCCTGCAGTGCCCACCAGAACACGCCGATGATGCCGAACACCAGCAGCACCGACAGCGGGATGAGCAGATAAAGAATGTCCATTCGAATATACCGATGAAATATGGCTTTTAGCCGTCTCAGGCGCCCGAGACAGTCGTTGGGGCGCCAGGCACACGGGATGCCAGGCGCAGGGCGTTGACGATGACCAGCAAAGAACTCAAGGCCATGCCCAGCCCGGCCAGCCAGGGGGGCATCCAGCCCACCAGCGCCAACGGCACGGACACCGCGTTGTAGAGGGCCGCCCAGATCAGGTTCTGTCGCACCACGCGCATGGTGTCGCCGGCCAGGCGCAGGCTGGTCACCACGTCCATGACCTGCCCACCCTGGATCACGAAATCGGACTGCGCCTGAGCCAGCGGTGCGCCATGCCCCAGCGCGAAGGAGACATCGGCCCGCGCCAGCACCGGGCCGTCGTTCAGACCGTCGCCCACCATGGCCACGCGCCAGCCTTGTGACTGCAGTGCCATCAGCTCTTCCAGCTTGCGCTCGGGCGACGCCTCGGCCATGGTGCCATCGACGCCCACCAGCCCAGCCACGCGCTCAGCGGCCTCACGCCGGTCGCCCGACAACAGCCAGGTGCGAATGCCCAAAGCCCGCAATTCGGCCACGGCCTGCACCGCGTCATCGCGCAGGCCCTCTTCCATCTCGAAGGTGGCCATCCAGCCCTGCTCGTCAGCCAAGTGGGCCTGGGGCAGCGCAGACAAGGCCTGCTGAGGCGCCAAGCCCGCGAACGGTGCCGACCCCAGGCGCAACACCACCACCTCGCCTTGGCGCAACTGCACACCCTGCCCTGCCACCTCTTCGATTTCGCCCGGCCAGGTGGTCGACGGCAACGACTCGGCGGCTTGCGCAATGGCGCGAGACACCGGGTGCAGCGACCCGCGCGCCAACAGACCGGCCACGGCCACCGCCTGCTCTTGCGTGACGCCCGGGCGAGTGCGCACGGTTTGCAGGCGCAGGCGGTCTTGGGTCAGCGTGCCGGTCTTGTCGAACACCACAGCGTTGATGCCCGCCAAGGTCTCGAAGGCTTGCAAGCGGCGCACCAGGATGCCGCGGCGTGCCAACGCGCCGGCCGAACTCAACATGGCAGCGGGCGTGGCCAGCGACAGGGCACAGGGGCAAGTGACGATCAGCACCGCCACCGCCACGGCCAGCGCGCGAGAGGGGTCCACCTGCCACCAGGCAAAGCCGGCGGCGGCGGCCGCCACCAGCACCAGCACCAGAAAGGGGGCGGCAATGCGGTCGGCCAGCACGGCCAGCCGGGGCTTCTCGGTGGAGGCCTGCTCCATCAGGCGCACGATCTGGCCAAAGCGCGTGTCGCTGCCCAGGCCGGTGATGCGCACCTGCACCTGCCCCGCCAGGTTGAAGCTGCCGGCCACCACCGCCTCGCCCTGCTGGCGGGTCACGGGGTGAGACTCGCCCGTGAGCAAGGCCTCATCGACGGTGGCTCGGGGCGACAAGAGCTGGGCATCGCCGGGGAAGGCTTGCCCGGCCTGCACCCGGACCACGTCACCCACCTGCAGCCGCCGCGACGACACAACCTCCCAACCGCCGTCGGCCTTCAGGCGTTCCGATACCTCGGGCAGGCGGTTCATGAGGGTATCCAGGGCGCCGGCGGTGCGGTCGCGCGCCTTGAATTCCAGGTAGCGCCCGCCCAGCAGGAAGAACACGAACATGGTGAGCGAGTCAAACCAGACCTCGCCGCCCCACGGCCCAGTGGGATCAAACGTGGCGGCCGAGCTGGCCAGGAAGGTGACGAGAATGCCGATGGACACCGGCGTGTCCATGCCCACACGACCACGCCTGAGGTCGTTCCAGGCGCTGCGGAAGAAGGGGCCGCTGGCAAAAAACACCACCGGCAGGCTGATGACCCAACTGGCCCAGCGCAACAACTGGTCAATGTCGGCCGGGATTTCGCCTGGTTGGGTGACGTAAGCCGGCCACGCGTACATCATGACCTGCATCATGCAAAAGCCCGCTACGAACAGGCGCCACAGCGCCTGCCGGGTTTCTTTCAGGCGCTCGCTGATGGACAGTGCCTGTTGCAGTGGCAAGAGGCGATAGCCCGTGTCGCCTACGGCGCGGGCCAGCGCAGAGACTTGGGTGCGCGCCGGGTCCCAGCGCAAGACCAAGCGTCGGGTGGCCGCGTGCACGCGAGCCGAGAGCACGCCCGGTGCATGCTGCAAAGCGCCCTCTACCGTGTCGGCACAGGCTGCGCAGTACATGCCCTGCACCAGCAGCACCGACTCGGCCACCTCGCCCTCGGGGGTGGCCACGCGCTCGGTGAAGGCCTGCTGCTCGATTGGATCGTCGAGCACGGCGAAGTCGTCGGTGACCGTGAGGGGGCCGCGGTGCTCGCCCAGCCAGGGCGGGGCAACAGAGGGGGATGACGAAGCATCAGCGGCCAAGGGCGCCGCCGGGCTCACGGGCGCGGCCGAAGACATGGGTTGAGGGTAATCCATTAGGTGAGTCGCCTGCTTGACTTAAGTCAACCACAAGCCGGCCAACTTTGCTACCCTGCACCGTACAGCAACAACCCGCCTGAGAGGAGAAGAGCATGTACAAGCGCATCCTGGTGGCCACCGATGGCTCCAAGCTGTCCCAGCAAGCCATCAACCACGCCCTGAGCCTAGCCGATGTGACTGGCGCGGACGTCGTGGCGCTCAAAGTGGTGCCGCGTTACCCGCAAACCTACTTCGAGGGCGGCGTGGCGCTCGCGGCAGCCGAGGTGGCACGCATTGAGAAGCAGTGGCAAGAAGAGGCCATGAAGGCCGTCAACGCGGTGAAAGACGCGGGCCAGAAGCTGGAAGTGAAGGTCAAGCCCATCACGGTGAAGTCGGACTTAGTGTCAGACGCCATCATCGCGGCGGCCAAGCGCAACAAGTGCGACCTGATCGTGATGGCCTCGCACGGCCGCCGTGGCATCAAGCGCTTGTTGTTGGGCAGCGAAACCCAGCAGGTGCTGACCCACTCGCACATCCCGGTGCTGGTGCTGCGCTGATCGCGCCCGGCCCCACCCGACAGCAAAAGCGCCGGCACTGCCCGGCGCTTTTTTGTTGGGCGCTCAGGCGCTGAACAGGTGCTTGTGCTGCTCGCGCAGCAGGTTCTTTTGCACCTTGCCCATGGTGTTACGGGGCAACTCGGGCACCACCAGGCAGCGCTTGGGAATCTTGTAGTTGGCCAGCCGCCCTTTGAGGCCATTGATCAGCGAGACCGGGTCGGGCTCGAAGCCCGGGCGGGCAATGACCACGGCCACCCCCACCTCGCCGAAGTCGGGGTGAGGCACGCCCACCACCGCGCTTTCGGCCACACCGTGCATCTGGTTGAGCTCGGCCTCGATCTCGGCCGGGTACACGTTGTAGCCACCCGAGATGATGAGGTCTTTGCTGCGCCCGACGATGGTCACGTAACCGCGCTCGTCGATCTTGCCCACGTCGCCGGTCTTGAAGAAGCCATCGGTGGTGAACTCTTCGGCGGTTTTTTCGGGCATGCGCCAGTAACCACTGAACACGTTGGGGCCACGCACCTGGATGCCCCCCACCTCCCCCACCTCGACCGGTCGCCCCGCGTCGTCCACCACGCGCAACTCCACACCCGGCAAGGGAAAGCCCACGGTGGCGCCACGCCGCTCGAACTGCCCGCCATGGCGCGGGTCGGCCTGATAGGGGTTGGAGGTGAGCATGATGGTCTCGCTCATGCCATAGCGCTCCAGGATGGTGTGCCCGGTGCGCTCCTGCCATTGCGTGAAGGTCTCGATCAGCAGCGGCGCCGAGCCCGAGATGAACAGGCGCATGTGCGACGCTGCCTCACGCGTGAGCGCCGGGTCGGCCAGCAGGCGGGTGTACAGCGTGGGCACGCCCATGAACACGGTGGCGCGGGGCAACAGGTCAATGACGGCACGCGGCTCGAACTTGTTGAGCCACAGCATGGGGCTGCCGTTGAGAAGCGCGCCGTGAATGGCCACGAACAGGCCGTGCACGTGGAAGATGGGCAAGGCGTGGATGAGCACGTCATCCGGCCGCCAGCCCCAGTAGTCGCGGAGCACCCGGGCGTTGCTCAGCATGTTGCCGTGCGAGAGCATGGCGCCTTTGCTGCGGCCGGTGGTGCCACTGGTGTAGATGATGACGGCCAGGTCATCGGCCCCGCACTGGGCCGGGGTGTGCTGGTCGCCGTGGTGCGAGGCACGGTCAAGCAAGGTGCCAGTGCGGTCATCGCCCAGCGTGTACACGTGGCGAGTGCCGGCGTTGAAGGCCAGCTTGGACACCCAGCCGAAATTGGCGGGGCTGCACACCACCACGGCAGGCTCGGCGTTGCCGATGAAGTACTCGATCTCGGCGGCCTGGTAAGCGGTGTTGAGCGGCAGGAACACATGGCCGCTGCGCAAGGTGGCCAGGTACAGCACCAGGGCCTCAACCGACTTCTCCACCTGCACCGCAATGCGCGAGCGCGCCGGCAGCTTGAGGCTGTCGAAGTGGTTGGCGATCATGGCGCTGGCGCGGTCCAGGTCGCGCCAGGTGTAGCAAAGGCCGCCGCCCACGCCGACGGTTTCCACGGCCACGGCGTCCAGGTCGTCGGGGAAGGCCGCGCGCAGGGCCACGAACAGGTTGTGATTGCTCATCTCAATGGCTCAATAGACAGGGGTTCGTTTGCCCAGGAAAGCGTCGATGCCTTCCCGGTGCTCGGTTGAATCGGCGTAGCGGTAGGCCTGTTGCATCAGGTCTTGGGGGATGGCGCCAGACAGCAAAGACCGCATGGTCTGCTTGTTCAGACGGGCCGCTTGCGGCGCCATGCCGGCGATGCGTGCCGCGCGGGCATTTGCCTCCGGCGCGACCTGGGCGTCGGGCAAGACGGTGTGCAGAAAACCGCGTGCTTTCATTTCGGCGGCGTCGAGCACGGCGGCCTGCAGCAGCATCTCGCGCGCGGTGAGGGCACCAGCCTCGCGGGCCACCAGTTGCGCCTCGCGCGGCGCCATGGGAAAACCCAAGCGGGCGATCGGGGCGCCAAAGCGAGCCGAGTCGGCCGCGACGCGAATGTCACAGCAACTCGCGATTTCCACCCCGGCGCCCATGCAGTTGCCCTCGATCTGCGCCACGATGGGCAGGTCGCAGTCGAGCATGGCCGACAGGCCACCCCACACGTCGTTCTCGTGAAAGTCGCGCAGGGCCGCCTCGTCAAATCGGAACGCCGGGTACTCGGCGATGTCGCCACCCGCACAGAAATGGCCGCCCTGCCCCGCTATCAGCACGCAGCGAACGCCGGCTTGCGTGGGCAGGTGGCGGAAGGTGGTGGCCAGTTCGCGCCACATGGCGCGGGACATGGCGTTGAACTTGCCCTCATGGGACAGGGTGACCCGCGCCAGCGGGCCATCGATGCTGAGTTGAACCTGTCCCATGGACTCCTCAAAAAAAGTGGTCAGTCGAGTTTGGCGCCGGAGGCTTTCACCACCTGCGCCCATTTCTGGATTTCGGCCTTCACGAAGGCATCAAAGGCTGGCCCGGCCAAGTCGGGGAACTCGGCGCCCTGCGCGGCCCAGACCGCCTTGGCTTCGTCGGTCTGGATGGCGCGGCGAATGTCGTCGATGGCGGCCTTCTGCGCATCGGCCGGCGTGCCACGCGGCGCCCAGATGCCATACCAGGTGGTGACGTTGTAGTCGGGCAGGCCAAGCTCGGCGGCGCAAGGCACATCGGGGAAGGCCGGGTTGCGCTTGGCACCTGCCACCATCAAGGCCTTGATGCGACCGCCCTTGATGTGGCCCGCTGACGAGCCCAGGCCGTCGAACATCACGTCCACATTGCCTGCGATCAGGTCGTTGAGCGCCGGCCCGGCGCCTCGGTAGGGAATGTGGGTGATGAAGGTCTTGGTCCGCTGCTTGAACAGTTCGCCGGCCAGGTGGTGGGAAGTGCCTCCGCCCGCCGAGGCATAGTTGATCTTGCCGGGCTGGGCCTTCACCTGGCGCAGAAAATCCTGGAAGTTGCCCGTGACGCGCTTGGGGTTGACCACCAGCACCTGCGGCACGCTGGCCACCAGGATGAGCGGCACGAAATCCTTCTCCAGGTCGTAGTCGAGCCTGGGGTACATGCTGGGCGCGATCGAGTGGTGCACGCCGCCCATGAACAGCGTGTAGCCGTCATTGGGCGCCTTCGCCGCGATGCCGGCCCCCAGGGTGCCACCCGCGCCGCCGCGGTTGTCGATCACCAGCGATTTGCCGGTGAGGCGCGTGAACTGGGCGCCCAGTGGACGGGCAAAAGCGTCGGTGCCGCCGCCAGCGGGAAAGGGCACGATGAGGTTCACGGCCTTGGTGGGCCAAGACTGCGCCAGGGCAAAGCCGGGCATGCCCGCCAAGGCAGCCGCCGTCCAGCCGAGCCACTGCCGGCGCGTGGGTTGGGAATGCATGGGTGTTGTCTCCGTCGGTGTTGTGATCGTTGGCCACTGGCAGCGAGCGCCGGGGGCAAAACCATCGTACGACGGCCAGGGTGAAGTGCGCCCCCGGGGAGTTACCGAGGTGCGCCGGCGCCCTGCCCTCAGGCGCTGGGGCGCCGACCGAACCACCACCACATCACCACGCCCCCCACCACCATGGGCACGCACAACCATTGGCCCATGCTCATGCCCAGCGACAGCAGGCCCAGGTGGGCGTCGGGCTCACGGAAGAACTCAGCGATGAAGCGGAACACGCCATAACCCAAAAGGAAAACGGCCGACACACGGCCGGTCGCACGCGGCTTTCTTGCGTACAACCAAAGCAGCACAAAGAGCAGCAAACCTTCCAGCAGGAACTGGTACACCTGCGAGGGGTGTCGGGGCAGGTCACCCGCGCCACGGAACACCATGCCCCAGGGCAGCGACGGGTCGGCCACCCGACCCCAGAGTTCGCCGTTGATGAAGTTGCCCACGCGCCCGGCCGCCAGACCGGTGGGCACGCAGGGCGCCACAAAGTCCATCACCTGCATGAAGGGCCGTCCACGCGAACGGGCATACCAGAGCATGGCCAGCATCACGCCCACCAGCCCACCGTGAAAGCTCATGCCCCCTTGCCACACGGCAAACACCTCCAGCGGGTGCGAGAGGTAATACAGGGGCTTGTAAAACACCACGTAGCCCAGGCGCCCACCGAGCACCACGCCCAGCACGCCCAGGAAAAGAATGTCTTCCACGTCGCGCCGCGCCCAGGCTTGCGGCTGGGTGATGCCCGCGAAGGGCAAGTGCCGCAGGCGCCGAGTACCAAGCCAGTAAAACAAGCCGAAGGCCGCGAGGTAGGTCAGGCCGTACCAGTGAATGGCCAAAGGCCCGATTTGCAGGGCGACGGGATCAATTTGGGGGTGTTGGAGCATGGGCGGAAGACTTGGCGCCGGTGCTCAGGCCGGCAGGGCGGCCCGCGCCGAACGGCGCGGGCATGACGAGGCGATCAGTCGCCGAGCTTGGACAAGTCGCGAACGGCGCCCTTGTCGGCCGAGGTGGCCAGCAGGGCATAGGCCTTGAGCGCGGCCGACACCTTGCGCGGGCGGGGCAGCTCGGGCTTCCAGCCCTTGGCGTCCTGCTCGGCACGGCGGCGGGCCAGTTCTTCGTCGCTCACCAGCACGTTGATGCTGCGGTTGGGGATGTCGATGCGAATGCGGTCACCGTTGCGCACCAAGCCAATGGCGCCACCGGCGGCGGCTTCGGGCGAGCAGTGGCCAATGGACAGGCCCGAGGTGCCACCGGAGAAGCGACCATCGGTGAGCAGCGCGCAGGCCTTGCCCAGGCCTTTGCTCTTGATGTAGCTGGTGGGGTACAGCATTTCCTGCATGCCGGGGCCGCCCTTGGGGCCTTCGTAGCGCACCACCACCACGTCGCCGGCCTTGACCTCGTCGTTCAGGATGTGCTCCACGGCCTCGTCTTGCGACTCGACCACGTGGGCCGGGCCTTCGAACACCATCAGGCTGTCGTCCACGCCAGCGGTCTTGACGACGCAGCCATCCAGCGCGATGTTGCCGCGCAGCACGGCCAGGCCACCTTCCTTGGAGAAGGCATGGTCATAAGAACGGATGCACCCCTCGGCACGGTCCAGGTCGAGACTGGGCCAGCGCGTGGCCTGGCTGAAGGCCACCTGGGTGGGGATGCCAGCCGGGCCGGCCATGTAGAAGGTCTTGACGGCGTCGCTGGGCGAGCGGGCGATGTCCCACTGGTCCAGCGCGTCCTTCATGGTCTTGGCGTGGACCGTGGGCACGTCGGTGTGCAGCTTGCCGGCGCGGTCAAGTTCACCCAGGATGGCCATGATCCCGCCGGCGCGGTGCACGTCTTCGATGTGGTACTTATTGGTGTTGGGTGCCACCTTGCACAGCTGCGGCACTTCACGCGAGAGGCGGTCGATGTCGGTCATGTCGAAATCGATGCCCGCCTCTTGCGCCGCGGCCAGGATGTGCAGGATGGTGTTGGTGGAGCCCCCCATGGCGATGTCCAGCGTCATGGCGTTCTCAAAGGCCTTCTTGCCGATGGCACGCGGCAGCACCGAGGCGTCGTCCTGCTCGTAGTAGCGGCGGCACAGCTCAACGGCAGTGCGGCCGGCGCGCTTGAACAGTTCTTCGCGGTCGGCGTGGGTGGCCAGCACCGTGCCGTTGCCCGGCAGCGAGAGGCCCAGGGCCTCGGTGAGGCAGTTCATGGAGTTGGCGGTGAACATGCCCGAGCACGAACCGCAGGTGGGGCAAGCCGAGCGCTCGACCTCGGCCAGGTCGGCATCCGACACCTTGCTGTCGGCGGCCATCACCATGGCGTCGATCAGGTCAAGCTTTTTGATCTCGATGGTCTGGGTGGCGGGGTTGGCCAGGCGCACCTTGCCGGCCTCCATGGGGCCACCCGAGACGAAGATCACCGGGATGTTCAGGCGCATGGCGGCCATGAGCATGCCGGGGGTGATCTTGTCGCAGTTGGAGATGCACACCAGCGCGTCGGCGCAGTGGGCGTTGACCATGTACTCCACCGAGTCGGCAATGATGTCGCGGCTGGGCAGCGAGTACAGCATGCCGTCGTGGCCCATGGCGATGCCGTCGTCCACGGCGATGGTGTTGAACTCCTTGGCCACGCCGCCCACGGCTTCGATTTCGCGGGCCACCAGCTGGCCCAGGTCCTTCAGGTGCACGTGACCCGGCACGAACTGGGTGAAGGAGTTGGCGATGGCGATGATGGGCTTGCTGAAGTCGCCGTCTTTCATGCCAGTGGCGCGCCACAGGGCGCGGGCACCGGCCATGTTGCGGCCAGCGGTCGAGGTCTTGGAACGGTAGGCGGGCATGTTGTCTCGGGATGGGTGGGAAAAGGGTCAGCCTGAAATTATCGCCGGCTGGGCGCGGAAACCCCGATGCGCCTGCTGGCAGCAGGGGTGTCAGGCGGTCTCAGGGGCGGCGCTTGATGCCCAGGGCATCGCGTTGCTTGTTGATGCGGTCTTGCCGCTTCTTGTCCATCTTTTCCATGGCCTTGCGGCGGGTGTAACCCGTGGAGTCGGCCCAGGCCCACCACAACACAGCCAAGCCGAAAGGCAAGAGCACCCACCACCAAGACCAGGCGGCCACAGGGCCCATTTCCAGCGCCTTGAGCAAGGCCAGCAACACACCCAACGCCAGGAAATACATCACGAACTCCGGTAAAGGCCGAGTAAAAACGGGGAACAAGGTGTGGTCAGTCCCCGCGCCCGAGACGGGGCTGGCTAAAATCCGCCCGCCGGTCGCCGACCGCTTTCCTAAGGACAGACCCCATGAAACGTGCTCTGCTGATTATGGCCGCGATGGCCGCCATCTCTGCCCCCGCCATGGCCGACCAGGCCCTGGCCACCGCCAAGAACTGCATGGCCTGCCACGCCGTCGACAAGAAGCTGGTGGGCCCGTCCTACAAAGACGTCGCCAAGAAGTACGCTGGTGACGCCAAGGCCGCTGACATGCTAGCCACCAAGATCATGAAGGGCGGCTCTGGCGTGTGGGGTGCCATCCCGATGCCGGCCAACCCGCAAGTGAGCGACGCCGAGGCCAAGAAGCTGGCCGCCTGGGTGCTGAGCCAGAAGTAATTCGGCCCTTCGCCAAACAAAAAAACCCGCTGCGATCCAGCGGGTTTTTTGTTGCCCCCTCCCTGCCACCCAAGCGGCAAGAGAGGAGGAAATGGCCTGATCAGCTGTTTTCTGACAGCTGATCAAGGCTTTGGGTTCTGGTGAGCACATCACGCCGCTGCGCGGCATGAGTGCTCCCCACCCCGTCCGCCTGATCAGTTGTTCTCGGCCAACTGGTCAAGAATGGCCGGGTTCTCCAGCGTGGAGGTGTCCTGCGTGATGGCTTCGCCTTTGGCGATGGAGCGCAGCAGGCGGCGCATGATCTTGCCGCTGCGGGTCTTGGGCAGGTTGTCGCCGAAGCGGATGTCCTTGGGCTTGGCGATGGGGCCGATTTCCTTGCCCACCCAGTCGCGCAGTTCCTTGGCGATGGCCTTGGCCTCTTCGCCGGTGGGGCGCGAGCGCTTGAGCACCACGAAGGCCACGATGGCCTCGCCGGTGAGGTCGTCAGGGCGGCCCACCACGGCGGCCTCGGCCACCAGGTCGGTCTTGCCCACCAGGGCCGATTCGATCTCCATGGTGCCCATGCGGTGGCCCGAGACGTTGAGCACGTCGTCGATGCGGCCAGTGATGCGGAAGTAACCGCGGTCGGCGCTGCGCACCGCACCGTCACCAGCCAAATAGAAGCCCTTCAGCTCTTCGGGGAAGTAGCTCTTCTTGAAGCGCTCGGGGTCGCCCCAGATGGTGCGGATCATCGAGGGCCAGGGTTTCTTGACCACCAGGATGCCGCCCGAGCCGTTAGGCACGTCATGGCCTGCTTCATCGACGATGGCGGTGGCGATGCCGGGCAGCGGCAGGGTGCACGAGCCAGGCACCAGCGGCGTGGCGCCGGGCAGCGGGGTGATCATGTGGCCGCCGGTTTCGGTCTGCCAGAAGGTGTCCACGATGGGGCAGCGCTCGCCACCCACATGGCGGTAGTACCACATCCAGGCCTCGGGATTGATGGGCTCACCCACCGAACCGAGCAGGCGCAGGCTCTTGAGGTTCCAGTTCTTCGGGTGCACCTTCTCGTCGCCCTCGGCCGCCTTGATGAGCGAACGGATGGCGGTGGGCGCGGTGTAGAAGATGGTGCACTGGTGCTTCTCGATCATCTGCCAGAAGCGGCCGGCGTTCGGGTAGGTGGGCACACCCTCGAACACGATCTGCGTGGCGCCGGCGGCCAGCGGGCCGTAGGCCACGTAGCTGTGGCCGGTGATCCAGCCGATGTCGGCCGTGCACCAGAAGATGTCATCGGGCTTCAGGTCGAAGGTCCACTGCATGGTGAGGTTGGCCCACAGCAGGTAGCCGCCCGTGCTGTGTTGCACGCCCTTGGGCTTGCCGGTGGAACCCGAGGTGTAGAGCACAAAGAGCGGGTGCTCGGCGCCCACCATCTCGGCCGGGCAGTCGGTGCTCTGGCCGGCCACCGCGTCGTGCAGCCAGACGTCGCGCCCGGCCACCATGTTGCAGGCGGTGGCGGTGCGCTGGAAGACGATCACGCTCTTGACCGACTCGCAGCCGCCCATGGCGATGCCTTCGTCCACGATGGCCTTCAGCGGCAGCTCTTTGCCGCCGCGCAACTGGTAGTTGGCGGTGATCACGGCCACCGCGCCGGCGTCTTGAATGCGCTCTTGCAGGGCCTTGGCCGAGAAGCCGCCGAACACCACCGAGTGGGTGGCGCCAATGCGGGCACAGGCCTGCATGGCCACCACGCCTTCGATGGTCATAGGCATGTAGATGACGACGCGGTCGCCCTTCTTCACGCCTTTGGCCTTGAGCGCATTGGCGAACTGCGAGACCTTGGCCAGCAGTTCCTTGTAGGTGACGCGGGTCACCTCGCCGCCGTCGGCTTCAAAGATGATGGCGGTCTTGTTCTCCACCGGGGTGCCCATGTGGCGGTCCAGGCAGTTGTAGGAGGCATTGAGCTCGCCGTCTTCAAACCACTTGTAGAACGGGGCGTTGCTGCTGTTGAGCACCTGGGTGAAGGGCTTGTGCCAGGCAAGCGTCTCGCGGGCCAGGCGGGCCCAAAAGCCTTCGTAATCGCGCTCTGCCTCCGCGCACAGGGCCTCGTAGGCGGCCATGCCCTGGATGCGCGCGGCCTTCACGGTGGCCTCGCTGGGCTCGAAAACGCGGTTTTCGACCAGGGTAGATTCGATGGCGGAGGATGGCGTGGACATGCAGGTCTCCTGTGTGTTGTGTGAATGACGGGCCGGCGGGCACTGTGCGCAAAGGCTCTTACGAGCCACTTACACCGACGGCCCTCCTACAATACCGCGCAATCGAGACCCGTTCTTGCGGTCTCTGGCCATTCACCCCCCTCTTCCATGACCAACCCCGTCAAATCCACCGGGCCAATTCGGCCCCTGCCCAACCTGATTTTTGCCAGCCGCTGGCTGCAGTTGCCGCTGTACCTGGGCCTGATCGCGGCCCAGGCCATTTACGTCTTCCACTTCTGGGTGGAGCTGGTGCACCTGATCGAGGCCGCCTTTGGCAACCAAGAGGCGCTGCAGAAGCTGATCACCAGCATCGGCTACAAGTCCGACGTGCAGCTCACCGGCCTGAACGAGACCGTCATCATGCTGGTGGTGCTGGCCCTGATTGACGTGGTGATGATCAGCAACCTGCTGATCATGGTGATCGTGGGCGGCTACGAAACCTTCGTGAGCCGCATGAACCTGGAAAGCCACCCCGACCAGCCCGAGTGGCTGAGCCACGTGAACGCGTCGGTGCTGAAGGTGAAGCTGGCCACGGCCATCATCGGCATCAGCTCCATCCACCTGCTCAAGACCTTCATCAACGCTGGCAACTATGACCTGAAGGTGCTGATGTGGCAGACCATCATTCACATCGCCTTCCTGTTCAGCGCCCTGGCCATCGCCCTGGCCGACCGGCTGATGAGCCACCCCGGCGGCGACCACTGATCTCGCCCCCTCTGCACAAAGCGGCCCCAGCGGCCGCTTTTTTCATGGGCCGAGCATCTGGTCTGGCCGCACCCAGGCGTCGAACTCGGCCGCGCTCACCCAGCCCGAGGCCAGGGCCGCCTCGCGCAGGGTCTGGCCTTGGTGGTGGGCCTGATGGGCAATGGCGGCGGCGCGGTCGTAGCCGATGTGGGGCGCCAGAGCGGTGACCAGCATGAGCGAGCGCGCCAGCAGCTCGGCCATGCGGGCTGGGTCGGGCGCGATGCCGCTGGCGCAGTGGCGATGGAAACTGTCCATGCCGTCGGCCAGCAGGCGCACGCTCTGCAGCAGGTTGTGCGCCAACAGCGGCCGGTAGGTGTTGAGCTGGAAATGGCCCGAGGCACCGGCCATGGACACCGCCACATCGTTGCCCAGCACCTGCAGGCACAGCATGGCCAGGGCCTCGCACTGGGTGGGGTTCACCTTGCCGGGCATGATGGACGAACCGGGCTCGTTCTCGGGCAGGTGCAGCTCGCCCAGCCCGCAGCGCGGGCCGCTGGCCAGCCAGCGCAGGTCGTTCGCGATCTTGGTGAGCGCCACCGCCAGGCCCTTGAGGGCCGCGTGAGCCTGCACCAGCGCCTCGGCCCCGGCCAGGGCCGCGAACTTGTTGGGTGCGCTCACCAGGGGCAAGCCCGTGGCACGGGCCAGTTCCTTGGCTACCGCCTCGCCAAAGCCGTGCGGCGCGTTCAGGCCAGTGCCCACTGCCGTGCCGCCGATGGCCAGTTCGCTCAGCGCCGGCATGACCGCCAGCAGCGGCACCCGGGCGTGGTCGAGCTGGGCCACCCAGCCAGAGACCTCCTGGCCAAAGGTCAGCGGTGTGGCGTCTTGCAAATGGGTGCGCCCCACCTTCACCAGCCTGGCGTGTTCGTAGGCCAGGCGATCGAGCGTGGCGCGCAGCGCGTCCAGCGCGGGCACAACGCGCTGCGATAGGCCAGTCAGCACCGCCAGGTGAATGGCGGTGGGGAACACGTCGTTGGACGACTGGCTGCGGTTCACGTCGTCGTTGGGGTGCACCAGCCGCCCCGGGCCGCGAGGGCCGCCCAGGCGCTCGCTGGCGCGGTTGGCCAGCACCTCGTTGACGTTCATGTTGGTCTGGGTGCCCGAGCCGGTCTGCCAGATGGACAGCGGAAACTCGCCGGCATGCTGCCCCGCCAGCACCTCGTCGGCGGCGGCCTCGATGGCCTGGGCCACGCGCGCGTCCAGCCCGCCCAGGCGCACGTTCACCACCGCACAGGCCCGCTTGACCTGCACCAGAGCGTGGATCAGCTCGGGCGGCATGCGCTCGGTGGAGATGGCGAAGTGCGTGAGCGAGCGCTGGGTCTGCGCGCCCCACAGGCGCTGGGCGGGCACCGGCACGGCGCCCATGGTGTCTGACTCGGTGCGGGTGTCCATGGTGGCTCTCCTGGTGCGGCGAATAGGCCCGTGTGGCGACCTGTCAAAATGCGGGGTTCGCCGACCGGGCCACTGTGCGCCAGATGACGCCGGGCGGCAATGCCTCCTTCCCAACCCCCGTACCGCCATGCCCACGTCCATCCGCCAAGAAGACCTGATCGAGTCCATCGCCGCCGCGCTGCAGTACATCAGCTACTACCACCCGGCCGACTACATTGCCCACCTGGCCCGCGCCTACGAGCGCGAGCAGAGCCCGGCGGCCAAGGACGCGATCGCGCAGATCCTGACCAACAGCAAGATGAGCGCCTATGGGCACCGACCCATCTGCCAGGACACCGGCATCGTCAACGTGTTCCTGAAGGTGGGCATGGACGTGCGCTTTGAAGGCTTCACCGGCAGCCTGGAAGACGCCATCAACGAAGGCGTGCGCCGTGGTTACAACCACCCCGACAACCGGCTTCGCGCCTCGGTGGTGGCCGACCCGCACTTCGCCCGCAAGAACACCAAGGACAACACCCCCGCGGTGATCTTCACCGAGATCGTGCCGGGCGACAAAGTGGACGTGACCGTGGCCGCCAAGGGCGGCGGCTCGGAGAACAAGTCCAAGATGATCATGATGAACCCCAGCGACTCGCTGGTGGACTGGGTGCTCAAGACCGTGCCGACCATGGGCGCGGGCTGGTGCCCGCCGGGCATGCTGGGCATCGGCATTGGTGGCACCGCCGAGAAGGCCGTGCTGCTGGCCAAGGAAAGCCTGATGGACGACCTGAACATGTACGAACTGCAGGCCAAGGCCAGCAAGGGCGAGAAGCTCACCCAGGTGGAAGAGCTGCGCCTGGAACTGTTCGAGAAGGTCAACGCCCTGGGCATCGGCGCGCAAGGCCTGGGCGGCCTGACCACCGTGCTGGACGTGAAAATCAAGATGTACCCCACCCACGCGGCCTCCAAGCCGGTGGCCATGATCCCCAACTGCGCCGCCACGCGCCACGCCCATTTCGTGATGGACGGCTCGGGCCCGGTGTACCTGGAAGCCCCCAGCCTGGACCTGTGGCCCAACGTCAACTGGACGCCCGACACCGAGAAGAGCACCCGCGTCAACCTGGACACGCTCACCAAGGAAGAAGTGGCGAGCTGGAAGCCTGGCCAGACCCTGCTGCTCAACGGCAAGATGCTCACCGGCCGCGACGCCGCGCACAAGCGCATTCAGGACATGCTGGCCAAGGGCGAGAAGCTGCCGGTGGACTTCACCAACCGCGTCATCTACTACGTGGGCCCGGTCGACCCGGTGCGCGACGAGGTGGTCGGCCCGGCCGGCCCCACCACGGCCACCCGCATGGACAAGTTCACCGACATGATGCTGGAGCAGACCGGCCTGATCGCCATGATCGGCAAGGCAGAGCGCGGCCCGGTGGCCATTGAGTCGATCAAGAACCACAAGTCGGCCTACCTGATGGCCGTGGGCGGCGCCGCCTACCTGGTGTCCAAGGCCATCAAGCACGCCAAGGTGGTGGGCTTTGAAGACCTGGGCATGGAAGCCATCTACGAATTCGACGTGGTGGACATGCCCGTGACCGTGGCGGTGGACGCCGGCGGCACCAGCGCCCACATCACCGGCCCGGCCGAGTGGCAGAAGCGCATCGCCAGCGGCGAGTTCAAGGGCATCACCGTCGCCAGCGCTTGACCACGGTTGGCGTCTTCGACAGCGGGATGGGCGGCCTGAGCGTGCTGCGCGCCCTGCGCGAGGCGCTGCCGCAGGTGGATTTCGTCTACTTCGCCGACAACGCCTTCGCGCCCTATGGCGAGCGCCCCGCCGAGTGGGTGACCGAACGCTCGGCGGCCATCACCCGCTGGCTGCTGGAGCGGCACCACATCGACGCCCTGGTGGTGGCCTGCAACACGGCCACCGCTGCGGGCATCGACTCGCTTCGGCAGGCCCACCCCGCCCTGCCCATCGTGGGCGTGGAACCTGCGCTCAAGCCCGCTGCGGCCCTCACCCAGACCCGCCAAGTGGGCGTGCTCGCCACGCGGGGCACCTTGGCCAGCGAGCGCTACGCGCGCCTGCGCGAACGCCTGCGGCAGTCGCATCCGGCGGTTCAATGGCACGAGCGTGCCGCCGTGGGGCTGGCCGCCGCCATCGAAACCGGCGACACCGCCGCCACCCAGCGGCTCACCCAAGAACACGTCAGCGCCCTGCTCGCCCAGGCCCCAGCGCTGGACACCCTGGTGCTGGGCTGCACCCACTACCCCTTCGCCGCTGCCGCCATCGCTCAGGCGGCGGGCACGGGCGTGCGCCTCATCGACACGGCCGACGCCGTGGCCCGCCGCACGCGGGACGTGCTGGACGCCACCCCCACCGGCCAGGGCAAGGTGACGCTGCTGGCCAGTGGCGACGCGCAGGCGCTGGCCACGGCCGCCCGACGCTGGCTGGGCTGGACCGAAGGTGCCGAACAGGTAGGCAATTTGAGGTAGCGCCTGCGGGGGTGTTTGGGTAGAGTGGCCCGGGTACCCCGGGGAGGATCCGGGGTGCCATCGCCAACCCTCACCCAGAAGGACACCCCATGGCAAACGCGAAGATTCAAGACGTGGAAGGCATCGGCCCGGCCATTGCCGCCAAGCTGCAGGCGGCTGGCATCGCCGACACCGATGGCCTGCTGGCCCAGGCCAAAACCGCCTCGCAACGCAAGGCCTTGGCCGAGAAAACCGGGCTCACCGACAAGCAGGTGCTGCGCTTCGCCAACATGGTCGATCTGTACCGCGTGAAGGGCATTGGCTCGGAGTACGCCGAGTTGCTGGAAGCCGCCGGGGTGGACACGGTGCCCGAGCTGGCGCAGCGCCGCGCCGACAACCTGAGCAAGGCCATGGCCGAGGTCAACGCCAGCAAACACCTGGTGCGGCGCCTGCCGGCCGAGTCCGAGGTGTCGGCCTGGATCGAGCAAGCCAAGGGCCTGCCCCGACAGATCGAGTACTGAGTCAGCCCGCCGGGGCCGCCAAGGCGGCCCGGCGTCCCCGCTCCATGTTCACCGGCGCCAGCAGCGCCAGGCCGGCCACGAACATCAGCGCGGTGAAGCCGATGGCCAGGCGCTGGTTGCCGCCGGTGGCCCAGGTGATGGCGCCGTAGCTCAGGGGGCCCACGATGCTGGCCACGCGGGTGGCGAAGGTCCACAGGCCAAAGAACTCGGCCAGTTGCGCGGGTGGCGCCAACATGCCCGCCATGGCCCGCCCGGCCGACTGGCTGGAGCCCATGCACACGCCGGCAATGGCCGCCGCGTACCAGAAGCCGCCCTTGGTGGTGGTGAGGGCGGCGATCACGCAGGTGGCCACCCAGCCCAGCAAGGTAACGGCCAGGGCGCGCTTGTGGCCCAGACGGTCTTGCCAGTAGCCAAAGGCCAGCGCGCCCAGCATGGCGGCGATGTTGAGCACGAAGATCAGCACCATGGTTTCCTGCTGCACAAAGCCGATCACCTGCTCGGCGTAGATGGCCGCCAGGGCGATGGCCACGGCCACGCCCCCCTGGTAGGCCGCCGCACAGGCCAGCAGCCACATGAAATCGCGGTAGTGGCTGGCCTGGCGGGCCGTGGCGCGCAGGCGGCGCAGCGATTCGCGCCAGCCGCCGTGGGCCTGGGCATTGGGCTGGGCGCGCTCGCGCAGCAGCGAGAAGGTGACCAGCGAGGCCAGCGCAAACACCACGGCCGTGATCAGCATGGTGACGGGCACGAACTGCGCCGCCGTCTGCCCTTGTGCCTGTGCCCACAGCACGTAGGCCAGGCTCAGGCCCAGCGCCAGCATGCCGCCCACATAGCCCAGGCTCCAGCCCCAGCCGCTCACGCGGCCCATGGTCTCGGGCCGGGCCAGTTCGGGCAGAAACGCCGCCGAGAGCGATTCGCCCCAGGCGAAGAACACGTTGGACACCACGATGAGCAACACCCCCAGCGCCACCGCGCCCGGCCCCACCAGCGCCAGGGCGGCAGTGGCCAGCACGCAGCCCACGGTGGTGAGGGCCAGCAGGCGCTTCTTGGCGGCGTGGCGGTCGGCCCAGGCGCCCATGGCCGGGATGGTGAACATCACGATGGCGTGCGAGGCGCTGAGGGCTGCCGTCCAGGCAAAGGTGGCCCAGTCGGCCCCGCCGGCCACGGCACCCACGAAATAGGCCGCGAACACCGCCGTGAGCACGACGGTGGTGTAGCCAGAGTTGGCGAAGTCGTACATCGCCCAGCCCAATACCTCGCGGCGGCGCACGCCGGGGTTCAGGGCTTGGGTGGAAAACAGGGCCATGGGCGCTCCAGGTGAGGGCCTCGCGGGCCGCGAGGCATGGCCCGAAGTCTAGGCGAGCGCCAGGAAGCGCCGGGGCGTGGACGCCCCGGGTGGCTGGGTCAGTGCAGGTGGCGCGGCTTGCGCGGGCCGCCGTGGCCCGACGAACCCCCGTGGCCGCGCGGCGGGCGGCCCAGTTGCATGGAGTTGACCAGGGCGTTGAAGCGCTCGTTGAAGAGCTTGTCGATGGCGCCCACCACCTCGCCCAGTTCGGCGGCCTCGAAGTGGCGCTCCATGAGGTGCACCACGTCTTGCACCAGCAGGTCGCGCTGCACCTGCATGATGGCCGCGGGCGTGGGGCCCACGAAGGCCATGATGAAGTCGTCGCGCGCTTCGGCCTCGGGGTTGGGGTCTTCTTCGTCGAACTCGGTGTCGTAGAAGGACACCTCCAGCGGCGCCCCGGCCGAGGCGATCTCGTTCAGGCCCATGCAGGCCTCTTCGATGGCCTGGCGGAAATCGTCGTCACCGGCCACCGTCCAGCACATCTGCAGCACGTGGTTTTCGGCGTCAAAGCGAATGCCGGGCTCGTCTTCGTAATGGCTTTCGGCCGCCGCCGCCAGCGAGCGTGCGCCGGCGTACTGCCACAAGGGCTTGAGGGCTTCCTGGATCTGGGCGTAGGCCACGTCTTCGCGCAGCGGCACGTCGCCGTGCACATGGATTTCGAAGGGCGTGTTGTAGCGGCTCATGGAAACTCTCACTTGGCCGGCAGAACCGGCGATAACTGGCTGGTGTCCAGGCCTGCACCTGAAGCGGGTGCCAGCGCCGGACAAGGCCGTTATTGTCCCACGCCAGCCCGCACCAGGCAGCGCGGTACCGGTGCTGGCCCTGGGCGAAAAAAAACCCCGGGGACCGGGGTGGGAGTCACGGCCGGGATCGAGCGCCCGGCACGCAAGGGCTGCGCAGGCCTCAGGCCTGGCGAGCGCGGCGGCGCACGCTGGCGCCCAGGGCGGCCAGTGCCAGGCCCATAAGGGCGATCGAGCCAGGCTCGGGCACTTCGTTGGCGCGCTGGTCGTTGTCGGTGTCTTGGATGAACTTGAAGTCTTTGGTGACCACCGGGTTGGTGAAGTTGATGGTCAGGCGCTGGAACAGGTCACCCACCGGTGCAGCGTTGCCAATGGCCACGGCGTAGTCGTAGGTGGCGGTGCCGATCCAGTAGTCAGCGCTCCACGGACTCACGATCTCGAAGTCGGCGCCTTGGGCCGAGCCCGGGGTGCCAGTGCTGGGCCTGGTGGAGTCGAACACCGTGAAGTTGTCACGGCCGTCCAGCACCAGCTTCACCAGCCCAGAAGCCGGCGTACCGAAGAAGTTAAAGAACCACTCGTTGGAAAAGGTGTCTCCGCTTTGGGTGAGGCTCCAACCCGAGCCCGTGACACCACCGGAAGCCGGGCCGGTGTCGGCCCAATTGAGGGTCTGCGAGGTGCCGTTGGCGAAGAACACGGTCACGTCGAGGCCGTCCATCATGGCGCCGGTGGTGGCGAACCCGGTGAGGCCGGGAATGCTGACCACATTGCTGTAGTCCTTGGCGATGGCGATGGCGGCGTTGGCCGACGTGCCGAGAAGTGCTGCCCCCATGACCGCGGCAGCGAGTGCGGATTTGACCAACTTCTTCATGATTCCCCTTTCGGTTGATGGTGTTCAAGCGATGGCGGTGTCACTGGCGGTCGGGCTGGCGAAAGAGTGCTGGTTGGCCGCCCTGAAAAAATCCATCGCGGCATCTCCCTATGCATAGGCCATGCCATGGGGAAAGATCGTTGTTTTCAAAGGACTTTTCCCGACATATCTGCACCAGGTGTCACAAAAGTCGACACATGCCCAGGCGAGCCGTGGTTCTGCACTGACGCTGGGGGAAAGCGGCGGCGGCACAGCCGCCATCGCCACAGCCTGGCTGGGTCGCCAACGCTGGGATGTCGGGAAGGTTGACGGGGTGATGTGGGCGGCAGGGCGGGCCTGGCCGAAGGTTTGGCCAGCGCCTTGTGTTGCCCTTGGTGCCTCGAGCCGGGGTCGAACCGGCACGCCCCCTTTCGGGTAGCGGCGGAGTTTAAGTCCGCTGTGTCTACCGATTTCACCATCGAGGCCAGCGCGCCATTGTCGCAGGTCGGCGCCTCGTGTCGGCGCCCGAGGCTGGCGGGCGCCAGTGGCCATGACCAAGCCCAGACCACGCCGGCACAAACGATGTTTTGCTTATAAGCAAGCAAAAACATATTCGTTCTCAATATGAAGGTGGCGGCCCATCATGCGCGTCGGGCGTCGATACCCCCACGTCTATCGCGCCCTCGCCCTGTGAGCAGGAGGACCTTACCGTGTCTTTTGAATCCGAAACCGATACCGACCTTATCCGCCATGGCCCCGACCGCGAGCCCCGCAGCCGTTGGGCGCGATGGGCCTGGAACGCGCTGGCGGCGGCCATCGCCGCGCTGGGCATTGCGCTGCTGCTGCAGCCCTACGACCCGCCATCCACCCCCCCGACCTTGCAGGGCAAGCCCTGACCTTTTCCCGCCCCCCCCCTTCGGGCCCCCT
>FWPV01002520.1_pt1 | contig 26523 bp, 25 predicted proteins | sample 2228371 | NCBI WGS metagenome assembly FWPV01 (sample SAMEA103939776, study PRJEB20133) | metagenome
AGGCCATGACGATTCCCTCGCTGGCGGCATCAAGCGCTCAATCGGCAAACACCCGCTGAAGGCAAAGCCAAGGACTTGAGCCCCAATGTGAAAGAAGGGGTACAGTGCAGCCAGCCGGACGGCCAAGGCCAAGAATTGAGACAGGGAGTGCCTTTGTTATGAAAGGATGGATTCAAAAAATACTGGTGGCCAATCGCGGGGTTCCGGCGGTTCGGATCATGCACACCTGTCGGGATCGCCGGATACCGACCACGGCCGTGTATAGCCGGCCGGACAGTCTCGGGCAACATGTCTTCATGGGAGATTCCACCTATTGTATCGGGGAGGCCCCCCCCATCGAATCCTACTTGAATATGGAAAAACTGATCGAGGCGGCTGAAAAGACCGGCTGCAACGCCGTTCATCCTGGTTGGGGTTTCTTGTCCGAAAACGCCGACTTCGCCGAAAAGGTGATCGACGCCGGGTTGATCTGGATCGGTCCTCCGCCGAGGGTGATCCGGACGTTGGGGGATAAAATCGAGGCCAAGCGATTGGCCCAGCAGGCCCATCTTCCGACCATCCCGGGTATTAGTCCGGTAGAGACCGTGCAGGAAATCCTATCCTGGATGGAGGACGAAAAGGTATCCTTTCCGATCATGATAAAGGCCTCGGCCGGCGGCGGCGGCAAAGGCATGGTCAAGGTGGAGCAAAGGGAACAGCTCCCCCAGGCCTTGGCCCACGCACGGTCCGAGGCCTTCAAATCCTTCGGCGACGACCGGATTTTAGCTGAAAAATACATCGAACGCGGTCGGCACATTGAGGTGCAAATCATGGCCGACGCCTTCGGAACGGTTCGGCACCTTTTCGAACGGGAGTGCACCATCCAGAGGCGCAATCAAAAGATCATTGAGGAGGCCCCCTCGCCGACCCTGGACGAAGATATCCGCCAGGAGCTGTATCTGCACGCCGTCCGTTTCATGAGGGAAATCGGTTATCAGTCGGCGGGTACGGTGGAATTCCTTTACGATTCGACCGCGAAAAAGTTTTATTTTCTGGAGGTCAACACCCGCCTGCAGGTCGAGCACGGCATCACAGAACTGATCACCGGCATGGACCTGGTCGGCCTGATGATCGATGTGGCCGACGGCCGGCGGCTGCCGTTCAAACAGTCCGAGATTCACTCCAACCGTTGGTCCCTGGAGGTTCGACTCAACGCCGAAGACCCGAAGACGTTCAGCCCTTCTTTCGGGACCATCAAGCGACTGCAGGTCCCGCATGGGCCGGGGGTGCGCATTTCCTCCGGGGTTTACGAGGGAGCGGAAATCCTCCCCTATTACGATTCCCTGTTGATGTTGGTGATGACCGCAGGGCCGGATCGGGCCGATGCCATTCGGGTCATGGATCGATGTTTGAGCCGGAATCTGCGGGTGGAAGGGGTGAGAACCCTAGCACCCCTTCTGTTGAGCATCATCCGCCACCCGGCTTTTCGGGTCGGTGAATTCTCGACCCGTTTCATTGAAGAGAACTTAGACGAATTGATCGCCATGTTCAAGGAAAAAGACAGTGAGGACGAGGTGTTGAAAATCGCTCAATACGTGGCCGAAATATCGGCCTTAGGACCCCAACCATGGATGTGACACCCAAGGAAAGGATCTTTTTGACCCCAGGAATGACGCCGATGGAGATCGTAACCACCCTGCGGAAGACATCGGGGGTGTTTTTTTCCTCCACCACAATGCGGGACGCCGGGCAGTCCGATTACAAGAACCGACTGCGGATACGGGATTTGGTCACATTGGCCCCCTATTACAACCAGATGGGCCTGTTCAGCGTCGAGTGCCATGGGGGGGCTCGATGGCATGTAGGGATCATGAATCGAAGGGAAAATCCCTTCGAGGAAATCCGGCTCCTGCGAGAGGCCATGCCTCGGGTACTGCTGCAAACCTTGATCCGAGAAACCAACCTCTGGGGGTATCGGCCCTATCCGAAAAAGGTGATCGAGTATGTGGTGGGCCAGATTGATATCGATGTCTGGCGTTGTTTTTCCTTTTTGAATGACGTAGCCAATATGCGTCCGGTCGCCGAGGTGGTTTTGAAAAGGGGGCGGCTCTTCCAACCGGCCGTGTCCTATACCCAAGCCGACTGGGCGACCCGGGAATACTACCTAAAGGTAATCCGGGAGATCGTTGACCTGTGCGGCGGGTGCGACCAAATCGTACTGTGTATCAAAGACATGGCCGGGGTGGGAACGGGCAAGGCCATCAGCGAGCTGATCGATGCCGTCAAACAGGCCTATCCAGACCTGGTGCTCCATTATCACCGCCATATCACCGACGGCTTGGCCCTGCCGGCCTATTTGGCTGCGGCCCGGGCCGGGGCCAAGATTTTCGATGTCGAGGAGGATTCACTCGTTCGGTTTTACGGACAGCCGCCCATGCTGGCCGTACAGGCCTTTTTTGAGGAGTCTGGAATTCCGGTCAACCTCGACCGCCCAGAGGCGGAAAAGGCCTCCCAAAAGGTTCGGGAGTGGATCCAGGATTATGAGTGGGCCGAATCCCCCTTCAAAGGGCTGGACCACACTGTCACCTGCCACAAGATGCCCGGTGGGGCCTTCCCCAGTTCCTTCGAGCAGGCCCAAAAAGGGGAATTCCTGCACCGCATGCCGGCTATATTGCGCATGATGTCCCTGTACAATCGGATGATTTATTATTTCGATGTCACCCCCGGTTCCCAAATCACCTGGGTGACCTGCAGCGGCATCATCAATCGCTACGCCAAAGAACGCGGGGAGGCCGGGGTGGAACATATATTAAATCTGGTCGCCCGCTTCGTGGAAGAAAAGGGTCAGGATCTTTCCTCCTTTTCCCCTGAAGAACAGGAGGAGATATTGCGTTTGTTTTCTCAGGCGCCGGCGGATTTCAAAAACCTCCTGCTGGGACACTACGGCCGGCTGCCCATGGGGTGGCCGGCCGATTGGATATATCAAAGTGCCTTCGGGAAGGAATGGGAGGAAAAGATAAAAGAAAGAACCGAAGGGGTCCCGACCCCGGAGGAGGACGGAAAGGATCTCCCGGGCCAACGGGAGGCCCTGGCCGAACAGCTCGGACGCCAGCCTTCGGAAGAGGAATTCATCCTGTATCTGATGCACCCGAAGGACGCCTTGGAATTTATCGATTTTCGGGAAAAATACGGAGAGGCCCCCCTGGTGCTTCCCACCCGGGTTTGGCGAGAAGGGCTAAAGAATCCTGGGGACAGGGTGGAGTTCGAACTTTTCGGCAAACCCTACGCCATTGAATTGATTTCCATCGGCGGAGAACACGAAGGGTTGATCCATGTGGTCTTGAAGGTGAACAACCGCACCCGGGTTTACACCGTAGAAACCCCGCGGACCAGAAAGGTGGAGATACGCATGGCCAAAGGACCGGGGGAAATCGGCGCCCCCATCAACGGTAATGTCTGGCGGATCGGCAATCCCAGCCGGGGCCCCTTGAAGGTGGGCGACATCGTTCACCATGGGGAGGAGGTGGCCAATCTGGAGGCCATGAAGATGGAAAATATGGTGGTCGCCCCGTTCGACGGTCAGATCGTTGAAATCTGTGTCCGGTTGAACGAGACGGTCCAGGAGAACCAGCTGATAATGGTGATCAAAGCATTATGATATCAAACCTCAACCCGCTGTGAGAGATAGTTGGAACGGAGCCATTTGCGCTGTTAGGATTTTGGGAGGCCTAGCCGATGGGTGGAGAAGGCAGTGCCAGGGCTGCGGCTAGCAGATGGCACCGTTCGAGGCTCAAGAGCTGGCCCTATGGGTCCCTCCCGTTGGTCAGAGGGGGTTTTCCTATCACAAGAGCACCAACCCCTTCAAGGAGGACAGGGTAGATTGAGGCTGGCGCTGGAGGTGGTGCCGGATGAGGGGGTGATGAGGGAGTTGGAGGCGGATCGGGGTAGGGGTCGTGATGACCATCCGGTGCGGGCGGTGTGGAACTCTTTGTTAGCTGGTCATGCATCGGTGGAGTCGTTGAGGAGGGAGCTTAGGCGCAACGCTGAGCTTCGGGAGTTGTGTGGATTTGATCCTGTGCGAGGGGTGGGAGCGGTGCCCTCAGCCAGTGGGTATAGGCGGTTTTTGAGGAAGTTGTTTCGGTATGAGCGGCAGATCGATGGGATCTTTGATGGGCGCCAAAGGGGACCCCTAGTGCCAGCCTTTGAGCCTGCAATTGTGTCATCTGCCGGCCGCACCCCCCCGTGCGGCCTTCTCCGCGCATGGACCAGGCCTCCCAAAACCTTAACAGCGCAAATGCCTCCTCAGGGTGTAGCAATTGACAACTCGCGCTTCCATGGCATATAGAAAACAGGCGGCCGCGCGGAACAAGCGCGCTGGAGCGTCCGCAGCCGGCCCTTTCAGGCGCCCTCCCAGTTCGCTCAGCGCGGGCGTTAGCCACAACGTCAGCAGAGGGGTCGCGTTAGATGCCGCTGACCGAATTGGAACGAGAGGGAATCGAGAAGCCCTTTGGCGAGTCTTGCCAAAGTAGGGTCCTGCCCCATGTTCGCCACCTGGTTCGAATAGAATATGGAATCAGAGGAAGTGAGGTAAAGCTCTTCGAGTGTCGCCGGCGATACGATGATCCTTCAGTCTGGACCGAGCGGGCAGTAGCCAGATTCAACAAAGACGAAAAGAGAGACACATGGGGTCTGTACCACGCGGGCCGGAACGGTAAGTGGCATCTCTTCGGGCCTAGTGCCGAGGACAGAGATATTGAGAAGCTGCTGGCCGAGGCAGACCGGGACACCACAGGAATCTTCTGGGGTTAAGGGGCCGTATAGCGGGGCGAACAACTTGCCCCTTACTTCGCTGCAAAGTGGCATGTGTGCGTGATCGTTGAGCCCCAGCAGGGACAACTCCGCAAGTCCCCGAGGAGGATATTTCATGGTGAATATTGCCAAAGAGGTCGGCAAGCAACTTGGCCGCTGGTTTGCAGCCTTGGAGACGGGTGATCCAGCTCAAGTGGTGGCACTCTATGCGCAAGATGCGATCCTTCTGCCGACGCTCAATGGAGATGTCAAGAAAGGACAACGAAGAATCCGCGAGTACTTTGAAAAGGATTTCCTTCCAAAACATCCCGTCGGCAAAGCTTTGGAGCTACATACGAGGGTTTTGGGAGGGGTCGCCGTTAACTCGGGAATTTACAGCTTTGAGGTCGATGACAAGGAAAATGGGCGCGTCATCCTCGAGGCACGGTACACCTTTGTCTATCAATGGAACAAGGGCGATTGGAAGATCGTCGAGCACCATTCTTCTTTGAGTCCCGAAGGTCAACCGATGACGGTGAGAAGGACCGCAAATCCCGCCAGGGATCAATCCAGGCCGAGAAAGGGTGCTGTCCTGCTCCAGAGGGAATAGTAGTTTCCCTCCGGCTGGGTCAACTGCAACGGAGGATGAGAAGGCCATGACGATTCCCTCGCTGGCGGCATCAAGCGCTCAATCGGCAAACACCCGCTGAAGGCAAAGCCAAGGACTTGAGCCCCAATGTGGGGCTCGCCGCCTGATGAGACAAGTGGGGTTTCGCATCACGAGAATTGTCTTGACAAAAGGGATACAGTGCAGTCAAAGCCCATGACTCACAACTATCCATCTCCGGTCGGGCCTGAGACTGACGGGCGATCCCGCAGGAGCCTCTTGGCTATCTTTCCGGACCCTGTCTTGGGAAGCTCCCCCAAGAATTCCACTGACTTAGGGGCCTTGTACGAGGCGAGATGCTTCTTGCAGAAGTCGATGATCTCCTCCTGGGTCGCCGTCTCGCCTGGTCTCAGGACAACGGCGGCCTTCACGGCCTCCCCCCACTTCTCGTCCGGGACACCGAAGACGGCGACCTCCATGACCTTGGGGTGCGAATACAGGACGTTTTCCACCTCGATAGAATAGACGTTTTCCCCGCCAGTGATGATCATGTCCTTCTTGCGGTCCACGATGTTGACGTATCCCTCAGCGTCCACAACGGCCAGATCCCCTGTGCGCAGCCAACCATTGTGAAAGGCCTTCTCGGTCTCTTCTGGGAGATTCCAGTACCCTGGGGTCACCGTCTCACCCCGGACGCAGATCTCGCCCACCTCCCTTTCGTCCTGTTGAACCTCGCCCCCCTTTTCGTTGACCACACGAAGCTCCACCGTGATGAAGGGTCTTCCGGTCTTGGCCTTGTACGCGAGCTGTTCCTCGCGTGGGAGACGCCGAAGGTGCTCCTTGAGCAAACTGACGGTCAAATAAGGGCTCGTCTCGGTCATTCCATAGGTCTGGATGTAGTCGCATCCGAAGGTTTCCACGATCCTGCGGACCAGTTCAGGGGCGATGGGTGCCCCGCCACTCAAAAGGACCCGTAGACTAGAACAGTCGTAGGCCGAGACCCCCGGGTGGTTGACCATCATGTTCAGCATGGTGGGGACCAAGTTGGTCAAAGTCACCCTGTGTTCCTGAATGGCCGCGAGGACCGCCTCCGCTTGGAACTGAGGGATCATCACGTGCCTTCCCCCGACCCACGTCATGGCGAAGGTGGCCCATGCATCGGCTAGGTGGAACATGGGCGCGACATGGGCCCAGACATCGCTGTCCGTCAGGTGCAGCTCCGCCACTGCCCCCAGGGCGTGGATGCAGACGTTGTCATGGGTGAGCATCACCCCCTTGGGCCGCCCAGTGGTGCCGCTGGTGTAATAGAGGTGCGCTACCTGCTCACCGGCCACGGGTTCATGGACGAAGGGACCCTTGTGATGGGACAGAGAGGCCTCGTAGTGATCTTCGGCGATGGAGATGGATACAGGGGGCTTCTCCCCTATCCAGACGATCCTCTCCACAGGGGTCTCCTCATCCAGGGCAGCCTCCACCAACCGAGCGAAGCCGGATCCCGCAGCCAAGGTCCTCGACCCTGAGTCCCTCAGGATGAACGCGATCTCCCGAGGAGAGAGACGGACGTTCAACGGGACCAGGATGGCCCCGATTCCAGCCGCTGCATAGTACATCTCGAGGAACTGATGGGAGTTCACATGGAGGATCGCGATGCGATCTCCCAGCCCGACCCCCCGGGAGCGAAGAAAATTGGCCAGGGCGCACACCCTTTCTCCTACCTCTCGGTAAGTGAAGAGGAGGCCAGCGTCTATCAGGCCCACCTTGTGAGGATACAACTGAACGGCACGGCTCAAAGTAGTCCATATCTCCATCTTCCCTCCCCCCTGGGGAGTAGCCTTGTCGCCTGCAACACGAATCTCGGGATCGGTCCGCGCGATCGATCTGGCCGAGGATACATCAGCACGGTCCATGGATTCAAGGATGACGGATCGGTGGCACAGTGCGAAAAGGCCGGCGGATCTCCCTTCCGCGGACCTGGTAGAGGGCGACGCCCACCTGGGCGGACAGCCGTGTCCTCTCCATGGTGATGGCCCACTCGCGGGGGGCACCCATATCCCTACGCCTCACGACTTCTCCATCGCCCCATCACCTTTCGCTCTCCCGTCGAAGCGGGGCTGCCTCCTCCTCGCGGGACGCTCGGCTGCCTGCTCGCCTGGGATACGTGCCGGATCGCTCAGGCCGAGGCGCTCCGGGACGAAGGCCCCCGAGACGCGAGGTGTTTCCCTCCATGGACTGACGTCTACCGTGGCCTTCTAGTAGCCCTTGACGGTTGAATGTCGCTGGTGCACATTGGGCGAAGGATCTCAAGGGAGGGATTCATGCGCTCTTATACCATCGATGAGGTATCTGAGGGGGACATGCGCAAGGTGAGGGAGTATCTGGATGATCATACAGAGCGATCCCCCATCGATGGCCTGTACTGGCTCGTGCTGCCCGGGAAACTGCTGACCGGCATCCACGGGGAACACCTCCAGTGTCAGCCTTACTGCACGGCCATAGAGGTCGGTCGCCACTTCGTCAGATTCGAGTTCCTCGTGAGGAGCATGGTGAATCACAGGTGCCGCTGCTCAAGATACGCGGAGGCCCCCCAACGGGAGTTCGTCATGGCCTTCGCTGACGAGATGATCCAGAGGCTGGAGATTTGGACCTGAAAGCATCTCCAATTTTCCAACTCAAGGTGATGACCTTCAATCTGCGGTTCGACAACCCTGAGGACGGCCTCCACAGGTGGCCGTTTCGAAAGGAACGGGTGGTCGAGACAGTCCTGTCCCAAGGGCCAGACCTCCTCGCCACCCAGGAGGGGATGCCATCGCAACTCGCATATCTCGCAGAGAAACTGAAGGGATACCGACCATCCCTCAGGGGAAGGAAGCAGGAGGAAGATGGCTTTGCCCAGTACCCCACGATATTCTTCCGCGTTCGCTCCCTGGCCCTGAGGGCAGGCGGGGAGTTCTGGCTCTCCGAGACCCCCCATGTGAGTCGGACCAAGAGCTGGGGGGCCGCATTCCCGAGGCTGTTCACCTATGGCTGTTTCCGGCACAGATCCAGCCGCAGGTCCATATGGTTTTGCAATACCCACTTGGATCACGTATCGGAAAGGGCCAGGTTGGAAGCGGCCAAGCTCATCTTGTGGTGGGCAAGGCGCAAGAGGCTTCCCATCATCCTGGCAGGGGATTTCAACGACGTGCCCGACTCCCCGCTCTACCGTGTCCTGACCTCGAGCCAGCCTCCCCTCGTGGACACCTGGCGGGCGGTCAAGGGGTCCAAGGCGGTGGGACCATCCACCGCCCACCACTTCACCGGAAGGCCGGCAGGCGGACGCATAGACTGGATACTGACCACCCCCGGGATTCGGGTCGAGGAGGCCATGGTCTTGCGCGAGGCCGCAGGCGAGCCTTTTGCCTCGGATCATTATCCCTACGTGGCTCACCTCACCATTCTCTCGTGAAACCTTTTTCGCTCGACGTCGTCTAAAAGTTGAGTGCCGGGGGAGATAGGTGTCCCGAGATGGGCGTGGCTCATCCATCAGGCTCGGGGACCCGGGCAGCGGATGACCTGGATGGAAGGCAATGGGAGAGATGCGATGGAGCAGAGGCGAAAGGAGATAAGCCCGGTAGACCTGTTCAAGGTAACGCCGAGGACCAACTGCAAGGAGTGCGGATTTCCAACCTGTCTTGCGTACGCGGTCAACGTCATCGTCGACCGAGGCGAGATCTCAGCGTGCCCCTACATACCGCAGGAGGTCGGAGAAGAGCTGGGTGCAAGGATCGCTGAGCAACAAGGGCGTGGGGTCTACGTGCGTGCCGAGAAGGCTGATATCGCAGACGAGATAGCCCGGAGGCTCTCTTCACTCGACATGCGGGGGGCGGCCTTGGGGACGTGCGGGCAATACGGTCTGAGCGAGGGCGAGGAGATCGTGAGCATACCGCTCCTTGGCGAGCGATACACCGTCCACAGATCGGGCCAGGTCTGTGGGGCCGAGCCCCCCACGCCTTACGTGCGGATCCTCTTGTACAACTACTTGGTGAGGGGCGGGGGTCCTATGCCCACGGGTCGATGGGTCCCCATAGAGCGCCTCCCCGGGGCCCTATCCAAAGGACCTGAACTCCAGGCGGTATGCGAGGCAAGAGTGGCTGCTGCCTGCCAAGAGACTGGCCTAGAGGCCCTGGCAGAGGCATGTCGCAGGGCAGGAGGGACCCAGATCGAGGCAGGAAATGCGGATCTGGCCTGCCGCTTCATGGGACTCCCCAAGGTCCCGCTTCTGCTCCTGATATGGGAAGGGGATCAGGATTTCCCCCCCAGGGCCAAACTCCTCATGGATGAGACCGTGGCCGACCACCTGGATGCCGACTCCCTCCTCGTGTTGGCCGAGCTCATGACCGATAAGATATTGGCGGAGGTTGTGAGAGAGGGGGTGACGGAGCGGGTCTCGGCCGGGGGCCCCCCCACTGGACGAGCAAGCGGGGATGGTTAGACTGATAGTGGAGATAGAGGCGCGGCAGGAGGAAGGTGAAGATGCGTTCTGCCGATGAACGAGAAGTGGACAGGTGGATAGAGGAACACCAGGGAGACTTGATCTTGTGCCCGCATCAGCCGGGCCTCCTGATGATCTCCAAGAAGGCATGCCTCAAGAGGCATCGAGCGGCCTTGGCACAGGTCTTCGAGGAGATCTCCCAGGAGGACCCGTTTCATTTCGCCCTGAAGAAGGGGTTGTCCCTTTGCGGGACTTGCCCCATCGGCAAGAGATTGCTGGAGGAGACCCAGAAGGATGGATCGGGCAGGAAGAGGAGACAGGCCCGTGCCTAGTCGCGGCCTGAAGGAGGGATCCTCCCTGCCCCCCTCTCAAGGGGGCAGGGAGGGCGGATGGACGGTGGCGGGTCCAGCCTCGGGTCGCCTTCAGCTCACCGCCCCTTCCATTGGGGCCTTCGCTTCTGGGAGAAGGCCAAAGGACCCTCCTTGAAGTCATCTGATTCCACCATGGCCGTGATCCCAGGGAAGACCTTGGAGATGGCCTCGTCCAGGGGGAGGCTCAGGCTCAGGAGGACCGTCTCTTTGGCAGCCCGGACCGCCAAGGGGGCGCATTCCAATATCTCCACGGCCCAGCGCTTCGCCGCGGCCATCAGCTCGGAAAATGGGACCACCTCGTTGACGATCCCCATCCGATAGGCCTCCTGGGCCGATATACGCCGTCCGGTCAGGATCAGCCCCATGGCCAGGTGGTACGGGATGTGCCTTGGGAGGCGCACCACACCCCCGGCTCGGGCCATCATCCCCACCCTGGGTTCCGGGAGGCCGAAGGAGGCGTGCTCAGCGGCCACGATGATGTCGCAGGCCAGGGCTATCTCGAAGCCCCCTCCCAGGGCAAGGCCGTTGACCGCTGCGATGAGCGGTTTGTAACAGTCGAAGCGCCGGGTGATACCCCCGAATCCCCCTTTGAGGGATTCGCGCGCCTTCCGCATGGCATCCGCCCCATGTTGGGCCTGCCATTTCAGGTCGTTTCCGGCGCAGAAGGCCCGATCGCCTGCCCCGGTGACTATGCAGACCCAGGCCTCTGGGTCTTGCGAGAACTCCTCGAAGGCCTGGTCAAGCTCGCGGCATCCGGGGGGGTGCAAGGCATTCATCACCTCGGCTCGGTTGATGGTTATTATGGTCAGATGATCCTCCCTTTCCACCGCTATGAACTCGTACCCCATGACCCACCTCCTCAGAATCCCATCTCCCTGGCGATGACCATGTGCTGGATCTCGGATGTCCCCTCCGTCACCGTGAAGAGCCTGCCGTCACGCCAATGTCTCTGGATGGGGTATTCCATCATGTACCCGTATCCGCCATGGATCTGCATGCCGTAATTCGTTATCTTCTGCAACATCTCGGAGCAGAAGAGCTTCACCATGGAGGCCTCCTTCATGCACGGCCTCCCCTGGTCGTGGAGCCATGCCGCCCTGTAGGTTATGGTGCGCATGATGTCTATGTACATGGCCATCTCGGCCAGCCTGAAGCGGATCGCCTGGAACTGGACAATGGGCCTTCCGAACTGGACCCTTTCCTTGGCGTAGGCCAAGGTAGCATCGAAGGCCGCTTGGGCCACACCCGTGCATCGGGCGCCGTAAGTTATGCGGCCGGAGCGCAGGGTGTCCTCCAACTGCGCGAACCCTCCCCCTTCCTTCTCTCCGATCATGTGGCCCCTGGGGACCCGGCAATCCTCGAAGAAGAGCTCTCCTGTCTCAGAGGAGCGATTGCCCACCTTCCTGAGCTTTCGCCCCTTCCTGAAGCCGGGGGTCCCGTCTTCCACGATGAAGAGGTTGACCCCCAGACCGCGCTTGGAAGGATCCGTGTATGCGGCCACTATCACGAAGTCCGCTATGGGGGCGTTGGTGATGAAGGTCTTGGAGCCATTGATGACATACCAATCCCCGTCGCGTGAAGCCCTGGTCCTGAGGCTCGCGGCATCGGATCCGGCATTGGGCTCAGTGAGGCCGAAGGCGGAGATCTTCTGCCCCTTGATGGCAGGCACCAGGAACGCCTGTTTCTGCTCCTCGGTGCCGTATTGGAGGATCGGATAGGTCCCCAAGCCCCCCTGGATGAGGAAGGCCGAGCCTATGCCGGACGAGACCCTACAGAGCTCCTCCACGTAGATGCACTCGGTTATCTTGTCAGCCCCTGGCCCCCCGTACTGTTCGGGATAGCTCACGCAGAGGAATCCCAGCTCCCCCATCCTGGGGAAGAGCTGTTTTGGGAAGGCCTCTGTCTCCTCGGCCTCCTCTGCGAGAGGGGCGATCTCCCTCTCGGCGAAATCGCGAAAGGTCTCCCGGAAGATCACGTGCTCCTGAGCGAGTTCGAAGTCCATCGTCCTCCTCCTCCATGAATTCTAGAGATCCCTCTTGCCCAGCGAGGATCCCTGGGATACGCCATGCCTGCCCTCCGAACCGTGTATGGAGTCGTCTCCGTAGAGCTGGCGCAGGACCCGCTTGAGGACCTTCCCGCCTGTCACCCCCTTGGGCAGGTCCGTGACGAAGACCACAGAGGTTGGCCTCTTGTACCCCGCGAGCCGTCCCTCGCAATAGGCCATCAATCCCTCCTCGCTCAGCCCGGAGCCTTCCTTTCGTACCACAATGGCCCGCACCGACTCTCCCCATCTCTCATGAGGCACCCCGATGACAGCCGCCTCTTCCACCTCAGGGTGGCTCGACAGGACCTCCTCCACCTCCCTTGAGTAGACGTTCAAACCGCCGCTCTTTATCACATCCTTGAGCCGGTCCACGACATAGAGATATCCCCTTTCGTCCTGACGACCCAGATCCCCTGTGTGCAGCCATCCACCCTTGAGGGCCTCGCGCGTGGCCTGTGGGTCATGGAAGTAACCCCTCATGACTGTGGGCCCTATGACCTGGATCTCACCGACCTCGCCTGGCTCCACGGGTCGATCCTCCCCCGAGATGGCGATCCTCACCTCTGTGCACATATACGGCCTGCCGACACTGCTCCAATGGCAGGGCCGGTCCTCGGGCCTCAAGATGGTCACACCAGGGGATGCCTCGGTCAGGGCGTACGTGACGAATCCCCGGGCCCTGGGAAAGAGGACCCCCTCGAGCTCCTCGCGCAGCGCTGGATCCAGTGGCCCCTGTGAGTGTACCCAGTTCCGTACGGAGCGCGTATCGTAATGCCGTGCCCTTTGAATCTCAAGGAGCATCTTCCAGATAGTGGTGTTGCCAACTATGGCAGTGGTGCCCTCGCGCTCGACCATGGCCAGGTACTTCTCGGGGTCGAAGGAGGGACTCCCTATGAAGGTGCCGCCTGCGTACATGTATGCCAGAAAGCGGCTCATGGCGGCGCTGTGGTACATCTGCATCGGGTAGTAGATGATGTCTTCCGGGGTCGGAGAGCGGTTTTCAGCGATCTTGCAGATGGCGTTCCACAGGAGGTTCCTGTGGGTGAGTATGGCGCCCTTGGGGGCCCCGGTGGTGCCGCCAGTGAACATGATGAACGCATCGTCTGTCTCTCTGACGTGACTTGCGGGCTCGACGGGGCTTCCGAGCTGGATGAGGCCCTCCAGGTCAGAGGCGAATTCAGGGGGCGAGCCCCCGAAGGAGAAGGCCTTTTTAACGCAAGGCACCTCCCTCGATATCCGCTCCGCCACCTCCCCGAACCGCACATGAAATAGCAGAAAGGAAGGCCTGGTCAACCGAACCTGTCTCAAGATCCCCTCCGGGGTCTCTCGCGCGATCAACGGCACAGTGACGACGCCCAGCTTGAGATGTGCCAGATAGATCTCCATGAGGGAGGTGCAGTTGTTGGACAGGACAGCAGCCCGTAGTCCTCTTGCGAATCCCATGGCACCGATCGCATTGGCGAGGCGATTCACCCGTTCATTGAGCTGGTGGTATGTGAGGCGGCGCTGGTCGTCGGCGACGGCCAGCTTGGAGGGATACTTGCGGGCGGTGCGGGCGAAGGATGAACCCAGGGTCATCTCCATGGCAGATCCCAAGGGCAGCTCCTCGGGTTTCCCTGCCGGAGGCCTCAAGAGGGTGCCTTCAGACGAGGGAGACTCCCTCATGGGACCCATCCGACAGCGGCCAGAACTCAACGAGCAGGAGCGCGCGCTTTGGCGCATTATACGACTATCGGGCCAGGGTTTGTCAACTGATCCTGGATATCAAACGATATGTCAGATTATTTTTTTTGTTGACATACCAGTTGATATATGATAATGGATGCCAACACGATCCGGAGGTTCGATAATTGCCAAGGACGAGCGCAAGGAAGGTCACATCAGGGGTGCCCCAGGGGAACTCCTCCATGACCCTGAACAAGTGGGTGTTGGAGAGAATCCGGGAGGGGATACTCCGCGGGGTCTATGCCCCGGGGGAGAGTCTCACCGAGAGCAGATTGATGGAGGAGCTCAACGTGGGCAGGACCCCCGTGAGGGAGGCGCTACTGCAACTGGAGGTGGAGGGCCTGGTCACCATCTTCCCCAGGAGAGGCGCCAAGGTGAACAAGACCTCCCTGAAAGAGGTCGAGGAGATGTACACCATCGGCGGGGCCCTGGAGGGATTGGCTGCAGCCCTCTCCCTCCCGAGGATCAACAGCAGGACCGTCCATCAACTTTCCCAGAAGATACAGGAAGGCCGCAGGCTTCAGGGTGACAACGACATCCTCTCGTACTGCAAGGTCAACGGTGAGTTCCACAGGGCCCTGGTTTCTCATTGCGGTAACGACAAACTCATCAACATGATAGAAGGTCTGAGACGTTCCGTTCATAGACTGGGGGTGATCTCCTTTACCATCCCGGGCCGGATCAAGAGCTCGGTCGAGGAGCATGAGCGGATCCTGAGGTCGGTGAAGGAAGCCGACTCAGAGGCGGTGCGCAAGGCCGTGGAGGATCACTGGAACAATACAAAGGAAAGGCTGGTCCAGTACTTGAAAGACTTTTCCATCCTGTCGCACATCTAGCGGGAGGCGGTATGCAGTACAGAGACATCCTATACGAGATAAGGGATGGCGTTGCCCGGATCACCATAAATCGTCCCCACCGAATGAACTCCTTCACGCAGCATACCCTGGAGGAGCTGACCCACGCGGTTGAGGCAGCCTCTGTGGATCGCGACGTGGGGGTGCTGGTGCTCACGGGAGCCGGCGACAAGGCGTTCTGCACCGGTGGGGACGTCAAAGAAGAGGAAGAGGGCAAGCTGGTGCGAGGAGAGTACAACTTTCATACCGTATTAGGTCAGTGCCTCAAGCCGGTCATCGCTAGGGTTAACGGGTACGCCATTGGCGGGGGCAATCACATGGCCTATTTCTGCGACCTGACGGTGGCAGCAGAGCATGCCATCTTTGGCCAGAACGGACCCAGGGTGGCCTCCCCGGCCAGTGGACACGTGGTGAGTTTCTTGGCGAGGCAGATCGGTCACAAACGGGCCAGAGAGATGTGGATGACTTGCCGACGTTACACAGCCAGGCAGATGTTGGAGTGGGGCCTCGTCAACTCGGTGGTGCCCATGGAGAGATTGGATGAAGAGGTTCAGAGGTACTGCGAGGAGTTGCTCATGGCGAGCCCCACATGCCTCAAGATACTCAAGGCATCCTTCGAGGCGGAGTTCGACGTGATTCGCGGACAGCGCTACCAATTCGTCAAGATGATCGCCCCGAACTTCGCGGGCGGGGAGGAACAGAAAGAGGGGGCCAAGGCGTTCCTGGAAAAGAGAAAGCCCGATTTCTCGCGTTTTCGATAGCTCATGGCATCTCATGGGGAGGATGGTGCTCTGGTCTCCTGCGCCCCACGGAAGTGGGAGAAGTCCTATGGTCGGGGCTCCTACTGCAGAAGGCCAAGCCCACAATGAGAAAGGAGGCACCGGGTGGGGAGGTTAGACGACAGGGTCGCCATTGTCACGGGCTCCAGGCGCGGTATAGGCAGGGCCATCGCCGTCACATTCGCCAAGGAAGGGGCAGACATCGTAGTGACGGATGCGGTGTTGGAGGGATGTGACGAAGTCGTCAGGGAGATAGAGGGTCTTGGCCGGCAGGCCATAGCAGTTCAGTGCGATGTGGGCGAAAGGTCCCAGGTGGAAGAGATGGTCCGAAGGGCCATGGAACGATTCCAGAGGATCGACATACTGGTCAACAACGCCGGGATCAGCATGGATGCCCTGATCCTGAAGATGACGGACGAGATGTGGAACGAAGTGATGCGCGTGGACCTTTACGGCCCGTTCGTCGTTACCCAGGAGGTCGCCAGGCACATGAGCAAGGCCAATTATGGAAGGATCGTCAACATCTCTTCCGCGGCAGCAGTGAAAGGCACTATAGGGGGCGCTAATTATTGCGCGGCGAAGGCTGGTCTCATAGGCTTCACCAAGACAGCGGCCAGGGAGTTCGCCAGGTACAACATCACGGTCAATGCGATCTGCCCAGGGGCGACCCTCACCTATAACGTGGAGAAGCTGAGCGACAAGATCAAAGAGAACATCCTCCAGACCACGCTGATGGGCAGGTTCGCCAGTCCAGAGGAGATCGCAAGGACAGCCCTGTTCTTTGCCTCTGATGAATCCAGTTTCATCACCGGCCAGGTGTTGGTGGCCGATGGTGGGCGATGTGACAAGCTATAGACCTCAAGGGATGTGAGCTCTTGGGACGCACGTTGTCTTTTTCGTGTCTCCCCCCCGGGGGTAGGCTTTACAACCGAGAGTCGCTCAAATGCTCCTCCACGGCACTAGGGTGCTTGATCTCTCTTCCCTGATGGCCGGGCCTTACTGCACCTTGCTCCTGGCTGGGATGGGGGCAGAGGTCATAAAGGTCGAGCCTCCCCTAGGCGGCGACCCGATCCGTCATCTCGGTCCCCCTTTCATAAACGGGGAGTCATGTCTCTTCCTGAGTCTCAATTGGAACAAGAAGGGCATCACCCTCGACCTCAACCGGCCGGAGGGATTGTCCCTGTTCTACAGGCTTCTGGCGAGTACCGATGTCTTGGTGGAGAACTTTCTGCCAAGCGTGGCGCAGCGAATGGGGATCCACTACGAGGCCGTTGCTGAGAGGAATCCGAGGATCGTATATTGTGCGATCTCCGCCTTCGGGCACAATGGTCCGTTGAGGGACACCCCTGGCACTGATCCCATCTTTCAGGGATTGGGCGGGGTGATGATGATAAACGGACGCCCCGGCGATCCCCCTGTCAGGCTGGGCTTCCCGGTGGCTGACATCACTGCGGGGATCTTCGCTGCCTACGCAGTGTCCGCGTCCCTCTTCTCCCGTGAAAGGACAGGCAGGGGCGAGCGGTTGGACGTCTCGGTCCTTCATTCCCTTGTGGCGGTGCAAGGTCCAAGGGTCTCTGAGTTCCTTGCCACAGGGAGGAACCCGGAGAGGCTGGAGCGTTCCAGCGCCTTTGCCACCCCCAGCCAATACTTCGAGACCATGGATGGGTATGTGAACGTCTCGGTCTTCAGCGACAAGTTCTGGGACAGGCTCTGCAAGGTGCTTGGGCTCGAGGCGTCGCTCTGCAAGGAGGATTACAGCACCCCGAAGAGGAGGATGGTCAACAAAGGCTCTCTGCTGCCAGTGCTCGAACGGGCTTTCCGTCAAGGGACCACGGCCCATTGGATGAAGGTCCTTGGCCAGGAGGGGATACCTTGCGGCCCGATTTACACTTACGAGGAGATGTTCCGAGACGGGGATCTCCAGATGGATGAGTACCTAGTCGAGTTCGACCACCCCATTGCGGGTTGCGTCAGGGCCATGGGGGCGCCATTCAGTAGCCCGGTCTTGTCACGGGGTAAGGTGAGCCCTCCTCCCCTTCTGGGAGAGGACAACGAGGAGGTATTCGGGTCATTAGGCGTGACTGAGGCAGAGATGTCGGAGATGAGACGCTCGGGGATCATCTGATGCCAAGGAGGACCACCAAGGCCCACAAACCCATGAGCCCGCAAGAGGCCGTAGCGGCCATCAGGAGCGGACACAGGATCCTGGTGGAAGGGTCTGTCGGAGAGCCCCTCTCGCTGATCCAGGCACTCATCGAGGAACGGGGACGACTGAGAGGCGTGGAGGTGCTGACGGCCAGCCCTTTGGAGGCCCAGAGATTGGCTGAGGAGCCGATGGCGCCCCATTTCAGGGTCAAGACGTTCTTCGCTAGGGGCGGAATCGGGAGGGCAATCAAGGAGGGCAGGGCTGACTATCTCCCGCTCTCCCTCTGGGGGGTGGTCAGGGCACTGGAGGATAGGGCATTGTCGCTGGATGCTGTCCTGATCCAGGTCTCTCCTCCGGATTCTGGTGGCTATTGCAGCCTGGGGATATCAGTGGGCTATGTGAAGCCGGCCGTGCGAAGCGCGAGTTTGGTCGTCGCGGAGATGAACGACCAGATGCCCAGGACCTTCGGCGACTCCCTGATCCACATCTCCGAGATGGACTGCATAGTGGAGTCATCCCGGCCTTTGCCTGAGTTGGAGCCGGCGAAGATAGGACCAAGGGAGGAAAAGATCGGATGGGCGATCGCCGAGCTCATCCGCGACGGGGCTACCATCGAGGTGGGTATCGGCAGCATCCCCAGCGCTGTGACCTCCTTCTTGAAGGGGAAGAAGGAGTTGGGCATCCACAGCGGGATGATCTCCGACGGCGTCAAGGAGCTGATGGAATCGGGGGTGATCACCAACTCCAGGAAACCCATCGACAAGGGCAAGAGTGTGGCCGCTATGGCCATGGGGTCCAAGGGGCTTTACCGATGGCTCCATGAGAATCGTGAGGTGGATATGCGCTCGGCCAGCTACACCCATTCCCCCTCCGTGTTGAGCCGCATAAAGGGCCTTGTGGCCGTGAACTCCGCTCTCGAGGTGGATCTCTCTGGACAAGGAAATGGTGAGGCCGTCTCAGGCCTGGTAGTCTCTGGGATGGGAGGAGGGGTGGACTTCGCAAGGGGGGCGTGCTCAGCGCCGATGGGGACGTCCATCATAGCCCTTCCCTCCACCACAGATGATGGGGAGGCCTCGAGGATAGTGCCCTCCCTCCAGGGAGGCTCCCCTGTCACCTTCCAGCGTTCGGACGTGCACTTCGTGGTCACAGAATACGGTGTAGCGGATCTCAGATGCAGGTCCGTGGGGGAGAGGGCCAGGGCCTTGATCGGGGTGGCCCATCCAGACTTCAGGGAGCAGTTGGAAAGACACCTGACAAAGACCGCCTAACAGGCTGATGAAAAAGGGGGGGTGCCATGAGAGCAGAAGAGATAAAGGAGATCCTGGTGGTTGGGGGAGGCCTCATGGGGACGGGGATCGTCCAGGTGTGCGCCCAGGCAGGATACAAGGTCTACCTCAAGGACCTCTCGGAGGAGATCATCCAGAAGTCCATCTCCACCGTGAACGGATTCATATCCAAGAAGGTGGAGAAGGGCAAGATGTCCGCGGAGGAGAGGGACAGGATCCTGGGGAACATAGAGGGGACAATGGATTACGAAAAGGCCAAGAACGTGGACTTCGTCATCGAGGCGGTCATCGAGGACATGAAGACCAAAAAGGCCGTGCATGCGGAGCTCGACCGAGTGCTCCCGGAAAAGACGATCCTCTCGAGCTGCACCTCGGCCCTCCCCATCACGGAGATGGCCTCTGCAGTGAAGAGGAGGGATCGATTCGTGGGGATGCACTTTCACCAACCACCGCCTGTGATGAAGCTGGTGGAGGTCATCAAGGGCCTCGAGACGAGCGAGGAGACCTTTCAGTGTGCAGTGGATCTGTGCAGGAGATTCGACAAGGTGCCTATAAAGGTCAAGGACTATCCAGGGTACATAACCAACCGCATTGGGATGCCGAGGCTCATAGAGGCGTGCCAAGTCCTGGCAGAAGGGATCGCTTCGGTGGAGGACATCGATCTGGCCTTCAAGCTCGGCTTCAATCACCCATTTGGCCCGTTCGAGACAGCGGATTTTGTGGGCATAGACACCGAGGTGCACATCGCCCAATACCTCTACGACGTGTACAAGGACCCGAAGTTCAGGCCGCATCCCATTCTCCTGCAGATGGTGGCCGCAGGCCATCTGGGAAGAAAGACGGGGAGGGGGTTCTATGACTACTCGAAAAAGGGCGCGGACTGAAGGGTGGGTGGTTCGTTGCTCCAAGGGCTGCCGCCCAGGGGACCCGATCCTTCAGCCTTCCCGTGCCGATGACCTGTAAACAACGAGGAGAGCCACGCCATGGAAGAGGTCAAGGCCATAGACATCCTGTACCACCTGTTTACGCCGGAGGCAGTCAAGAGGAACTACTACGAACAGCCCGAGTTCCAGCGGATCTTCAAGTGGTGGAAGATCGACAAGAAGAGTTATACCCCCGCGCAGTTCGTGGCCATGATGGACGAGGCCGGTGTGGAGAAGGTCTTCATCCCCACGGACAAGATGATGGGGTACCGAGACCAAAGGCCCATATGGGATGTCCAGATCTCAGAGGTGATGGAGGTGATCGAGCAGTACCCGGACCGGTTCGTGGGATTGGCAGGGATCAACCCCCTCACGAGGATGGAGGGGGTCAGGGAGTTGGAGAGGGCCGTGAAGGAATACGGTTTCAAGGGGGCTTACATCCACACCTATGGTTACGGTATCCCCTTGAACCATAGGCTCTATTACCCCTTTTACGCCAAGGCCGCGGAACTGGGAGTGACGGTGATGATGCAGGTAGGGCATTCAGCCGAGCACATGCCCAGCGAACTCGGCAGGCCCATACACCTGGACGACGTGGCCCTGGATTTCCCCGAGCTTGTCCTGGTGGGGGCGCACACTGGCTGGCCTTGGGTGGAGGAGATGATCGCCCTTGCCTGGAAGCACGAGAACGTCTATGTCGGGATCGATGCGCACATGCCCAAGTACCTGGACAGGTCCTTGGTGAATTTCATGAACACGCGGGGCAAGGAGAAGGTCCTTTACGGGACCAATGGCCTTCCCTGGAGGGAGACCCTGGGTCAGCTCAAGGAGATCGTGCCCAAGGAAGAGGTAAGGCGCTTGATCATCAGGGAGAACGCCATTAGGGCCTTCAGACTGTGATGGCGCATTCATAGTCGGGATCACGGGGGTTGCGGAATGGACTTCACCATACCCGTCGAGCTGAAGATGCTCAAGGAGACAGCTAGACGTTTCGTCCAAAAGGAGTGCCGCCCACTGGAGGAGAAGGTGGAGGAGTGGGACGTCATCCCGCAGGAGGTCCTCGGTCCTCTGACCAGGAAGTCCATCGAGGTGGGTCTCTGGGCCCTCAATATGCCTGAGGAGTACGGCGGCGGCGGCGTGGGCATGCTGGGGCTGGTCCTGGTCTCGGAGGAGTTCGGAAAGACGTCTCCGGTCTTCTGTCGGTTCCTGACTCGGGGGGGGGATCCATACGTGCTCAGGTACGGCACAGAGGAGCAGAAGCAGAGATACCTGATCCCAGCCATAAGGGGTGAGAAGAGAAACGCCATCTGCATGACTGAGCCCAACGCTGGCTCTGACATCTCCATGATAGAGACCGTAGCCGTGAGAGAGGGCGACCACTACATCATCAACGGGACCAAACACTTCACCACCGGGGGGCATATGGCGGACTACTTCTGGGTCTTCGCCGTGACCGACAAGAAGGCTGGTCCCAAGAAGTGCACATGTTTCCTGGTGGACAGGGACACCCCAGGCCTCAGCGTGTCCAACCCTGTGAGGATGATGGGCCGAAGCGGGACCTTCCCCACCTTGGAGACCTTCGATAACTGCCCCGTCCCCGTGACCAACGTCCTGGGGGAGGTGGGTCAAGGGTTCGAGATCTTCGGTTCGGTTTACGCCTCCGGACGCGGGGTGACCGGGGGAATGAACATCGGTGCTACGGAGTACCTCCTGGAGGTCTCCGCCAACTACGCCAACACCCGCGTCCAATTCGGGAAGCCCATAGGCGAAAGGCAGTTCATCCAGGGGATGATAGCGGACATGGCCATCAAGCTGGAGGCGGCCAGATGGCTCACATACAGTTTTGCATGGGATTACGATCAGGGCAAAGAGGTGAGGCACAAGTCGGCCATCGTAAAGGTCTTCACCTCTGACATGGTCTGCGAGGCTGCGGATATGGCCCTCCAGATCCACGGGGGCATCGGTTATACGAAGGAACTCCCCATCGAGAGGTTTTACAGGGATGCCAGGTTGATAAAAATCGCAGGTGGGACCACGGAGATCCTCAAGTACACCATCGCCAGGAATATCCTCAAAGGAAACGTGCACATCGGCGCCGAGTGAAGGGGAGCGCCAGGAGCGCTCGCGGGGGGAAAGGTGGCTGATCTCAAGGAATTGCTGGAGGAGGTCCGAAAGGCAAAGGAGGAGGCCCAGGCCGGAGGAGGTGCCGAGGCCGTTGCGAGGCAGCATTCTCAGGGAAAACTGACCGCGCGGGAGAGGATCGAGAGGCTCTTGGACAAGGGCAGTTTCACCGAGATCGACATGCTTGTCGAATCACGGAAGACGGGATTCGACATCGACCAGCGGAGACTCCCTGGTGACGGTGTCGTGGCTGGTTACGGGGAGATCGATGGGCGGCCAGTGGGAGTGTTCGCCCAGGATTTCACGGTCCTGGGTGGGAGCATAGGGGGAGTCCACTGCAGGAAGGTCGTCAAGATCATGGAGAGGTGCCTCCGGGTGAGGATGCCGTGCATTGGCATAATCGATTCCTCGGGGATTAGGATACAGGACGCCGTCACCTTGCCCAAACGAGACAGCTGGGCCGCGATGTTCAAGTTGCAGTGTACGGCGTCTGGGGTGATCCCCCAAGTATCCCTCATGATGGGCCCGTGTGCAGCCGGGGCGGCGTATTCCCCGATCCTGACGGACTTCGTCTTGATGGTGAAGGGCACGAGCCACATGTACATAGCCTCCCCCACCTTGATCAAGTCCGCGACCTCCGTGGAGACCACAGAGGAGGAGATAGGCGGTGCATGGATGCATGCCTCCAAGAGCGGGTGCTGCGACCTGGTGGCAGAAGGAGACGAGGAGTGTCTCCGAAAGGCGCGCATGCTCCTGGGTTACCTCCCCCTGAATAACACGGCCCCACCCCCCAGGGGTGCCACGGCCGATCCAGCCGAGCGGAGGGAGGAGGGGCTCCTCGGTCTGGTCCCGGAGGACCCCAGGAGGGCCTATGACATGAAGAGGCTGATCAACATGGTGGTGGATCGCGATAGCCTCTTCGAGATCAAGCCGGACTTCGCGAGGAACATGATCACGGCCTTTGCGAGGCTCCACGGTCAGGTGGTGGGCATAGTGGCCAACCAACCCATGGTCCTGGGAGGGGCCATCGACATAGACGCCTCGGACAAGGAGGCCCGTTTCATCCGTTTCTGCGATGCCTTCAACATACCGTTGATATTCTTCGTGGACACCCCGGCATACCTCCCGGGGGTTCAGCAGGAACAAGGGGGGATCATCCGTCACGGGGCCAAGGTCATATATGCCCTCTCTGAGTCGACGGTCACCAAGATCACGGTGGTCATTCGCAAGGCCTTTGGAGGCGGACAGGTGGCCATGTGCAACGAGCCGATGGGCGCGGACTTGATCTTGGGGTGGCCGACCGCCCAGGTGGGCCTCATGTCCCCCGAGGCGGCAGTGGACATCATCTATCGAAGGGAGATCGCTGGGGCCGAGGACCCGGCGGCTTTGAGGAGACAGAAGATCGAGGAGTATCTCGCCGTGGTAGGGAGGGAGCCGTTTCATTCTGCCGGGATGGGCTTCGTGGAGGAGATCATAGACCCACGCGATACGAGGCCACGTCTCATCCGCGCCCTGGAGATATTCTCCGGTAAGCACCCGGAAGAAAGGCCAACGAGGAGGCACGGGAACATGCCGCTTTGAAAGGGCCGACTCGTCCGTATGCAGAGGGATTGGTCATGGAAAGAGTGGGGATAGTATGGTGTGGGGTCTATGTTCCCCGATATCGATTGAACAAGGCCGTGATCTCCGAGGCCTGGGGCATGGCCCCCGTCAAAGGGGAGAAGGCCGTGTGCAACTACGACGAGGACGCCCTCACCATGGCCGTGGAAGCTGGATCTGACTGCCTTGAAGGCAACGGCCGGCAGGGGACTGGGGGTCTGTTCTTCGCTTCCACCTCAGGCCCTTATGCGGAGAAACAGCACTCCACCCTGGTGGCGGCTGCACTGGATCTCCAGGAGGAGATCCTGACCGCTGACTTCGGTTACTCCCTGAGCTCTTCCACCGCTGCCTTGAGGGCCGCCGTCGATGCAGTGCGGAGTCACACGGCCCAGCGGATCTTGGTCACTGCCTCGGAACAGAGGCCATGCGAGCCAGGTTCAGAGCTCGAGATGAACGCAGGCGACGGTGCCGCTGCCCTGCTCGTGGGAAGATCGGATCTGCTGGCCGAGCTAGAGGGTTTTCATGCCGTATCCCGGGAGTTCACCGACCTATGGCGAAGGCAGGATGACCAGTATGTGAGATGGGGTGACCCACCATTCACGGTCAAGTACGGATACCAGAGGGCCGTTGGACAGGTGATCCGTGGGCTCTTGAGGGAGTGCGGCCTGGAACCGAAGGAGATCCAGCACCTTGCCTTGTATTCCCCGGACCCAAGAGGACACCTGCAGGTGGCAAGGGACCTCGGGTTCGACCCCCAGGGCCAGGTCACAGAGCCCTTGATCGACAAGGTGGGGATCCTTGGGACGGCTCACCCATTTGTGCTCTTGGCACGCGCCTTGGAGCGCGCCAAGCCAGGGGATAGGATCCTCATGGCGAGCTACGGCAACGGCAGCCACGCGTTCCTCTTCAGGGCCACGGATCGAGTAGCGGAATTCGCCCAGGCCAAGCCTTTGTCATCACATCTGGAGAGGAAGCGCCTGCTTTCCAACTACAACAAGTACCTCCAGTTCAGGGACCTCGTGCACAGAGAGGTTTCCACACCTTTCGTGCGGTCCGAGGAGCCGTTCACGTCTCTGGCATTCCTGTGGAAGGAGCAAAAGCAAGACGTCCGTTTCTACGGGAGCCGCTGCAAGGAGTGCGGCCTGGTCCAGTTCCCCATGAGGAGGATCTGTCTGCGGTGCCAGTCGAAGGACAAGATGGAGGACCATAAGCTGTCGAGGAGGGGCAAGGTCTACACCTTCACCAAGGACTACGTGTTTCTCACCCCAGATCCCCCAGGGGTAATGGTGGTGGTGGATCTGGACGGGGGGGGACGATTCTACGGCCAGATGACCGATTGCCCGGAAGAGGCAGTCCAAATAGGGATGACCGTGGAGCTGACCTACAGGAAATGGCACGAGGCCCTTGGGATCCACCACTATTTCTGGAAATGCCGGCCTGTCTTCAGGGGTCAGCCTTGAGATCGCACCCCTGCCGGGGTGAGCGAGGATGGAGGAGATGAGCATCAAGGACCGCGTGGCCATAGTCGGAGCGGGTTGCACCAAGTTCGGCGAGAACTACGAGATGACATACGAGGACATGGTCGTCGATGCGGTTTACGAGGATTACGAGGACGCCGGTATAGAGCCGAGTGCCATACAGGCAGCGTGGGTAGGGACATCGCGATATGAGCTCATAGGCCAAAGGGGCGCCGCGACATCCATCGCCGACCCCTTGAGGCTCTTCCACATCCCCATCACCCGTGTCTCCAACTACTGCTGCACGGGGATGGATGCGGTGCGCAATGCGGCCATGGGGGTCCTCTCCGGGCTTTACGACATAGTGCTGGCCGTGGGGGCCGAGAAGATGCGCGAGGTGGGCAGCCGCGAGAGCCTCATAGAAGGGGCCCACAATGCGGGTCACCCTTTCATCCGCAAGGGCTACACGGGCCCAGGGCTCTTCGCCCTGCTGGCCAATCGATATTTTCACCACTACGGGATCACCAGGGAACACTTGGCCAAGGTGGCGGTCAAGAACCACTACAACGGTTCCCTGAATCCCAAGGCCCACTTCCGCATGCCTGTCACGGAGGAGACGGTCCTGAAGGCCCCCATGGTGGCCTATCCCCTGGGGAGGCTGGATTGCTGCCCGACCACCGACGGGGCCGCAGCGGTCATCCTCACGCGCGCAGATATGGCTGGTCTCTTCCGAGACGATCCGGTCCTGATCAAGGGCATGGCGCTCAACGTTCAGTCCGAGAGGAACATGTTCGATCAATCGTTCGACTTCCTAGGATTTCCGCCTACGCAGATAGCGGCGAGGGAGGTTTACAAACAGGCGGGTATCGCCGATCCGCGCAAGGAGATCGATGTGGCGGAGATACACGACTGCTTCACCATCACAGAGATCATCGACTACGAGGACTTGGGGTTCTGCCAGCGGGGGGAGGGCGGACAACTGATTTGGGAAGGGATCACTTCACTGGAGGGGGAGCTCCCCGTGAACACCAGCGGTGGGCTCAAGTCGTGTGGCCATCCCATAGGGGCCACGGGCGTTCGCATGATCTATGACATCTACAAACAGCTCCAGGGAAAGGCCGGTCCCAGGCAGGTCAAAGGGGCTGAGCTAGGTCTGGCCCACACCCTAGGGGGCCCAGGGGCCATCGCGTGCGTCTTCGTTCTCGGGGGGAAGTGATGCCGGACCCTCGAGCTGCTGTCGGTGGCAGGGTAGCACGCTCGGCGAGAAAAGGACGTAATCCGTAACGAGGCATGTGCAATGAACGAAGGGGAGCTTCTTACTTATGACAGCGTGGACATAGGCACAGAGTTCCCTCCGTACGTCTATCGGCTCA
>FWPV01005143.1_pt1 | contig 26520 bp, 23 predicted proteins | sample 2228371 | NCBI WGS metagenome assembly FWPV01 (sample SAMEA103939776, study PRJEB20133) | metagenome
CGGCGGGTGCTCCAGGGCTGGCGCCGGGAACTCCTGGCCCGACCGCCGGCGGAACTGCCGCCCGAGCTGGACCTGGCCGCCCTGGAGCAGGACCTGAGCCGGGCCCTGGCCGCGGCCGCCCGGCCGTCCCTCAGGCGGGTCATCAACGCCAGCGGCGTCATCATTCACACCAACCTGGGACGCTCGCCCCTGGCCGAAACGGCCCTGAGCCAAATGCTCCTGGCCGGCCGGCACTACACCAACCTGGAATACGACCTGGCCGCCGGGCAGCGGGGGTCCCGTCAGGCCCATCTGGAGGCGGTGCTCTGCGAGCTCACCGGGGCGGAGGCCGCCCTGGTGGTGAACAACAACGCCGCCGCCGTCTTTCTCTCCCTGAGCGCCCTGGCCAAAGACCGGGAGGTCATCATCTCCCGGGGCCAGCTGGTGGAGATCGGCGGCTCCTTCCGCATGCCCGACGTCATGGCCATGAGCGGCGCCCGCCTGGTGGAGGTGGGTACCACCAACAAGACCTATTTGGCCGACTACGAGCGGGCCATTACCTCCCAGACCGCCATGCTCCTCAAGGTCCACCCCAGCAACTTCCGGATCACCGGCTTCACCCGGGAGGTGCCCCTGGGGGAGCTCACCACCTTGGGGCGGCGCTACGGCTTGGCGGTGATGGAGGACCTGGGAAGCGGCTGCCTGGTGGAGCTGGGCCGCTATGGGCTGGCCCGGGAACCCACGGTGCAGGAGGCGGTGGCCACCGGCGCCGATCTGGTCACCATCAGCGGCGACAAGCTCCTGGGGGGGCCCCAGGCCGGCATCATCCTGGGCCGCCGGGAGGCGGTGCAGCGCCTGCGCACGCATCCGCTGCTCCGGGCCCTGCGTCCCGACAAGCTGACGCTGGCCGCCCTGGAAGCCACCCTGCGCCTCTACTTCGACGAACCCCTGGCCCTGGCGCAGATTCCCACCCTGTTCATGCTCACCCGGCCGCTTCTGGAGCTGGAACGCCAGGCCCGCAAGCTCTCCCGCGCCCTGCAGCGCCGCTGCGGCGGGCGGTTCACGGCCCGGCGGGTGCCCAGCATAGCCCGGGTGGGGGGCGGCGCCCTGCCCCAGGAGGAGCTCCCCAGCGTGGCCCTGGCCCTGACCCTGCCGCCCCTGACGCCCCACCAGCTGGAGGCCCGCCTCCGACAGACCACCCCGCCGGTCATCGGCCGCCTGGAGCAGGACCGCTTCCTCCTGGATATGCGCACCCTCAGGCCCGACGACCTGCCGCCCCTGCTGACCGCCCTGGAGCAGGCCTCCGAAGTTGGGGGAAGCGGCTAACCGCCGCAAACCCTTCCCCTCCCCCATACCCTTATCGGCGGAGGCAGATGGGAGTCTGACAGGAAGGCCGTCGGAGCCATGTTCCTTCGGCCCTCCCTTCGACTTCTCTCCGAAGCCCGCAGGGCGCGCGGGCGCTCCCCCTCGCCCGTCCGGCATTGCTGCACGCCGCCCTGAATGGTTGGTTGGGATGTCCGGAAAATCCGAATGTTGTGGAGCCGGGTAGAACTTAGGCAAGTTGGCCCATGGGCCGGGATGTCCGGCGCGGCTTACAGCCAGCGCCGGGGCCTGCACTATGCGCCGCGGCCGCTGACCTCCCCGAGCCAGCGGACAACCGGCAGGCTTCCGGCCTTTTCGGGTGGGATTCCGTCGGCAGGGGCCGGGCCGCCGGGTTCTACTTCACCAAATCTTTCAGTTGCTTGCCGGGCTTGAATTTCACCACTTTGCTGGCCGGGATCTTGATGGGCTTGCCGGTCTGGGGATTTCTCCCCTCCCGGGCCTTCCGTTCTGCTACCACAAAGGTGCCAAAGCCCGCCAACGCCAAGCGGCCTTGGGACTGCAGCGTTTCGGACACCACCTTGATCAGGGCGTTCACCGCTCTTTCCGCATCTACTTTCTTGACCTGGGCTTCGCCTGCCACCTGGGCAATCAATTCCGCTTTCGTCATAAAGTCCCCCATATCTCCTTCAGATTTTCATGACTTACCGTGGAAGGCCGGTTGGTTGGTGGACCCGTTCCCCGAAGTTTTTCCCGATACCGCATCGTGCTTTTCTAGTGCCTTTTGGGGGTGCATCACCTCCCTGTGATGGAATTGACCCACGGCGGCATGCCGGTTCCCCAGCGCCGGTCAAGCCGCAGTTGTCCCTTGATAGCATAATTCTCTTGGGGCTGACAATAAAAAATTACAGGATTTATAGAGAGAATGCGGTTTTTCCGAAAAAAGCTTGGACGAAATGGGCGGCTTGCGTATTTGTGATAAAAACCCGGCCGCAAACCTTCTTCTTGCTCCCGTCGCCGGGTGGCCGTTCCGGCTGAGATGGGACGCCCAGTGGCGCCCGAGCCGTGGTCAGCCGCGCCCCTGCGCTGGTGGGGCATCCCGGCGGGTAGGTCAGCGGACGGCCCGGGAGAGCAGCCAGCCGGCCCCCAGCCCGAACAAGAGGTGTGGCAGCCAGATCGCGGCCCCCAGCGGCAGGCGGCCGGCCTGACCGAAGGAGGCGGCCAAGGCGAAAAGCAGCCAGTAACAAAACATCAGACTCAGGCCCACCGCCACCAAGGCGGGCAGATAGACCCCCTCGTGGCGCAGGACCAGGCCCAGACCCAGCATCACCAGGATCAGGGGCGTCAGGGACAGGGCAAAGCGGCTCTGGAGCTCCGCCCGGTAGGGCGTGGACTTGTAGCCGTCCCGCTCCAGGCGGGCCACATAACGGGAGAGCTCGCCCAGGTCCATTTCTCCCACCTTTTTCTCCAAGGCGGCGAAGTCCTGCGGCTTCTCGGTGAGCTCGAATCTGCGGTCGGCAAATTCCTCCACCCCCCCCGGGCCGGTGGATTCGAACCTCTGGATGGAGCCGTCCAGGAACCGCCAACCGCTTCCTTCCCAGACGGCCTTCTTGGCGGTGACCACCTCGGTGAGGCGGAACCGCTCGTCAAATAGGTACATGGTGACCCCTTCCAGGGTTTGGGTGGGCTTGCGGAAGACCAGGATATTGTAAATGGCCCGGTCGCCTTTGTACCAGAAGTGTTCCAGTCCCATGAGGCTGCGGGCGGGTTTTTTCTGGACCTTGGTCTCCCAGAAAAAATTGAGGCGGGCCTGGCTCCAGGGGACCAGATACAGATTGAGGAGACCCAAGAGCAGGACAGTCAGGGCCGCCAGCAGGAACACCGGCCGGGTCAGGCGCAGGATGTCCAGACCCGAGGTGCGCATGGCCATGGTCTCATGGGCCCGGGAGAGCAGGCCGAAGGTGAGAAGCCCCGCCAGCATGGCCGACGGGGGCAGCACCTGCTCCAGGGCAAAGGGCGCTTTGAGCAACAGGTAACGGCCGAAATCCCCCAGCCCCAGGCCGGCCTTCACCAGCCGGTCGATCTTTTCGAAGAAGTCCACCACCAGGAAGACGGACACAAAGGCCGCCAGGGTCAGGACCAGGATCTTGCCGCATTCCCGGGCAATGTAGCGCTCCAGAATGCGGGGCCGGCAGGGTGGCGGGGGGTTCATGTTTCTGGCATATATCAGAAAAGCGCGGCCTTGATAAGGGCTTGCAGGGAGGGGAAACAAAATGCGCCTGGGATTTCACCTCTCCATCGCCGGCTCCTTCAGCCGGGCCGTGCGCACCGCCGTGGCCCTGGGCTGCCAGGCGCTGCAAATCTTTGTGCAGAATCCCCGGGGCTGGCGCTGGCGGGAGCCCGAGCCCGCCTCTCTGGCAGCCTTCCGGGAAGCCCGCCGTCGGGCCGGCCTCTGGCCCCTGGTGGTGCATCTCACCTATCTCCCCAATCTGGCGGCGGCCGACCCGGAGCTCTACGCCCGCTCGGCGGCGCGGCTGCAAAGGGAGCTGGCCCTGGCCAGGGAATTGGAGGCCGACTACCTGGTGTGCCACCCGGGCCATGGGCCCCGGGAGGCGCCCACCCTCCATCGGGTGGCTCAGGCACTGGCCGCGGCGGTGCGGGCGGTACCGCCGCCGCCCCTGGTGCTCCTGGAAAACACTGCGGGCCAGGGAAGCGAAGTGGGCTGTCACCCGGCCCAGCTCCGGCAGCTCATGGAGCTCAGCAACGTGCCCCTGGGGTTGTGCCTGGACACGGCCCACGCCGCGGGGGCCGGCTACGACCTGGCACACCCGGCGGGTTTGGCGCGGCTGGTGGCGGATCTGGCCCGGGGGCCGGGGCTGGAGTGCCTCCAGGTCATCCACCTGAACGATTCCCGGGCGGCCGTCGGCTCCCGGCGGGACCGCCACTGCCACCTGGGCCAGGGAAGCATCGGGCTGGAGGGTCTGCGCCGCTTGCTCACCCACCCGCTGTTGAGGGCCGAGGCCGCCATCATGGAGACCCCCCGGCGCCACCCGGTGGACGAATGGCGCAACCTGCTCACCGCCCGGAGCCTGGTTCCCGGCCCGCTTCTCCTGGGGCGCTGACCGGGCGCCCACTCTGTCCCTGCCCCGGGGCGGGAGGCAATAATACCATGAACCTCAGGCACCAGGTCCACCCCTCCCCTGGTACAAGGGAGGGAGCCAGACCCTGACGGTTGGCGGGGCGACGAACAACCCCCTCTTCTGAAGCCAGGGGAGGTTGACGTCGGGGAATGAGCCTGGGGCGCCGGCGCACCCAAGCCGGGTTGCCCTACCGACTTCGGCCCTCGGGGCAGAATCCCGGGCTCGGCAGCCGGCTCCTTTTCGGTCCCAGCCTACCACCCCAGGCGGTTCCGGGGGGCCACCGGCTTCAGCTTCTCCCGGATTTCCTGCCGGAGGTTGTCATCCTTGCCGGCCTCCTGGCCTCCGGCCGGCTTCGCCGGGCCACCCGCAGACGACGCGGGCAGGGGAACCTTCAAGAGCTTTTGAGGCAGCTCCGGATTTTGAAACATGACGATGATGCTGACCCGGCGGTTTTGGTAGTCCAGGGGGTCCTGGGGCCGGCGCAGGTGCCGGTCGGCGAAACCCCGGACGGCATAGAGCTGGGCCGGCTGCAGGCCGTTGGCCACCATCAGACGCCGGGCGGCGTTGGCCCGGTCGCTGGACAGCTCCCAGTTGGTGTACTGCTGCGTGCCATAGGGCCGGCTGTCGGTATGGCCCTCGATGGTCACCCGGTTGGGCAGCCGCCCCAGCTCCTGGGCCAGGATGGCGAACATTTTCTGGGCCTCGGGCTTGAGGTTGGCGCTGCCGATGTCGAAAAAGGTGGGGTTCTCCTGCTCCAGCAATTCGATGCGCAGGCCCTCCTGGGTGATTTCCAGCGAGACCTGGTCCTTGAGGCGGCTCAGCTCCGGCAACTGGGCGATGACCTCTTCGAGGCGCTTCTTCACTTCTTCCAGGGAGTTGCGGTCCTGGGTGACATCCGGCTTGATGGGGGCTGGGGTTTGGATTTCCTGGCTGTGTCCGGGGGTGGGCATCTCGCCGCCCATGTCGCTGGTCTCCATCAGGCCGGTGGCACCGGGCAGCATGCCGGGGTTCTTAAAATACTGGGCCACCGCCAGACGGATGGACTGGCTCTGGCTCATGATCCAGAGCACAATGAACAGGGCCATCATGGCGGTGACAAAGTCGGCGTAGGCCACCTTCCAGGCGCCGCCGTGATGGCCGCCGGCGACCTTCTTCTTTTTTACCAGCCGCGGTTCGGAAGGTTCCAGATGCGGGGTGGACATGGCCGGCAACGGCAGGCCTCCCAGGGGAGGACGCTATCTTATCTCCTTGAAGCTCTCAGTTTTTCACCTTGATGGCCCGGCAGGCTTCTTCCACTTCATTGTAGCTGGGGCGAAAGTCGCCGGTGATCACCCGCCGGGCGAACTCCACCGCCACAATGGGGGGCATGCCCTTGGCGTAGGCCACCACCCCGGTCTTGATGGTCTTGAGGAACAGATCCTGGACCGCGGCCTGGTGTTCGATCTGGGCCGCCAACGGCTGGAGGAAGCCATAGCACAGGAGCACCCCCAGGAAGGTGCCCACCAGGGCGGCTCCTACCTTGTGGCCCACCTCCGCCGCCGGGCCGCCGATGGCCCCCATGGTGATGACGATGCCCAAGACCGCGGCCACGATGCCCATGCCCGGCAGGGAGTCGGCGATGCGGCTCAGGGTGTGGGACGGCTGCTTGCCTTCCTCTTCCTGGGTCTCCAGGTCGGCGTCCAGCAGCAGCTCCAGCTCCAGGGGGGGCACGCCGCCCACCACCAACAGCTTCAGGGAGTCGGTGAGGTATTCCAGGGCGTGGCGGTGGTTCAAAAGGATGGGGTAGCGCTGGAAAATCTCGCTCTCCTCGGGCTTCTCCACGTGCTCCTCCAGGGTGAGGAGGCCTTTCACCCGGGCGGTCTGAAAGATTTCATAGAGGGCCTGGAGGAGTTCGACAAAGGCCTGCCGACTGGGGCCCCCGGACTTCAGGGACCCCAGGATGTAGCGCCCGATTTTGACCAAAGTGGACTTGGGGGTGGAGATGAGGAGCGCGCCCAGGGCCGTGCCGCCGATGATGATGAATTCGGCCCATTGCAGCAGCACCAGGAGGTTGCCCCCCTCCAGGAGAAACCCGCCCAGGACCGAAACCAGGACCACCCCGATGCCGATGAGGACAAACATGAACCGGCCCGCCCCCTTCCTGCCTGTTTATCGGGCGGCCGGCGCCAGTTCTTTAAGGCCAGGGAGGCAAAATCCGCCCCCTTGTCAAGGTTCGGGGCCGTCCTTATAATACTGTCGCGATCAGGATGGGGGGCCAACCCCCTTGCGCCATATTCCATCCAGGAGGGCACCATGCCGACTTACGAATATCGCTGCCTGAAATGCGGCGAGGAGTTCACCCGCGTCATGAGCATCTCCGAATTCGAGAAAGGCGGAGTCGTCTGCCCCAAGTGCGGCGGCGACACCCAGCAGCTGATGTCCCAGTTCATCCCCAAAACCTCGCGCAAGAGCTGAATGACGGCCCGGCCGGCCTGCCGTTGCGGCTCTCAGGGCGAAGTCCACTGGGAGACCCGCACGCCCTCCGGGGCCAGGGTCAGGGTGACGGCACCTGCCGGGGTCCGCAGCACCTCCAGGACCTGGGATTTTACCGGGGCTTCGCTCTCGCCCCCGCCATAGAGGATGAGCCGCCGGGGCCGGTGCCGCACCAGCCATTCGGAGGACGGCGGCCGGGCCGACACCACGGCTTCCAGCCGCCCCTCCCCCTGCAGGTGGTCTCCCTCCGTCGCCCTTGGGGCCACGGGGGGAAGCAGCACTACCCGCCGCCCGAAGCAGTCCACCTCCAACCCGACCCCGCCCCTGAGCGGCACCAACTTCAGCCCCACCTCCCCCCATTGCCAGCCCGGGTGGCCCCGGCCCGGCTCCGGGACCGGCTCCTGGCCATCGCCCAAGAGGTTGATGAGGGTGACGGCCGCCTCCCCCAGTTCGCCGCCCCGGGCCAGGGTCCAGTGGTCCACCCGGAATTGCTGGGCCACCTCCAGGAGGTCCGGGCCGTTGCTCGGCGTCAGGGTGAGACCCGCGACGGCCTCCAGTCGGCGAAACTGGCGCGCATGCAGGTAGCGGGGCAGGATGCCGGCCCGCCCCTCCTCCCGCCCCGGATAGGCGGGCCAGCCGGCGGAGACCGCCAGGCGCCGGCCGTCCGGGGCCACCACCAACGCGCTCAGCCCGGTGGGGCTGTCCAACACGGTGACTTCGCCCACCCCGGGCCTCGACCACCAGGGCAGGACCACCGTCAGGGCCAGGGTCCCTGCGGCCAGCCCGGCGCCCAGGAGGGTGAGCCGGCGGCGCGGCCGGCAAAAGAGAAGCACGACCAGCGCGGCGTAGAGTCCCACCTGGAGCCAGGTGGGGGTGGGACAGAAAAAGGCCGCCCCGGGAAGCCGGGCCGCCAGCGCGATGGCCTGCCACCCCAGCCCCAGCGGCCACTGCCCCAGCCAGATGAACCCCTGGGCCACGGCCTGGAGCTTCAGGGCCTGGGCCAGCACCGCCACTTCCCCCAAGGGCAGGGCCAGCATCAGGACCAGAGGGATGGCCACCACATTCACCAGGATCCCCAGAAGGGAGACCACGTTGAAGAACGAGGCCGCCAGGGGCGCGGTGGCCAGGGAGGCGGCCAGGGAGACGGCCAGAACTTCCCAGCCCCGGCGCCGGAGCCCCCTGAGCCGGTGGGCGGGGCCGGCGGCGCCCGGCGGCCCCGCCGGAACGGCAGCCTCCCAGGTCAGTCCCCAGCGGGGCACCAGGTAGAGGATGCCGGCTACCGCGGCAAACGACAGGGCAAAGGAGGCGGAAAACAGCCGCAGCGGGTTCAGGGTCAGGATGACCAGGGCGGCCAGAGCCAAGGCGCTCCACACCTCCCGGGGCCGGCCCAGAAGCAGCAGGAGGAGGTAAGCCAGGACCATGATTTCGGCCCGTTGGGTGGCGGGCGACCCACCGGCCATCCAGGCGTACCCCACCACCGGACCGGCGGCCATGAACGTGGCGACCTTCACCGCGTTGAGCCGGAGGAGCAGCCAGGGGAAGCATCTCATGAGCCAGAAGCTCAAAAAATAGGTGACCGCGGCCACCGCGCCCAAGTGGAGCCCGGAGATCACCACGAGGTGGCTGGTGCCGGTGCGGCTGAAGGCCTGGCGCATGGCCGGGGTGACTTCCCCCTGGTCCCCCAGGAGCAGGGCCAGGTACATGGCCCGCAGCTCCGGCGGCAGCGGCTTGAGGAGCTGGCGGATGCCGCCCCGCAGGCGCTCCCGCAGGGGATACCCCCCGGTGGCCAGCCACACCAGGTCCTCGGGCCGCTGCACCGTCAGGGTGCGAAACATGCCGTCCGCCGCGAGATGCCGGGGCCGATCGAAGGCTCCGGGGTTGTTCAGGCGCCGAGGGGCTTTGAGCTTGCCTCGCACCACCAGCCGGCTCCCCACCGGCGGGGGCTCCTGCTTAGGGGCGCTTACCGCCAGGAGCCCGGTGGCCGGCTGCCAGCCCCGGGGGCCCCGCCAAGCCTCCACGGCCACGCAGAGCTGGAGCCGCTCCGGCCCCACCTTGGCAGGCCGGGCCAGCCGGCCCAGAAGTGACACCTCCCGGTCCGTCGGCACCTCCACCAGGTGGCCCGGCGGCAGGACAGGGTCCCGGGCCTGGCCGTACATGGCCACCCCCAGGGCGAAAAAGAAAGCCAGGGGCAGAAGCAGCAAGCGGCGGTCGGTCCACCACCCTGCCAGGAGCCCCAGCCACAAGCCCGCCAACAGGGGCAGGGTCCAGGCCCGGGGCAGGGGCAGGCCCCAGGCTGCCGCCAGCAGACCGGCCATGAGGGCCAGCAGCGCCGGAATGAGGGGCCGCACCGGGGCCGGCGGGGGGGTCGCCGGCCAAACCCCAAACCTGGATTGCTCCGCAACTGGCATACGGATTGCATATTACCTCGGTACACTCCGGCTTTACAAGGGTCTGGCAGGAGGGCGCGTTTTTTGTTGACAAGCCTGGCAAAATCCATAAGAATTCGGGGCATTGGGGATACTATGAAGAAATGGCTGCTTTCCCTGATGATGGTCCTGGGGAGCGCTGGTTTTGCCGCGGGTGAGCCCTCCCCGGCCGTGGTCAACCGGGACGGCTCCTTGGTCCTGGCCGGCAAAGAAGACCGGGCGGCCGGCACCTCCAAGGACACTCTCGCGGTCCTGCTGAGCCGGGAAGTGGAAGTCTTTATCTTCAAGCACAAAACCCGGGCCTGGCCTTACTCCCAGGTGATGCGCCCCCCGGGGGCCCCCCGGACTGCCACCCCGAATCCCCGCCTGGAGGCCCTGATCCAAAAATACTCCCAGCAATACGGGGTGGACCCCTCCCTGGTGCGCTCCGTCATTCGCCACGAATCGGGCTTCAACTCCCAGGCCGTCTCACCCAAAGGGGCCATGGGCCTCATGCAGCTCATGCCCGGCACCGCCGACCTCATGGGGGTGAAAAACCCCTTCGACCCCGAACAGAACATTGCCGGCGGGGTGGGCTATCTCCGGCACTGCCTGGATCGCTTCGGCCACAACGTCCCCCTGGCGGTGGCGGCCTATAACGCCGGTCCCGAGCGGGTGGCCAAAACCGGCTCCATCCCGGCCATCCCCGAGACCCAGACCTTCGTGCACAACGTGGTGGGCACATACCAGGGCCTGAGTCAGGCAAAACCTCCGGGTGCCGCCCCCGCCCCTGCCAAGGGCGCCCACGTCATCACCCCGGGCAAGGCCGGCAAAAGCGTGGCCGCCAAACCGCTGCTGGTCTCGGCGGCGGAGAGATCAGACGGCGAAAAAGTGCGCCGCCCCAAGGCCAAGGTCATCGAGGTCCGCTTTCCCAAGGGGAAAAAGGCCGCGGATTAGCGGAGCCGCGCGGCTGGGAAGGAGTGGCTCCGGGGGCGGGGTAACGCCCCACGCCCCTTCATGCCGTTCATCTCAGGGAAATTCTCAAACCAGGATGGCGTCTTGGGCCGGGGCCGTCACCCGCACCCCGGCGGCCACCACGCAGCCGCTCAGGCGCACCCCCGGGGCAATGACCGCCTGCTCCAGGACCACGGTGTCCTGCAAGGAGGCCCCCTCCCCTACCCGCACCCCCCGCCCCAGGCAGACGCAGCCGCCCATCTTCACCCCGCTGCCCACTTTGACGTCCCGGTCCATGTAGGGGTCCGCCAGCGGCCCCCACAGCTTGGCCAACTTGGGCGACTCTCCGGCCAGCAGGCGGCGGTGGGCCGTGAGATAGGCCTCCCGGTGGCCCAGGTCCTGCCAGAAATGGCCGGAGAAGGTGAGAGAGGCCAGCTTTTCCCCCGCAGCCAGGGCCCGGCGCCAGGCGGCCACCAAATCCAAGGGCCCCTCCCCGGGCAGCCAGGTGAGCAGCCCGGGATTCACCACCTGGACGCCGGTGTAGGCCAGGGGCGGCCCTGCGGCGCCGTCCGGCCGCGCCCCCACCCCCAGAAGAAACCCTGCCCCATCCACCCAGACGTTGTTGAAGGCCGGGCAGTCGTGCAGCACCAGGGTGGCCAGCGCCCCGGGGGCCCGCCGGGCATAAATCTCCGGAAAATCCAGGTCGGTGAGGATGTCGGCGTTCACCGCCAAAAATGGCTCTTCCCCCAGGAGCCGGGCCAGGTTCCGCAGGCCCCCGCCCGTCCCCAGAAGCTCCGGCTCATGGCTGACCTGCACCTGCACCCCCCAGGGCCCCCCGGCCCCGAGGAAGTGCAGCACCGCCTCCCCCAGGTGGTGGGTGTTCACCGCCACCTGGACGCACCCTGCGGCTGCCAGCTGCTCCAGGATGATTCCCAACAGGGGCCGGTTCAACACCGGCACCAATGCCTTGGGAAGGGTATGGGTCAGGGGCCGCAGCCGGGTCCCCAACCCCGCCGCCAGAATCGCCGCTTTCATGGTGGTGTGTGGTGTGGGGGAAGGCGAAGGGGCCGGGCCCCTCCCCCGCAGTCCTTTCCCTTCTAGTAATCGGGGGAGGGAAGGGGGCTGGGGGCGGGAAAGCCAGGCTCCCCCGGCCCTTCCCCGAATTTATTTCTTATAGCCCAGCTTGCGCAGGAGATCGTGGCGCCAGGCCCGGCCGGCTTCCGCCTCCACGCCCTTGGGGGAGAAACCGTCCACCACCCCCAGGATGCCCCGGCCCAGGTCGGTCTGGGCCAGGATGACCTCCACCGGGTTGGCGGTGGCGCAGAAGATGCGGCAGACTTCGGGACAGAGCTTAATGGCGTTCAGCACGTTGATGGGGAAGGCGTTTTTCATGAGCAGGTTGAAGGTGTGGCCCGCGGCCAGCCGCCGGGCGTTTTCCGTGGCCGCGGCCAGCAGCTCCGGGTCGTTGCCTTCCGTGCGGATGAGGCACTCGCCCGAGGCCTCGGAAAAGGCCAGCCCGAATTTGGCCCCCGGCACGCTGCTCACCATAATCTCGTAGAGGTCTTCCACGGTTTTGATAAAATGGCTCTGTCCCAGGATGAGGTTGCAACCCTCCGGGATCAGGAGTCTTTCCACCGTCAGTTCCATGAGCTCCCTCCCTCAAGATTGTGGGATTTTTCCGCCTCCCCCTATTATAGCCGGTTTTTCCCGGCACCGGGTGGGGGAAATCCTTTCCGGTTCGAAGGTTTTGTGGTATTATTTATAAGTTTAAATTAAGGGAACTATTCAACATTACTGCAGGGAGGGCAAGCGTCCGTGCCCTCCCCGTGGGTGGATTGCATGCGGTTTTGGCGCCTTCTTCCACTGCTGGCGGTTTCTCTGGCGCTGGCCGGTTCCCCGGCCCCGGCCAAGGAGGCCCCCCTCAAGATCGGCCTCTACCTGCCCATGACCGGGGCGGCCGCGGCCATGGGCCAGATGGTCTGGGAGGGGGTGCAGACGGCCCAGAAGTTGCAGCCCCAGGTTCTGGGCCGGGAAGTGAAGCTCATCCTGGCCGACACCAAAAGCGACCGCATCGAGGCGGCCAACGCCGTCTCCCGCCTCATTGAAAAAGAGCAGGTGCACGCCATCATCGGCGAGGTCATCTCCAGCGACACCCTGGCGGGCGCGCCCATCGCCGAACGGGCCCGGATTCCCAACATCTCGCCCACGGCCACCAACCCCCTGGTGACCCAGGGCCGCCGGTATGCCTTCCGGGCCTGTTTCGTGGACGACCTCCAGGGCCAAGTGGCGGCCCGCTTCGCCTTCGAGCACCTCAAAGCCAGGAAGGCGGCGGTGCTCATCGACCAAGCCCAGGACTACTGCGTGGGCCTGGGGAATTTTTTCCTGCAGGAGTTCAAGCGCCTGGGCGGCGAGATCGTGGCGGTGAGCTATATCCAGACCGGCGACCAGGACTTCACCGCCCAGCTGTCCTCCTTCAGGGCCAAGCAGCCGGATCTGCTCTACGCGCCCAACTACTACGCCGAAGACGCGCTCCTGGCCAAGCAGATGCAGACCTTGGGCATGAAGATTCCCATCCTCACCGGCGACGGGGCCCAGGTGCCGGAGCTCTTGAGCATCGGCGGCGCCGCGGTGGAGGGCATGTACTTCACCGCCCACTTCCACCGCCAGGGCATTGCCACCGACCGGGGCAAAAAGTTCATCCAGGCCTATGAGACCGCCTATAAGAAGGACCTGGACGCCTTCGCGGCCTTAGGCGGAGAGTGCTACTTCCTCCTGGCCCAGGCTTTGGAGACGGCCGCCCGCACCGACGGCGGGAAAGTCGCCCAGGCCCTGGCCGCCACCAAGGACTTTCCGGGGATCACCGGGCAGATCAGCATGGGCCCGGACCACAACCCGGTGAAGGGGGTGGTGATCATCAAGGTGGAAAACGGCAAATTCACCTATCAGACGACGATAAATCCTTAAACCAGAGTTCATCTTTTGGAATGGGCGAGGCATCATGAAACGGCAACTCACTGCCATTATCGAACGCGAAGGCGAGGGCTATGTGGCTCTCTGCCCTGAGCTTGACATAGCCAGCCAGGGAGACACTATTCAGGAGGCGCGCGCCAATCTCCAAGAAGCACTGGAATTGTTTTTCGAAGCGGCCTCGCCGGAGGAAATCAATCAACGCCTTTCCATGGAAGTTTATATTACCCAGGTTGAGGTCGCGATTGGGTAAATTGCGGGTTCTTTCTGGGAAAGAGGTTTGCAAGATTTTATCCCACCATGGCTTTGAGGAAGTCCGCCGCCGCGGCAGCCACATCGTTATGCAAAAAAGGGATGCTGAGACCACGGTCACCATCCCTGTTCCTGATCACACCCAACTCAGGACCGGCACATTGCTGTCCATCATTCGGCAATCCGGAATTCTGAGAAGTGTCTTCGAATCGTGAAACTTTTTGGTCACCGATTTCAGCCAGTAAGCAATTGTAACCAAGGGCAGTCATCCTGAAGCAGCTCGACTTTTTCACCATGGAATCACGCGCCGTACCCATCAACATCGAGGATGAAATCCGCAAGTCCTACCTGGAGTACGCCCTGTCGGTGATCATCGGCCGGGCGCTCCCGGACGTGCGGGACGGGCTCAAGCCGGTGCACCGCCGCATCCTCTACGCCATGGGCGAAGTGGGCAACCACTGGAACCGCCCCTACCGCAAGAGCGCCAAGATCGTCGGCGAAGTCATGGGCAACTACCACCCCCACGGCGACGCCGCCATCTACGAGGCCCTGGTGCGCATGGCCCAGGACTTCTCCTTGCGGGCGCCGCTGGTGGACGGCCAGGGCAACTTCGGCTCCATCGACGGCGACGCCCCCGCGGCCATGCGCTACACCGAGGTGCGCCTTTCCAAACTGGCCCACGAGCTCCTGGCCGATCTGGACAAGGACACGGTGGACTTCGTCCCCAACTATGACGGCTCCCTGAAAGAGCCTTTGGTCCTTCCCACCCGCTTCCCCAACCTGCTGGTGAACGGCGGCTCCGGCATTGCCGTGGGCATGGCCACCAACATCCCGCCCCACAACCTGGAAGAGGTCTGCGAGGCGCTGTTGGCCTACCAGGCCAACCCCGACCTCAGCCTGGAAGAGCTGCTGGCCATCATGCCGGGGCCGGACTTTCCCACCGGGGCCTTCATCTACGGGGCCGAGGGGATCGCCGAGGCCTACCGCACCGGCCGGGGCCTGCTGCGCCTCCGGGCCCGGGTCTCGGTGGAGCGCAAAGGCGGCCGGGAGGCCCTGGTCATCCGGGAGCTCCCCTACCAGGTGAACAAGGCCCGGCTCATCGAGCGCATCGCCGAGCTGGTGAAAGACAAGAAAATCGAAGGCATCACCGACATCCGGGACGAATCCGACCGGGAAGGCCTGCGGGTGGTGATCCAACTCCGCAAGGACGAACAGGCGGAGATCATCCTGAACCAGCTCTTTCTCCACACCCCCATGCAGGTCACCTTCGGCATCAACCTGGTGGCCATCGTGGGGAACCGCCCGGAGCTTCTGAGCCTCCGGGACCTGCTGCACCATTTCCTGGCCCACCGCCGGGAGGTCATCACCCGGCGCACCAGGTACGAACTCAAGCAGGCCGAGGCCCGGGCCCACATCCTGGCGGGGCTCTTGATCGCTCTGGACCACCTGGACCAGGTCATCGCCCTCATCCGGGCGGCGGAAAGCCCGCCGGTGGCCAAAGACCAGCTCATGGGCCGCTTCGAACTGTCGGAGATCCAGGCCCAGGCCATCCTGGATATGCGCCTGCAGCGCCTCACCGGCCTGGAGCGCCAGAAGATCGTGGACGAAGCCAGGGAAGTGGAGGCGGCCATCGCCCGCTTCAAGGCCATCCTGGCGGACGAGGCCCTGGTCAGAGAGCTCATCGCCACGGAGCTGAAGGAGCTCAAAGAGAAATTCGGGGAGCCCCGGCGCACCGAGATCGTGCCGGTGGCCCAGGAGTTCAAGGCCGAAGACCTGATCGCGGATGAAGAGATGGTGGTGACCATCAGCCACCGGGGCTATATCAAGCGCACCCCCCTGAACATCTACCGCAGCCAGCGCCGGGGGGGCAAGGGCCGCACCGGCATGGCCACCCGGGAAAACGACTTCGTCAGCCAGCTCTATGTGGCCTCTACCCACAGCTTCTTTCTGATTTTCACCTCCGTGGGCCGGGTCTATTGGCTCAAGGTGCACGAAATCCCGGTGGGCTCCCCCAGCGCCCAGGGCAAGGCGGTGGTCAATCTCTTGAACCTGGCCCCGGAGGAAAAGATCCAGACCATCCTGCCCATCCGGGAATTCCAGGAGGGGCTGAGCCTGGTCATGGCCACCCGCCGGGGCATCGTCAAAAAGACGGACCTCTCCGCCTTCCAGCGGCCCCGGAAGGGCGGCCTCATCGCCCTGAACCTGGACGAAGGCGACGAACTGGTGGGGGTGGGGCTGGCTGAACCGGAGCAGGACATCTTCCTGGGCACCCGCATGGGCAAGGTCATCCGCTTCCTCTCTTCGGAGGTGCGGGACATGGGCCGCATGGCCCGGGGCGTCAAGGGCATAGAGGTGGCCCCGGGCGACGAAGTGGTGGGCATGGAAGTCATGCGGCCCCAGGGCACCATCCTGACGGTGACCCAGCGGGGCTACGGCAAGCGCACCGCGGCCGACGCCTACCCCCGCCACCACCGGGGGGGCCAGGGGGTCAAAGGCCTGCACATCACCGGCAAGAACGGCCCGGTCCTGGAATTGCTCCAGCTCGACCCCGAAGATGAAATCATGCTGGTCACCGACCGGGGCAAGATCCTGCGGATGGCCGCGGCGGGCATTCCGGTCATCGGCCGGGTCACCCAGGGCGTCAAGCTCATGGACGCCGAGCCGGACGAACAGGTGGTGAGCGTGGCCAAGGTGGCGGAACGAGGCGATGACGGCGAAGGCGGGGATGGCGACGCCGACCTCTGAGGCCGGGACCGTTGCGGTCATCGGCGCCGGCTCCTGGGGCACCGCCCTGGCCCAGCTCCTGGCGGAAAAGGGGGCGGACCTTCGCCTCTGGGTTAGGGAACCCGAAGTCCTGGAGCAGATCAGCCGGGGGGAAAATCAGACCTTTCTGCCCGGGGTGGGACTCTCACCCCGCATCCGGGCCACCTCCGATTTCGCCGAGGCCCTGCAGGGCGCCGCGGTCGCGGTCATGGCGGTGCCCTCCCACGTCTTCCGGGAGGTCCTCCGGCAGGCGGCGGAGCACTTGGCGCCCGCCGTCATCCTGGTGAGCGCCGCCAAGGGGCTGGAGATCGACACCCAGCTCACCATGGAAGGGGTGGTCCGGGAAGAGCTGGGCGCGGGGCTGGCCTATGCGGTGCTCTCCGGCCCCAGCTTTGCCCGGGAGGTGGCCGCCCGCCAGCCCACGGCGGTGACCGTGGCCAGCCGCCAGCCCGAGGCGGCGAGGTTCCTCCAGCGCCTGTTTTCCACCCCGTATTTCCGGGTGTACACCAGCTATGACGTCACCGGGGTGGAGCTGGGGGGGGCCCTGAAGAACGTCTTTGCCATCGGCACCGGCATGCTCACGGGCTACGGCCTGGGGGACAACCCCCGGGCGGCCCTCATTACCCGGGGGCTGGCCGAGATCACCCGGCTGGGGGTGCGCCTGGGGGCCAACCCCATGACCCTGGTGGGCCTGGGGGGCCTGGGCGACCTGGTCCTCACCTGCACCGGCCGCCTGAGCCGCAACTTCCAGGTGGGCTACCGTCTGGGGCGGGGGGAGTCTCTGGAGGAAATCCTGGCCAGCATGCAGATGGTGGCCGAAGGGGTCAAGACCTCCCGGGCCGTCTATCTGTTGGCCCAGCGCCTGGGAGTGGAGATGCCCATCGTGGAGGCGGTTTATCGGATCCTCTATACCGGTCTCTCCCTCAAGGAGGCCATCCGCAAGCTCATGGCCCGGGAGCTCAAGGACGAACTGGAGGCCATGGCTGAGAGCTGGTGAGCCGCGGGCTGAGCAGGTGCCGGGGAGCAGTTTTTCGGGCGGGCCTGCGGGTTTGAGAAAACCCTCCCCAGTGCCGTTACGGTGTGCAGCATCTGTCAGAAAGGGACTGATTGCCCATGAGAAGTTGTGAAATCTTCACCGTCAAAGACGAGCGCCCCCGGGTGTTCGACCAGGTGGACACCTGCATCCCCAAACTGGGGGAGGCCAAGATCGACTCACCCATCAAGAGCATCCCGCTGTTCACCCGGGAAGGCCGGCTGGTGGAAGAGAGCTTCGTGTCGGACGCCGAGCGGGTGTTGGTCTATGACACCCTGGAATACCTGGAGCAGCTGCCCCCGGGCGAACCGCCCCTCACCTTCGAGGTGGCCGGCCCCCGGGCCAAGATCTTTTTCGATCCCTCCAAGACCCGCTGCGCCATTGCCACCTGCGGGGGCCTGTGCCCCGGCATCAACGACGTCATCCGGGCCATCGTCCTGGAGTTGCACTACCTCTACCGGGTGCGGCACATCTATGGCATCCGCTACGGTTTCCAGGGGTTCATCCCCAAATACGGCCACGAAATGCTGGACCTCACCCCTGAGGTGGTGGCCAACATCCACTCCTTCGGCGGCACCATCCTGTCCTCTTCCCGGGGGCCCCAGGACATCGGGGAGATCGTGGACGCCCTGGACCGCCTGAGCATCCAGATCCTCTTTCTCATCGGCGGCGACGGCACGCTCAGGGCGGCGGACCGCATCGTGGAGGAAATTGCCCGCCGGGAGCTGAAAATCAGCGTCATCGTCATCCCCAAGACCATTGACAACGACATCCCCCTGGTGTCCCGCTCCTTCGGCTTCGACACCGCGGTGGAGATGGCCTCCCAGGCCATTCGGGCGGCGCACACCGAGGCCCTAGGCGCGCCCAACGGCATCGGCCTGGTGAAGCTCATGGGCCGTTATTCCGGCTTCGTGGCGGCCAACGCCACCCTGGCCCTCAGGGAGGTCAACTACGTCCTCATCCCGGAACTGGACTTCGACTTGGAGGGCCCCCAGGGGTTGCTGGCCAGCCTGGAGGAGCGCCTGAAGGCCCGGGACCATGCGGTCATTGTGGTGGCGGAAGGGGCCGGCCAGAAATTCTTCAAACTGGAGGATTTGCCCCGGGACCCCTCGGGCAACATCAAGCCCGGCGACATCGGCACGTTTCTGGCGGAGCGCATCAAGGCCCATTTTGCCGCCAAGCGGCTGGAGATCAACCTGAAATACATCGACCCCAGCTACATGATCCGCAGCATGCCGGCCAACTACAACGACCGCATCTTCTGCGGCTTCCTGGGGCAGAACGCGGTGCACGCCGGCATGAGCGGCAAGACCGCCCTGCTGATCTCCCGCTGGCACGGCCATTACGTCCACGTGCCCATCAAGGCTGCGGTGGGAAAATCCAAGGACGTGGACCTGGATTCGCCCCTGTGGCGGTGTGTGCTGGAATCCACCGGCCAGCCGCCGCTGAAAAACTGTCCGGTGGCCGCCTGTGAGTGAGCTTGTCCTGCGGGCAGGCGCAGGCCTGAGCACCCGGTATGCCTGAACCAGGGACCCCCCAAGTCTTCGCCTGCCGCCAGTGCGGCGAGTGCTGCCAGGGCGTGGGCGGCATCCTGGTGACCCCGGGCGAGGCCCGGGCCATGGCCGCCTATTTGGGTCTGGAGGTCGGTGAGTTCGCGGCCCGCTACCTGGTGGACTCGCCGCTCGGCCCTCAGGTGGCGGTCTCAGACGGCGCCTGCGTCTTCCTGGAGGAGAGGCGCTGCCGGGTGCACCCGGTGAAGCCCCGCATCTGCCGGGAGTGGCCCTTTTTGCCGGCCCTCTTGGCCCACGCCGACGAATTCGAGGCGGCCAAGGGGGCCTGCCCGGGGCTGGCGCCGGAAGGCAGGCACCAGGACTTTGTCAGGGAGGCAGCGGCCCAGGCTGCCCGCAAATAGGGTTGCCCGGGAAACCGCGTTCCTTTGACAAGACTGAAGTCTCTGCCTGGGGCGCGGGGCTTTGGCTCCCCTTCTCAGGCGGCCCCGGACGCCAGAACTTCGCACATGGGACCCTGGACTTTTGACTCTGAACGGCGTGCCCCCATGGAAAAAGCTATGAAGATTCTCGTCATCCTGGCGCATCCCAATCCGGCGAGCTTCAATCACGCCATCGCCGCCCAGGCGGTGGCTACTTTGCAGCAAAACGGCCACACGGTCTTCTTCCATGACCTCTATGCCGAGGGTTTTGACCCGGTCCTGCCGGCCGGGGAGATTCCCGAGGGCGCCCCGGTGCCGGCCTTGGTGCAAGAGCACTGCCGGGAGCTCTCCCAGGCCCACGGCATCATCATTGTGCACCCCAACTGGTGGGGCCAGCCGCCGGCCATCCTCAAAGGTTGGGTGGACCGGGTCTTCCGGCCCGGGGTGGCCTACCGGTTCGAGGAAGCCGAAGGCGGTGCCGGCGTGCCCCTGGGGCTCCTGAAGGCCCACACCGCCTTGGTCTTCAACACCTCCAACACCCCGGCCCAGCGGGAGCTGCAGGTCTTCCGGGACCCCCTGGAGACCCTGTGGCGCATTTGCATCTTCGCCCTGTGCGGCGTCCAGATTTTTCAGCGCAAGACCTTTTCGGTGGTGCTCACCAGCACCCCGGAGCAACGCCAGGCCTGGCTCGCCGAAGTGGCGGCATTGGTGCGGGAACATTTCCCGGCTGAAGCCGGTGTCTGAGTATTCCGACTCATTCCCAAGGGGGGGAAATGCCTCTTTTTCGTGTAGCTCTGGCCCCGGCCCTGGCCCTCCTGGCCCTGCTGGCTCTGGCCCCGGCCGGTCCGGCCCAAACCGAGGGCAACCTGGAAACCTCTTTCAACCAGGGGCTGGCCGCCCTGGAAGAAGGAAATTACCCCCAGGCCGTGCAGCTCTTCACCGAGGTTCTCAAGCAGCAGCCTGACCTGGCGGAGGCCTACATCAACCGGGGGGTGGCCCAGCGCCGCCTGGGGAAATATCCCGAAGCCCTGAGCGATTTCGACAAGGCGGTGGAACTGGCCCCGGAGATGTCCCAGGCCCGGTACAACCGCGCCCTGCTCCACAGTCAGGCGGGCGCGCCGGACAAGGCCCTGGCGGACCTCACCGAGGCCCTGAAATCCGCCCACCAGGATTGGCAGATTTATTACAACCGGGGCAACGCCTACCTGGACCTGAAAAGGCCCCAGGAAGCCCTGAAGGACTATGCCAAGGCTTTGGAGCTCAGACCCAACGCTCCGGAAGTGCTGCATAACCAGGGGCTGGCGCACCTGCTCACCGGGGAGCCGGAGGCGGCCCTGAAGGACTTCGACCGCACCCTGGCGGTCAATCCCCATTTCGCCCGGGCCTATTACAACAAGGCCCAGGCCCTGGAAAAACTGGGCCGCCCCGAGGAGGCCAAACGGGCCTATCGCCAGTTCCTCCAGGCCGCAGATCCGGAAAAAGACCGGGGCCTCATGGAAAACACCCTGGCCATTCTGAAGGAGATGGAAGGAAAGTAAACCACGGCTGCAGGGGAGGGCAGGCAAAGGAGCGGCCCTTGCCCCCACCAGCCGCACGTGGTCAGTAGCCAGGGGTCAGTTTTGGGTGAGAGCTTTCCTGGCGCTCGCCGGCATCCTGGTTACGGCTCACGGCTTACTGCTTACCCGCTATGGCATTCTACATCACCACGCCCATTTACTATGTAAACGCCGAGCCCCATCTGGGGCATGCCTACACCACGGTGGTGGCCGACGCCCTGGCCCGCTTCCACCGCCTCATGGGGGAGCAGGTGCGCTTCCAGACGGGCACCGACGAGCACGGCGACAAGGTGCAGGAGGCCGCGGCCAAGGCGGGCCTGCCGGTGCGGGAGTTTGTGGACCGCATCAGCGGCAGCTTCCGGTTGAGCTGGGACGAGATGGGCATCGCCTACGACCGCTTCATCCGCACCACCGAACCCGGGCACATCCGGGTGGTGCAGGCGGTGTTGGATCAGTTGTACCGCACGGGGGACCTCTATTTCGGCGACTACGGCGGGCTTTACTGCTTCGGCTGTGAGCGCTTCTACCTGGAGCGGGAGCTGGAAAACGGCAAGTGCCCGGACCATCAGGTGGCGCCCACGTTCATCAAGGAAGAAAATTACTTCTTCCGCATGAGCCGCTACCAGGACTGGCTCCTGGATTACATCGAGGCCCACCCCGACTGGATCCGGCCGGAGCGCTATAGAAACGAGGTCCTGGGCTTCCTGCGGGAGCCGCTGGAGGACCTGTGCATCTCCCGGCCGGCCAAGCGGCTCTCCTGGGGGATTCCCCTGCCCTTTGACGAGCGCTATGTGGCCTACGTCTGGTTCGATGCCCTGCTGAACTATTTAAGCGGCCTGGACTATCCGGAGGGCGAGGCCTACCGGACCTTCTGGCCCGGAGCCCAGCACCTCATCGCCAAGGACATTTTAAAGCCCCACGCCATTTACTGGCCCACCATGCTCAGGGCCGCCGGGGTGGAGCCCTTCCGGCATCTGAACGTGCACGGCTACTGGCAGATGGCGGCGGGCAAGATGTCCAAGAGCCTGGGCAACGTGGTGGAGCCCCGGACTTTGGTGGCGGCTTACGGCCTGGATCAGGTGCGCTACTTTTTCCTCCGGGAGATGGTCTTCGGGCTGGACGCCACCTTCAGCGAGGATTTGCTCCGGAGCCGCATCAACGCCGACTTGGCCAATGACCTGGGAAACCTCTTCGCCCGCAGCCTGGGCATGTCCTTCAAATACCGCCAGGGCGTGGTGCCGCCTCCCGGGGTGCCCCAGGCCCGGGACCGGGCGGTGACTCAGGCGGCCCGGGACATGGCCCATGACTTCATGCAGCTCTTCCCGGCCCTGGAGTTCCCCAAGGCCCTGACCCGGGTCTGGGAGTTCGTCAGCCACCTGAACCACTATATCGTGGACACCGCGCCCTGGGAGCTGGCCAAGGACCCCGGGGCCCGCCACCGCCTGGACACGGTGCTGTACCATCTCCTGGAAGGCCTGCGCTGGCTGGCGGCGGTGCTTCACCCGGTGATGCCGGGCAGCTCCCTGAAGATGAGCGAGCAGCTGGGCTTGGGGCCGGCCCTCTTTCACCACCCCCTGCCCCAGGTCCTCACCTGGGGCCGCCTCACCCCCGGCGGCAACTTGAAGAAGGGCAAGCCCCTGTTCCCGCGACTGGAGGCGGAGGATTGAGGCGCCAGGGTCCTGGGCTCCTCTCCTTTGCCCCCTATTCAGGGGGTTAGCAGCAGGGCTGTCAGGTAGGGATTTTGCAAGATCGCGTTTATAAGCCCCCCCCACGGTGGGAGGGGGGTTGGGGGAGGGGGCGAATAAAGCAAGTCAGCGTCCTTACGAATAATTTCGCCACCCCCACCCCAGCCCTCCCCATCAAGGGGGAGGGAGCCTGAAATGCAGGCTCTTCCATGTCTGGAGGTCCTTTTTGAGATGCGTCTCCTCTTCTCCCAGAGCTGAAACATCAAGGATAGGGGGCCATATCCTTGTCAGCGATGCCTTGGCCGCATAAATTGTGCCGGACAGCACTGGGTTAACAGGGGGGAGCATGAGGGAAGGGCGGGGGAGCCCGGCTCTCCTGGCCATCTGCTCAAGCGACGATGACGAAAGCCACGCAATTGCGGCGATATCTGGCTACCTGGGGGCTCGTTTGCCTGCTGGCCGGCTGCGCCGCCCCGCCCCGGGCATGGCCGCCCCCGGGCCCGCCGCCGGCCCCCGAACGCACCCCGGCGGCCGCAGCTCTGGAGCGGGCCATCCGCAGCTACTACGGCGCGCCCTATAAGAGCGGGGGCACCGACCCGGGGGGCGTGGACTGCTCCGGCTTGGTGCAGGGGGCCTTCCTGCAGGCCGGGGTGCCGCTGCCCCGGACCGTGGCTCAGCAGTTTGCGGTGGGCCGCCCGGTGGGCCTGAACGAGCTCCGTTTCGGAGACGTAGTCTTCTTCAACCGCTTCTGCCAGACGAAAAAAAGCGAGTGGTTCATGGCCGGCATCCTCCAGCCCGGACGGCTCTCGGAAGTGTGCCATAACGGGATCTATCTGGGCAACGGCCGCTTCGTGCACGCCTCGCCCCGGGGGGTGTTTGTCAGTCGTCTGGACGCTGAGGTCTGGCAAGCCTCCTTCCTGGGGGCTCGACGGTATTTGGAGTAAAGTTCGCACCTTCTGCCCGGAGGAAAGAGACCATGCCTTCAGGACCGAGCTCAGGACCATCCCGCCGCCTCCGGCCCCTGGTGGCTTTCTGGGGGCTGTTGCTGTTAGTGCCGGCCTGCGAAACCGGAGTGCGCACCCCCATCGGCGATATCTACTGGACCCAGTTCCAGCAGCAGCGCCAGGCGGCCCGGGAGGAAGCGGCGGCCCGCTACCGCTATTGCCCGGAGGGGGGCTGCATCATCCGCCTGGAGAGCGTCCAGGTGGAGCCCGGCGCCCCGCGGCGGGGAGAGGCGCTCACCGTCACCACCTCCTACACCCTGCTCACCGCGGAGGAAGTGCCCATCCCGGTGACCATCTCCCGGGAGCTCTGGGAGGGCAGCCGATCCCTCGGCAAAATCAAGGAGATCACCACCAGCAATCCCAACGGCACCTGGAGCCAGCGGGTGGAATTCCCCCTGCCCGAAGTCCTCAAGCCCGGGACCTATACCCTGGTAACCCGCATCCACACGCCTTATGGGTTTGACAGCAAAAACACCCCGTTCACCGTCAAATGAGGGGGGCAGGTCAGGCCACCGCGGCCTCGCCGGGCGGTTAAAAGCCTTCCTGCCCCGGAAATTTCGGCTATAATATCTTCTGGGAAGGAGAGACAGGAGCAAGCCACCCCGCCCGGGATGCCCTGCTTCGGCAACCAACCATGCCCGCACCGGCCCGCCAGTTCCCGACGGTGAACTACCTGCGGCTGTCCATCACGGACCGCTGCAACCTTCGGTGTTTTTACTGTTTGCCGGGCAAGGGCTTTGAAAAGCTCCCTTGCGGGGAGATTTTGCGCTACGAGGAGTTCCTGCGGCTGGCCCGGATCGCTTGCCACCTGGGCTTCCGGAAGATTCGGGTCACCGGCGGCGAGCCCCTGATGCGGCTGGGGGTCCTGGGGTTCCTCAGGCAACTGACCAAGGTGCCCGGTCTCCAGGAAGTCTGCCTCACCACCAACGGCGTGCTGCTGGCCGAGATGGCCGGGGAGATCTCCGCCGCCGGCGTCCGCCACCTGAATCTCAGCCTGGACACCCTTAATCCGGCCCGCTACGCCGAAATCACCGGCGGCGATCATTTCGCCCAGGTCATGGCCGGGTTGGAGAAAGCCCTGTCTCTGGGCCTTCATCCCCTGAAAATCAATTGCGTGGTCCTCAAAGGCCTGAACGACCGGGAGTTGGTGGACTTCGCCCTGCTGGCCCGGGACGCCCCCGTGCAGGTGCGCTTCATCGAATTCATGCCCATCGCCAACGAAGAGCGCTGGCAGGCCCATTTTCTTCCCATGGCGGAGGTGCGGGCCCGCCTGGCGGCCCTGGGGCCCATGACCCCGGTGCCCGTCGGCTCCACGGCCGGCCCCGCCGAAATCTGGCGGCCCGCCGGTTTCCGCGGGGAACTGGGCTTCATCAGTCCGGTGAGCGCCCACCACTGCCCCGCCTGCAACCGCCTGCGCCTCACCGCCGCGGGCAAGTTGCGCCCCTGCCTCTTTTCCCCGGAGGAAGTTGATATTAAGGGGCCTTTGCGGGCTGGGGCTCCGGATGACCGCTTGGCGGCCATCATCCGGGACGCAGTGCGGGGCAAAGATCGGCGCCCCAAGGAAGCCAGGCCGCCCGGCCCCGGCGCCGGCCGGCCCATGGTGAGCATCGGTGGCTGAGGCCGCGCCCCTCTCCTTGCCCTCCCTCTCAAAATGACAGGCTTTTTCGGTGCCCTCCCGGTTGGCTTTCTCATTTTGCCTGCCAGCCGCCCGTGCAGGCCACCCGCCGGGCGGCCATGCCGCCTCCCGGACCGGCTTTGGCCGGCCTCCCCTGATTGGCACGCCGGCTGCAATGCTTCGGGGCTTTCCCTTAAACGCCCTAGTCTTTACCGCCTGCCGCGTGCCCCGGGGTTTTTCCTCGGGCATCCGCCGGACCGCTGGTGGGCGGCGGGAAACTTGCTATAATGCACCTGGCAAATCGGATAAAGGAGCACCGACTGATGAAACTGAGCATTGTCATGCCGGTTTTCAACGAAGAAAAAACCCTGGCGGAAATCTTCCGCCGGGTCCAGGCCACGCCGTATCAGAAGGAAATCATCGCCGTGGACGACTGTTCCCAGGACCGCTCCCGGGAGATCCTCCGGGAGCTGGCCGAAGAATACGACAATGTGCGGCTCTTCTTTCACGAGAGAAACCGGGGCAAGGGTGCGGCCCTGCGCACCGGCTTTGCCCAGGTCACCGGCGATGTGGTCATCATCCAGGACGCGGACCTGGAGTACGACCCCGCGGATTATCCGGCGTTGCTGGATCCCATCGAGCGGGACCTGGCCGACGTGGTGTACGGCAGCCGCCTGATCGGCGCCCAGCCGCACCGGGTGCTGTTTTTCTGGCATTATATGGGCAACAAGGCGGTGACCACCTTGTCCAACATGTTCACCAACCTTAATCTCACCGACATGGAGGTGGGCTACAAGGTCTTCAAGTCCTGGGTCCTGAAGGACATCCAGATCAAATGCGACCGCTTCGGGGTGGAGCCCGAACTCACCGCCAAAATCGCCAAAAAGCGGGTGCGCATCTACGAGGTGCCCATCAGCTACCATGGCCGGGACTACTCCCAGGGCAAGAAGATTACCTGGCGGGACGGCATCGCCGCCATCTACCACATCATCCGCTTCCGGTTCTTTGATTAGATCGAACAGGAGACCGGGGGGAGGGGGCCAGGGGCCGCGGCCCTCCCCGCCACCATCTCTGCCATGGCGATATCTTCCCCGAAGACCTGGCTGGTGCGGCTGTTTCTGATGGCCTGGGCGGCGCAGGTGGTCTGGCTGGGGTGGCAGGTGGCGCCCGAGGCCGCCGATCTGGCCCGGCGTCTGGTTACCGGCCGGGTGGGCGAGGCGGTGCGTCAGGAAGACCCGTTCTACCGCTGGCTCCAGGAACTGGCCCGGGTCATCCCTCCGGATTCGGCTTACGTTTTCCTGGACCGCTACGAGGCGGGCAAGGAAATCGAAGCCCGCTATCATCTCTTCCCCCGGCGCCACGTGTGGAAGCTCCCCAACCTGCCGCCCAGCTACCTGTATTATGCTTTGAGGAATTACCGGGCCGGGTTCCTGGTGGCGCACACC
>FWPV01005145.1_pt1 | contig 26510 bp, 19 predicted proteins | sample 2228371 | NCBI WGS metagenome assembly FWPV01 (sample SAMEA103939776, study PRJEB20133) | metagenome
GGTGCCGTTCGGCGAATACGTGCCGTCCCCCCACCTGACCGGCCTGTCGCGGCTGTGGAGGGGCGACGCGCGGGACTACCGGCCGGGCGGGCGATGGCCTCCCGTCCCCCTCGAGGGAGCGAAGGTGGGCGTGCTCATCTGTTCGGAGACCATGTTCTCCCACCTGGCCGCCGCGCGCGTCAGGGAGGGAGCCACGCTGCTGGCGGTGCTCAGCAACGACAGCTGGTTCGGCACGTCGGCGGCCACGGAGCAGCTGGCGCGCACCTGCATCCTGCGGGCGGTGGAGTGCCGCCGCGCCCTGGCGCGCAGCGCCGAGTCCGGCTATTCGATGATGGTGGCGCCCGACGGACGGGTGCTGGCGCAGTCCGGGCTGATGGAGCGGTGCGTGGTGGCGGCTTCGCTTCCCCTGATGGAGGGTGTCAGCCTCTATTGCCGGCTTCTCCCGGTGTGGCCGCTCATCCTGGCGCTGGCGGCCTTCCGGCCGCTTGCCGCCTGCAGGGTGCTGGAAAGCCGGAAACCCGCGGATGAGCTTCTGCGTCATGGGGAATGCCGCAGTTGACGGACCGCGGCCGTTGCGCTAAAAGGATTCACCGGCTTCCCCCCGGGGAAGTCTTTCGTCCGGGAGACCCGGACACGACGCTCCGCAAGATCCGCGACGGGCGACGGAGCCAGAGGGACTTGCCAGATGCAGATACGCCTGACAAGCGCCGCCATCAAGAAGATCCAGGATGAGCTAGCGTTCCTCGAGTCGCGCGAGCGGCCCCGGGTGGCCGAGCGCATCAAGCAGGCGCGCAGCTACGGGGACCTCAGCGAGAACTATGAATACCACGCGGCGAAGGAGGAGCAGGGCTTTCTCGAGGCCCGCATCCGGGAGCTTCGCGCGGTGCTGAGCCGCGCACAGGTGGTGGATGCGGACTCTCTTGCCGAGGGAGTGGTGGGGCTGGGGACGAAGGTCCGGGTGCGCCACCGCGAGTTCGATATGGAGGAGGAGTACACCATCGTCACGATGGTGGACGCCGATCCGGGAAGCAACCGCATCAGCGAGCAGTCGCCTATCGGCCAGGCGCTGATGGGGGCGCGGGTCGGCGATGTGGTCGAGTACAGGGCTCCCGCAGGCGTGCAGTCGCTCGAAGTGCTGAGCGTGGAAGCGGCGGAGTTCTGACCGGCCGTCCCCGGGCATCAGGAGGCCCGCATCGATGAAAGTCCTTGTTGTCTACCACTCCATCTACGGCCACGTCCACCGGATGGCTCAGGCCGTGGCGGAAGGCGTCAGGGCGGTGCCCGGGGCGGAAGTGCATCTGCGCCGCGTCCCGGAGACGCTCTCAGAGGACGCGCTTGCGAAGATGGGCGCCCTGGAGGCGCAGGCGGCGATGCGCGATGTCCCGGAGTGCACCGTGGAGGAGCTTCCGGAATACGACGCCATCATCTTCGGCACACCCACGCGCTTCGGCAATATGTCGGCCCAGATGCGTCAGTTCCTGGACAGGACGGGCGGGCTGTGGGCGCAGAACGCCCTGGTCGGCAAGGTGGGCAGCGTCTTCACCTCCACGGCCACCCAGCACGGAGGGCAGGAGAGCACAATCCTGACGTTCGTGGTGACGCTGCTGCATCACGGGATGGTCGTCGTGGGCCTGCCGTACTCGTTCGCGGGGCAGATGACGCTCGACGAGATCACCGGGGGGTCGCCGTACGGCGCATCCACCATCACGGGCGGGGACGGCTCCCGGCTGCCGAGCGACAATGAACTGGCCGGGGCCAGATTCCAGGGAGAGCACGTGGCCCGCATCGCAGCGAAGCTCGCCCGGCCCTAGACTTCTCCGGTGCCCGCCGGGGAGATGACGCCGCGTCCCCGTGCCGTGGCCGCGGCTCTGGGAGGGGACCGCGGCAGGGGCAGCCTGCTGGCCATCCAGCCGTGGCTCGGACCGGCCGACTACGCTTGCGGCCCCGCTCTGCAGGCGGCCCTGGAGGATTGTCTGACCGCCGCCTTCCGGAGGGGCTGGATCTCATCCCGCAGCGTGCTGGTGTTTCCGGAGTACGCCGGGACGTGGCTCGCGGTGGCGGGAGAGGGCGCAGGGGCCCGGCGGGCTCCGTCCCTGCGACGGGCGCTCGCTTGCATCCTCCTCCGGCATCCCTTTCCCGTCCTCCGGCAGGCGCTGCTCAGTCCGGAGCGCGACCGCCTGGCTGCCGCCCTCTTCCGCGCGAAGGCTGCGGGGATGGCGAGGACATACTCCACCGTGTTCGGGGGTGTGGCGCGGCGCTGCGGCGTCACCGTGGTGGGCGGCTCCATCGTGCTTCCGGCCCCGCGCATCGAAGGAGGCGTGCTCGTGCCCGGCCGCGGGCCGCTCGTCAACTGCTCCGTGGTCTTCCGGCCGGACGGCAGCGCCGCGGGAGCCCCGGTCGTAAAGGCGCATCCCACGGAGGAGGAGATGCCGTTCACGGCCTCGGGAAGCCCTGACAGCCTTCCCGTCTTCGATACCCCGGCCGGCCGCCTGGGGGTGCTCATCTGCGCCGACGCATGGTTCCCCTCGTGCTACGAGAGCCTCAGGCGGCAGGGCGCGGACCTGCTGGCGGTGCCGGCGTTCATCACCGGCGCGGACGCCCTTGCCGGAGTCTGGCAGGGATACAGCGCGCATGCCGCCCCGCCGGACGTCCGCCGCGAAGACACGGGGTCTATCAGCGAGGGCGAGGCGTGGCGGCGCTACGCGACGATGGGCAGAGCGGGCCCCGCCGGGTTCCGGGCGGCCGTGCAGTGCTGCCTCCGGGACTGCTTCTGGGACCTGGGCTCCGACGGGTCGCCGTGCGGCATCCGGGAGGGCGAGACGTTCGAGATGCCTCCCGTGAAGGGACCCGCCCTGCTGAACGTCTGGCTGTGAGCGAGTCCGGCGGCTGCCGCAGCGAAGGCGGCGTCCTCCGGCTTCAGGGGCGGGAACTGCCGCAGGCGTCCGGCTCCGTGCTCCCGGCCGGCCCGTTCGATACGATGGGCCGGAGCAGGATGATGCGCGCGAAACGGTGGAAGCAGTCGATGCCTGCAAAGGATGCCACAACGATGGAACGCGACTCTCCGGTCAGGGTGGTGCTGGACACGAACTGCTTTCTGGCGGCGCGCTGGAACCCGTCCAGCGCCTCCGGGCGCATCATCCGGATGTGCCTTGACGGCGAACTGCGCCACCTCTGCACGCCCGCCATCGCGCGCGAGATGCGAAGGCTCGTCCGGCAGGTCGGGGCGACCCCGTCGTTCTCGGCGAGCGTGGAGCGGTATCTGGAGTCTGCGGAGATGGTGGAGCCGGTGCCGGTGCCGGAGCGTGCGGCGGACCCGGACGACCAGAAGTTCCTGGAATGCGCCGCAGCCGGGGCGGACTATCTGGTCTCCAGCGACAATCATCTGCTGGACGTGCGCGGAGCGGGGCGGGCGCTGGTGGTGAAGCCGGCTCAGTTCCTGCGCTGGCTCGAGCGGGACAGGTCCTGAAGAACGACGAGGGGCGCGCCTGCATCCCGGACGCGCCCCTGCCTGTCGCCGTCAAAAAAGAAGGCGGTAGGCCGGAAAGCTTCCTCGGTTAGAAACAGAGACTCTCCGCCGGCTCTGTGGTGTCTTACTGTCTTCTCAGCGTAAAGTCCAGACTGTGTTCTAAACCGCAGGTTCAGCGGCCCACCGCCTCTATTGTAGCAGGCGCGTGTCCGGAAGTCCAGACCAGCCCCACACATTTTCATTCTTCCACATTCCCCCCGGCGGGGAAGGGAAGGCTCCCGGCCCCCTCTCACTCCACGATGTACTTGTCGTAGGGCCAGAACGGCGCCCACCGGTCGGGCATCGGCCCCGTCCAGCCGCCCCGCACGCGGTAGAACACGAAGCTGTTCGGCTTCGCCACATACCGCCCCCATCGCCCGGCGGCCCAGGTGTCCGGCGGGAACACCGTCTCGACGTGCCCGTCGCAGAACACCGCGTTCATCTTCCCGGAGTGCATGCACACCGGCAGTCCCTCGGGCCCGTCGATGACCGGCGACCCGTTGCGGTAGCAGTAGACTTCGTTCGTGTAATCCTGATATCCTTCGAAGATCAGGATGGTCCGCGACCCGTCCTCCACCGCCGATGCCTTCAGCCCCCGGTATTCCCACCGGTTCCTTCCGCGGTTGTAGGGGCGGAGGAAGTCGTTGAACGCGTAGCTGCGGCCCAGGCTGTTGGAGCGCCCGCCCACCGGCTCCGTGGTCAGAGGCCGCTTGCCCAGCGGGCACCGCCACACCGTATCTCCCGCCGACTTGCTCTTCAGGTAGATGTCCAACCCCCCGTCGACGAACTCGTCCCACGCGGGAAGGGGGGACCCGTGCGCCGACCTGACCAGCAGGTCCTCCCCTCCCGGATACGGCAGGATGCCGTCCCAGTCGTCCACGTACATCGCGGCGGCCCATCCGAGCTGCCTGAGATTGCACAGGCAGCGCGCCCTCTGTGATGTCTGCCGCGCGCGCGTGAACACCGGGAACAGCATCCCTGCCAGAATGGCCACCACCGCGATGACCACCAGGAGTTCGATAAGCGTGAACCCCCGTCCCCTTCCGGGACCGCCCGACTGCAAAGCTGCCGGCACCTGCCCCATGCCACCTCCTCGCCGCCCGGCAGCGCTCCGCCACGCCGGCGCGGTCTTCTGTTCTGCTTTCGGGTCTCCGGCGGCAGGCTGGCTGGCACGCCGGGCGAGGCAATACTACAGCAAAGCGGCCGCTCTGTCAACGGAAAAACACGTCATTTGCCCGGCGTTTCAAAGTCTGCGATGTCTGCAGGGAGAGCGATGTGCGGCCCGGAACCATCACGGCGGACACACCGCCTGCCCGGAGGAGACCGTGAAGACCCGGCCTATCGCTGTCCTGCTGCTTTCGATGACTCTCTGCCGTCCGGCCGCGCCTGCCTCAGACCCGGACCTTTCGGAGCGCGCGGCGTGGTGGACCCGGGCCCGCTTCGGGATGTTCATCCACTGGGGGGTCTATGCGGTCCCGGCGGACTCCGCCCGGCTGGACGGCAGCAGAGGGGCGGCGGAATGGTATCTCACAAACAAGCGCATGCCGGTGGAAGAGTACTGCCGTTTTGCCGCAGAGTTCCATCCCGTCCGCTACGACCCGGCGGAGTGGGTCCGCATCGCCCGCCGCGCCGGGATGCGCTACATCGTCATCACCTCCAAGCATCACGACGGGTTCTGTCTCTGGGACACCGCCCTCACGGACTGGAGCATCACGCGCGCCACGCCGTTCCGGAGGGACGCCCTGGCCGGGCTCGCCCGCGAATGCCGGCGTCAGGGAATGCCCCTGGGGTTCTACTACTCCATCATGGACTGGAGCCACCCGGACTACCTGCCGCGCAGGCCCTGGGACACCCGGCCGGCGGAGGGAGCCGACTTCGAGCGCTATGTGGCGTATATGAAAGGCCATCTGAAGGAGCTCATCCAGGGCTATGGTCCCGTGCGCGTCCTCTGGTTCGACGGGGAGTGGGAGGACACCTGGACCCACGCCCACGGCGTCGCGCTCTACGACTACGTCCGGGGGCTGGCGCCGGATATCCTCATCAACAACAGGGTGGACAAGGGCCGTCAGGGGATGCAGGGGATGACCCGCGAGGGAGATTTCCGGGGCGACTTCGGCACCCCGGAGCAGGAGGTCCCCCCGGAGGGCTTCGCCGACGGCCGCCTCTGGGAAAGCTGCGTCACCATCAACAACACCTGGGGGTACGCGGAGAACGACACCGACTGGAAATCCTCCGCCCGGCTCATCCGCCTGCTCTGCGACGTGGCGGGCAAGGGTGGCAACCTGCTTCTGAACGTGGGGCCGAAGGCGGACGGCACGTTCCCGGAACCTATCACCGAGCGCCTGCTCGACATCGGAAGGTGGCTGGAGAAGAACGGCGAAGCCATCTACGGCACGTCGGCAGGCCCGCTGAAAGGCCTGCCGGACGGCGTACGCTGCACCCGGCGCGGCAGCACGCTGTATCTGCTGGTATGGGATTGGCCGGCGGACGGGCTCGAGATCGCGGGCGCGTCCGCTCTGCCCGTCCGGGCCCGGGTGCTGGCCACCGGCGAGGAACTGGCTGTGGAGCGCCGGGGACGCACCGGCATCCGCATCGCTCCTCCCTCCCGGATGGACCCGGCGGTCACCGCGGTGCGTCTGGACTGCGGCACGGGCTGTCTCTGAAGCCGTCTGCCGCGTCTTCTCCCCGACCGGACGACGGGCGGGCCCGGCCGGCCCCCGGACTTCAGGCCGCCGCCCGCGTCCCCTTCTTCCAGGCCGGACGCCGCGCCTCGTACTCCGCTATCCGGTCCTCGTGCTGCAGGGTCAGCCCGATGTCGTCCAGACCGTTCAGGAGGCAGTGCCGCCGGAACGGGTCCACCTCGAAGCCCACGCTCCAGCCGGACCCGTCCGAGATGGTCTGCGACTCCAGGTCCACGGTGAGGCGGTAGCCGGGCTGGCTCAGTGCGGCGTCCATGATGCGCCGCACCACGTCCTCCTCGAGCTTCACGGGGAGGATGCCGTTCTTGAAGCAGTTGTTGTAGAAGATGTCCGCGAACTGCGAGGCGATCAGCACCCGGAACCCGTAGTCCAGCAGCGCCCACGGGGCGTGCTCCCGGGACGAACCGCACCCGAAGTTCCGCCCGGTCACCAGGATGGACGCTCCCTGATACTCCGGGCGGTTGAGCTCGAAGGACGGGTCAGGAGTCTTCCCGTCCTCCAGATACCGCCAGTCGAAGAACAGGAACTGCCCGAACCCGGTCCGCTCGATGCGCTTCAGAAACTGCTTCGGGATGATCTGGTCCGTGTCCACGTTCACACGGTCCAGGGGAGCCACGATGCCCGTGTGCGTCTTGAAAGGTTCCATCTCTCTGCCGCCTCCTCAGATATCCCACTCCCGGACATCCACCAGATGTCCGGCTATCGCTGCCGCCGCGGCCATCTCCGGGCTCACCAGGTGCGTCCGGCCGCCCTTGCCCTGCCGTCCCTCGAAGTTGCGGTTGGATGTGGACGCGCACCGCTCTCCGGGTTGCAGGATGTCCGGGTTCATCCCCAGACACATGCTGCATCCGGCCTCGCGCCACTCGAATCCCGCCTCCTTGAAGATGCGGTCCAGCCCCTCCTCCTCCGCCTGCTTCTTCACCGTGGCCGACCCCGGCACCACGAGCGCGCGCAGCCCGGGCGCCACCTTCCGGCCCTTCACAATGGCCGCCGCCGCCCGCAGGTCCTGCAGCCGTCCGTTCGTGCAGCTGCCGATGAACACCGTGTCCAGCCTGATGTCCTGCATCGGGGTGCCCGGCTCCAGGCCCATGTACCTCAGAGCCTGCTCCGCGGCGCGCCGGTCCGTCTCGTCGGTGAAGGCGGCCGGGTCGGGCACGCAGCCCGTGATGGGCGCCACCTGCTCCGGAGAGGTCCCCCAGGTGACGTGGGGCTCCAGCGTGGAGGCGTCCAGGACCTCCGTGCGGTCGAACCGGGCGTCCGGGTCGGTGGGGAGGGCCTTCCAGTATTCCAGCGCCTCCTCCCAGTCCTTCCCCTTCGGAGCGAAGGGCCTGCCCTCGATGTAGGCGAAGGTCTTCTCGTCCGGAGCGATCATCCCGGCCCGCGCGCCCGCCTCGATGCTCATGTTGCAGACGGTCATGCGCTCCTCCATGCTCAGCGAGCGCACCACGCTGCCGGTGTATTCCACCACGTATCCGGTGGCCCCGTCCGTGCCGATCTTCCCGATGATGGCGAGGATGACGTCCTTGGCCGTCACCCCCCGCGGCAGCTCTCCGTCCACCCGTATCTCCATGGTCTTCGGGCGCGTCTGGGGGAGCGTCTGGGTCGCCAGCACATGCTCCACCTCGCTGGTGCCGATGCCGAACGCCAGCGCTCCGAACGCGCCGTGCGTGCTGGTGTGGCTGTCGCCGCAGACGATGGTCAGCCCAGGCTGGGTCAGTCCCAGCTCCGGCCCGATGACATGCACGATGCCCTGGTGCGGGCTGAAGATGTCATACAGGGTTATCCCGAACTCCCGGCAGTTGCGCTCCAGAGTCTCCATCTGCTGCTTCGAGACGGGGTCCTGGATGGGAAGGGAGCGGTCGGTCGTGGGGACGTTGTGGTCCATGGTGGCCACCGTCAGGTCCGGCCGCCGGACCCTGCGTCCGCTGAGCCGCAGCCCCTCGAACGCCTGGGGCGATGTCACCTCGTGGACCAGGTGCAGGTCGATATACAGCAGAGCCGGCCTGCCGGGCTCTTCGTGCACCACGTGGTCGTCCCAAACTTTCTCGAACATCGTTCTGGGCATGTGCAGTCCTCACCTGTCGCTTTCCGCACCGGAGCGCGCCCCGGTCCGGCGCGAATGCGGGTTCCTCGGAAAGACTATATAAAGCACACGGGGCCGGATGGGCAAATCCCGCCGCCGCGCTGCGGCGGCTGCGGTCCCGGGAGACAGTGTATGCAAGACATCCGTGTGGCCGCCGTCTCGATGGAGAACCGTATCGGCGAGCAGGACTGGGCCATCGCCAGGATGGGAGAGTGGACGGAGCGCGCTGCGGCGCAGGGCGCGGAGTTCATCGTCTTCCCCGAACTGTGCGTCAACGGCTACATGCACTCCACGCACACCCTCCGATTCGCGGAGACCGTCCCGGGCCCGTCCACATCCCGGCTGGTGGAGCTCGCCCGAAGGCAAGGCGTGACGCTGTGCTTCGGCATCCTGGAGAACGTCTCGGACATCGTCTACAACACACAGGTGGTGGTGGACGGAGACGGCATCAGGGGACTTCAGCGCAAGATCCACATGCCGGGCAACGAGTACCTGTTCTGGCGGGGCGGGTTCGACATCGACGTCATAGACATCGGAAAGGCGCGCATCGGCATCGCCATCTGCTACGACGCCAACTTCTTCGAGATGGCGCGCACGCTTTTCTTCAGAGGCGCCGAGATCCTGGTGATGCCGTTCGCCTACAACACGCCGGGGGAGCGTTCCGAACTCCCGTCCACCAACGTGGGGGTCATGCTCTACCGTGTCCAGTGCCACGCGAACGGCTGCTTCGGCATCCTTGCGAACAACGCGGGGCAGCGCGAGAAGACCGACATCGAAGAGACGCAGATGACGTTCCCCGGATGGGCCGGAGTGTTCGACCCGTTCGGGGAGGTGCTGGACTGGACGCGGGAGCCGGGCAACGGCGAGGCGATGGCCGTGGCGGACCTGGACCCGGAGCGCCTGTACGAACGGCGGCGGGATATCTACTTCATGCCGCGCTGCCTGCGCCCTGAGGTCTACTCCGGCATCCTGCAGTCCACCCGGCGGGACGTCGGCGGCGGGGTGACGCCGGGAGGAAAATAGGCGAAAATCCAGCGGTCCCCCGCGACCTTCCAGAGAGGAGCAGACCAAAGTGACACTTATCAGGACATTGTACTGCCTTGCACTCGCCGCCATGCTTGCCGCCGGATGCGGGAAGGCTCCCGCGCCGCAAGGCGGGGCCGCCGGAGGAGACGGGCAGCAGACGGCTGCCGACATCGTGGACACCCTGGCCGGGGACGAGCGCTTCTCCACCCTGACGAAGGCCATCGACGCCGCCGGGATGGTCGAGGTGCTCAAGGGCGCCGGCCCCTTCACGGTGTTCGCTCCCACGAACGAGGCGTTCGAGAAGCTGTCGGCCGGAAAGCTGGAGGAGCTTCTGAAGCCGGAGAACCACGATGCCCTGAAGGACCTTGTGGGGCTCCACGTCGTGGCGCAGTATCTGGATGGCGCGGAGATAGACAGCCTCGAGCCCGAGACCCCCATCCAGTCGTATTCGGCCGAGTTCCTGAACGTCCAAAAGCAGGGCGGGAAGGTGACCGTCAACGGCGCGGCAGTCGTGGAGGCCGACATCAAGGCCGAGAACGGCGTCATCCACGCCATCGACACGGTCCTGACGCCGCCCGAGTAGCCCGCGCGCAGAGGCGGGTTCTGGGGCCGGGGCTCCTTCGGAAAACAGGAGTCCCGGCCTTTATGTCACGTTCAGGACAGCCTGCCCACCTCGTTCACGGCCTTGCCCAGCGCCGCGTCGGCCGCCGCGATGGCCCGCTGGGCGGCTTCGTAGGCGCGCATGCAGCTGATCATCGCCACCATCTCCTGCACCGGGTTGACATTGGAGGTCTCCAGATAACCCTGCCGGATGATGTAGCCGGAGGCGGGCAGGTGCGGCTGCTGGCTGATGAACCCGCCGCCCACCGGTTCCAGCGCCTGGCCCGTGGACACGTCCGCGACCAGCAGACGTCCGCGCAGCTCGCCGTCCACCGCCACGTCTCCCTCTTCCGTGACGGTTATCTCGCCGCCGTCCACGTTGATGGGCCGCTCCCGGTCGTCCAGCACGCGGTATCCCTGGATGGACGTCAGGTCGCCGTCAGGACCCCGGTAGAAGTGCCCGGAGCGCGTGTAGATGCGCTGGCCTCCCGGGCCCTCCAGCACGAAGAAGCCGGGGCCCTGCAGGCACAGGTCCATCTTCTGGCCGGTGTAGCGCGCCTCCCCCTGGCTGCGGTCGGTTGGCGCTCCCGCGCCCGTCACGGAGAGGGTGACCTCGGCCACTCCGTCCCGGATGATGAGCTCCGCGGGGCGCACAGGGGCCGGAGGAGTCTGCGGTGCGGCTCCCGCCTGCAGGGCGGAGGCCGCGATGTCCTCGTAGACCGGGATGCGGCGCTTGTATCCGGCGGTGGAGACGTTGGCCAGGTTGTTGGCGATGACGTCCTGCACCGCGAGTCCCGCTCGCATCCCCATCGTGGCCCTGTAGATACCCGTCAGCATCGGCGTGTCTCCAGAGAGGATAAACGGCCCGGCGCAGCCGGAGCTTGAGCCTTCGGAAGCCGGCCGGGCGGCTTTGAAGTAAAATGGCAGCGATGGGCCCGCAGCCCAGCAGAGCAGCGGCAGAAGCGAAGTCAGGAGGTGCATCTCGACGTGAACAGGCGACCGTCCAGCTATGTCCTGATCATAGGAGTCATCATCGCCGTCGTGCTTCTGGCCGGTCTGAACCGGCTGATGAGCCCGCCGTCCGCGGAGTTCGTGGAGCACGAGCATGAGCACGAACACGAGGCGGAGCATCAGCAGGAGGCTGCCGCTCCGCCCCCTCCGCCCGCGCCCCCGTCCGCGGCCGGGGAGAAGGACGGCAAGGCGGGCAGGACAGGAAAGGACAGAATGGTAGAAATCGTTACGGACAAGGGGACGTTCCGCATCCGCCTGGACGAGGCGGACATGCCGGTCACGACGGCGAACTTCGTGGACCTGGTGCAGAAGAAGTTCTACGACAATCTCACGTTCCACCGCGTGGAGGACTGGGTGGTGCAGGGCGGCGACCCGAAGGGCGACGGCACCGGAGGGTCCGACCGCAGGATAAAACTGGAGATAAACCGCAAGACGCGGTGGGGCAAGCCGGGACAGGTGGGCATGGCGCGGGCGCAGGACCCGGACAGCGCCTCCTGTCAGTGGTTCATCACCACCAAACCGGCCGAGTGGCTGAATCCGAGCCCGCAGACGGGCGCCGGATACGCCCTGTTCGGTGAGGTGGTGGAGGGGATGGACGTGGTCCGCAAGCTCCAGCGCGGAGACCGGATGAAGACGGTCCGTCTGGTGGAAGCGCCGCCGGAAGGATAACGGGCCGGACTGTGGAAGGTCTGCGGGGCCGGCATGGCTGATGTCCGGCCCCGTGTCTGTTTTTCGGGCGGGAACCCGGCGAGGCGGGTTGACGTTCTGGACGACCGGGAAGTATACTATGTCTACTGATATAGTCAAGTTTATCCGGAGCCTCGCCGGGAACGGAAAGGGAGACCATCTTCCATGAGCTACTTTGCTGACAACTCTCTGAGCATCGGGCGCACCCCTCTCGTGCAGCTCAACCGCGTCACGGAGGGAGCCCCGGCCACGGTGCTGGCCAAGATCGAAGGGCGCAATCCCGCCTATTCCGTCAAATGCCGCATCGGCGCGGCCATGGTCTGGGACGCCGAGGAGAAGGGCATCCTGGGGCCGGGCAAGGAGATCATCGAGCCCACCAGCGGGAACACGGGAATCGCCCTGGCGTTCGTCGCGGCCGCCCGCGGATATCCCATCACCCTCACGATGCCGGAGACCATGAGCATGGAGCGGCGCAAGGTGCTGGCAGCTCTGGGCGCCAGGCTCGTCCTGACGCCGGGCGCCGGCGGGATGAAGGCGGCCATCGCCAAGGCGGACGAGATCCGCGAGTCCGACCCGGACCGCTACGTCCTGCTGCAGCAGTTCAAAAACCCGGCCAACCCGGCCATCCACGAGAAGACCACCGGACCGGAGATCTGGAACGACACGGACGGACAGATCGATGTCCTCGTGGCCGGGGTGGGCACCGGCGGGACCATCACGGGGGTGTCTCGCTACATCAAGAAGCAGCAGGGCAAGCCCATCCTGTCCGTGGCGGTGGAGCCGGCTGCCAGCCCGGTCATCACCCAGACTCTGAGCGGACAGCCCGTCCAGCCGGGCCCGCACAAGATCCAGGGCATCGGCGCCGGGTTCATCCCGGACACGCTGGACCTGTCCCTCGTGGACCGTGTGGAGACGGTGACGAACGAGGAGTCCATCGAGATGGCCCGGCGTCTGGCGCGCGAGGAGGGCATCCTCTGCGGCATCTCCTGCGGAGCGGCGGCGTCCGTGGCGGTGAAGCTGGCGAAGGAGCCCGGGATGGAGGGCAAGACCATCGTCGTCGTCCTGCCCGACCTCGCCGAGCGCTACCTCTCCAGCGTGCTCTTCGAGGGCATCTTCAACGAAGTGGAGCAGATGGTGGCCGTCCCCTGACAGGGAGGCCATCCGGGACCCTTTGCGAGTGAGGGGAGCGCCCGGCGGGCGCTCCCCTTCCGAATACCGGGTTCCTCCCCCGGTGAGCGCGGGGGCCTCTCTCAGCTCAGGATGCGCAGACGCTCGTCGATGGCCTCGGTCCGGGCCGTCAGCTCCTCCACGATGCGCCGCTGCTTCTCCACCACGTCCGGGGGCGCCTTGGAGGTGAAGCCCGGGTTGGAAAGCTTGGCCTGCGCCTTCTCCAGGTCCTTGCGGATGGAGTCCCGCTCGGCCGTCAGCCGCTCTATCTCGCGGCGGATGTCGGCGGCGTCTCCCAGCGGAAGCACCACCGTCCCGGCCTCCACCGGCGCCGTGAGCGCCTTGACGTCCGACGGGGGCTCCTCCAGCGTCACATCCAGGTCTTCCAGCCGGATGAGCGTCCGCAGCGCGTCCGCGTTCTCGCGCAGGAGCGCTGCCATCTCCTCCGAAGCGGCCACCACCGTGAGCCCGATGCGCTTTCCGGGAGCGATGCCCCCCTCCGCGCGGAGGTTGCGCGCCCGGGTCACCACCTCCTGAAGCACCGCCATCTGCCGCTCCGCGGCATCGTCCTCCAGCCGCTCGTCCGCCACGGCGTAGGGCGCCACCATGATGGACGGGGCCTTCGCGGGACGTGCGGCCTCCGGAAGGGCCTGCCAGATCTCCTCGGTGATGAACGGCATCATGGGGTGCAGCAGTCGCAGGATGGCCTCCAGCACCCCCGCCAGGATGCTGCGCACCGACGGCGCCTCGTCGGTCTTCAGCCGCGGCTTCGCCATCTCGAGATACCAGTCGCAGTACTCGCTCCAGACGAAGTCGTACAGCGCCCGCGCCGCGCGCTCCATGTCGTACTCGCCCAGCCCTTCGTTCACCTCCCGGATGGTGCGCCCCAGCCGCGAGAGGATCCAGCGGTCCTCCAGCCGCAGATGCTTCCGGTCCGGGGTCCCGCCGAAGACGTCGGACGGGTCGATGTTCATCAGCACGAAGCGGCTGGCGTTCCAGATCTTGTTGGCGAAGTTGCGGGCCTGCTCCACACGGCTGGACTGCGCCTCCACGTCCGTCGAGCTGCACTGGCGGCACTCGCCGGTGTAGGGCTTCAGCGTGTTGTTGACAGCCCCGCAGGCGCGGCAGCGGAATGTGACGGGGAAGCGCAGGTCCTGGTTGCGGCCCGTCTGCTCCAGAAGGGCGAACCGCAGCGCATCAGCCCCGTACAGTTCCACCAGGTCCAGCGGGTCCACGCCCGTCCCCAGCGATTTCGACATCCGCTGGCCGTCCTGGTTCTGCACCGTGGCGTAGATGTAGACGTCCTCGAACGGGATCTCGTCGAGGAAGTACAGGCTGGACATGATCATCCGCGCCACCCACAGGTAAATGATGTCCCGGGCGGTGGTGAGCACGGAGGTGGGGTGGAAATACTTCAGGTCGGGCGTCTCGTCCGGCCAGCCGAGCGTCGCGAACGTCCACAGCGCGCTGGAGAACCAGGTGTCCAGCACGTCCGGGTCCTGCGCCAGCCGTCCGCCGCCGCAGGCCGGGCAGCTCTCCGGGCGCTCCCGGGCGGCGATTGCGTCCAGAGCGGATATCTTCGTCCGGCTCCAGTCCACTGCGCTGTCCGGGTCGTCTCCGGCTCCTTCCAGCAGGTGGATGCGGCCGGCGTTGCAGTCCAGGCAGTAGTAGACCGGGATGCGGTGCCCCCACCAGAGCTGGCGGCTGATGCACCAGTCCCGGATGTTGTCCATCCAGTTGAGATATGTCCGCGCGAACCGCTCCGGCACGAACCGGATCTTCCCCTCGCGCACCACGTCGGCGGCCGGCCTGGCTATCTCGGCCATCCGCACGAACCACTGCTCCATCAGGAGCGGCTCCACCACGGTGTGGCACCGCGCGCACGTGTTCACGGACAGCCGGTACGGCTCCACCTTCTCCAGGACGCCCAGCGAGCGCAGCTCCTCCACCAGCTCCCGGCGGGCCTGATAGCGCTCCTTGCCGGCGTACTTCCCGGCCTCTGACGTCATCACCGCGTCCGGCCCGATGACCGTGACCGACGGAAGCCCGTGGCGCTGCCCGATCTCGAAGTCGTTGGGGTCGTGAGCCGGCGTCACCTTCACCGCGCCCGTGCCGAACTCCGGGTCGGCGTAGTCGTCGGCCACGATGGGAAGCCTGCGTCCCATCACGGGCAGGATGACGTGCTTGCCGACGACTTCCGCATAGCGCGCGTCCTTCGGGTTCACCGCGACGGCCGTGTCGCCCAGCATCGTCTCGGGCCGGGTGGTGGCCACCGTTATGTGCCCCTCTCCGTCCGGGAACGGATAGGCGATATGATAGAGCTCCGCGTCGCGCTCCTCGTATTCGATCTCGATGTCGCTGATGGCGGTGGAGCAGCGGGGGCACCAGTTGATGACCCGCTCGCCGCGATAGATGTGCCCGTCCTCGTACAGCCGGACGAAATGCTCGATGACCGCGCGGGTGTAGCCTTCGTCCAGGGTGAAGCGGGTGCGCTCCCAGTCGAAGCTGTAGCCCATCGTCTTGAACTGCTCGAGGATGGTGCCTCCGTAGCGCTCCTTCCACTCCCAGACGCGCTCCAGGAACTTCTCCCGTCCCAGTTCGTGGCGGCTGGTGCCCTCCCCGGCCAGCACGCGCTCAACGGCGTTCTGCGTGGCGATGCCGGCGTGGTCCATGCCGGGCAGGCAGAGGGTCTCGTAGCCCTGCATGCGCTTCCAGCGGGTCAGCACGTCCTGCAGGGTGTAGCAGAGGGCGTGCCCGATGTGCAGCGAACCCGTGACGTTCGGAGGAGGGATGGTGATGGAGAAACGCGGCCTCTCCGGGTCCACGATTGCGTGGAAGTAGCCTTCCCGCATCCACCGCTCGTACCACCTCTTCTCGACGCCTTTCGGATCGTATGCTTTCGGGAGTTCTGGCATGGTCTCGTCGTCCTTCGGGGGGCCTTCGGGCCGTCGCCGGCCCGCGGTCAGCCAAGAACGAATCTTACCTTCCCCCGGCCCTGCCACGCAAGCCGGAGCCGGTTCGCCCGCCTCCGGACGGGCCGACCGATAGCCGGAAAGACAGGAGGGGCTATCCCGGCAAGGGATAGCCCCCGGCGCTGCGGCCGCCCTGTCTGGAGGCGTCCGCCAGAGTCTTCTCCTGCTGTCAGCGCGGACAGGCCCTGCCGTGCTAGGGCAGGCTGATGATGCGCGGCGCGGACGTGGTATACGGGTTCCGCCAGCTCTGAGAGCTGAAGGGGCTCCCGTAGCTGCTGAACGGGTTCATCAGGTTGTTGCCGAAGGGGTTTCCGTAGCGTCCGAAGGGGTTGCTGATGCTCTCAGAATCGAAAGGATTGCTGGAGAGCTTCCCGAGATACGTCCCGTCGGAGGCGTATATCCGCGGGGCGTTGGTGGCGTACGGGTTCCTCCACGAGCGGCTGCTGTAGGGGCTTCCGTACGGGCTGTACGGATTGGTCAGTGTGCTTCCGTACGGATTCCCGTAACGCCCGTAAGGGTTGCTGATGCTCTCAGAGTCGAAAGGATTGCTGGAGAGCTTGCCGAGATACGCCGCGCTCGAGCCGCCCGGCCAGGAGCCGATGAGCCCCCCGGACGGCCACAGGTCCGATGCGCCCGCGCCCGAAGCGCAGGCTGTCACCGCAAAAGCGGCAAGAAGAAGCAGGACCGGTCTTCTCATCTGCGTTTCCTCCCTTCCTGAGTCCCTGTCGCGGCCTTTTTCGGGCCGCCTGGATACAGGATAGGTCCGGGAGGTGTCAGATGTTGTCAGTGCTGCCCCGGTCCTGCCGAAGAAATCCCCTTCTTTTTCGCGCTCCGCAGGGATGCTGCGGGGCGCCCTCCTGCTGCCCGGCTCCGCCTCAGAACACCGTGATGTCCGATGAGCCCCTCACCAGCAGGCGCCGCTCGAGCGCGCCTCCGTCAGAGCCGCAGGAGCTGATGCCGGTGACGGCGCAGAATGCCCCGGCCGCCGGGACGGGCGTTCCCGGCGGAAGCATCACGCGGACGGCATCCCCGCTCCCGTCGTCCAGCAGGAACTGTCCGGCTCCCGTGGAGACGGCCCGGCCCCACGTGCCGATGAGCAGCCCGGTGTTGTTCACCCCCCGGCCGTCCCCCACAGCGGGCTGGATGCCGGCGGGACCTCCTCCGATGCTCCTCACGGACATCCCCAGGGGCCCCGGAGGCGCTCCCGGCTCCGCCGACACCACCGTCGCCCCGTCCAGCAGCGCCTCGCCGTCCTCCACCGCCAGCGTCCCGAAGAACACCGCGCGGTCTCCCACGGACAGCCCGTGCGGGGCCGCGGTCCGCACGCGGATGCCACTGGAGCGGTCCTCCGCCTGAGCATAGAATACGCTGCCGCCGAACACCGCGGACACCACCGCCGGGATGGCTGTGCCGGTCAGTTGTCCGGTGTCGCCGGACTTCAGCGCTCCGGGCGGCAGGGTGCGCACCCGCTCCACGGTGATGCCGTCGAAATGGCCCGCCACGGCCCCCTGCGCCCAGTACTGGCTCACCCGCAGCGCGACGGTCAGCTTTCCGGTGACCACCCGGACGGGAGCGGAATAGCGGGTCCATCCGCGGGTCGAACTCAGGTCGGCCACCAGCGTACCGGAGGGCATCCCGCCCGTCCAGGGCCCGTCCATCGCGATGAGCTGGATGCGCTCGTCTCCGCCGTCCGTCCCGGCAGCCACCCAGCCGCTCACCACGTAGAGACCGGGCGGTGTGTCGATGGTCTGGTAGAGGCCTCCCACGGCGCTGGCGTATCCCACGTCCAGCGTGATGCGCTTGCCTCCCTCCATGGCCGGCGGGGTGGGCGGGAAGGCTCCGCCGTTGCTGTAGACCGAGATGTGCCCCGGGAAGCTCACCGGATCGCCCGCTCCCCACGGATGCACCTCCCAGAAGGTCCACCCGGCCGAGCCGTTCTCGAACCCGCCGTTGACCAGTTCGCCCGCGCGCCGCTCCGTGCGGAACCCCCGGCCCTCCCGGACTGCGTCGGCATATCCCGCGGCGGTGGAGCGCGCCCGGAACTGGTAGATGGTGTCCGGCTCGAGACCGGAGAGCTTCACGGAGTGGCCGGTGCGCAGCTCGGTGCTCCCGGCCGACAGGTGATACCGGAAGTCCTGGCTGTACTGGACGATGGATGTCGCGGGGACGTCCGTCGTCCACGTGATGAGCGCGGAATCCTCCGTCACCATCGAGACCTCAGGGCCGGACACGATCCGCACCGCGGGTCCCGTCCGGGTGGTGAAGGAATGGTCCGCCGAGAAGCTGTCGCCGTCCTCCACCGCCCCCGCGCGGATGCGGAAGTGGTAGGTGGTCCCGGGCTCGAGGCCCTGCAGCACCGCCAGATGGGAGGTGGCGGCGGTCTCGCCCCTTGCCGTGACGCGCCCGTAGGTGGCGTCCGTCCCGAACATCACCAGCCCCCGCGCCGGGACGTTCGTGGTATAGCTGACTCTCACGCTGGTGGGAGACAGATGCGTCACCTGCACTCCCGAGACGAGCGGACGCGGGGGCTTCGGATAGTCCCGGAACGTGTTGTAGGGCGGCTTCGGGAGCAGGTCGCGGGTCATCAGCCCGTAGCCGGCCTCCCACGGGAAGTCGTTGGCTGTATGCCACGTCGCGATGCGCACGTAGTCGTAGCGGTCCTGCGTGAGGGTATCGAAGTAGTCCCGAAGGTACGCCTGATACGACGGATAGGACCCGGGGTCCATCGCATAGCCGAACTCGGTGATCCACACCTTCACGTGCGTGTCGCCGTTGGCGTCCAGGACCTGCCGGATGTTGTCCAGCTTCCACGGCTGGAAGCCCGCGCCTGTGGGGTAGGGGTGGTCGGCGACGGCGTCGAAGTGCCCCTTGCCGCCGTAGTTGTAGATGCCGGTCAGCATGGCCGCCGCGTGGCCCGGACCGCCGTCGTCAATCCCTGTGGTGGACATCAGCGCGGTGGGGTCCGCGAGCTTCAGGGAGCGGTAGGCGCGTATCATCCAGGGCGTGTACAGGTCGGCGCGGCTGTACGACGGAGGGTTCAGGAGCGCCGTGTACCAGCCGTAGCCGTTCGCCTCGTTCCAGAACTCGTAATACCGGGCGCGCCCGCGGAAGCGCCGCGCCAGGTCGTAGACCCACTGCTCGAAATCGGCGGTGTACTCGGCCGCCGGCGGGTATCTGGCTTCCGGCACCGGCACGTTCGGGTCCACGTAGGACGGCAGTGCCCAGGTGGGGGTGCTGTTGATGAGGATGACCGGCTCGATGTTGTTGTCCAGACAGAGCCGGACCCACCGGTCCACCTCCGACCAGTCCCGCACCCCGCGCACCCTTTCGATGACGTCCCAGTTGACGCCGATGCGGGCGGAGGCGCATCCGGCAGCGGCCATCCGGGAGAAAAGGATGGGGTCCCAGATCTGACGGTCGTATCCCCACCACTCCATCGGGGTGGGGTTCATCCCGAAGATGAGAGGCCGGTCGTTCGCGGCCCGTGCTCCGGCTGCGGCAAGGACGGCCAGGCAGCACAGCATGGCCATCACGCAGGCTTTCCTCGCCTTCGCCATGGCGCTCCTCCTTGGTTTCGCAGGCTTGCAGGCGTGGCGGGGGCATCGCCCCCGCTTATTCAAGGATACCGCTGCATGCCCCCCCGGTCAAGGCAGGCTTCCGGGCGGTCCGGGGCGCCGGGCCGCTCCGGCGTCAGTCGCGGCAGGCGTCCCGTGCGCCTTCGTTCCAGTACCAGACGAACCAGTCCGCCAGCACGTCGTGGTCGAAGCTGCGCCATCCGCCCCAGGCTGCCTGGCATCCCTGCTGATACAGCGTCACGCCCAGCACATAAGGGTCTTTCCGCAGTTCGCAGTCATGCCACTTCAGCCAGTCCACATACTTCCGCCACGAGCCGCGCGCCTTCCATCCGCTGTGCTCCGCGTCTCCGTACTCGTCCACCCCTCCCTCGGTCAGCAGAAGGGGCAGGTCCGCGAGGTCGGCGTACTCGCCCGTGAAGCCGCGGTACCAGAAGCGGTACCGGTGCGAGTAATGCTCCTCGACTTCGATGTCCTTCGTGTACTTGATGGTGTACGAGTGGTAGGCCAGCGCCCCTCCGGCCTTCCTGGCGGCGCGAAGCGCGGGAGCGAACTGCAGGATCTTTGCCAGTCCTCCGTCCTCTCCTCCCGGATTGCCCACCGGGATGCTGCCCAGCACCGGACGGAACCCGGCCTCCCGGCAAAGCTCCACGAACCGGATGGAGAACTTCGTGAACCATTCGGTGCTCTCGTCGTCCTCCCACGTGGGGCATTCGCCCACCTCGTTGGTGCCCTCCAGGTAGTCGATGAGCCGCCGGTCTTCCTCAGAGAGCTCGCCGAGCTGCTTCCAGATGTGCTCCCGCCAGTAGCGCTCCGCCGTGGCCACGGGTTCGTCCTCCAGTGTGTAGCGCACGGGGGTGTAGCAGCGGAGCACGACGATGCCGTCCGGGTTGTTGCGCTTGTAGTCGCGGGCGGCCTCCATCATGTCGTGATGCGTGTCCAGGATCTTGAGGACGGGCATCCGGGCCCGCACCATCTTCCGGGTGCCCTCGGTACAGGCTCCGATGAGATGCATTCCCAGCTTGCTGTGGAACGGCTCCCTGTCTGAGGCGGCTGCGGGTGCCGCGGGCGCTGCGGCGAGGGCCGCGGTGGCGATGAGCGTGGCTGCCACGGTCTTGAGCATGTCCGGAGTCTCCCCTTTCGAGTACGACCCACCCTGCCCCCGCCGCGGCTCCGTTCAGTTCAGTGCAGACGCGGCGGACTGTGTTTCGGGATTGTGCGCTCATCCGCGGCCGCGTGTCCACGGCAGGACGGGGCGAGGGCGCAGGAATCGGCGCGGCGTCGCGGGAAGGGATGCCGTATGAAGCGGTCCTTGCGAGGTCTGGCGCGGTGTCTGCTGGCTGCCTGCGCCTGCGCGGCGTTCCCTGCCGGTCCGGCGCTCTCCGGTGAGGCGGAGAAGCGGCCTGTCCTGGTGTTCTCGGTGGACCAGGGTTTCGGGAACGGCATCGTCGTGCACGACGACCAGGTGGCGCTGACGCGCATCCTCCGCGCCCTGGAGCCTCTTCGGGAGCATTTCGAGGTGCGGGTCATCGTCAACCCCATGGTCCGCGACCGCGCGCGCCTGCTCAGGACCCTCGACACCCTCTCGGCCAGGGGGATGCCCTTCGTCTTGGAGGCATGGTCGTCCGACGCCCAGACGCTGGGGAGCTGCTCGGAGCAGAACGCTCCTTACGACCCGCGTCACGGGCTGACCGCATCCCCGGAAGACCTGGCGGCCCTGAAGAGGCGCTACGGACGGGCGTTCGCGGGCATCCGGTTCGCGGAGGTCTTCGCGCAGGACTTCACGGTCCGCGCGGTCCGGACCACGAACCCGGAGTGGGCGCTGCCCTGCTGGAAGCTCCCGGAGGACTCCTTCTTCCGGCCGGACATCGCGCGGACGCTTCTGGGTCTGGCGCGGGAGGAGGGCCTGAGCGTCCAGTGGTCCGACTGGCACTGGCACACCTTCCACGGATGGGACGGGACGCAGGCATCCCACGAGGAGGAGCTCCGGAGGCTGCTCGGAGAGTTTCCCGGACTGGTGACGGTGACCTACGCCAACAACGAGCCGCAGGAGGACTCGGTGGCGCGCAGGGACCACTGGGAGGCCGCCGTGAAGGGCTTTACCCGTTGCGGGGCGGCCGGGTTCGGCCTCAGCTGCCAGAGCTGGCTTCGCCGGGTGGAGACGGAGACCGCGCCGGAGGAGCTGGCCGGGTGGGCGGTGGAGGCGCTGGACAGGGGCGCGTCTCTGGTGCAGTTCGAACCGGTGTGGTACTTCTTCCGCCTGCCGCGCGGGACGTTCGGGGTGGAGCGCTACACGCATCTGCCGGAGTGGTCCGGCCGGGGGCTTCCGCGGGAGAGCTTCCACGTCCTGCGGGATGCCCTCCTCGATCGGGCTTCCCGCTCACCGGGAGGGGCGTGCTTCCGATGACTGAAGAGAACGGCGGGGTCCTCCTGCGCCCCGACGGCTCGCTCGAGCGCGTCCGGCTGCCCTCGGGCCGGACCCTGGACGGCGAGCCGCTCCCGCACGTGCGGCTTCAGTGGGAGGACGGCTCGGTCGTGGACGCGCGGGGCCTGCGGTGGACCGGGGAGCAGGGCGGCCGCAGCTTCTCCGCCCTCGCGCCGGAACGGGTGTCCCTGGACATCACCGCGGAGCCGGACCCGCACGGACTGTCCCTTCTGTGGAAGCTTACGGTCCGCAACCGCCGCCGCCTGCTGCTGGACCGGGTGGACGTTACGCTGCTCGCGCTCGAGGGCGTTCCGCCCGGCTGGCTCTGCACCCTTCCGTTCGGAGGAGGATGGGCCGTCCGGATGGGGGATTTCGCCCCGGGAACGCGGGTGAGCCTGCGCTATCCCGTGCAGTGCAGCATGCAGTGGGTGGAGGTCTGCGGGGAGGATGAGGGCGTCTCGCTCCACACGCGCGACCCGGTCCCTTGGCTGAAGGACCTGGTCGTCGAGCGCACGGAGTCAGGAGTCCGTGTCACGGTGTCGCACGGGCACCTGCGGATAGCGGAAGGGGAGGAGCTGCGGCTCCCGCCGCTTGCCATCGGCCCCCATCGCGGCGACTGGCAGGAGGCTGCGGCCATCTATTCCGGCTGGCTCCGCAGCGTGATGCCGGAGCCGGCTGCCGCCCCCGGCTGGCTGTACCGGGCGGGTGGCTGGGCCTGGGTCTCGGGGAAGGGGCAGTACGCGGAGCGTCCGGACAACGTCTTCAGCGACCTTCCGCGCCGGTCGGAGCAGTACGCCGGATGCGGCGTGGAGTGCCTGCAGCTGGCGGCGTGGTTCGAGCACGGGCACGACACCCACTATCCGGACTATGTCGCCGGGGAGTCGCTGGGAGGCGAGGAGGGTCTCGCGGATGCCCTGGAGGCCATCCACCGCTCCGGGCGGCGAATGGCCCTGTACACCAACGCGCGCCTGCTCGACCCGCTCTCGGAGACGGCGCGGCAGCATCCGCAATGGACGCGCTGGGCGGTGCAGGCTCCTCCCGGCAAAACGGTGCAAAAGTCGATGGCAAAGGAGCTGGCGGGCGTCACGACGGACGTCCCCCTGCCGCCCTGGGACCCGGACGACCGGCTGCTGAAGGAGATTTACGGGAAGGTCGTCTTCGCCGTGATGTGCCCGGGCGCTTCGGGATGGCGGGAGACGTTCGCGGGACGGCTCGAGCGAGCCGCGCTGGCGTACCGTCCGGACGGGTTCTATCTGGACCAGGTTCTGGGAGCGGTGGCTCCGCCCTGTTTCGGCGAGGGGCACGGGCACTCGCGGCCGTACGAGGCGTGGGCCCGGTACCGGGAGTTCGTGGCGGAGGTGCGCGCGCGCATCAGGAGGGTGGTCCCGGAGGCCTATCTCGCCACCGAGGGCATCTCGGACATCCTCTCGGCGGGGTTCGACGTGGTCCAGTCGCACAACGACTGGCGCGGCCCGTGTCCGGAGAAGAGCTTCCCGCTTCCCGAGATGACGCGTCACGCCATGCCCTGGCTGGCGCAGGCGAACGGCGCCGTCTATGCGGGCCGCAGGGACCTGCTGGCTCTGGCGCACGCCTGCGCGAGCCTGCTCGACCTTGCCTGCTTCTCCCGCATCCCGGAGGGGGAGTTCGCGGAGGCGATACGGTTCGCGCTGGATGTCCGCCGGCGGTCCGCGGAGCAGATGCGGCGGGCCGTGCCGGTCCGCTGCCGCGTCGCGGGCTTCCCGAAGCGGCGGGCGATGGCGCTCGCCGGGGACGCGCTTCTGGTCTTCTGCGCCGCGCCGGACGGTGCGTCCGGGGATTACGATATAAGACTGGAGCTTCCCGCCAGGCGCATCACCCCGCCCGTGCGCTGGGAGAGCCCGTCGGGGGGCGGCGTGCTTCCGGTCGATGCGGACGGCGGCGGCCTGCGCCTTCGCATCCCGGCGTGCGAGCTGGGCTTCGTCCACGCGAGGCTCCATCCGGCCCCGAACACGGAGGAAGAAGGATTGAGCAGATGAGCATTCTGGAGACGTTCAAGGACCCGCCCCGCCGGTACGGGCCCGTCCCGTTCTGGTTCCTGAACGAAAGGCTGGAGCCCGGCCGCCTGCAGTGGCAGGTGCGTCAGATGGAGTCGCAGCACGTCTACGGCGCGGTGATGCACGCCCGGCCCGGGCTCGTCACGCCGTATCTCTCGGAAGAGTGGTTCGCCGCCATCGGAGCCATCCTGCAGCAGGCGCGCGAGTGCGGGATGGAAATGTGGATCTACGACGAGTATCCATGGGCCAGCGGGATGGCGGAATACCGGGTGCCCCGGCTCCATCCGGACTTCCGCATCCGCGCCCTGGACCGTCTGGAGCGGGTGGAGGAAGGACCGGCCGCCGTCGAGTGGGATGTCCGGACGGAGCTGCCCTCCGACTGCGCGGGATTGGTGGGGGCGGTGCTGACTCCGATGCTGGACGGGAGAGTCACCGGCGCCGGGACGGATGTGTCCCGGCACCTGGAGGACGGAGCGCTCAGGCTCGAGCTGCCGGGCGGGACCTGGCACCTGGCGGTGTTCTTCGAGCGGCTTTCCTGGAACCCTTACGGCGACGGGTTCGGGCGCCTCCCCGTCACCGACCTGATGCATCCCCGCGCGGTGGAGGAGTTCATCCGCCTCACGCACGAGGAGTACCGCCGCCGCTTCCCGGAGCATCTCGGCGCCACCATCACGGCGACGTTCACGGACGAGCCCCCCGCCGACACTCCCGGGTGGTCGCGTGTGTTCCGGGAGGAGTTCCACCGCCGGAAAGGGTATGACATCCTCCCCTTCCTGCCCATGCTGTGGCACGACGGGGGCCCGCTCACGGGGAAGGTCCGGGTGGACTTCGACGATGTGAAGGGTCAGCTGTACGAACAGTCGTTCTTCGGGGCGCTGGAGCGGTGGTCGGAGAGCGCGGGCATCGCCTCCACGGGGCACCTGCTGCTGGAGGAGACCCTTCCCCTCCACCAGCGCTTCATGGGCGACTACTTCCGCGCCATGCGGCGTCTGCACTATCCCGGCATCGACTACATCTTCCCGGGAGTCATCCCGGCCGTGGTGCCCAAGATGGCCGCGTCGGTGGCCAACCTGTACGGCCGCGAACGGGTCATGAGCGAATGCTTCGCGCTCACCGGCTGGGACTTCGACTTCGAGCACATGAAGTGGATGACGGACTGGCAGCTGGTCAACGGGGTGAACCTGCTGGTCCCGCACGCCTTCTTCTACTCCATCACGGAGGACGAGCCCATCCCGTCCATCCCGGACGACCTGGGATTCCGCTGGTACGACTGCCCTCCGTCGATGTTCTACCAGCAGCCGTACTGGGACTACTACTCCGCCTACTCCGACTACCTCCGCCGCTGCTGCTGGCTGCTGTGCCAGGGCGAGCACGACAACGGGGGGCTCGGCATCTACTATCCCATCGAGACGGTGCAGGCCGAGATCGAGCCGGTGAAGGAGCACACCAACAGCCACGCCTTCGAGATTCCCGGCACGTGGATGACGGCGGACTATCTCTGGGAAGGCTCGTCTCCGGAGCGGACGGACGCGCACTTCCGCGCCGCCGCCAACGGGCTCCGCGCCGCCGGACTGGACTTCGACATCATCGACGACGACTCGCTGCGGGAGGCGAGGGTGTCGGACGGCCGCCTGGAGATGCGGGGGTGCCGGCGCATCCGCGCTCTGGTGCTCCCCCGGACCCGCTGGATCAGCGCCGAAGTCTACCGCCGCATCCTGGAGTTCTGGAGGAGCGGGGGGCTGGTTGTGGCCACCGGAAGCCTTCCGTCCCGGGCGGTGGAGGGGCCGGAGCGCGACCGGGAGGTGTCGGAGATCAGCCGGACCATCTTCGGGGTGGCGCCTGCGAGGCTGGACCGGACCCTTGAGGAGGGCGAGCCGGAGACGGTCCCGGCCGCACTGTCGGCGCTCTGGTTCGAGCGGCCCGATGCCGCCCTGGCGCAGGCGCTGCGCGACGCCGGGATCGGCGATTTCTCCAGCGATTGCCCGGACCTGTTCTGCCAGCACAGGCGGGCGGGAGACGTGGACATCTACTTCCTGTTCCATTTCAGTCCGCAGCCGCGCCGGGACGTGGAGGTGGAACTGAAGGGCAGAGGACGCGCGCTCTGGCTGGACCCGTATTCGGGCGACGCCTTCCACGTGCCCGTGGAGCCGTCCGACTCCGGAGTGCGTCTGCGATGCTCCTTCGACCCTTACGAGTCCTGCTTCATCCTTCTGGACCCGAAGGGCGAGGACCGGGGGCTGGCCGTGCAGATGCGCGAACAGGACCTGGCTCTGGAGCCCGCGATGGAGATAGGCGGCCCGTGGAGCGTCTCATTCGACGCGGGAGACCGCTCGGAATACCGGGTGAGGGACCTTCCTCCCTTCCCCCGGCCGGAGTCGCTCCCTCCGGAGCAGGAGTGGGACTCTCTGGCTCCGTGGGAGGAGAGAGGGCTGCCGGAGTTCTCGGGAGCGGCCGTCTACGAGGCTTGCTTCCGGTGGGACGCGGAGCTTCCGGACGACGCCTGGCTCGACCTGGGAGAAGCGGGCATCGCGGCGGAGGCGTGGCTGAACGGCCGGCATCTGGGAGTGAGGCTCTGGCGGCCATACCGCTTCCGGTTGGACTCGTCGCTGCGCAGGGGAGAGAACCTGCTCCGCGTGCGGGTGGCCAACACTCTGGCCAATTCCATCCAGGCGAGCTATGGGACCGGCCGCGCGCGGACGGGCGCCGACGAGGAGAAGGTGCAGAGCTACG
>FWPV01005146.1_pt1 | contig 26509 bp, 22 predicted proteins | sample 2228371 | NCBI WGS metagenome assembly FWPV01 (sample SAMEA103939776, study PRJEB20133) | metagenome
ATCATCCGAAACCTTACCCCTGATTTCGGCATTCACCGCCCCCTTGAGCGTCAGTCCCATAATAATAACTGCCGATAAAAATACTCGTGGATACACACTCCCCCCCTTAATGTTGAATATTTATCTGACCATCTTAACCGCACTTAATTATTATCATCTGATAAAATTTTAATATAATCGTATTTTATCTATAACCAGTTTAAATTAAATTTAATATTTTAAATTTTGTTCTCTTAAGAGAATGGTTTTTTAGATCAACAAATTATAATATCGTTCTGCTTAAAGTAAAGTATTCCTCTGTCAATACATAACTCCTACATAGATAAACAATTATTACGTGTTCTATAAGTCTGTTTTGAACTTAAATTCATCAAATGAAAACAAAATAAATTTATACATAGCAAAGAAAAAATAAACCATGTAGAATACAGGGAACTCAGTATCTCTCAAGCGAAACTGTCTAACAACAAACTAACTTTTTAAGCAACAATAGATATGGTTTCTTATAGTTTTCATTTTTTTGTAATTTGAGGTTTAAATTTATTTTTGAAAGTATTGATTTACTGATCGTATATTTATTTTTCCATCCTTTCTCTCTAAATCTGATCTTATAAATATCCAAATTTTTCTTGTTGGCCTTCGTGACATTCGTGGTTAATAAGTAATCAATAAATATGGATCTTGCCAAATGGTAATCGAATATATTTTTCTGTGGTATTTTTTATCTGCGGATTCTAAGTTTCTTGGGGTTCTCTGCGTTTTATATAATATTGATATATAATATGATATGATAAGAAGTATGTATTCACCGAACAGATACCTTATTAAGGATATTTATTGTTTAAAATGAAGAAATTGATTTTAAGAAAAGGATAAGGTATAATGTAGCCGAATATTTTTCTACGTTAATAATCAACATTGTTATGCACTCTCGAGAAAATTCAAAGGTACCGATCGACCGTATCGTCAAGGGCATGGAACTTGAGGACGTGTTTGATAAGGAAGGGAAGCTGCTTCTTTCCTCAGTAAGAATAACCGACGACGAACAGATTGCCGCTCTGAAAAAACAGGGGGTACTTTACGCGTATATAAAAGAATCCCGGTCTTCTCCATCTCCGGATAAGTGGATCGATGACGGTGTCGGTTCGGAAGTGATGAGTGAAGGTTTAGGAAAGCGCGAGGAGTGTTATTATAAAGAGCTTTCAAAAGCAAAGGAGGTTCATAGAGTGACGCTCGAGGCGGCGCGGAATACTCTTCGTGACGTTAGAATGGGCAAACAGATAAGCGTTAAACCAATAGAGCAGGCCGCCGAGGGAATGGTATCGAGCATTATGAGGAACCCCGACGCGCTTGTAAGCCTTGCACAGATCAAAGGTTACGATGAGTATACCTATGTTCACTCGGTAAATGTGGGAATACTTATTATTTCACTGGTACACTCTATGGGATACCCACCTGAACTGATGCTTGAAGGTGGAATAGGCGGTCTGCTCCATGATATAGGAAAAATGCGGGTACCGGAGCATATTCTCAATAAACCCGGTAAATACACTGAAGAAGAATTCTCGATAATGAAGAAACATCCTGAAAACGGGCTGATTATATTAAAAAATTCCCGCTCTATTTCAGATTTTTCAAAAATAGTAGTTATAGAACACCACGAACGCTATGACGGCAGCGGTTATCCGAAAGGAATCAGAAGCAAAGAGATACATGAAATCGGTCTTATCGCTGCGGTCGCTGACGTATATGACGCAATGACAACCGACAGAATCTACCGCAGTGCATGGACTCCACAGAAGGCTCTGGCGATGATATTTCAGGGCTGCGATAAGGAGTATTCACGAAGAATAGTCGAACTCTTTACTAAAAATCTGGGTATTTATCCTGTCGGCAGTTTCGTTCGACTTGCTTCCGGAGAAATGGGGATAGTCACCCGTGTAGACAGAGGAGCACTATTGACTCCTGATGTTCTTATTCTTTTTAACGAAAAGGGAGAAAGACTTGAAAAACCGGTAGAGTATAGGCTTTCTGAACTACAGAAAACCGAAAAGCGAGACCTTTACCGGATAGAAGGCTCTCTTAATCCGGCTGATTATCAGGTGGCAATAAAGGATTACTTAAAGGTAGGTCCTTTTGAATAAATTCATTATTATTTACTATTTAAGAATAAGGGGTAGACATGGGCAGCATGCATTGCAGACTCTACGATGAAAATCTTGTTTATAATATTATTCTTTCAACGGGTCTTGCGGTTGTGGATTTTCTTAATGAACATCGGGATGCTGATGCCGATGAAGTATGTGAGTATCTTGAATTGAACGCCGATTCCCTTATTGAGCAAACTATTCAAAGATTAAACAATAATTCTCAGGATGACGATAATGACGAAAATTGCCCCTTTCCCAACCAATAGACTTACTCATATAACATCAGATTTTACAGGCACCCTCTAAATAATATTGACAAAGGGGATGGGGAATATCCTCAGGCTCAAGCCGGATGGTTAAAACAGTATCGAGGGCTTAAACTCCATCATGTTTCAGAGTTAAGTATATGCATGCAGCCCGCCTAAAAACATATTCGAAAATAGAGTAAGGACCGCGGCTATAAAACCGAGGATACTTATAACGGCCGATTTTCCTCCGCGCCAGCCGGCCAGATAGCGCAGGTGGAAGTAAAGCGTATAGATAAGCCATACTATAAGGGAGCATACTTCTTTGGGATCCCAGCTCCAGAAACTCCCCCATGCTTCTTCGGCCCATATTGCTCCTGCAAAAAGAGCTCCCACGGTAAAGAGCGGATATCCTATGATGATTGCTTTATGGGAGATCGTATCCAGTTTTTCGAACGAAGGGAAACGGACGGCCGAACGCGACAAAAGAAGCTTTTTAATAAAAAACATACAATTCGCGGCAAACGCGACACCGAACGCTCCTTCGCCCAAAGCGGCAAGAGTCACATGAATCTGCAGCCACACGCTCTGGAGCGCTGGAACAAGCTGCTCGTTGGGGGTTTTTGGAAGGAGAGAAGCGCTCACGATAAGCATAAAAACCACAGGCGCCGTAAAAACGCCCACAGAAGGCTGTTTGAAAAAATAGACAAATACAAAATAGAAAAGTCCGCCAGACCATGCGAAAATACTCAAATATTCGAACATGTTCGTAACCGGCAAATGGCCGATCCGGACGGTTCGGATTGCTATTGCAGCGGTAAGAGTAAGAAAAGCCAGTACCATGGTCCATGTTCCAATAGTTCCCAGAACTTTCTTACCGAAAACGAGATATAAAATATGAATAATTGAAGAAATACCAAAACCTATTAACGCCCACCGGAACAGCGTAATATCAAAAGAGTGCATCTGATATATTCCTTTCGTTAATCAAGCTTTCGTCCCTTGTAGTCGTAGGTCAAATACTCCGAAAGAGTTTCGAGCAGTGATAGAGAATCGGGCTCCTCCCGTGGATTCATATAACCGACTACTACTCTGACTGCGCCTTCGCCCGAATCGACGATTGCCGCGCAATAACGCGACCGTCTTCCCCAGAATATCATAAATATGCCGACCGACATTCCGATAATGCCGACCCATACGAGACCGTGCCCAGGATTCTCTTTTATCAATAAACCCGTTTTGAGCGCCGGCTCGTAAGAAAGGAATGAGGCGCCGTAGGTCTCTTCTTCGTGGTGCATGGCGCCGAATCGCCTGAAAACCCACCTGGCGAAAAGCGTATCGGCGTCTTTCGTTATCGTAACGAACAGCGCCGGGTTGTTGTGCTTCTCCGAACGATTGTGGGGTGTTTTTGTTTTAATATCATAATAGAAATCGGGCATGAAACGATCCGCCGTAACCGATATCCCGGTTCCCGGAACAACCGCAGAACGGCCCGGTTGAAGCCGCACCTTTCTGCCTATGGGGCCGATGAGAGGACCCGTTACCACAAGATCAATGTCGCCGATTTTCCACGGATCTTCACGGTAACTTGACTGATAAAATTTTATTCCATCGTATTTAAGAGGGTGATTGACCTCTATTATTTTGTGCGCCAGAGTATCGCCGAGCGAATCGATAATGAAAAGAGACGATTTGTAATCTTTGATTTCGCCTTTTCCGGTGCGTTCAATTCTGAAGAATTCACATAGTACGGAGAAAGACCGGTTCCTCACAGGTGCGATTTCCCCGGCCCCAAGTTCCTGCATATAGGAAAACCCTTTCATTCTGCCGATAAGTCCTCCCAGTAGAAGCGGTATGAGACACAAATGTAAAAGCGCCGATCCCGTGCCCCGAATCTTTCCTCCTCTGGCGTCGATAAGAATGCCGTCCGTTTGTTTTGAGACGGAAGTAGAAAGACGTCGTTTGCGGAAGAATCCATAGATTTTCGAGGCCGCCTCGTCGGGCGCATATCGTATCTGTAAATCTATACGGCGCTTTATCTTTTCTATTTTATCGGCCGTCAGGAAAAGCGGCTTTGTAAGGAAAAAAAATATTGCCTTCATCCGTTCGATCGTACATAACATAACGTTAAGCCCCAGCAGAGCAAGTACGGCATTATACCACGGAGTGGAAAAAATTCTGTCGACTCCCGCCTGTACAATAAGTCTGCCGGCGATGTTTCCCCATTTATTAATGTAACGCTGAGGCTCGAGTTCCTGAGGGATAATAACGCCGATCAATGAAAGAATTGTAATTGTCAAGAGAAGCGCTATGCCTACCCGCAGAGACCCGAATAATTTATAAATCCGCCTCATTTCTTGCGTACTTTTCCGGGAATAAGATGCGCGTCCTTTTTAACGGCTTCCTCGAAATTGAAAGGTTTGTATGTCGGTGATTCCTTATTATGACATTTGATGCAGACTTTCTCATTCTGCTCCCAGAGTCCTGCGGCGACAGCCTTGTCATGATCTTTCATATTGTTTAGTTTGCGATACTCGCTTCCGGGGCCATGGCAGGCTTCACATCCGACTCCTTCGTCATATGTTAATGTCGAATCCGTAAGCTCCCTTTTCACGCCGTATGCGGTAACATGGCAACGAAGGCACTCGGGGGCATTCTGTGGATCGCCCGTGATTCCCACATTCTTAGCAACCAGTTTGGATGAATCGGTTGCCAACCTTTTGAAGGCGCCGGCATGCTTGCTCTTCTGCCATATTTCATACTGCTTTCCTTTCTTCTCGCCTTTATGACACATTTTAGCGCATTTTTCTACGCCGATATAATGAGGCTCTGCTGCAAAAAGAGAGAAAATTCCCGTAACGAAAAAAAACGACAAACCACCTCTAAATATCATACTTTCCTTACCTCCCTACTAAAAACGGTAATATCCAAAAAACGCAAATATATTATTAAAATATTTTAAAAATATTCCCTTACAATCCGATAAACAATATATTCTTCCAAACGAAGAATCGGATAATTTTTTAATTCTTAATTTTTTCAAGCGGATGGGTAAGACAAAAACAAACCTTTTCGTTTTATTATTTTTAGAATGGATATTATGCCTACGTTCAACGACAAAGCCAAAGAAGAGGTTCGTTCCAGAATAGATATAACCTCGGTTGTAAGCCGGTATGTTGCTTTGAAGCCTGCGGGTCAGAGCCTTAAGGGGCTTTGTCCGTTTCATCAAGAAAGAACGCCCTCTTTTCATGTTAATCCGATCCACGGTTTTTTCCACTGTTTCGGATGCGGCAAGGGAGGGGATATTTTTACTTTTATTCAGGAAATTGAAGGAGTCGGGTTCCCGGAAGCGCTTTCGATGCTTGCCGAAGAGTGCGGCGTAAACCTCAAATCCTACGCCGCGGAAAAATCAGGCAACGGTTCTGCCGGGAAAGACAGTAAACAGGTTGCCGTAAGGGAAAATCTTGCTAAAACGGAACTTCTGCGAATTCATGAAATTGCATCTCGATTCTTCTATGGTAATTTGAAAACCTCGCCGGCGGCGGTAGAATATCTGAAGTCCCGCGGCCTTAAAAGGGAAACGGTGCGTGATTTCAGGCTCGGATTCGCCCCGGAGGGTTGGAGAGGGTTGATCGAATATTTTATCGATATGGGGGTTTCCGAACCGGTTCTTACCGCGTGCGGTCTTGCCTTGCGTAAAGACAACGGCGTTTTTTACGATCGGTTCCGCAACCGTCTCATGTTCCCGCTCTTCGACCTTTCGGGAAGGGTTATAGGATTTGCCGGCCGGGGCATGGATAACGACGCCGTTCCAAAATATCTGAATTCGCCGGAAACGCCACTTTACAAAAAAAAGAGATTCCTTTACGGGCTCGACCGTTCGAGAACCGCAATCAAAGAAAGCGGATGTGTGCTGGTAGTTGAAGGGTATATGGATTATCTTACCCTTTATCAGGCCGGGATATGCAACGTCGCCGCGGCTTCGGGCACCGCCCTTACCCCGGAGCATGCACACCTGCTCAGCCGTTTTACACACGACATTATTCTCACGTTCGACGGCGACAGCGCCGGACAAAGTGCGGCGGAGAGGGCCGTTTTTACGCTTGCCCCGCTTAATCTGGATTTGTGGATTCTGATCTTGCCCGAAGATGAAGACCCCGATTCGATGGTCCGAAAACATGGCAGGGAGGGATTCGAAGAGTTTATCAAAAAACGCCGTCCATGGGATGAATTCATTATCGATCGGATGATTTTGACACACCATGCGGAAACGGCACGAGGTAAGTCGGCCGTAATCGATGCCTGCGTTCCTCTTATAAAAGCCATAGACGATCCTATAGTAGCGGGTCGTTTCAGAAAGCTCCTTGCGGAAAAGTTGGGATTAGAAGAGAGGCTTGTGAACAAAAAGTTTCCCGAAAGCAAGGCCGGTCCTCTTTACATTCGCCACAGCCTTAAGCCTCTTACCCAAGATGCGGCATATTCCACAACGCTGGAGGGAAAATTTCTGCATCTTCTTTTTCTCGATCCGTCGCTTATAGAGGAGGCGCGAAAATATGTTTTACCCGAAACCCTTACGGATAGCGTTTCCGGTGATATATATTCAGTAATGTTAAAAGCTTATGACAGTGAACGCCATTTCAATAATGTCGCCAACTATACGGACGATCCGGAAATCAAAAGAATTATATCCCTGCTTCAGGTGAAAGAGGATGCAAAAGAGCATATTCAGGAAGAATTTGCGCAAAAAATCATTCATCTGCGCAGGAAGTATCTGCGACATCGTTTGCAGGAGTGTACTCTCAGGATGAAAAGGGAGCCTCATCTGCGTAACGAATTGTCGCTGCTGCAAAACGAATATCTTATGCAACTTAAAGAACTTAAAGAGACGGAATTATAAGAATGATGAAGAAAAAAGAGGATGAAGTCGAAAAGCAGACAGCGGTACCCGATCGGATTAAGCTAAGGTTAAAAAAACTGGCGGCGCTGCAGGGTTTTGTTACGGAAGCCCAAATCGAAGAAGCTGCCGCGACGCCTCAGGAACGGGAACGCGTTCAACAAATCCTTGCTGAAGAAAAAATCCCCATCAATACCTTTGTCAAGGATAAGGTTCCGCTTTACGAGCGCCGTATACGCCGCATAATTTCGGCGCGCAAACAGCCGCGTTATACCGACCCTACCTGGGTTTATCTGAGCAGCGTTGGCCGTGTGCCTCTGCTCTCCCGGGGGCAGGAAACCGAATATGCCATGCAGATGGAGTATGCTCAGGGAAAGCTGTTCGAAATGACTTTCAGGCATCCCTCATCGCTCGAGAGCCTTTACCGCATAGCCGAAGAACTGCGTAGAAACGAACTGCCGCTTATCGATGTGCTTCAGATCGAGGAAGATCAGCTCGAGCATGAAGAAGATGTGGAAAAATTGCGGAAGGAGTTCCTGAAAATAGTCGGGCTAATTAAGCGAAAGAGTGCCCTGGTCGCCAACCTCCTTTCCGAAAAGCCGGTTGACGAGAAAAAGATAAATCGCCTGAACGACGAAATAGTCGGCTTATGCAGACAACTGGGGCTCAATTCAAAACAGATCGAATTGATTTTAGAGAATCACAAAAAGCTTCTCGTTGAAAACAACGAAAAGCAGAAATACGAAGAGTTCGTTCACTGGGAGAGCATGCGCAATCAGGCAAAGTGCGCCATTATCGAAGCCAATGTGAGGCTTGTCGTTAGTATTGCGAAAAAGTATACCCTCCGGGGTATGGAGATAATCGATCTCATCCAGGAGGGGAACAGGGGAAAGAGTGTAGCAGTGGAGAACTTCGATTACAGGAAGGGTTACAAATTCAGTACCTATGCGACATGGTGGATCCGGCAGGCAATATCGAGAGCCATAAACGACAAATCTAAAGCGATCCGGATTCCGGCAAACACGCTTGAACTTGTGAATAAAACAGTGCGGCTATGTAAGAAATGGGTTATGGATTACGGGTATGAACCGAGCCACGAAGAACTTGCCGAAGCGCTCGGATGCCCTGTAAGTAAGGTTCAGATGGCGCTCGAATATTCGATGGAACCGATTTCTCTCGATATGGAAGTAGGAAACGACGGTGGAATGACGGTGGGAGAGTATATCGAAGATACCCGCGCGGAAGATCCCTCTATGCGTATATCTCTCATGCATTTGCGTGAACAGATTAAGGAGGTGCTCGATTCTCTGACCCCCAAGGAACGGGAAATAGTTATTATGAGATTCGGACTCGATGACGGACGCATCAAAACCCTAAAGGAGATCGGCGAAATCTTCAACATATCACGTGAGCGCGTCCGTCAGATCGAAACCAAGGCCATAAGCAAACTGAAACATCCCAGCCGTACACGTCAGCTTATGGCATGGAAGGAGGAACGCGCGGAGACCTTGACAGATGAAGAATATTACTGACATATATGCCTTGATCCGGAACCGTCGGGTGTGGATCTTGTTGAAAAAGAACAATAAAATTATTTTTTAAAATTAATTATCAACTCTTTTTTTTATTTCATATTCTCTTTCAACAATCTATTTTTATTAATCGTTATCTTTAAACAGAACAAAATGTAAGGAGCTTTTCATGCCACGTTTTGCGGTTGCTTTTATAACACCGTCCTCGAGCGGAAAGTTGATCCATAAGATAATGGAGGGAGAAGATAAAGACAGCGCACTAAAGACATTCTTCAACGAATCCGTCTCCGAGTTTTACTCCAGCGATGAACAGGGGTTTCATTACTTCAAAGAGGATTTCTTCGATGAAAATACGCCCGGAGGAAGCATCATCGAGATTCAATAGCAGGATTTTGTATTAAAAACAGGCCGTTTGGAATGATCTTATTGAGTGGTAGAATCTTCGGCTTCCGATATCCATTTCCGGAGGGCGTCAATCAGTTTAAGCGCCTGATCTTTACTTGAGATAGTAAATTTTGCCTGTTGCCGGTATTCGTCGTTGATTTTCTTATACCTTCTTATCGAAAAACGGAGGTCACCGTAATCGTTTTTACTCTTATCCCACTGCCTGTACTTGAACAGTATGGTCGCCCAAGCGCCCTTGGATAAGACAACCTTGTCGAGTTCTTTAACGACAAGCACACCCTCCTGCTCATAATTAATGGTTATATCTTCCAATGACTGTCCCCCCATATAACTCCTTGAATAAAGTTGGATTAAATATCAATTCAATATAAATGAATCGATGGCTTTAATGCAAACCATTGAAAAATTAAAAGCGGTTTGAGTTGATGTCCGTGTACGAAAAAAAATCATGCCGGTTGAAATTGAAATAATAATTTAAAAAAATAGTCTATAATTTTATCTCTATGTCGGGAAGATTTACTATGTTATATATAGAAACATCCATTCGGATATTATTTTTAAATAAACATATCGATAAGCAGAATGTTTTTAATAAAAATTTTTTTGAATCGAATATTATTATAAAAATAAAATAATTATAGATTGCAAATGAGGAGTTCCAAAGACAATCAGATTGAACTGAAAAAACTATAGAAAGGGCTTTAGTATGTTTTATTTCGATCCTATGTATCTTCTATTCGCTTTACCCGGGCTTGTTCTTGCTCTTTTTGCTTCGATGATGACAAAAGCCACATTCTCTCGTTACTCCCAGGTGACGTCCTCTTACGGATTGAGCGGCGCCGAGGCCGCGCAGAAGATGCTGTTGCGTGCGGGAGTGAACGACGTTTCAATCGAGGAAACGGGCGGTTTCCTTTCCGACCACTACGATCCGTTGTCTAAAAAACTTCGTCTATCCCCTGCGGTATTCCGGAGCAACTCACTTGCCGCGATCGGCGTCGCATGCCATGAGGCCGGGCATGCTCTTCAGCACGCTCATGCCTTTGCGCCTTTACATCTGCGCACCGCTCTGGTCCCTGCCACAAACGTATCGAGTTACCTGTCGTATGTTATCATAACATTGGGTTTTTTAATGCAGTCACAGAGATTCATTCTTCTCGGAGCGATCGTTTTCAGCATGGCCGTGATTTTTTCGATTATTACGCTTCCCGTCGAATGGGACGCCAGTAAACGTGCAAAGTCGCTGATGGTAAAATACGGCATAGTATCGGAAAGGGAGGCTGTTTCAGCAGGGCAGGTGCTTAATGCCGCATTTATGACATATGTGGCGTCGGCGGTAAGTTCCCTTCTCACCCTTCTTTACTATCTTATGCGTGCGGGCGTTTTCAGCAGAAGAGATGATTAAATACCGCTATAAACTTATCGGCTAAAAGGAAGAGGAGGATAGCAGATCCAATATTTTTAAGAGAGCAACAGCACAATTCCATAAAATATTAATTTATTGTGTTTTTCCGCAGCCGACGTTCCTCCATATATATTTATTATATTTATCTTCCGTTTAAGGAGGTTTTGGTCGATGCAGCAGGGATTATTCGAGAGCCTTACGGGACATTTTCTCGATAATACGCCGGTGGAGGCGGTTCCCGTAAAAAACCGCCGGATGCTCTCCATTATGGATCATCTCAAAAGATTGTTCAACACCCGCGAGGGGAGCTTGACACATCTGAAAGACTACGGTCTTCCCGACATTTCAGAGATATACCGTAAAATGCCTCATGGAGTTGAAGAATTGCAGGAAGCGATCAAACGCACTGTCGAGGCATACGAACCTCGAATGAAAAAAATTAAAGTGATGCAACGGAATTCCGAGAGCGATAAATTCAAACTTGTGTTTATTATATCGGGAGAACAAAAGGATGGAGGTACGATAAGGTTTCAGACGACCTTTACAAGCATGGGTAACTCCACGATTGCCCCATGGAAAAAACCTGAATAGAAGCGGCTAAGGAAAAGTGATTGAGAAATATTACGAAGAAGAACTGAGGTATCTTTACGAATCGGGAAAGGAATTTGCCCGGGCGCATCCTGAGAGAGCTCAGTTTCTCAACATAGATGCGGTTGGAGACAGAGACCCTTATGTGGAGCGGCTCTTCGAAGGATTCGCCTTCCTGGCCGGCCGGATACGCGAAAAAATAGACGATTCGTTTCCGGAACTAACCGAGGGGCTAATCAATCTTTTGTGGCCCCATTTTCTTCAGACGATTCCATCGCTTACAATAATAGAATGCCGGCCGAGGAAAGGCCACCTTCAGGAGACAAGGGTACTTCCGCGCGGCTCCGAACTGATTTCGAATCCGGTCGGTCCCGATGCTGTAATATGCAAGTTCAGAACAACCAGCGACATCAGGTTAAACCCGATTTCTTTAACGGCGATAGACAAATCTGTAGACCAGAGGGGCCGTGCCGGCCTTACCTTCCATTTCGAAATCGAAAGGGGGGTCAAATGGCAATCCCTTTCGCTCAGTCCGCTCCGTATGTATTTACATGCAGAAATGCCGACTGCGCTTGCATTGCATGAAATGCTTCTGAGACATATCGTAAATGCGAAGGTTTCTCTCGACAACGACCGTTCGACAGCCGAAATAGATCCCGCAACAATCGTTTCTCCCTGCGGTTTTTCGGGAAACGAAGCGCTGCTCGAGGGCGATTCACGGGCTTTCAGGGGCTATGAGTTGCTTCTGGAGTATTTCGTATACCCCGAAAAATTCCTTTTTGTAGATTTCCGGGGTTTCGAGACCGTTCAACCGGTCGACCCGCCTCCGTCGAAGTTTTCGCTCTCCCTCACATTCAACTGTAACTTTCCCGAAAACAGGCCTTTCGGCATGGAAAATTTCCGGCTTCACTGCTCTCCGGCGGTAAACCTTTTCCGTCACGATGCGGAACCTGTCGTCAATACCGGCAGACAGATCGAATATATAGTTCGCGCAGATTCACACTCCCGTGCATATGTAGCCCATAGCATCATCTCCGTTGTGGGAGTGGATCGAAAGACCGGCGAACGATATGTCTACGAACCTTTCTACACCTTCAAGTCGATCGGGAAGCCGTCGGTACGAACTTACGCCTCTCATTTTAGAGAGGGGCTCGACAAGGAGAGAGAGCTTTATATCACAATTGGAGGAAAGCAGGCCGAAGAAGGGGTGCTGAAGGAGGAAAACCTTTCGATAGAAATATGGTGCACGAACGGCATTCTCCCGCGTGAAGAGATAAGGGAGGGAGGCGTCAGCCGCGGCGGCAAGGATTTCCCCGATTTCGTAATGGTCAGCAATATTACACGACCTACCCTACCATGTCCGCCGCCGCCGGATAAGGAGTATCTGTGGATCTTTCTGTCGCATCTCGGAGCCACTTATTCCTCGTTTTCTTCCGCGGAAACACTGAAAACTTTTCTTAAGCTCTATGAATGGTCGCACAGCGAAGGTCGCATTCGTAAAATCGACGCAATAAGCAACGTAGAGATAAAACCGGCCGAAACCATTTTCGGCGGAAGCATGGTAAGAGGAATCGAAATAGCGATCTCGGTACAGGAAACGGAATTTGCAGACAGCGGCGATCTCTTTCTTTTCGGCGAAGTGCTGAAAGAGTTTCTGACGCAATATGTGTCAATCAACACCTTCCTTGAACTGGCGGTTATAAAAAGACCTTCGGGAAAGGAAATAAGATGGAACTCTCTGAGGGGTAAGAAATGTCCGATCTGATGGAACGCCTCTGCGCCGAGGCGCGTGATTTCAATTTTTTCAGAGCCGTGATGCTGGTGGAGGATTATTTACGCCGGAAAACCGGAACACGCAATCCTATCGATTCGGGAAAGGTAAGATTTCTTCCCGACGAATCGATAGCATTCCCACCAAATGATATAGCCGCGATAAAAGAGATGGATGGGACGGTATGTTTTCTTCTTTCCTTTATGGGGCTGACCGGGGTGACGTCTCCGCTTCCGGTTTACTTTTCAGAGTATGTTCTGGCTCAACCGGAAAAGTCGCGTCCCATGTACGATTTTTTGTCTATTTTCAACCACCGTATCTATACTTTTTTTTATAGAGCGTGGAAAAAGTACCATTTTCTTTTCAATTTCACATCCGACGGTTCGGATCCTTTTAGCGGTAAAGTCGCAATGATGTGCGGCTATACGGAACGCATTAATGACGCAAGGAAATTGCGTCTTCTTGCTTACTGCGGAACCCTATCGTGCAAGGCTCGCAGTGCGGCGGGACTTAGATCGATGCTTTCCGACTATTTCGACAATATTCCGGTCTCGATAACGGAATTCGCAGGGTGCTGGAGACCTTTACAGAATGTAAAGCCGCTCGGCGAAGACACTCCGCTCGGTAAAGAAACCGTTTTAGGGACCGCATACTTCGACCGAGCAGGCAAATTCCGTGTGGTGGTGGGGCCCCTGTCGCTTGAGGACTATGAGAGGTTTCTGCCCGGTACAAAGAACATATCCGAAATGAAGGAATTGATAAAAAGCTATCTTCCCGATCCGCTGGATTTCGATATAGAAGTTCGGCTCCAGAGCAGGGATCTTATTTCAGTGCTGCTCGGACAGGACAATACACGTTTGGGTGAAACCTCCGCTCTGGGAAGATCGAGCGGCAAAACCGAAATTCAATCGATTGTAATAAATTAACGGTGATGAAATTTATTATTATTAATTTTTCCAATAAATTTTACGGAAGGAGACGGCGGTTATGATCGTCAAAGATATTCGTTCGCTGCTGCAGCGGCTCAATCCTGTCTGCACTAAGGCTCTCGAAGGGGCTGTGGGGTTTTGTGTAAGCCGCAGCCATTACGAAGTGCGCTGGGAACATATGCTTGCCGAACTGGTCGATTATCAGGGTAACGACGTCCAGCTGATTTTGCACCATTACGGAATAGATATAGCATACGTAAAGAAAGCTCTCAAAGCCGACCTCGAATCGCTCCGGAGCGGAAATACCGGAAAGCCTTCCTTCTCGCCGCCTCTTCTGGAAGCGATCGAGCAGGCATGGATGCTCTCTTCGCTCAATTACGGCCTGCCCCACATCACTTCAGGCGCGCTCTTCGTCGCCGCTCTCGAAAAGTCAAAACTTACAACCGCCGCATACGCGGAAACTTTGCGCGACATCGACGTCGATACCCTTAAAAAAGATCTAATGAAAATAGTAGCCGCATCCGCCGAGTACACGGGTTCGGGCGCAGCCGTTCCGGGCAAAGCGCCGGCCGCAGGCTCAATTACGCCCGAAGCCTCTGTGGAGGTGCTGCGACAGTTCTGCACAAATTTTACGGAGGAGGCGAGAGCGGGTAAAATAGATCCGATACTGGGCCGCGACGACGAAATCCGTCAGGCGCTGGACATTCTCAACCGTCGCCGGAAGAATAATCCGATTCTTGTGGGTGAAGCAGGCGTAGGCAAAACCGCCATTGTCGAGGGAATAGCTCTGCGGATAGCCTCGGGCGACGTTCCCGAGCACCTAAAGAACGTGGATCTGTGGGGTCTGGATCTCGGGCTTCTTCAGGCGGGCGCAAGCGTCAAGGGAGAATTCGAAAAAAGGCTTAAAAACGTGATCGACGCGGTGAAAAACAGCCCGAAACCCACCATTCTTTTCATTGACGAAGCGCATACTCTGATAGGCGCCGGCGGAAGCGCCGGACAGAACGACGCGGCCAACCTGCTGAAACCGGCGCTCGCACGCGGGGAACTGCGGACTCTTGCCGCCACCACATGGTCCGAATACCGTAAGTATTTCGAAAAGGATCCGGCCCTTGCCCGAAGGTTTCAGCTGGTAAAGATCGAAGAGCCTTCAGAAGAGGTATGCGCCGTAATGCTGCGGGGTATTGCAAAAAGCTACGAAAAACATCACAATGTGCGCATATCCTACGACGGGATCCGGGCCGCCGTCTCTTACTCTCATAGGTATATAAGCGGACGGCAGTTGCCCGATAAGGCCGTAGACGTACTCGATACGGCATGCGCACGCGTCAAAATGAGTCAGACTACAAAACCTGCACAGCTCGACCAAACCGAGCGGGCGCTTCTAAATGCCCGACTGGAACTGGACACGCTTGTAAAAGACCGCAACGCCGGCATGGAGGTCGACGAAGAAAAATTCGCCGAATGCAACGACCGTATCGCAAAATTGACGGAAGAAATAGCGTCGCTTACGGCTAAATGGGAAAAGGAGAAAGAACTGGTTGAAAAGGTTATTAAACTCCAGGATGAGCTTGTTGCCTGTCGCGAGAACAAGTCCGCCGAAAAAGATATATCGGAAAAAGAAAAGGCTGTGGCAGATGCAGTTAAAGAGCTCGAAGAAGCGCAGGGCGAAATCCCCATGGTTTTTTCTCACGTTTCGTCGTCGGTATGCGCTCAGGTGATCTCCGATTGGACGGGGATTCCGGTAGGCTCAATGATGAAGGACGAAGCGAAGGCGCTTTTGGAACTCGAATCACGAATCGGCGGCAGGGTGCTGGGACAGGACGGCGCCATATCGGAACTTGCGAACACCATCCGTGCAAGCAAAACCGGTATGGGCAATCCTGACGCCCCGATCGGTGTTTTCCTTTTTACCGGGCCTTCTGGAGTAGGCAAAACCGAATGCGCCATAGCTCTGGCCGATATTCTTTTTGGCGGCGAAAAATTCATGACCGTCATCAACATGTCGGAGTATCAGGAGAAGCACACGGTGTCGCAGCTCAAGGGATCGCCGCCGGGATATGTGGGATACGGCGAGGGCGGCATTCTCACAGAAGCCGTCAGACAGAAACCCTATTCCGTAGTAATACTTGACGAGGTGGAAAAAGCGCATATCGAGGTTATGAACCTCTTCTATCAGGTGTTCGACAAGGGGTTCATGCGCGACGGCGAGGGCCGCGAAATCAACTTTCGCAATACCATCATCATAATGACTTCAAATCTGGCCTCAGATATCATCGTCGAGCTCTGCGGCAGGGAAGAACCGCCTTCGGACAGGGAACTGATCGAAGCAATCCGTCCTACGCTTTCGAACCATTTTCAGCCCGCGCTTCTGGCCCGCACCAAGATTATTCCATTCAGGCCGCTCTCCAAAGAGGTTATGAGGGGTGTTGTGGCACTGAAACTCGACAAGATCGCCGCCCGTATTAAGAATTCTCACGGCATTACATTCAGCTGCTCGCCGTCTCTTATCGATCAGATAGCCGAGAACTGCACCGCGGTCGAAGCCGGAGCGCGAAACGCCGACGCAGTAATCGACCAGTCGCTGCTTCCGGGAATTTCGAGACAGCTACTTCTGCACATGGGCGAAGAAGGCAAAAAATATACGCACCTTCATATCGGCGCCGCAGAAGACGGAGATTTCGAAATCATCTTTTCGGAAGAGGGAGAACTTGTGGAGGAAAAGAAAGAAGAGGAGGCAATAGGAGAGAATAATCCTGCGGCTTAAGGCGAGCGTATCTGATCAGTAAAACCAAAAAGTAATATCAATTTCCCCTCTCCCTATGGGAGAGGCGCCGCGGTGAGCTTTGTCGAACGGGGATGGAGGGGGTGAGGGGGATAGAGGTTGACGCGGAAGTTAAGAGAAGAATGTTTAACCACGAAGGACACGAAGGGCACGAAGATAAGAGTATAACTGGATATTATTTGTCAACATTCATATTTTATTATAATTTATTCACCACGGAGAACACGGAGGGAACGGAGAAAAATAATTTCCATTCAGCAAACACATACCATAAAAAAGATTCTTTTCTGATATTTAAACCACGAAGATCACAAAGAAAAAAAACAAAGAAATTATAGATTTTTTATTTTAAGTATGTTTTTGAATGTTTCGTGGCCTTTGCTGTTAAATATATAGTTTCATTGAAACTAGAATGATTGACAGAAAAGCATTTCTCCGTGCTCTCCGTGTTCTCCGTGGTTTTTATTTTGATGCTTGATTTATGGTAGGTGTATTTGTAAAGCAAAATGATTGAAAAGATATATAATTTCTTCGTGCCCTTCGTGGTAAAATAATCAAAAATACTGATTTTGCCGGATGGTAACCGGATATGTTTCTCTGCTGTGATTTTTTTTCTTCATTTCTCAGCGTTCTCTGCGTTTTATTTACTATTGATATGATATGAATAAGAAGTGTTGGCTCAATGAACGGATACAAAATCACTGGTCTCACGCCAATCAACCGGAAAAATAATCGCAAAAAAAGGTAAATCAGGATGGAGTCACTGAAGGGTTGATATAATTCCCTCCTACTAATTCTCCGAGAGCAAATATCTTACCTTTATTGTTTCCGCCTTCTGTGCCTGGCCATAATCGAGTAAAGCCCGGTATAGATGGGAGGCTATGTTACGCTGTTCATTACGGTTATGATTGGATGAATTTGAGAGCGCGGCTTCGAACATTGCAATCGCCCTGTCGAACCTTTTCTGCTGCATGTAAATTATTCCCACCCGATCCTGCAATTCGGCTATACGGGGGTGGCGAGGGAATTTCTCGAAAAATTTCAGATAATACTGAACCGCCTGTTCCGTATTCTTACGCAATTCCAGTTCCGCAAGTCGCAGCCAGCTTTCGCCTGCAAACTCGCCCGACGGAAAGAGCGCCAGATATGCAAGAAACGACTCCTTTGCTGCTTCTATATCTTTTGAATGCTCGGCCTGTAACTTTGCAATAGAGAACATGGCGTCTTCCTTCCGCAGCGTCGACAAATCAACCTCCTCGGCAAGAACACGGCGATAGAGTTCGATGGCCTTTTTCCAGTCGCCTGCGCGTTCAGCCATACGAGCTCCGGCATAGAGTTGCGATGAATTGAATGCTCGCTCTCCGGAAGAAATATCAACAAAACCCTTACCCGTTGTGCCTTTCAGGGCCGTTTTTGCGTTTTTTCTGTTTAAAGCCGTTTTCCTGTGCCCCCAAACCAATTGTGAAATCCCGCTCCTTCCGCCTTCAGCTTCGTGCATGACGATATAATAATCGAACTCACGATCGCTTCCGTCGAGTACGAACAGTGTGTCTACGGGCTTCCATCCGTTTTTCTGTATAAGGGCTCTATGACGGCCTTCCGGCAGTCTTATCTTAAGCGGCATAGTGCCGTAATAGCGGCCGTTGATGAAAACATCGGCGCCCTTTAAATCGCTATTGAGGGAAAGCACCTTGTAACCGAGCAATTCCCTGACGCCTGGTAATGGTTCAAGTTCCGAGCCGGATACCTTCTCTCCGCCGCCGAAAATACGGTACTTTTTAAAGGAAGTATCAAACTTAAGGCACTCTCCGGCATATACTACGGTGTCGCCTATGGGGCTGCCCGTTATCTTTACCTTACCTTCAAGAACCTTCGTAGCCGTTCTTCCGGCGAAATCTTCTTCAACGTGGAAATAGGTTCCCGTTACCTTTATCGTGTATTCGGGCGTAACTACGGTAAACGATCCGTCTCTTTTTAGCGGACGAACTAAAAACGCGACCCGTCCTTTCCGGCCTTCATTGTCTGAACCGGAGAAATCTATCCTGTATTTAGCCTGTCTTTTCGATATCTTATCCATGCTTACGGTCGCGCCGTTAAAAAGCTCCACCGATCCGTGCTCGTTTACAAGCGTCATATTGCCGCCTTCCGCGCTCGCGCATCGGCCGCTCAACGGGGTCGTCATATCGTACGAGCCCACGGCGCTGCCCACCTGGCGGTATACGAGGGTAGGAACAGCCTCCCCGCTATGCTTTACCAATTGAAAAGCGAATATTCCCAATGCCGCAAAAGCCGAAGCTACGGCGATGTTTTTTATGTTCAGCAAAACCGACCTATAATACGACAGAATAAACCAGAAAGGTTGTTGACTTATTCCAAGCGATTTTTTACTATCGATTGAAGAAAAAAGCCTCTCTTCGGCTCTTTCCCATAATGAGTAAGGCACTATTTCTTCACGGCTCAACAATTGTTCCCACAAAGGTTTAACCTCCGTTTTTTCTATCTTTTCGGCCAAAAGAGCCTCGGCGGTTTCTAAAGTAGAGGCCGTTGCCACTTGCTCCAGGCTTTCAACGCATATCCAGTTTTCACCTGCCTTATTGTAAAAGCGATCTATCCTTGTAACAAGCGACTTTTCGAGCGCCTCCCACCAACCACAGGAAGGCTCCTTGCATGGAGATAAAAGTATCTGTTCCCACAGCGGAAGTTTTGCAACCGCCTCTATATGCTCGAACAGCCTCCTTTCAATCCGGTTCCATTGACTTTCGTGAATGTCCGATTCCTTTTTCAAACATTCCTCTATCGGTTCATCATATTCCGCATATTGGGCTATTTGAGAAAACAACTCCCTTTCGACCTTTTCGGCTTCTCCGGAAGGCTGAAATTCCTCAAGCCGCAGAAGACCGATCGCTCCCAGTTCTTCACATTCACGGATTCGCCGAAACAAAACCGCTTCTACCGCAGCATAGTCGACTTCATTGTCGGAAACGTCCCGGCGCAGTTCCTGTTCGAACCGGTAGTCTCTGTTGTCGGAAATATACTCCATAAGGCTATTTTTCTATTTTGTCAAGAAACTCCCGCATCTGTTTTCTGGCGGTAAAAAGACGCGACTTTACCGTCCCTTCAGGAATTCCCATTATCGACGCTATTTCGGCCAGATCCATCTCGCTGTAAATATTCAGTATAAGCGGAATCCGAAGTTTATAATCAAGTGTAGCCACCGCCCTCTCAACAAGATCCTTCAGTTCCAGATGCCTTAGACTGCCCATCTCGTTTGTATGTACCAGATTTTCGACGCTTTCGATCTGTACCGTATCTTTAGGCGATATCCTTTTTTCGGCTTTCTGGTACCGCCAACGCCTTGTGCATACATGAATTACAACCCGGTGAAACCATGTCTTGAACGACGATTCGCCCTGAAATGTCTTAAGCGAAAGGTAAATCTGGAAAAAAACCTCCTGAAGCAGATCCTCATGATCACCTTCGGGGCCGGTAATTTTATAAATCAGATTATAAGCGTACGACCGGTACATGTAAAAAATTTCTTTAAATGCAAGATGATTGCCCGCCTTGCATTCTTCAAGAAGTTCAGGCGTAGGTTCAAGTATTGTTTTGATCATAAAGCCCCGTTTGTAAAAAAGAGAAAAAATTAAACTACCCTAAAAGCATTCCTCGATCGTTTAGTTATATAAATTATAGTAGCCGTCACTTCTGCGACGGTTCGCGACCCTTCATGGACGCATGAAGGCATTTATTTCAAAAAAAGCCTTTTTCCCTTAAAGGTTCACTTTTATCTCAAAATGTTTTTTATCAGAGTCTCAATTATACGATTCTGACTGATATTGTCAACTTCCGCATGAAAAGAGCGCACCAGCCGGTGACGTAAAACGGGTAAAGCGGCTTTACGTATATCGCTTATATCAGGCGTAGGTCTGTTCTGAAGTATTGCGTATGCTTTTGCGGCAAGTATGAGATATTGAGACGCCCGGGGCCCCGCTCCCCATGTTAAAAGCGGTTTTATCGCATCAGGGCATGTGGGATCGGTAGGTCTGGTAGCCCTTACCAGTCTGACCGCCCACTCCATCACCGATTCTGCAACCGGAATATTCCATAGAATGTTTCTGAAAAGCTCTATCTCTCCCCTTGTACATACCGGCTGTAATGTGACGGCTTTCCGGGAGGTTATCGTACGAACTATCTGCAGTTCGGATTCATAATCAGGATAATCTATTTCTATAGAAAACATAAAACGATCCTGCTGGGCCTCCGGCAGTGGATAGGTTCCCTCCTGTTCGATAGGATTCTGGGTTGCCAGTACCCAAAAGGGTTTCGGCAGCGAATATGTTTTTCCCGAAGAGGTAACCTGCCCCTCCTGCATAGCCTGCAAAAGCGCGGATTGGGTTTTGGGAGGCGTGCGGTTTATTTCATCTGCAAGTACAATATTACTGAAAACCGGCCCTTCTATAAAACGGAATTCACGTTTCCCTGTTGTGCGATCCTCATGCAATATTTCGGATCCGGTTATATCCGACGGCATAAGATCAGGAGTAAACTGAATCCGGTTAAATTGCAGATCAAGGCACTCTGCAATACTCTGTATAAGCATTGTCTTAGCCAGCCCCGGTACACCGATAAGAAGACAGTGCCCTCCGGCGAGAAAACAGGCCAGAAGATCGGTTATCACATCCTCCTGGCCTACAATCCGTTGAGCCAGCGCTTCCCGTATTTTCCGAACCGAGAGGGATAGTCGCTCCATCCGCTCTTTTTCGCCGACGGTTTTCGTCGAATCTACAAACTGCCGACCGGTAACTCCGCCTGTGGTATCCATTGTCAACTATTCTTTCTTATCGATTTCATTTTCCTTAATATCCTTCATGGATATTTTAAGACTGATAAAATAGTAAATTCCCGTTACCGAGATGGTTATATATCCTATTGCATGAAAAAGCACGGCTATTGCACCGGCAGTATCCGAAGCAATACCGGCCGCTACCAGACCCGAAACCATCATCGAGTGAAGGGTTCCGATGTATCCGGGAGCTCCAGGTATGGCGGCTCCGAGGGCCGCAAAAGAGACGCCGAACATACTTACAGCCATGTTAAAACCCTCTATACCCCATCCCAGCACATGCAGGGTAGCAGCCTGACATGCCTGAGTAATAATCGAAAGTAAAGCTACAATCACAGTTTTTTTCGAAGAAAAAAGCCAGTCGAGATTCGAAACGAGTTCTTTACATATCGTCACAACCCTTCTTCGAAATCTCTGTGGAAGTCCGGCAATCATCTTTTTTACGATACGTTTTGTAAATTCAGGATATTTCGAATAACATATAAAACATACGATAATACTTCCCATGCCGAACGTCAGAAGCTTACCGACGGAACGATAAGGCTCTAAACGGGGTAAAAGGAAAACCGGTATAATAGTAAAGAAGGTAAAAACCATTACGTCCAGAAACCTTTCCACCAAAAGAGAGCCAACACTCTCGGCAAAAGTAAACCGATTCCTTTTCCATAGAAGCGCGGCCCGGGCAGCTTCGCCTATTCTGGCTGGCAACACATTATTTACCATAAACCCTATAGCGACAAGGGGAAAAAGCCCTTTCTTACTGCTTCCGCTCCTCTCCGCAAGAAGGTACTTCCACCTCCATGCCCTGAAAACAAGGGTTACGGGAGCAAGCACGGACGCCGAAACCATCTTCCAAAGAGGCGTATTCCGAACCTCCCGCAGAACCTCCTCAACATTCACCTGTTTTAAAAAAATCAATATTCCCGCGGCAGCAATGACTATTCCTGCCGATATTTTAACGATTTCGGCTTTTTTCACCTGTGATCCATTTCGTAAAGCACAAGGCCTGAATAGACTTTAGGGAAGAAATTGGTCGATTTCTGAGGCATGCGCTCCCCGCCCGCGACAATATTTCCTATCGTCGAGATGTTTGCGGGTTTTACGAAAAATCCTCCGTAAAAATCGTCTCTATTCGCGCATTGCCGTAAGGCAGCGTCGACGTCATATACATAGTCGATAACGTCGTGCAGTACTCTTCCGTCAAGCGGAAGGCCCATTATCGAGTTCACTACAACGATATTTATAACCGACACCGGCAGTTCTTTCCACATTGCGGAGCGTTCGGGCATTACAGACAAAAGCAGTTCTTTACCCTTAACGTTCAGCCTGCAACCGTATATCCTGTTATCTGAACTGTCAAGAAAAAGGAAGTCTTCCCCGTCGTCGGAAACGATGAATTCCCTTATCTTCGAGGCTTCGGCGGCGCCCCGGTCTTCGAGAGAAAAATAGGCCGAAAGTTCCCTGCGCATTTCGATCTTCCGTCCCGCTCCCTTTCTCACCAGTCTGTGGAACGGACGTATCAGAAGCCCCGGATCGGCCGTCGACACCAGAGTCATCATTGTGTATGAATATTGAGGCAGAGGATTATTGTGATAAAACTGAAGCGACGTCTCGTAACGGTGGTGCCCGTCGGCGATCAGTACGGTTTGACCTTCGGCCAGAGAAACCAGTTTATCGATGATCTCCCTATCGCTGCAGCTAAAGAGAGAATGCGTCACTCCGTTTTCGTCGGTAAAACAGCCTTCCGGCTCGCCGAATGCCAGAGAGCGTAAAATAGAGTAAAATGCACCTCCTTCGTCTGAAAGGAGACCGAAAATCTGTTCGGTATGTGCGCGGCAGGCGTTAAGGAGTTCGTAGCGATCCTGTTTAGGGCCGTTCAGGGTTGACTCGTGCGGCAAAATTATTTTTTTATCGAAATCGGCAAGCTTCACCAGAACCACCACGCCCGTTCTTGCAGTTTCTTTATTGTCATGAGTAAATTTTTGTTCGTAAACATAAACCGACGGTTCTTCGTCACGAATCAGCACTTTCTTTTCGAGCCACGACCTCATGAGCGCGGCAGCCCGGCGGTGACGATCGACGTTGGCGCGGTCTTTTTTTAAAGGACGGTTCTGCGTTATCCTTACGATATTGTATTTGTCTCTGTCGTAAAGTTCATCGATCGTCGCGACGTTAAGCATGTCGTACGGCGGTGCGACGAACTTCCCAAGATCCTCCGGCTTGCGCAACCGGAAGCGCATTCCGCAAAAAGAACTTATTTCAGCCATTGTATTCCCTGCTTTATATATCTATTCTGGTCTGATGAATAATAAAATTAACGCAAAATTTTCTACGGTGTATCGGACACAGGCCGAATCTTTCTATAAGACTGCGATGCAGCCTCGTACCGTATCCCTTATGTAAATCGAACCGGTATTGCGGATACACTCTGTGAAAATCCGACATCATGCGGTCGCGGGTGACTTTTGCCACTATGGACGCCGCGGCGACGCATGCGCTTTTACGGTCGCCTCCCACTACCGCTCTTTGGTTCCTATCGGGCAGTTGAGGTACTACTTTGTTGCCGTCTATCAATGCAGTCTGCCACATTGGCTTAATACCGCATATTGCCCGGTACATTGCGGTAAAGGTGGCGCCTAAAATATTCATCCCGTCAATCTCTTCTACCGACGCCTCACCCACGGCCCAGGCGGCGGCCCCGGCGGTTATCTGTTCGTAAAGCCTCTCTCTCCGTTCCGGAGAAAGTCTCTTAGAGTCGTCGATTCCGTATATGGGCTCTTTATAATCAAGCATAACAGCCGCCGCAACAACCGGGCCCGCAAGAGGCCCCCTTCCGGCTTCATCGACGCCTATTATTTTTCCCCCCTCCTGTCGGGACTGTTCAATGTCGAACCTATACAAAAGGCCGGCGGCCCCGTTAGTTTTTAATCCGTCAGATCTCACCAAAGACGCGGCGTCCTTCCACACGAACCCTTCCACACCCCACCGCCTCTACCGCCCGCCAGAGATTCTCATGTTCAACAGCCAGAATCTTTTTCGCAAGGCTCTCAGGCGTATCGGAATCGGATACCGGCACGGATTTCTGGAAAATTATCGGACCATGATCATACTCTTCATCGACGAAATGTATGGTAATTCCGCTTATCTTTGCTCCATACTCAATCACCGCCTGATGTACTCTCGCTCCGTACATTCCTTTACCGCCGAATGCCGGCAGCAGAGCAGGATGAATATTGATGATCCGGTTGTGATATTTTCTAACTACCGACGCAGGCAGTTTTTTCATATAACCGGCCAGTACTATCATCTCTATAGAGAATCTTTGGAGATGCTTCAGCAGTTCATTGCAATAAGTTTCTTCGTCATCATACCGGGAGGGAGCTAAATGAACCACCGGGATATTATCTCGTTTCGCCCGCTCTACTGCTCCCGCGGTGCTGTTGTTGACTATTAGGAGGCTTAGATCCACATGGAGATCGCCGCTTTTTCTGCGATCGATCAACGACTGAAAATTGGTTCCGCCCCCTGAGGCGAAGACGGCGCATCGCATCATTTAAGAATCACCTTCCGCGGGCCGTTCTATACAGGTAACGTCGCCGTTAAAAGCCAGACGATATCTTATCCCCGCCCATGTAATTGTATTGGTCATCAGCGTAAGGAAATAGCTGATTGCCTGTGTAAATCTCAGAAAAGGCCAGAAAAGAAATAATTTCTTCATCGAATACATTGATCCCAGAAACGGATATAGAGATATTGTAACGAGTTCTCCGGCGTAGAATAAGACCGCCGCTCCCCCCCCCGACGCCAGAAAGGTGCGATCGGGCGAAAGAGCGCTTATAAGAGCAAACGGCATCAGGAGAATCAACGAGAAACCACAAACCGTTACAGGTAAAGCCAGAAGAAACCATAATTTTTTTTGATAGGCTTTCAGATACATGATCTGGCGTTCGAACCACCTTATGGTTCCGCGCACCGTCTGAAGAAGATCATCCGACTGAATGATACACCTCGGAACAATAACCGCTTTCCGCTGGGCCTGGTAAATAATCTTCGAGAGGCTCATGTCGTCAACCCCGGCCCGCGCCCATTTATCGGCAACCCCGAGTTCTTCGAAATCTTTTTTTCTGATTGCCATCGACCCGCCCCATAATCCCACCCCGCCGGTATAGCAGGCTACCGAAAACAGAATATACATGAAAATATTGACATAAGAGTGAGCAAGTTCGCCAAGCGTGCCGTTTCGGGCATGCAGCCACCTGAAGCCCGTAGTTACTGTGATCTTTGGGTCGGCAAGCGGCAGAATCAGTTCTTTAAGCCACGAAGGGTGCGGCTTTATGTCGGCGTCGGCAAAAACATACACTTCGGCGTCCTGCGCCATCTTTAATCCTGCGAGAAGATTTTGGTTCTTCTGCACACACGACACGGCAAGACCGGCTACGGCAAGTTCGGCTTTTGGATCATCCGTAATGATTTTATTGATAATTTCCGCGGCTTTATCGTTTTCCGTTTCAACCGCATAAATTACCTTATAATCTTTATAGTCGAGCCGTAGGAATCCTCTGACGTTGTTCTCGAGATTTTTCATGGCGCCTTTACAAGGTACTATAATTGCACATCGGGGCGAATATGTGGCGTCGAATCGGTTTCGTATCTTATGGTCGTACAGATAACGTTGATAATAAATGGTAAAAAGCGTAATCAGAAGATCACCGCATACAAACAGCAATGCAATTATAAAAAGTACTTTCGTAACAATCGAATTGCCGGTGATAATATTAAGATACAACCAACACTTCCTTTTTTAAATAAAAAATACTCGACAACCACAATTGTGTGCAACAGAGTAATTTTTGAACAGGAATGAAACCATTATTCAAAATTATACTTTTCTGTTTAAAAAATGTGGTTTGGAAAAATAAAGTATAAATTTCAGACAGTTTTAACTGCATTCGGGCGCTTCCGAAA
>FWPV01001965.1_pt1 | contig 26495 bp, 27 predicted proteins | sample 2228371 | NCBI WGS metagenome assembly FWPV01 (sample SAMEA103939776, study PRJEB20133) | metagenome
CGTGGGAAGAAAATCGCTCATGCTATCACGCCGGGAAATAAGGTTCCCGAGCCTGCGGTTCCCGAGTTTATAGAGGGATCGAGGGACGGGTTCACTGAACGGATACGTAAAAGATGGTAATTGGATAATTCCATCAGCATCAGGTATATTTTATATTTATTTTATATCGATTTTTTAAAAAAGTCGGAAATGAGTTTTAAAAGATTTAATACAATTAAAAAAGAAATATCAATAAATCAAGAAAGGGGTTTGAGAAATGAGGTTTAGATTTGCACTACCGGCGATTCTCTATTGCGGTTTAATCATCCGGGGCTTCACACAGGCCGTTTCGGTCAATACGCCTCTTCCGTGGGTATCTTTACGCAACGATACTATTACCGTAAGAGCACAGATAGATACTTCCGCTCTAAAAAAGAAAGAGATTACAATAACGCTTCTTACAGTTAACAAAGGGAAAAGCAAACTCATTGCCGATAAGACTTTTAAAATTACTGATCCATCCGGTGAATTCTCCTTTGGTAAGATTAAAAAGGGTCTTATAGGAGGCGAAGAGTACCTTCAGATAAAATGGGCGGTCAAAGGGACCGAAGAAAAGGGAGCGGTGGAACCAATAGGAATCGCCGATCTGACGCCCTTCACTAATACCGATACGGTTCGTTCGATTCGTGTTGCAGACGATATTGCCCTGAAAGACGTTGTTACCGCTGCAGGAGATAAATTAATGCAAACAAATAAGGCTGCCTATTCTATTGCATGGAATAAAAAAGCATTATATGTGATATTAAAGAAATTTTCATCAAAAGACACCATTAAATTCAGCCTTGACGGCAAGACAGGGAAAAATGCTTTCCTCTCCTATCCCGACCGTTTTATCAACTTGTTTTTTTCGGATACGGTTATAATAAGAGCCATCAGATACAAAAGAGAGATCAGAAAAGATTCCCTTGTTTATACTCCAGAGGAGTGGCGGAATGAGATTACTCACGAAGTTGTAGGCGACAAACTGATCGTCTGTGTTCCCTGGTATGATACAGGTATGATTCCGTTCGAGGAGCGAACTATAGGTTTTGCGGTATTTGTGACGGACGAAAAAGGCAAAACAGTGCAATCACTCCCGACAAATGCTCAGATTTTCATTCCGGCAACCTGGGGAATACTGTTTTTACATAAATAAATGAGCATTGCAGGAAATAATTAACAAAAGTTATTTTTATTAAGTTATATTCAATTGATTTTTTCGATTTAAGGCCGGGAATATAAATTTATTAAAATCATGGTGACCGTAGTTCAATAGGTTAGAGCCCTGGATTGTGGTTCCAGTAGTTGGGGGTTCGAGTCCCCTCGGTCACCCCAGAATCGAGACCGTTTCCTTTTCAAATATGAGGAAACGGTTTTTTATTGTAAATTTACCTTCTGCAAAAACTCCTGTCGGTTTGATAAACAGATTTTATTTTCTTGAGATATTTATTCAACGCAACTCCCCTACCCTACACGCTTACTCTATCTAGGCAAAGGTTCGCCAAGAGTCCATAAAGTATCATTGTCGCCGACTATCTGTACTGATATCATATTCGAAGTAGTTGTATCCCATACGAACGAAAAGTTGGATCTTTCATAACCTTTCGGAACGTGAAATTTATCGATGCGCTGTTCGAGTATAGGTGGATTTAAAGTTTTAAAAAGAAGAATGTTATGTGCAAGGGAGTCTTTCCAGTACACTTGGCGGCGAATTTTCAAATAGTACTCTCTGCCTTTGGCTTTACATACGGAAACACACTGGGAATTCCATAAACGATTGAGATATGCCGGACCGACAATTATCCATTCATAATAATTCCATAAAAACAATGCGATACCGATTATTATTCCTCCTATTCTGAGATACATTTTGCGGTTCCTTACGATTCTCCAGAAAAAATCGGCAAACACAAAAAGCACTGCCCGATAAAAAAGAATATCTATTTTATCATAACGGAAAGAGATTGATTGCAGATCGGAAATGAAAGCCAGGAAAAGAATGAAAAAATATATTAGGTAACGTGTAAACCTGTAAGATACAATGCGTGAAGTGAAAAAAGAAGCGAAGATTATTACAAATGGTAAAAGCCATACAAATCTCATAAGCATATTCATTGTATGTTTTATTTTCCTCCTTATTTCCCCAACAGAATCGAATTATCCGTAAAAAAAACTCCAGCAACGCAGGCGGTCATAATGCAGGCAAGGGTAGCTGCAATAAGTGCCCGAAAGCCTATTCTGGTAAGGGTTCTGGTTTTTGATGGTGCCAGGGCCGAAATACCGCCTACGAAAATAGCCATAGAAGCGAAATGCGCGAACCCGCAAAGAGCATACGCGGTTATTGCAGCAGAGCGGGGATGTTTTAATAAGCCATGGGAAATCGCAAGCGCCAGATCCTGATATCCTGCAACCTCTGTTGCTACCGTACGCTCTCCTACTATTTTGGCTACGGTTAAAGCATCTTCGGGTGTAACTCCCATTATAAAAGAAACCGGATAAAAAATCAATCCGAGAAGGTTTTTCAACGACCAATCGAAATTGATATTCAATATAGAGTTTATTCCCTTTCCCACACTTCCTACCATAAAATCGAAAAGGGCAACAAGCCCAAGGACCGCTATCAAAAGTGCTGCTATACCTGCAATTACCCTGACACCGACATTTGCTCCGTTAATAATAGCTTCGAAAAAATTCGCGTCCCTTTGATATAAAATATTTATAGACATTCCTGATGTTTTGGGCGAACTATCTTCAGGCATAAGTAATTTCGAGACAACCACTGCAGCCGGCGCCGACATTACGGATGCGGAAACAAGATGACCCGCGATTGTGGGAAACTCTTTCTGTAGGGTAAAAACATACAATGCAAGGACATTGGAGGCAACTGTACCCATACCTGCCGATAATATTGTACATAGTTCTGAAGCAGTCATTTCGGCAATGTAAGGCCGGACAGTAAAAACCGATTCTATTCCCACGAATATATTAGAAGCAACAGCTACAGATTCGGCGCCGGAAATCCTCATCGTTCGGGAAAAAAAGGTTGCAAACCATCTTATAATCAGAGGCATTATTTTTATATAATAAAGCACTGCCATTAAAGCCGAAAAAAAGATGATCGTCGGCAGCGCCTGAAAGGCAAGGAAGAACCCAAGCGACCCTTCGGTACCGGGAGGAAGCGCCAGAGAACCGAACAGAAAACGGGCACCCGCAGCAGAAGCTTCTACTACCTTTACTACAATATCATTCAGAAACAAGAAAAACCGGGTTCCCGCCGGAATACGGAAAATAAAAAGAGCAAACAAAAGCTGAATGCCTGCTCCCCATATGACTATCTGCCAGTTGATTCTCTTACGATTTGTGGAGAAAGACCAACATACCAGAATAACACAGAAAATTCCGCAGAAACTGATACCGTTATATATCGACAAATTCGTTCCTTACAAACATCTAATCATTTTGTTAATCTATTTATAAACTAATATTTTTTATAAAACAGGCTCAAATCAAATGATATTGTCAACTGATTATGGGAAACAAAACAGAAAGATTTCTATGTACTATTCTTGCCATTTCGTTTACCGGATGATATTTTTGATTTCAATTTTAAAAAAAAGAAAGGTGGTGAAAATTAATGAACGGTATTTATGTAAGGGAAGACGAACCTTTTGAAAAAGCTATTCGCCGCTTTACAAAAACATGCGAGCGGGCGGGAATATTATCTGATGTTAAAAAATACCGCCATTTTGAAAAACCGAGTGAAGAGCGAAAGAGACGTCTTAATGCGGCAAAGCGAAAAAGAATCCGCGAAGAAAAACGAATAAATTATTTTGAAAGGTAATTTACAAAAAGATTTTCTGAGTTAAAGAGGTTGTCTTTCTTTTTTCTTTTATAGATTCAAGTACTTTAAAGCCTATAACGGCGCAACAACATGCGACATTGAGCGAGTTCTTAAAACCGAAAAGTGGAATTTCGATAAGTTTATCGCAGACAGCAAGCACTTCAGGGTCGACGCCAAGGGCCTCATTTCCGAAAACAATTCCAATCTTCTGCGGAAAGACAACCTCCCTGTAATCTACTGAATGTGATGTTGTTTCTGATGCCCATACCTCTATCCCTTGATCTCTCAGATAGTTAACTGCGTCAATAGTTCTTTCAAACTTTCTCCATGGGACATAATCAATCGTACCAAGAGAGGTTTTTTCAAGCTTAATATGAGGAGGAGAAGCGGTATAGCCGCATAAAAAAAGACCGCTTACCCGCATTCCGTCGCATAAACGAAAAATCGCCCCTACGTTGAAGGCGCTTCTAAGATTGTCGAGAATAATGTAAACCGGATTTTTAGGAAGCTGCCGATACTCTTCCACACTCATTCGGGCGTCGAAAGAACGGACATAAAAAGAGGTTTCCATGTCTCCGATTTTAGGCTTACCTTTGCCGGTCATTAGCTTTCTCTTTCCGCAATCTTTCCGCGTATATAAGCAGCAACGCTCCGATAATAAACAGAACCGATATCGAAGACATTCCTATTCGTGAAGAAAGAACCGACGACATGCCGGATCTTTTTGCTGAAACGACTACAACGCCCACTATTGCAGGACCAAGAATTACCGCAAACCGGTTTACGATATTAAAAAAACCGAAATATTCAGCAGACCTGTCTTGGGGTACAAGCTTTCCGAACCATGAACGGCTTAATGCCTGAATCCCCCCCTGGGCCATGCCTGTAATTCCCGCCAAAATTATGTAATCCGTCGAAGAACGAAGAAGCAGCGCACCTGCTCCGCATACCGTTATATAAATTACGATACCGGCAACAATCATTGAAGCAGTCCCGAAACGTCTCGATAACCCGCCGCAAAGCAGCGTACTAGGAAACCCCACGAACTGCACAACCAGAAGAGCAATGATCAATGAATTCTGTTTCAGTCCGATCGCCATACCGAAATCCACAGCCATAAGAACGAAAGTATGTACTCCATCTATATAAAACCAGTAAGCAAGAAGAAAAACAAGCAATTCCTTCCTTTGCCCAATAACCTTTATCGTCGTTATAAGGCGTCCCATACACACTTTAGTCAAATTAGAAATATCTAAACCGGCCTGTTGTTTCCTTTCTTTTACAAAAAGTAATAAAGGTATCGAAAAAATAAACCACCATACAGCAGCCGTTGCAAATGAAAGCCGGACCGCCTGTACCTGTTCCGAAAGTCCAAATATATAAGGTCTGGAAACCATCAGGGCATTGAATGCGAAAAGCAGTCCGCATCCGAGATACCCATAACTGTATCCAACCGATGAAACCCAATCCATTTTATTTTTTTCCGCTACATCTACAAGGAGTGCATCGTATAATATATTTGCGCTGTTGAATCCTACGGATGCTATGAGGAAAAATAAAAGGGCGGCTAACCATTCGCCTTTGGGCACAAAGAAAAGTCCGGTAGTGGAGAAAGTCCCGAGCAGCATAAAAAAAGCAAGAAATCGTTTTTTGGCGCTGCAGGCGTCGGCAAATGCGCCTAGAAACGGAGAGAGTATTGCAACAAACAACCCTGCAAAGGCATTTCCCATACCTAGTCTGGCTGTGCTTACAGTGGGATCCGCAGAAAAACACCAGTAGCTTTTGAAAAATATCGGAAAAAAACCTGCAACTACTGTCAGAATAAATGCGCTGTTTGCCCAATCGTAAAGCCACCAGGATATCACCGCTTTTCGGTTGTAATCCATCAAGTCTTTTTCTCTTTCTTTTCGGCGGCAGGAAACAAAACATTATTCAGAATCAGACGATAACCGGGAGAATTCTTATGAAGCTCAAGCATCGTAGGCGGATCACCGACAGCATGGGAATAGTCCTCAGGATCATGGCCCCCGAGATAGGCAAATTGGCCCTCACCTACAACGCCGTGAATATAATTGACCATATTCGTTCTGGGAACGTCTGCAAGTATAATCACGCTCTTTTTAATTACATTCCGGTTAAAAGAAGTAAGCAATCCATGAAATCCTTTGATCGTCGTCGAGTGATTCTGAACAAGCATAGAAGGAACCGGATCCAGTTTTGCGCTGAATTCGAACAGTACAAAATCCTTTGCTTCTATACGGAAGGGAGTGTTGACCAGGTTAACGTCTATATTGTCGGTATAAGATTCGAGAGGATCTGTCTGTATTTCGAAATTCTCGAACGCCATGCAGTTTTCGAAATTAAGTTTCGCTCTGCACTGCGGATCGATTCCGTCTCCGTCGTATACGGCGTCCACTATATCGGTTCCAAGGGCGGCAAGCGCAACCTCGAGCGTATTGGTGGCATTACACATTGCAAAGAGAAACCCTCCTTTTTCAACATACTGTCTTATAGCCAGAGCAACCGCCTTCTTACAATCGCTTACTTTAGAAAACCCAAGACTTTTTGCGATATTCTCCAATTCGGCCTTCTGCCGCCTGTACCATGTCGCATTCGAAAAGTTGCGATAGAATTTGCTGTATTGGCCCGTAAAATCCTCGTGGTGAAGATGAAGCCACTCGTATGATGAGAGCTTCCCGCTTACAACCTCCTTGTCATATATTTTATCGTAAGGAATATCTGCATACGTCAGCGCCAGGGTCACCGCATCGTCCCAAGGCAGTTTGCCGGGCGGAGTATATACCGCGATTTTCGGCGCCTTTTCGAGCGTAACCTTTTCCATATTGTTTTCAGCAATAATCTTTTTTATTTCTGTCCATTCGGATTCAGAAATGGACGTAATACTTACTCCAGCAGAACGGGCCGTAAGAACGATCGATTTTGATTCCTCTGTAACGAATGATCCGCCCCGGAAGTTTAAAAGCCAGAAAACTTTCCGACCCTGATTTAGAACAGCATATACTACACCGTATGCTTTAAGATGATCGTTTTGAGTATTATCCATCGGAATGAGAAGCATTCCTCCGTATGAGGAGAATATAATAATAAATATCACACTAAACGTTTGAAAGGCCGTATTTATAATTCTTTTCATAATTCAAACATCAGAACATTTCTATAGAGGAAAAAACCGTTATAAAAATAATCTTTTTACCGTTCATTTTGCTTGCTCCAATAAACATATCATTGAAAGGAGTTTGAAGGGATGGTATAATTTTAAAACTTACGGATAATTTAATGTAATGAGAAGTTGATTAAAATGGCGCATTCCGGGTCTCCAGAAAAGCAATACCAAAACGGCCTCGACTTTTCTTTTGAAAACGAAGCGGTTTTCAGAAATTGCGCAGAGGGCGTTTTAATTACCGATCACAACAGAATTATTCTATGTGTAAATAAAAGCTTTACAAGAATAACCGGATACAGTGAAGAGGAAGTGATCGGAAAAACTCCTTCTTTCTTAAAATCGCAACGACATGATGCTGCCTTTTTTCAAAAAATGGAAGATTCCCTGAAAATAAACGGAAAATGGGAAGGCGAAATATGGAACCGACGTAAAAACGGCAAAATATATCCGCAATGGCTTGCTGTTTATGTTGTTCCTCAAAGAGATGGAAGTAAGCGGTTTGTAGGCATATTTACGGATATTACTGAATATATCAACAGTAATACCGCCATTCGAAATCATGCTTATTACGATTCGCTTACAGGTCTTCCCAACCGTATGTTCCTTTACGACCGACTGAATTTTATGGTAAATCTAGCCCGCCGCCGCAACAATAATCTCGGGGTTCTTTTGCTCGATCTCAATCGTTTCAAACTTATCAACGATACATTGGGATATACATACGGCGATCAGTTATTGCAGAGCGTCGCAGCGAGGCTTAAAGCGAGCACAAGGGAAGTCGACGCGGTTTTCAGGCTCGGAGACGACGAATTCGCAATCCTTCTGGAAGATATCTTTCATCCACAGGACGCGGCACGGGTCGCCAAGCGCATCCTTTCAACCTGTTCTCAACCGTATCGTATAGCAGGGAAAGAACTTTTCGTAACGATAAGTATAGGTATCAGTCTTTTTCCGGGCGACGGAGAACAATTCGATGCTCTTCTGAAAAATGCGGAAACCGCCATGTTGAGGGCAAAAGAGCTCGGAATAAGCAACTATCAACATTACAAACCCTCGATGAACACACAGGCGTTTGAGCAGTTGACATTAGAATACAGCCTGCAGAAAGCGCTTAACGAGCAACAGTTCGTCGTATATTATCAACCCATCGTAAATCTGATCAGTAAAGAGATAGTCGGCGCGGAGGCGCTTATCCGATGGCGCCATCCGGATCTGGGAATGGTGCCTCCCGCCCAGTTTATACCGATCGCCGAAGAAACCGGGCTCATCGTTCCGATCGGCGAATGGGTGCTGGAGACTGCATGTAGACAGATGAGTATATGGCAAAACCGATCCGACAAACATCTCGTACTATCGGTCAATCTTAGCGCCCGTCAATTCCAGCAGCATGATCTTATTTCCATGGTTCAGAAAGCGATTAACAGAGCGGATTTTAATCCCGCCGGCCTGAAACTCGAAATCACCGAAAGCGTTGGAATGAAAGATCCCGAACGGACGATCGAGATACTCAACGAACTTAAAGCCATGGGAATAACCATCGCAATCGACGATTTCGGAACAGGCTACTCTTCGTTGAATTATCTTAAAAGGTTTCCGATAGATACGATAAAAATCGACCGGTCTTTTATTATGGAAATGAAGACCGATTCCAACGATACGGCCATTGTAAAAGCGATCATCGCAATCGCACACAGTCTTAAACTCGACGTAATAGCCGAAGGAGTGGAAAAACCTGAACAGGCGGAGTATCTCTTACGGCATGGATGCACACATGTACAGGGATTCTATTTCAGCAAGCCGGTTTTCGATAACGAGTTTGAAAAAATGCTCGATAACCCGCCGTGGATTAAAAACGAAAAAGACGGCTGCGGATGATATTCGTAATTCTTTTTTTTCTCTACGCATATTTCCCGGATTTCCGGTATAAGGCGAGCCGCGGCGGAAATAAACTATGCGCATTTTGAATAGCCGCAGCTTGTGCATACGGCGCAGCCGCTTTCCATTTTCATAATCCCTCCGCAGTCGGGACATTGGGGACAATATCCCATGTCAACGGGCCCGCTGAAGGTTATTCTCGGTTGTTTTTCGGAAACGCAGCTTTCCTTTATTGCTTTTTCGAGAATCCTTGCAATCGCGTCCGCGCACGAAAGTATCATTTCATTATCGTGCCATGTAGGAATGGGGCAGCGAATGCCGCGAAGTTGTTCGACAATCGATACTGGATCGATTCCCGAACGAAGCGCCATAGAGATAAGCCTCGAAACGGCTTCCGCATTCGAGGCGGCGCATCCGCCTGATTTCCCCATCTGCGTAAACACCTCACAAAATCCGTAGGAATCGGAATTGATATTAACATACAAAGTACCGCAACCGGTTTTTGTTTTATAGGTTCTTCCGTGAGTTACGGCGGGTCGTGGTCTGGGGTGAAGCGTTCCCGGTATAGGAGACGCCGATTCGGGGATTTGTCCGCTTCCATTTTTACCGGCGGTAATGACCTGACCCTTGCGCGAGCCGTCGCGATACACGGTAACGCCTTTACATTTAAGTTCATAAGCGCGCCTGAAGACCTCCTCGACGTCGGCGACCGTCGCGTCATGACGAAAATTGACCGTTTTGGACACCGCATTATCGGTATATCTCTGAAAAGCCGCCTGAAGCTCAATATGCCACCGGGGTTCTATATCGTGGGCCGTGACAAATAAATCCCTTATGCGTTTTGGAATGCCGTAAATTTTCTGAAGGCTTCCGTTCCTGGCAACCATTTCCATCAACTCCTCGGAATAGAAACCCTCCTGCTGAGCCACACGTTTGAATACCGGGTGGACCTCCAAAAGCCTTTTTCCGTCAAGGACGTTTTTCTCGTATACAATTGCGAAAAGCGGTTCTATACCGCTTGAGCATCCTGCTATCATGCTTATGGTTCCGGTTGGAGCAATAGTAGTAACGGTTGCGTTTCGAAGGGGTATACCTTCGGGGGTGTCGTAGACGGAACCTGTAAAATTCGGAAACGGTCCCCGCTCGCGTGCCAGATACGCGCTGACCTTTTTCCCCTCCTCCTGTATGAATTTCATCACCTGTTCGGCGGTTTTTACCGCTTCGTGTGAATTGTAGGGTATGCCGAGTTCTATAAGCATGTCTGCAAAGCCCATTATACCGAGTCCTATTTTACGATTTCCCTTTGTCGTCTTTTCGATTTCCGGAAGAGGATAGCGGTTTACTTCAATAACATTGTCGAGAAAACGCACGGCAATACGAACGACATTAGCCAGTTTGAAGTAGTTTATCTCCTTCTTCCCGTTGTTATCCGCTATCATATTAGCGAGGTTGATTGAACCCAGATTGCAGGATTCGTACGGCAAAAGAGGCTGCTCGCCGCATGGGTTTGTGCTTTCGATCGGGCCCAGCTTGGGCGTAGGGTTGGATTCGTTGATTCTGTCGAGGAAAACAATACCAGGTTCTCCGTTTTTCCATGCAAGCTCAACGATACGCTTGAAAACAGCTGCAGCGCTCAATTTCCCTACTACTTCGTTTGTACGTGGATTGCGCAGTTCGTAGTCTCCGTCCCTTTTGAGCGCCTCCATGAATTCGTCGGTGATTCCAACCGAAATATTGAAGTTGGAAAGAATTCCGTCTTTTGATTTCATCTCTATAAAGTCCATTATTTCCGGATGTGTACAATTGAGAATCCCGATATTGGCGCCCCGTCGGGTGCCTCCCTGTTTTACCGTTTCAGTAGCTACATCGAACACCCGCATAAACGAAATCGGGCCGCTCGATATGCCTTTTGTGGACTTCACACGGTCGTTTTTAGGCCTTATATGGGAAAACGAAAAACCCGTCCCTCCACCGCTTTTATGTATGAGTGCAGTGTACTTCACCGCAGTAAATATTTCATCCATCGAATCGCCCACAGGCAAAACGAAACAAGCGCTAAGCTGTTGCAACTCACCTCCAGCATTCATTAGTGTAGGTGAATTGGGCAGAAAATCAAAGTCAACCATTATATTGTAAAATCTTTCCGTCCATAAATTGACATTGCTGTCTTTGTTGAAAATCTTTTCAGCGGAAGCGATGTTTTCAGCAACCCGGAAAAAAAGCCCCTCAGGAGTTTCGATAACTCTTCCCGAATCATCTTTACGCAGATATCTTTTTTCAAGAACAGTAAGAGCGTTTTCGGTAAGCGCGGCCTTTTTTCTCATTATCCTTTCTTTGAAGGATATCGCATCTTCTTGCTCTTCAGGCCTGTTATACTCATTTCCGGATAACGGATCTATTGTTTTTGATTCAGCCCTTGATTTTGCAACCATTGTAAAAACCCCGTTTAATACTTTAATTGACGGATTTATTGCTTGTCGGATGACATATTTTTATATGATAACTATGTTATAAAAATAGGCGTCGAGAATAATCGTGTCAAGAATTAAATTTATATTTTTTATAGTTCAATATAGTGTGTTCAACAGTTATAATAACCCTATATTTTGTATTTTCTATTACATTCACGCAAATATAATTGTTTTATTTTCAGCAGGTTAATGCAGCTTTTCGACCGGCCTTCAATATCAACTGTTGATATGTGGAAAATTTTTTTCGTGATTTTTCGTTCTTTTATTTTTATCTAATAAAACCGGCAATGCTTCTAAACCGCACATACTATTTTTACTCTTTTTAAGAGAACGGAGGTAATTTAATGGCGGATATTCTTGATAAGGAGCGTGTAGAACTTATCAATCAACGCATCGAAAATCTCAGGAGGTACCTTTGAAGTCGACTCGAAAAGGCAAAAGGTAAAGGAACTTGAAGAACGGACGGCACAACCTGATTTCTGGAGCGACGCAGCTGCGGCAAAGACGATACTTAAAGAAATCACAAACTCCAAACGCATCATTGAAAAATGGGATAAACTAAAGGTGTCAGGAACCGATCTGGCGGATTTTTTCCAGCTTGCCGCTGAAGAAGAGGATACAGAGACCCTGGAAGATCTTTCGGTACAGGCCAACGGCCTTGAAAAAGAGATCGAAAGGATGGAATTTATTCTCAAATTGAGCGGTGAAGACGACGAGGCGCCGGCGGTTCTTTCTATTCACAGCGGGGCAGGAGGAACCGAATCCTGCGATTGGACGGAAATGCTGTTCCGTATGTATATGCGTTGGATCGAGCGACGCGGTTTCACGGCAGAGATACTCGAAATGCAACCCGGAGAAGAGGCCGGTTTGAAAAGCGTCAGTGTGGAAGTGAAGGGCGAGTATGCATACGGCTATTTGAAGGCCGAATCGGGCGTCCACCGTCTGGTGCGTATTTCTCCATTCGATTCGAATGCCAGACGCCATACTTCATTCGCTTCGGTATATGCCTACCCGATTGTAGAGGAGGCCGACGATTTCGAAATAGACGAGAAGGATATCAGGGTTGATACCTACAGGGCAAGCGGCGCCGGGGGCCAGTATATAAATAAAACCGACTCGGCCGTCCGCATGACCCATATCCCGACAAATATCGTAGTTGCCTGCCAAAACGAACGTTCCCAATTGAAAAACCGCGCCATGGCGCTAAAGCTCTTAAAAGCAAAAGTCAGACAGTATTATAAAGAGATCGAGGAGCAAGAGCGTCAATCGAGACTGGCGGAGAAAAAGAAAATCGAATGGGGAAGCCAGATACGCTCCTATGTCCTTCACCCATACAATATGGTCAAGGATCACCGTACCAATGTAGAAACCTCAAATACTCAGGCCGTGCTGGACGGCGATATCGACATGTTTATAGAAGCGTATCTCCTGAACTCCGCGGAAAAAGGCTCTATCGCCGAGAAACTTGTCTGATCGGGATGTAGCTTATGATCCGCAAAGAAATAAAATCAAAAAACAGGGGCGTCGACCGTGATGCAATATGCAGTTTTCTCGATTCTACTCTTAACCTGAAGGCCGTGAACGACTATTCCTGCAACGGTCTTCAGGTGGAAGGCCGTGAACTGGTGCAGAGGGTGGGCTGCGCTGTTGACGCATGCATGGAAACCTATCGCCTTGCCGCAAAGAAGTCGTGCGATATGCTTATTGTACACCACGGCATCGTCTGGGGAGGGATTAAGAATATTACTGGCAGGATAAGACGTCACGTCCATTACCTTCTGGAAAAAGGAATAAATCTATATGCAGCGCATCTTCCGCTCGATCTTCACCCCACGCTAGGTAATAATGCCCAACTTGCAAAGATGCTCGGGATCAAAGGGACGAAACCTTTCGGTGTTTACAAAGGGGTAACTATAGGAATTGAAGGTCGTTTTAAGGACAATAAGACCCGCGATTGGCTGGTTCAAAAACTCTGCGGCCTACTCGACACGACCTGCACCGTTTTGCCGTTCGGAAAAGAGCGCATTCAAAGAGTGGCTATAGTATCGGGTGGAGGGGCCGAAGAGCTGCAGGAAGCAATAGAAAAAGGCGTTGATTGCTATATTACGGGCGAACCGTCCCACGAAAACTACCATGCGGCAAAGGAGGCCGATATTAATGTTATATATGCCGGACATTACCATACCGAAAAAATGGGAGTACAGGCATTAGGGAGAGTTCTGGAAAAAAGGTTTGGAGTAGAATCGGTATTTCTCGATATTCCTACTCCTCTATAAAACGATACGATCTGGATTGTTTAAAAAAAAATGATTGTGTAATGAAAGGAGTTATGCTATTTTAGTTGTCTTTTATAACTAAGATAAAGGAAAAAAATCAGTAAACAAATATAGTGATAAAGAGACATTTTAATTCTACCGCATCACTCTACAGGAGATAATAATTTTGGCTTTTAACAGACAACGGGCGCTTAAAACAGTCAACCCCACAATAGCTTTTCTTTTCTTTTTTCAGGCTTCAAGCGGGATATTTCATTCGTTGATACCTTATGATATTTTCAGAAAATTGCACGGACCTGCAGGTTTTCTACTTGCAACCGGCATTGTAACACACATAATACTCAACCTAAGTTGGTTCATTTCGACATTTGCAAAACGAAAATCTCATCCGACGAAAAAATGACAGTCTATTGTCCTAAACCATAAAATAAAAATAAGGAGAAAGAGTATGAAAAAGTATGTATGTAATGCATGCGGATATGTTTACGATCCGACATACGGCGATCCCGACGGCGGCATTGCTCCCGGCACTGCCTTTGAAGACCTTCCCGACGACTGGGTATGTCCCCAATGCGGAGTAGGGAAAGATCAGTTTACCCCGGAAAACTGATAGTTAAAACAGATTTTATTCAATTGCAGCAACCATAAATATCAGATAATGCGGCTTACTTTTTACGTCTGAAAATTTACGCGCAAACTTTATTTTTATTCGTTCCGGCCGATTTATTATATTAAGACGCTTTATTGTTTCGTTTGAAGGGGGAACGTGATTTTATAAGGTAACTTGGGAGTAAAATTTTTCTGTGTTGTATATTTTTCTACTATTATCAAGTTTATCCCTTCTGTTTATGAAAGAGAGGGAATGTTATCTATAACCGGTTGCCTTCGTTAAAATTAAGAAGAGTTGCTGGTTGGAGCGAATGTCAAAAAACGGAGTGATTATGGTACTACGAATAATCGCAGTGCTGGCAATATTTACTATTGCTTGTATACAACCTAGAGCGGTAAAGAGTACGGAAACACCTTCTGCAGGTATAACCTATTCCGGCGGAGACGGTGAGTCGTTTTCCAGTGCAATTGTAATAACAGGAGCAAGAAGTAAAAGTGAGGGTATTGCAGCCGAATACAAATATATTTCCAACAAATACGGCGCAAGAGGGAGCGGGTGGCTGCTTGTCGGACAAACGGTAATACGAGAAAAAAATAAGATCGTTGATGTTGTCGAAATACAGCTGGCAGATTCAACCGAACGGCGTATCTTCTATTTCGATGTTTCCGATTTTATAAGCGGAAAGCGGTGAAGCATTTCGAAATAAAGCCGTTTTCCAATACAATCTTATTATTTTAAAGTGGACTATCGAGGATTCTTTCCGAGCTCTATCGAACCATAGCCGAAAATTCTTTCCAGCCTGATCATTGATGGATTTGCTATGGTTCTAAATTCTAACCAGCATCCAAGCCCATACAAACCCGGAACCGAACCCCACAAGTAATACAAGACTTCCGGGTTTTATCAATCCCGCCTTCCTTGCCTGATCGAGCGCTATCGGCATGCGTGCGGACGCCACATTACCCAGTTTTTCCGCATTAATATAAAGTTTATTGGGTGGTATCTTTCCCCGCTCGATCATCGCCTCCAGCATACGCAGATTAGGCTGATGAGGAACGATCATCTCTATATCATCATAGTCTATATTATTGGCTGAAAAAATTCCCTCGATTCCTTCACACATCCGGGCCACATCATCTTCGAACACCACCTTGCCGATCATTCTGAAATGTATTTTGCCCATATCGATGTCGTCTTTGTCTAGAAAGCACATCTTTCCAAGAGCGATGCCCGGCGCTTCGGTATAAAGAACTTTTGCCTTTGCTCCCCCGGCATGGAGAAATGTGGATTTTATACAACTTTCCGGATCATCAGATACACCCAGAACCACGGCTCCCGCACCGTCGCCGAAAAGTATCGATATGTTTCGGCCTTCGTATGACCCGTCGATTCTCTTCGACAGCACTTCGGCGCAGACAACAAGCACATGACGATACATACCTACCCGTATAAAAGCGTCCGCCATAGCCATGCCGTATATCAGGCCGCAGCATTGTTCCCGTATGTCAAAAGCAGGGATGTTTCCTACTCCCGTTTATGGTGTAAAAAGAAGGCGGTTCCCGGATCGTTGTGATCAGGAGTTATGGTATTCATTATAATACAATCAATCTGATCCATCGAAAGTTTTGCATCGGACACCGCTGCTTTTGAAGCAAGCACGGCGAGATCGGTTGAGCTGACATTCGCTTCGGCATGACGACGCTCACGTACCCCTGTGCGGGTTACGATGAATTCATCGCTTGTTTCGAACATCTTTTCGACATCGAAGTTTGTCATCACCTTTTCGAGGAGATAATGTCCGGTTCCCAAAATCCTCGAAAAAATCGGCATAGGGCTTTCCTTTTGGTATTATTAAACAATTATTCTCCAGTCAACGGCAAACAACTCATTTTTATAAATAACAATAGGATTTAATCCAGTTCCCGTATCATCGGCAGATCAGTTACAAGCTGTGATACGCGCAGAATCGTTTCCGTTATCTTTCCCTCTTCAACGCCCTTTTCGCCGCGGAACCCGCCTATAAGCGGATATGATTTGATCGATCTGACCATATCCTTTGCCTCCGAAGCGGTAACAGGCGTAAGTTCAAAGGCGGTATCTTTAAGCACTTCTACGAACACGCCTCCCAGACCGAACATTATTATATGTCCAAGCCCTTTTTCCTCAATTGCGCCGATTATCAGTTTCCTGGTCGCAGGAATATATTTCTGAACAGTAAATTTCAGTCTCTCATCTCTGATATTATTCTTCATTGCTTCAACGGCGTCACAAACCGTTTCCGGAGTATTGAGATTCAATGCCACGCCGCCTGATTCGGTTTTGTGAATAACCGACGGCGCATCGGCTTTAACCACCACTGGAAATCCTATTTTTTTGAAGCGGCGACCGCTTCTTCCGCATTGCCGGCAAACTCGCTGCGAACGACAGGAATTACGTATAATTTCAGAATCTCATATACGGAAGCTGACCCGAGTCTACCTGTTCCGGACTCTTTTCCGATTATCTCCTTTGCTTTTGCGCGGTCGACGTCGTCGAAAACGGTTACCTCGTCCTTCTTTCTTGATCGTAAACTATTGTACCTTGTAAGCGCCGCAAGCGCTCTTGCTGCCATTTCGGGATAATCGTAACATGGAATCCCACCCTCTCTTAGATATGTTGTGGTGCCGGTCCACTGTGGTTTATCGGTCATATAATTTCATACAATGGGTTTAAGACGCTTTTTACTGACTTCGGCCATCTCTTTTGCAACGCTTTCAGTGTCGACAAAGGGTGGGGTGACGAAATTTATGTAAATACTATCTATGTAAGGTTCATCAATAAGGACATCGAGCGCGGCACGATAAATGGGGTGCTGCGGCAGTCGCCAATACATCGATAGGATTACGTACCGAGGCTTCCGGAAAAAGTTTTTCCTTAAGTATTGCTGTCGCTTTATCGGAAAGTTTAGGTATCTCGAGTCCCGCATCGCAGAGTTCATCCACGGCTATTACAGCAGGGCCTCCCGTGTCTGTAATCACCCCTACCCTATTGCCTTTAGGAACGGGCTGTGTCGCAAATGCCATTGCCGCCTGACACATTTCCTGTACATCGTGGAACGCAAGAATTCCCGTTTTTTTGAAAATAAGTTAGGTCGACAACCCCACTCCGGCGAGTCCCCCCGTATGTGAAGACGCCGCCTTTGCACCCGCTTCGGTTCGGCCTGATCTCATTCCGAGGATGGGCTTTTTCGCGGCAACTTCCCCGGTCGCCTCCATAAACTCCTTCGGATCCTGGAACCCTTCGGCATATAAAATAATCACCTTGGTTTTCTCGTCCTCACCGTAATACCTCAATATTTCCGGTATCGATACGTCGCAGGCATTACCGTTGGAAGCATAGAAACGCATTCCAACACCCACATCGTGAATAGCCTGCATAAACAAAGCTCCAAAACATCCACTCTGGGCGACAATAGAAACATGACCCTCTTCGGGATATGTAAATGTAAAGTCGCAGTATGCGCGAAGCGAAGGATCGGTGTTGATGGTTCTCAGGCAATTGGGGCCGAAAATTCTGAGACCATATGAGCGGCTGCGTTTAACTATTGCCTCTTCGATGGCGGCGCCCTCTTCGCCTATTTCCTTGAAACCTGCGCTGTTAATGATAACAAATTTGACGCCTTTTTTCCACACTCGTCAATTGCATCGGGGGTGAACTTTGCAGGAATGCAGATATGCGCCCGATCTATATCGCCGGGAACCGCCATTACGCTCGGATAACACTTAAGGCCGCATACTTCTTCAGCTTTGGGGTTTATGGGATAAATCGACCCCTTGTATGAATATTTGATAAGATTCTTTGTAATTACGTTTCCTATGGAAAGAGCCTTCTGCGATGCGCCGATAATTGCAACAGAAGGGGATTAAACAGTTTATCAAGCATTTCAACCTCTCTCCTGTTTGTGTCGGTTGTAGCGTAAACAATAAGTTATTCAATAAAAGATTTCTTCATCACATAAGTCAAAAGTTTACAAATAAACTTCAGCCCCAGAGTGAATCGTTTCTGAATGATTTAACTAATGGTGATCAAAAGATTTTAAAAGTAAATACAAAATTTCTGTCCACGGAAAATATTCGGCCTCCCCACCTCTGTGCTACCCTGTAAAGGTTAAAAAGAAAAAATAATATATATGATTTTAATAAACTTAATACGCCCACACCCTCATTTTTTAATCTGGCTGGTTGCTTCCCGTATATTGTTCTTTTTCTTCTCTTTCGTGGATATCGTTGTATAGCAAGTTAAGTTCTTTTTCGGTAGGTCTACGGAACCGTTGAATTCTCTCTAGTTCGCTGCAGGGTGCTCCTCTTTTGAGTGCCTCCATATACTCATCCGTGTAAAAGGTTTCAATAGAAGGAAACAGAGGCTTATTGTTGAAATACATATTCATAAGTGTATTTATCTCGTTCATTGTAAGCGGAACGTTCCGTACAGCCTGCTTCTTTTTCTGGAGTTTGTTGAACAGAGAGGGAAAGTAGATTTTGGCAATTGATTCCGACATAATTATTCCCGACGGGAAAGCCTTGAATTTTTATTTGGTAGCGCTACGGGGAATCGAACCCCGGTTTGATGGCTGAGAACCACCCGTCCTAGGCCACTAGACGATAGCGCCCTTATTTTCAAACTCATACTTCTTTATGGCTGGGGTGCAAGGATTCGAACCTCGATAGCTGGAGCCAGAATCCAGAGTCCTACCATTGGACGACACCCCAAACATTTTTTAAAAATACATTATTGTAAGAAAATATGGCAAATAAGGTGGGTGGTTTCGGCAACATATTGTACCTCTTGTAAAATCGGAAAGTGTCCAATGTTGGGATGGATATTTGAAGAGGAATATAACAGGCAGGACGGTGGGAATAAAAAAAGCTATAAAAAGTTAAGGAATAATAATTACTCTCGAAATTTTTTCAACCCCCATATGTGTAGAAAGTAAGTATATCCCGAAGGGAAGCCGCAAGAATCTTGATAAATTATAATGTATCTCCATAGACCGACGAGTTTCTCCGCATATTCTGCCTGAAATCTGATAAACTTTTATTGGATCCGATTATATTTTGCCGTCGATTCTTCCTCCGAATTAGTTTTAATTTTATTACCAATTTATTCAACAGGTTCTCTAAATGACAAATAAAAGTCTGTCTCCGCCTTCAATTGAAAATATTAAAAACTATCTTCTGGAAAATCTTTGTAAAGAGGCGTCCTTCTTGTGGGGTGAAAAAGACTTAACATATCTTAACCGTGTTGCAGAAGACTGGCTTGATACAGGAGAAGCTTCTGTTTCGAGGTACCGTATCGAAAAGATACGTATGCTTAATCCCTCGGTTTTCCGGATTCTCGACATCGGTGCAGGATGCGGAACATTTGTATTCTATGCTCTTTCACACGGATATGATGCATACGGTATAGAACCTTCCGCGTGGAAGCTTGAGGTTGGCAGACGTTGGGGAATGCGTTACGTAAAAGGAAAGACATTCAGAGGACATATTATTGCGTCTATTGGAGAGCATTTACCTTTTGAAGACGATTCGTTCGATTGCGTCACCTCATTCCAAACAATGGAGCATGTAAAAGACGTTTATACATGTTGCGAAGAAATGCTTCGGGTTTGTCGGCCCGGGGGATGTATATATATACGATGCCCCGACTATGATTTGTCGACTTTCGAAGGTCATTACCGTCTCCCCTGGCTTCCTCAGCTTAAAGGAAAGTATGCCGAAAAGTATCTATCGTTTTTAAAGAAACCTCTTATCGGTCTGAGGTCGCTGAAACCGGTGAGCATGAAGAGGCTGCAAAAAACTTTTGTAAATATAAGCGAAAGGCATAATATAAAATTACGTATTGTAAATATAGACACGATCCGCATTCGGAATATTTTGCATACCCGAAACCAGCTGTTTGTACATATGTTGACAAACCTTATCTCTAACGCAAGATTCATTACTCTTCTTTTCAGAATCGAATACCCGGTGAATATGGGAGTGTTGGTAGACTCAAAATAACGATAGCTTCGGCTAATTGTATTGATTTGAAATGTCCATTACACATTGTTTAGTTAAAAGCAAATTAATTGAAAAATTTGACAAAAGGTAATATTCAGACTAGACGGGCATTCCTTTTATTGTAAATAAATAAGTTGCTTTTTGAGACGCAGCAGTAATATTCAAAGCTATTTGAAACGGCTTTCGAGCAGCTGTTTCATAGCTTCTTCGTCGAGTATAAAGGAACCGGCTACATGCGTTGAATTCTGAAGAGCACGCGGCGGAAAATAACTATCATTGTCACTGTTTACTAAAATAATAATCTCAACCTCTTTACCAATGAACTCTTTAAGTTCCGGGTGGGAGATGGTTATTTTATCGGAACGCACTTTCTGCTTAAGTCTGATAGCGGTCTGCATCGATGAACTCCTTATCGGTAAAAACTGGAAAGCAAACTAAGGAATAAATAACAATTCATCATACCCTGATTTATTTGATCAATTTAAATTTGTCAACTATTGCCCCGGCTGTCTAATTTATACTGCGAGTGGCGTCCCCACTTCTTAATATAGCAATAATGTTAACCGGCTTTTTCAAAAATAATAATTTAATTCAGTCATGAGGAATTTTCAACAAAAAATTAAAGGAAGCGTAATTTTAAATGACTGTTCGGCTTTCTTTAATGTCTGGCGAGATCATCCTTAGAAATATGAGGGTTGTTGATTCTTTGAGCCCATTCACGAAAAATAAAAAGTGATGCATCATCCCCGTCTATACGAAAGTTTGGCTCGCCTGGTTTGTTCTCATTAAACCAGAAGAATACCTCAAAACAATTATTATTATCGAAAAATTCTAAAAAATCCCTAAGCCATTTCTGGCGCCGCGGATCTGAAGGACAACCTATTTCTGCAATCCACATAGGTTTATTAAAGCTCATCAGACCGCTTACAGATTTACCGTATATCTCAAAAAATGATTCCCATGTATGATATTTACTATGATAATCTCCGAAGTTATATCCGTCCAACGCTACTATGTCAACATATTGTTCGCCTGGATAGTAAGGTAGTATATCTTTTTTAAAATTTTTCTGCCCCCATACTACACTGGGGCTGAAAACCCATTTAATATTTTCCGCTTTTTCCTTTCGGAAAATTTTCCAAACATGCCGCCATGCATCAATATAAACTTTAGGTTGCTGTGCCCATGGGAACCAATTACCATTCATTTCGTAACCGAATCGATAATAAATATCAATCCGGTATTCACGTGCTTTGCGGGCAAATTTCTGGAAATAATCATCCCATTTGCCATGAACTATTTCCTTAAGCAATTTCGCATTTCTTTCCGGCGTCAATGCGTCTGATTTCAGGTCATGATTTATAACCGTCGAGATTCCAATGTTACTGTTATGTTCTACAACATGGAACGGAAATTCATCCCCCATTTGGATATACCACAAAATATAGCCCGGAATAGCTCCGAATACGTCAATCTCAGATTTAAGATTCTCTTCGTAATTTTCCCAAAGCTTACTTGAAAAAAAACCGAATCTTTTTGCATTCTCTATAGGCCCACTCTTACCCCTCAAAGAACAGATTAATAGGGATGTAGAAATATTATTGGATTTTGATTGTACTAAAAAAGGAAAATTAACACAACTTAAATTAACAATTGAAATAAAAAGGAATAATATAATTAAAATCATTGAGTTGGATTCTCCTTAATTTATAATATTTTAATCCACTGAACAGTATAAACAACCCCAAAAAAAATCCACTTATTATTATCCTTTTAATATTATACTTTATTTATTCGTTTAAAAACAAGAGTTATTTTAAAATTCAAAGTTCCGAAATATTATTATTTCTTGAATGTCTAAATGCAAACCAAAAGCCTACAAACAAAGAAGCTATTGAAGAAAGCAAGACCATCGGCCAACCGACAGGCTGAAGGAGGGTCAGGATATTTTCAAAATTAATATTTTTAAGAATTGATCCAACGGTCATCGAAGGATACTTAACACAAAAAATAGCTATTCCGGTTGCTATATTTCCTATAGTTGCAGCAATAAAAGAAAGAATGGCAGAAATAATTCCATACCAGGCGTCTCTTGTATTACCTGCATATCGAATTGAAGCTGCTATTCCAAACGCCACAATAATAGACATAATCGGCATTCTGTATTTCTGCGCAATTAGTATTAAAAGAATTGTACCTAAAAATGTAGCTATTATTCCTGCACCGATTCCAAATAAAGGTTTCTGTTGATTCTCTTTTGTTTTTAGATGAGGTAGAATGTCCATAACTTCCTGCTTATTACCTGGCATAATTATTTCTCCTTTATTTAAAATATAAAAGATTAATATATAATTTATTTATTATCAATATATTAATTCTTTTCTATCCAGCAACAGCTCGTAAATGCATAATAATTCTTTCCACTATCAAGGGCCGTTTCGGCTTCTGCCCGGACATATCCTCCTTTTTGCAGTTCCGCTGTAGAAAATGGAATACAAACTTCTAATACTTTTTCTTTAAATGACTTTTCAAATATCTTCTTTTCGTATTTATTATTACTATTTACCTCACCGAAAAATAAAACTATTTTTTTTATATAACCAAATTCATTGGTGCTGACAGAATAAAGATAAAGTTCGGAGGGTGTTGGTCGGTCGGGAAAAGATGCTATAGAGTAATCATCCGGTTTTTGAGAATAATTAATTGATATATAAGGCCCTGTCGTAATAAATGTTATACCTTGCTTTAATAACTTTATAACCTCTTTTGAATTAACGGCTGTTCCGTATATCCCTGTTTTTCCATACCCCATGAAACGCTGATTATCTTCATAGATAGAAAGAAATGGGGTTTTTATTGAACGGTAACGGCAAAAATCACCATGTGCGTCGTTTCCTGCAAAGATGGGTATCCTGTATCCCTGTTGTAACAAATTTATCCATAATAATTTGGATCTTTCCCACGACCTGTCGAAACCACTGTTGAAACCCTGTATTCCATTGATGGCTTCCTTTAAATCATCAATTCTCCAATTACCTCTATGAAGTAGAAGTCTCTCTAATAAGCCTGCTCTCGAACCAGGATGTGCCGCAAAGGCAATACCGCCCTGTTTTTGAATCTCATCGACCGCCTGTTTAATCGTAAGTTGATTTTTAAAATATAGTTTTCTTCTGGCGCCATCGGTGGAGCCCGGAATGAATTCTGATATGCCTAATGCACCAAGATGCACAGTGGCTCCATCTTTGTTCTTACAGGAAATCTCTTCTCCCTGAATCATTATTGAATTAAATCCTGAATCCCGGGCAAGTATCTCGTTTTGCGATTTCCAACGTTTTCCTGTTTTGTCTTCAATAAGATAATTATCAACATCACAGGCAAGATCATAGGAATGATCGGTTATTGCTATGAAAGATAACCCGCAACTTTTTGCCATAATATCAATTACTTCAATAGGAGGGCCGAATTCCACATGACTCTGGGAAAACTGCGAATGAACATGCAGATCGCCATATAGGCACAATCCTGCCCCAGGCAACGAACTAGAGGAACGAAAACAACTCAACCCGTATTTTGTCGAGGTATTAAGATTATCATTAAAAACGATAAACATCTTATTTCTTTTTTTTTTCAATCTGACCTTGGCATTTATTAACAATTGACCAAAAGGAAGTTGACTTTTGGGGACGGGAAAAATAAAAACCCTTTGATTATTCCTGAATGGATGGTTTATTTCATATTCCTGCAACTTGTAAAATTTAAAAATATTTGTGCCCTCATACGGTTTTGTGACTGTAATAGCCACATCTTCGGGTTCGGCATGAAACCGCCTTAAATCGTTGATTATAAGCAAGACAGGAAGATCTACATCAGGATCGATCCTGTAAGGCACATCAAAAATAACTTCCGGTTCCCGTTTAAACAGTATGCTTGGGAAAAACGAAAAAAAACGGAAATGAGTCTCGGCATACAAGAAGTAAGGGAAAAACGTTTCATTCAACGTCAACATATCGGATAAAAACAGCCTGCCTTCGAAAATTTAATTAATTATAATGTTACTATGATCAATTGTAATTAAAATAATTATAAAGTTGTCTTTTGTATGGTATTTTTTTAAAAAAAATTATAATATTCAATAATTTACTAAACAAAAAAATTCCGATATCAGTCTCCTCTGCGGAAATAATATATGCGGGTAAGGTCTATTAGCTAACGGTTCATGTTCAAGGTTATTACATTTGTCAATAATAACGGCAAACCGCTTTCTATAGTTGTTCTCAAGCCCCGTTTTTCACCTTTTACTCATCTTCTCGACGGCGTTGTAAATAGGTGCTAAAGTAAAACTGGAAAAGAATCCCGCTTCACGAAGCAGTTTTCTTCCCTGTTCGTTTATTATAATAAACATCAGAAAAGTTTTTGTCTCCCTTCCCGTCTTTTCTTCATTTACATAAAGTAACAGCGGGCGTTTGAGATGATATTCGGCGAGCAGCGAATCGCTCTCCGTAATAGCTATGCCGTTAAGTTTCAGCGGCTTTACCTCAGGATTGAGAAACACCGTGCTTATATATCCTATTGAATTTGTATGCCCGGCTACGTACGCCAACACGGCGCTGTTTGATTCAAGAACGGTAAAAGTTTCCGGAATATTTTCAGAAGGGACGATATCGTGATGCCAGCGAAAATAGGTGCCGGATGAAGGCGCCCGTTCGACTACGTCAATCGATGTATCGGCTCCTCCGAGCGCAGACCAGTTTGTAATCTTTCCCATATAGATCTCTTTTAATTTATCACAGGAAATATCCGATACGCTGTTCAAAGGATGCACTATAGGGATAATCACATCGTAACCGAGCAGAAACGGTTTTAAAGAGACCCCATGCTTCTTTGCACGTGCTATCTGATCGGGTGAAATTTCCATCGACGACATGGCGATGTCGCACTTACCGTCTATCAGAGAATCGACGCCGTTTCTTGAACCTACAGGAATTACCGAGAAATTTATTTTCCTCGATTTACCGTATTCTTTTACGGCCTTAATCATAAACGGTTCTATGGTAGTAGACCCATAGATACGGATCACATGTTCATCTTTTGTTCCGCACCGGACAATCGACAGCGTCAAAACGATAATTATAATATTTAATAATATGAATGATTTTAATCGTTTCATTCCTTTCCTCCTATTTATAATAAATTAAAGCCAATCATGCAGCAAAGTCATCCAACCTCACTTCCCCGATCTCTTCTGTTCTGAAGCGATATCCCACCCCGCGAACGGTTTCGATGCGGTCTCCGTATTCACCCAGTTTTTTTCTCAAACCCACTATCACTACATCTACCGACCGATCCGTAACAGGATAAGGCCCTCCCCGCACTCCTTCGACAATCTGATATCTTGTAAAAACCCACCCTGGTTTCTTCATGAGTAGATAAAGCACAAGGAATTCCAGATTGGTAAGCTCAATCTTCACATCGTTTACGAATACCTCGCGGCGCCCCGGATGGATCCTGAAACAATCAACATCCAGCGGCGATTCTTCATTATTTTTCTTCACCCACTTTCTGCGTAATACTGTACGGATGCGTGCAAGGACTACAGCGGGACTGAACGGCTTTACAATATAATCATCAGCACCAAGTTCAAGCCCGGCAACTATATCACTCTCCTCCCCCTTTGCCGTAATCATTACTACCGGAATCGACTTTAGCCTGTTATTCTGTTTAATAAGACGGCACACTTCCAGTCCGTCGATTCCGGGAAGCATCAGATCAAGAAGAATTACATCAAAAAAATCAGTTTCTAGTTTCTTCAGTGCTTCTTCTCCTGCCCTTGCACCTATTGGTCTGAATCCGTTTCTAACCAAGTTGTATCTCAACAGTTCGAGAATATCTTCCTCGTCTTCCACTATCAAAACTTTTTCATTACCCATATTCAAATCCTTAATAGGTAATCATCCGATGCTTAAAACCATTTATCAACATAATTAATTATAAAAGCCGTAAATTAGCAAAAAACGAGAAATTCATTAGATATTTATTAGCATATTTCTCTATTATTAACCTGCCGGAATGGTACTTCCATTATAACTTCTAATCTTTTCTTGACTAATGAATTTTATATTTTATTTTTTTTTCAATATGTTATAAATCAATTAAACTATCCTTTCATTTCTACATCCTAATCA
>FWPV01005152.1_pt1 | contig 26484 bp, 16 predicted proteins | sample 2228371 | NCBI WGS metagenome assembly FWPV01 (sample SAMEA103939776, study PRJEB20133) | metagenome
AACTGCCGGGCACGGGATTGCGATCCAGAAATGGTTCATGGTCTCGTTGCCAGGTGATGCCATCGCGCGTCCATGCCAATACCGTGTATCCCAAACCGGCGGCCTTACGGGTGGAATCACCCATCTCAGCAGCGCTTTTTCCTGGTGTGGCATTGAGGTCGTCGCGCAGCACTTTCACCAGTCCGACCAGCAGCTCGCCGCGGACGATGACCCCCGACATGGAATAGAACTGCATCTCCCCCTGTTCGATGGGCGCTCCGATCTTGGGCATGATGATCGGCCAGGGCTTCTGCCAATGGATCAAATCATTACTGATACTCTGATGCGGTATGCGCTGGTTGTCTTTCCAGTCTTCTCGCCGATGCCAGATAGAAATAATGGCGAAATAGTGTTTTCTTATCGGGTCCCAATGCAGGGAGGTAATATCGTGGTTGTGCTTTAGCACCGTGGTGTCGGTCAGCGGTTTCCAGTTGAACCCATCCGCTGAGGTCGAAATTTTCAATCCGTCTCTTTCATATGCGGCAAAAAGATACCGTCGCGAAGGATCCTCGTACTCCGCGCCGCGGTCTAATACCGATACGCCGAATTTGATGAAATGGGGGTCTTTTAAAACTTGATGCGGCCGCAGCCAATGAATGCCATCTTCCGATTCCATATAACCGATGTGCGATTGACTGGCGTTCTCCGGTATGCCGTACCAGATGCGGAATCGCTTGCTAATCGCATCCTGCAACACGCTCACATAGGGCTGAAAACACTGGTCACCCTCCTTGCCGCCGGTGATGATGGGCTGAGGTAGTTTTTCAGGATTATTCACCGTACGACTCAAAAACGATTGGTAGGCGATGAGATCATCATCTATGAAAAGATGAGGGCCAACATTCAGCTCCCTCGGCCGATAAGCTGGTGGCCCAGAGACACTATTCAGTACCAACAAACCCATCACCAAAGATTGAATCATCATCGATTTGATCATTTTCTTGAAACACTCCCTATGATCTAACCCATACCCTTCTATCCTCAAGCATTATTCTTGAGGGTTCCTCCCTCTCATCAAAGAAGTCATCTTCGACAAACAGGTGAGATTTAAAGTAATTCTCTTATTTTCTTTCTGATTTGTTGTTCCTGTTTAGGACTCAATCGGGTTAATGGCGGCAAAACGTGAGGCCCACACAATCCCAGTTCGCTCATCATTGCTTTGAGCCCAGCAATGGCCTGGCTGCCAAGCAGGTCCTTTTGATGAAGGTCGGTAATTGGATCGATTTCTGCCTGAAGCCTTTGGGCGGTGGCCTGATCGCCATGCTGTAACGCGTGGTATAACTCGCTGAATTTTTTGGGGATTATATTGGCGGTACTGGGTACAATGCCATCGAATCCCAACGATAGCATATTGGCGGATTGACTGGTCCACCCACAAAATAGCGAAAAATCTTGGCGATGAGAAAATTGTGTTGCTAAATTACTCAATCGCTGTAAATCACGCTGCGAATCTTTCAGACCCACAATCTTGTCATGATGACTGAGCGTTTCGATCACCTGCAGCGGCAGCGACATGTGGGTGGTGGAAGTGATATTATAAAGTAACATCTCGCCCGGACATTGCTCAGCCACTGTTTGGTAATACTGCAACATCATTTCCTGCGTAAGGGGATAATAGGAAGGAAGATGGACCACAAACACCCGAATGCCTAAATCAAAAAACTTTTCAGCAAGCGTCAGTGTATTTTCCAGACAATTGTCGGAAATACCTGCATAAATGGTTGTACGTTGTTGCACATGGCGCGTAACTATTTTAACAAATTGAATACGAGTGTCCATAGAAATAGAGGCGGATTCACCGGTGGTGCCCAATAGGAAAGGAAAGGCACCCGCAGAGAGGATCAGATCAAGAATCCTGATGGCAGCCTCTTCGTCTATCTTGCCCTGCGCAGTAAAAGGTGTTACCATGGGGACGATCACACCGTGAAATCTTTTTTCTTCTCTCATTCGTCTCTCATTGACTTTTTTTCAAACTTGATAATTTTAGCTCTTTGGTTCACTGGTTAGTCAACGCGGTATCTCGGTATTCGTAAAGGATGTTGCCGTCGACGTCATGGAAACGAATATTGATCGTCGGCACCGTAGCCTCGAAAATGATGCGCTGTGGATTGGCCAGTACTTTCTGTTCCCCCTCGGACACCGTGACGCTGATGAATCCGCCTTTGGGACGGTAAAACGAATGGTACTTGATGTTGTACCCTGGACCTTGAAAAGCATGCATGTCCGATGATGGCCCACAACAAAATTCACGCAACCCGCTGTTAGGATCTGTGGACATGTACTGCCAATGACGATCTCCATTGAAAATGTAGAGGTGCTCCAGGTGATTTTGACTCGTCCACTGGCGGAATTCGTTGCCCTCATGATAAAAAGCGTCATCCGCATGATTATCCTGTTGATCGACATTGTCCGGCCCGACGATGGCGGTTGGGTTGATGACCACCTTGAAAGTCGCATCGCTTGCCAATAAGGTTTGTTTGAGCCATGCCTTCTGTTCCTGGCCCCAGATGGTCTTATCCGGTCCGTCCGGCAGATCATTGGACGAGCGAAACGACCGGCCTTCTAACATCCAGATTTGCAGATTTTTCCCCCAGCGGACGGTGCGGTACCCCTTACCGCCAAGTGGCGCTGGGGTCTGCTCGATAAACACACGCTCGCCATCTTCAAAAGTCAGCGGCGCAATCCATGGCGCTTCGTAACCGCGCCAGCAATCATCGAAAAAGGTGTCGTGGTCATCTTTCATCCAGTAGCAGGGGACGTTGTAGTGAAATTCTTTAAGAAGGGGCAAAGAGTACATCCGCTGCCAATGTAGACGGCAAAGTTCTATGGTTTTTGCCCGTGGATTATCACGATCGTAATATACCGCATCACCGGTGCGCACCATAAAGTCGGGCAGCGATTTGAAAATCCGCATCATAGCAGGATAGATGCTAAATCCGTCACGTTGATCACGATGATAATACATCTGACAGGAACTGATGGTGAACCAGACTTTTTCCGGGTCATCGGCAGCAGGAGCGGTCTTGAAAGAACCGAGTGGGCTGCGCGTTATCGGAGCGCTGGCTTTTTTTCTGCCCTCGATTTGCAGATAGTACCGCATGTTCGCTTCGAGGTTTTCCAGCAAGAATTGATGGGTAAAATCCGCTTCGGCATCCACCTGTTTCCATGCGGTGATCTCTGCTCCTTTTAAATCGGGTGAGGACGAGTATAAAAGTCTCACCTCACCTGATGTGCCTGGCACCGATCCCTCCCACATCCATACGGGAATAGCCGGCACCTCTACCAATACCCGCGTAGGACTTTCATGGGGATTCGGCACCACTCCATGCCAATGGCGATCCGGTTTCGCAGTCAGTCGTGTCCATATGACTGCTGAATTCTGTGTGACTTCGCCGATTTTATATCCCGTGGCAAAGTAAACGCTGTCTTTAGGAACGGGATCTGCATCCAAATGGTAGGGCGCGAAAAGAAACAACACCAGTATTATGAAGAATACTTTTATCGACATTATGTTTGTTATCTTTTCCTCAAAGGTAATTATTCTTCTCTCTTCAATAATGCTATAAAGACTTGGATCGATCATCTTTTCCTAATACCGCTGATAGCCGGTGAATTTCCCATTCAGGCTTTAGCCTTTCAATTGAGCCGTTTCGCATAATGAAATCCTAAAGGATAAACTCCCGTACTTTTGTAATTGATTGGAAAATGAAAAACCGCGCACGGTCTCCCCCTACTTCAAAAGCAACATCCGTTTCGTCGCGGTATAATCATCCGTTTTGATTTGATAGAGATACAAGCCGCTAGGCAAATCTTCTGCATCGAAGCGGATGACATAGGAGCCTTCTACTTGTTGATCGCGAACCCATTTGCGCACCATCTGACCCTGCACGTTATAGATGGCAATTTCGACATTCGCCTTTTTATCCAGTTGATAACGGATGTTTGTTTGGCTGTTGAATGGATTGGGATAATTTTGGCTCAGATGAAATCCTTCTGGCGCGCTCCTGTGGCGATCGGAGACGTGGGTAAACCCGCCTCCTTGGTCGAGTTTGAGTAGATAGATGTCCGACTCGCGGCTATAACTACTCGTGCTGCCGCTGATGATGTAGCCGCCATCGCTGGTCTGGCGCACGCTGGAAGCGCCCTCGCCTTTAAGGCCGCCATATAGTTTGCTCCATTGTTCATCACCTTTGACATCGATTTTGATGATATAGAGGTCAGGGCGCCATGTTTCCATGGCGGCATCGTAGTAACGTTCCGAGCTGCCGACGATGAGATAACCGCCCTCGGAGGAAGCAATGATCTCTGAGGCGTAATCGTGATGCTCCCAACCGTACAGCTTTTGCCATTGCTTGTTGCCGTTGTCATCGATTTTGATCAGCAAAATGTCGCGGGCGACAGCGCCAAATTCGGGACTGGAAGTCCATCCGGATAAAAGATAACCACCGTCGACAGCGGCAATGATCGAACCGCCGCGATCCCAATCCGAGCCGCCATAATTTTTCTGCCAAATCATATTTCCTGAGGCATCGATTTTGACCAGATAAAAATCATAATCCCCTGCGCCGCCGGTCTTATAGGAACTGGTCGATCCCAAGAAAACATAGCCGCCATCCGGTGTGGCAATAATGGTCGCCGCATTTTCCCCTGCGGTACCGCCATAAATTTTATCCCATAAGAGGTTGCCATTGACATCGATTTTGAGGATGTAAGCATTCTCATCCTGCGCCGTAGTCGAGCGACCGGCGATGATGTAACCACCATCGCTGGCGTAGATAATATCCGAGCCATCGTCGGGCTTGAACAGGGTACGACCGAACGATTTCTGCCAGAGCAGTTTCCCCTGGTCATCGGTCTTGACGACCCAGACGTTGGGCTCATCTTTTGCCTGGCTGTGGGTGTGAGAGCCCACACAGATATAGCCACCATCTCGAGCAAAAATCGCCCGTGAAAACCCTTCACTCCATTCCTCTTCGCCATACCACTGGCTCCACTCAATTTGACCGTAGACATCTAATTTTACTAAAATGGCGTCGTGATATTCTTGATCCACCCGAATTGTTGAACCGGCAAGGAGGTATCCGCCATCTTCCGTGATACGAACGGAACTAGCGCCGTCGCTATTAGGCCCCCCGAAGATCCGTTCAAACGTAATGATTCCTCGATCCAGGTCGGTGCCTTCGCCGTTTATTTCGATGATATTGGGACTGGTGCTGGCATTGCTCTCGACCACGATCTGCGCCGAAAAAGCGCCTTCACTGGATGGTCGAAATCTGATCGGCACGATTAGCATCTCGGCTAGACTCAGCGTCACAACCCCCGGGTCGGTCACCAACGAAAATCGCGCGGCATCGGTGCCCTGAATGTGTATTCTATTGATTTTCAACGGCTGAAAACTGATGTTAAAGATCAACAGGTCTCGAATCGCCTCTTTTCCCTCTGGTATCTTTCCAAAGAACAAGCTCGTCGGCGAAAGATTGATCGTCTGCGAAAAGGTGCTTGTCACCAGCAGTAAGGTAGTCATCGAGTAAAGGCAAAGGGCAAAATAACGCTTGAACAGAGTCATCGGAAAAACCTCCTGAATGATACCGTTAATTTTGGATAAAGCGAGAGAATAACCGTCAGTCGTCCGTAGACGACTGACGGTCGTATTATGAATTAGCTACCAAACCTAAACTTCAAGCCGCCTTTCAACCACCAAGAGAAATACTCGACCACCAGCGGACGAGCCCGCTCTCCCAAGTATTTATAAGAGGGTTCATTTGTTAAATTAATGGCATCGAAGTAGGCTTGCATCCATGGCAGAATGTTATAAGTAGCGGAAAAATCAACTTGCAGGTGCTTATCCATCCATTCATCCCGCGGCTTGTCTTGGCCCACAGCGACAATAAATTTATCGCGATAACTGGCGCTCAAGCGAGCCGAAAAACCGTACTTTTCGTAGCTTAACGAAACATTCCCCACATCACCGGCCTGTCCCGGCAACACACCTTCTCGTCCTAACATTTCGGCATCCGACCAGGTATGGGTATAGTTGGTATAGATCCCAAAGCCGCTCAAGAATCCAGGAAGGAAGGATAATTCCTGTTGCCAGTTCAATTCAAAGCCGTACAGATTGGCCGAACCGCCATTGATGGCCTGTTCCTTGGTAAAGCCATCCCAGGTGCCACCAGAAACTTTGGAAGTTTCCACGTAAATAATGTCGTCGAGCTTTTTGTAGAATAAACCGCCCGAAGCGACGCCGACGCCGCTGAAGTAATGCTCGAACATCAAATCAACGTTTTTAGAAGTGGTGGGCTTTAAATCGGGGTTACCACTGTCGATTTTCTTGCCACTAGGATCGACAAAGAAATACGGCGCATAATCCCAATAATTGGGTCGCGAGATGGCGTGCGTATAAGCAAACCTTAAATTCGTCATAGGGGTCAATCGATAACGCAGGTGCGCCATGGGCAGGATGTTGTTATAGTCGCGTTTCTCTTTCACCCGTTCCATGCTGGAGAAAGCGCCTTTATCGTTGAAGAAGAGTTGCGTGCCGTCATAGTCGTTCTGGGTGAACTCATGACGCCATCCGCCGAGGAACATGAATTTACCGATGTTGACAGTGGTCATCGCATAATAAGCATAGACCCCTTCATTGGCGACATAATTCTGACCTTCAGAATCCCAATAACGCAACTCCACCGACATCGAATCATTCTTGTAAGCTTTTAGAAAATCGGCGACCTTATCCTTGTCCGGCACTGGTCCGAAAACTTTGTATTCGCCATTGAAGAAATCGGTCTCTTCTTCGGAGCTCACAAGTTCATTTAATTTGATTTTTCGTTTACCAGTCCATTTATAACGCCAGCGATCCTCATCACGGTCTTTTTTCGAACGAGTGGCTTTGATACCGATTTTAAACTCCGCCGGGTTGCCTAATAGATGATAGGGCATTTTGAAATTAGCAGCGCCAGTGGTAATCGTGTTCGAAGCGGTGGTGTTGCGATAATCAAACTGGCTTAACGTATAGAGCGTGGGATCATATTGTAGGGAGTCAGCAATATTGGCAAAAGTCCACTTGGGTGCTTCCGGTAAAGACAGATCGAGTGCCAAATTGACCTTTTTGTCGAAATCCCACTCGGATAGATATTGGTCAGGATGTTCTTCATTGGCAAAGCTATAGGCGGCGGTGTAATCGAGGGTGGCAGTTCCGAATTTATGCAAGCCGCCAAATGAATAATTCTGCTGGTATAAATATTCGATGCGCCAGGTATGGTCACGGACAATCCTTGAATCCTGCGTCAACCAACCATCAGGACTGAGATATTTGCCTCGATCCACACGCAACCGATTGCGACCTCGCCAGGTATCATCGCGAAAAAGGCTGTATAAACCACGAAGATTCCATTGATGATTGTCTGAAAGACGATACTCTAATCCACCCCCGACGCCGTAACGTGTGAAAGTGGAGTTATAGTCCATCAATGTTACTTCACTAAGTGCGAATGGGATTTTATTTTTGTTGATGTCCTCTTTGTCCGCCCAGCGAGGTTCGGTGTTATGCGCACCGCGTTGTTTTTGATCCCAATTGGCCGTGAACGTCAAACCTAATTTGCGATTGTTTCCGAACACATTACTATAATGAATCTTCCCCTGTCCGATCGGCTTGGCATCGAGATTGGCATAGCCACTGCCCGCTGTGATATCGATGCGTCGACCGGGGTAATCGAAGGCGCTTCGCGTCACCAAATTGATGGAACCACCAATGGCATCGCCGTCCATGTCGGGCGTCAGGGCTTTGGTGACTTCGACCGAAGCCAGTTGGCTGGATCCGATGATGTCCAACTGCGGATAGCGTTCCTCGGTGCGGTTGGTGGCTAATTTTTCACCATTGACCGTTATGATGTTCAATCGCGGATCGGTACCACGAATCAAAGCAAAGCGTCCTTCGCCAGAAGAGTATTGAATATATACGCCAGAAATCCGCTTCAACACATCAGCCGTATTCTCATCCGGGAACCGCTCCATTTGTTCCTGAGCCACTACATTCTGAATCGTCGCAGAGGTTCTTTGCTGGCTCAAGGCTTTCACCTGGCCTTGGCGAATGCCCGTCACCACCACCTGACCAATGTCCACATAACTGACCTTCAAGGCAACATCCTGTTTAACAGACGCACCAGCCGCTACCGTCACTTCGGTCGAAAATGTTTCGTAACCAATATAGGTCACACTCAGCGTGTACGTACCGGCAGGCACATTGGCGATAACATATCTTCCCTCACGATTGGTAACCGCGCCATAACTGGTGCCCTTGAGCATGACATTGGCGCCAGGTAAAAACTCCTTGCTATTGTCATCATAAACCTTACCACTGACGATGCCAGACTCATCAGCCTGTACGGACATTGCCACGAGGACAACCATAAGAACGCTCAATGACAATAACCTTTTCCAAATTTTCATAGCTCCCTCCTTCCATAAGGATTGGCTTGGTTAAATAAGTTAGAACGAAAAAATCGTTCTCTTTTCTTTTTTCCCTCCCCAAAACCATTGTAAGCTACCATCACCTCCTTTCGTTCTCAATTCCAACGACTGTCTGTTGTCTATCTTATCCATCACCTCCTTTTCATTTATTCACTCTGACTTTAGTGATCTTGCACTTAGTTTTGAAAAAAATCGCTGATGGTGACATGGTGTTGTTGGATATACGTTTCGACTTCTTGTAAAACCTGATTGATTCGCTGAGGCGAATACCCCAAAAGACGCAATGAATAATCGATGATCTTATAAGCCGGATTCACACCCGGAGGAATCTTTTTCGCTCCTTTTTGTTCATAAAATGAATCGGCAATGCCTTGAACCGCCATCGCCAAGGTATCCAATTCAGTTTCCGAATAGCGATCTCCAAAAAACGTCTTTAATCGGATTCTTTTATTCTCCAAAGAGTACTGATGGATTTCCGGTATATTGCGAATCGCCAACCACAAGGGAAAAAGTTTGGGGTTCTCCAGGGTATTGATATAGCCAATCTTCAAATCCAACGCAAAGCCTACCTCTGGGCTGAGATTGAGGGCATGTATTTTAGGAATCTGCTCGCGGAGAATATCGATATATTTTTTACAAATGGTTTTCAAGATGCTCAATTTGTTGGGAAAGTAAAAATAGAGGTTGCCCATCGAGGTATTGGCTTGCCGCACAATCTGACGCACCGAGGTTTTTTCGTAACCTTTCTGCGAAAAAAGCCGTTTTGCCACGCGCAATATCTCTTCGTATTTATCGCTATTTTTGTTGATTGGTTTACGATTTTCCATATTTTCCCCTGCCATGAAGCCACTTAGCAAAAAAATAACCAAATTCTGAATTTGTGGGTAGATGATCCATAGAAGGATGGTACGTCTCCTCATGTGAAGTATCTGAATGAGCGTCTGCATGTTTTTTTAAAGAACAACTGCTACTACCGTGCTTCAATCGATTAATAGAGCACTGCTCTATTAATTTACAATTTTTATAACTTTTGTCAAGTATTTTTTGAATTCTATAAAAAAAATTAGATGGGATATAAAACTTTTAAATCTTGTAGTTAGACAATGGCTGTGGTTGGGATTATTCTCGGCCTACAGTCACTGCGTGCCATGGTTAGCTGTATAAAGGGTGGTCGAATAGAAAATCTCATGACGGGCATTCCTGCACGCCATTTGCAGTGGTTAGCAAAGCCGAAAAGTGGCTATTCTTGTCCAGGTTTTGGGGTTGAAATAATAATAAAAATAACGTACAAGCACGTTGTTCAAGCTTTAGCTTGATCTTGCCAGTCAGGTTGCAAAACCCGCTTTCCGAGTTGTACATTATTCAATGTTTAGAAAATACAAAAACAGCTAAAAACATGTCATGTCGAGGAGCGCTAACGACGAGACATCTTGATTAATTATGCTATCTAAATGGTTTTCACCATTATAAATGGCGAGTACATCTATGCAGCCTATATCATGTGTTTTTTTCACAAACAATCCTTCGCCGTACCGCATCCCAATACACCACACACTTCTCCCGATACGCCTTTGTGGCCATGTGGCAAGCCAACGTCGCTTCCACGCCCTTCTCGATGGGACAACTAAGCGGTGAGCCATTGCGGATGCCATCCAACCATTCGCTCACATGGAGATGGGTGACATCCATAGGACGATCTTCCTTCATGGTGTACATCAAACCGCGCTCGGCATAATATTTTTCCGACGCCGAGGTCACCACATCAAAGCCGCGTTTTCCCGGCAGATAGGTGAAAATCGGCCGCGAGGGATCGATGCGTTTGTCCTCGATTTTCTTCTTATAGCGGATCGATTGGTCGTCGGCATAGACGTTCAATAAATTGCCCACCTCCATCCAACCATCGTTCCCCATATAGACGCTCCGCCGCGGACGATCGCTGGCCAAAGAGGCGCTGTAAAACAAGGTCAGATTCTTCTCGGGAAATTCAAAGACGGCATGGAATATATCCGGTATCTCGCGGCCGTCTTTGTAAAAATAGATACCGCCCGAGGCCGTACACGAAGCCGGCATGCCCAAATCCAGCAGATGATTGACGGTATCGTATTCATGGGAGAACAGTTGTCCACTGAGCCCAGTAGCATAATCCCAATATTTGCTCCAGTTATAGAATCGCTCCAGGCTAAAAGGAACGGGAGGCGCCGACCCCAGCCACTCCTGCCAATCGATGGTCTTTTCATTGCCTGGCTTGGGGCGGCCGTGTTCATCCAAATGCCGCACCCAGGCACCATCGGGCGTGTTGCGATTGGTAAAGGTTTCCACCAGCGTCACCTGACCGAGTATCTTCTTTTGCAAAATCTCCAAGGCCATGTGATACACCTGGTTCTGTTTGTATTGATGTCCCACCTGAAATACGACCTGCTTATTCTTCTGAGCCGCTTTGACTGCTGCCTCTACCTCATAGACTTCCTCCTCGGTGCGGGTCATGCATTTTTCGCAAAATACATGCTTGCCCTCGTTGACCGCTGCGATGGCCATGGCAGCATGATGAAAGTCGGGGGTAGCAATCATTATAGCATCCACATCCTTGCTGGTCACCATTTCTCGAAAATTGGCGAACCGCCTTACTTTTGTCAGCGGGGGAGCGCCGCTCGGTCGAATGGGATTTTGTACGACCTCCAACGCCCGCTGGGCCCGCAAATCGAACACGTCGCATATGCCAGTGATGGCTACATTGACATCCGGTTGGTTGAGCCAAATCTCCAGCGCATGGGATTGATGCGTTTCTAATTTCTTTCTTTCGCTCTCGATCCAATCGGGATGGGCAAACCCTAAAGCACGAGCCAATTGCTCACCACGAATGCCAAAACCTATAATGCCCACCCGCACCAGCTCACCGGACTTTTTAAAAGTCGTCTTTGGCAAAACCGCCGGTGCCTCTTGCGTCAGTCCAAGCTCGTGCAGCAGATCCTGTTTTTTTGCGCGATCGAAGGCCCGCTTTTTGAGATACTCATAGGCAAAAAGGCCGAAAACAGGCAAACTGGCCAACCCTTTTAATAGATCCCGGCGCCGCAGACCGCCTGCTGGCTGCTGATTTTCTGATTCGCTTCCTTGATGATTCTTTTTCATGTGATGTCTTCTCAATATTAACAAATAATTGCGACGATGGTAAGTTAAGCCCTCTATCTGTGTTAATTAGCGTATTAAGCTTAATCTATTTCACCTATCGAGTGGGTTTTCTGAACCTGACTGGCGAGATAACATATAAGTATCCGTCCCCTTTTCAAAAGCCCAGCGTAAATTGTTTTCTGAACCAGACTGCGAGTTCACACTTAATCCGACATGTCTCGTCGCTGGCTCTACTCGACATGACAGGCTTTTAAAAATCTTCACGTAAAGCTCGAACTACAATCCTTGCGTTGTTATACGTTAGAACGACGCGGAGATAAAAATCGGGCACGCCCTATCAGTTAAATTTTGACTCCATGCTCGAGTCCCTAATACTTTGTTGATGGGGTTCTTTGTCATTTTACTCCTCATCATCACACGCTGTTGTATATGGACAAATTACCTCAGAATCGCGAACCACATCCTGATATTCTATTTCGAGCCATCTTTACTCTTATCGGTAGAGCCGGCCACCTGATGGACCGCAGATTTGCGCCAGCGGCGAATCAACCATCCCTTGCCCCAGAACCGATCCAGTCCGATGATATGACTGGTGGGGAATAGCGCCAGCACCCAAAGCCCAACCGCAATGATGATATTCTTGTTGATCACCAGATAATGGCCCTCCGTCGGCATGGGATGCTCCAGCCCCACCAACGGCGGATTGGTGATGTAATACAACAGCATCAATACCATGCCGCTGTAACAGGCGAATCGAGAGAAAACCCCCGCTATTAAAGCCACACCTATCAGAATCAATCCCCAGATATTGAGGAGATCGATTATTGCCAGAGCAGTGGCATCGTAGGCAAAAGAATGAAAATACTCCGCGAACAACCATTTCGCTTCCAATAGATAACCGGCAGCGGTCCAGTAGGGATCGGTCAATTTACACAATCCTTCATAAAGGAATAGCCAGCCGATGAAAATCCGCATGACTACGAGAGCGGTTAATTGTAACGGATGGTATTTCGAGTGGGTGTGCACAGATGACCTTTCATGACTATTCATATTAAAATATTTCGCTGAAGCAAGCGCTAAAGTTGCGTGAATGGTTCTTAAACGCAATTTCATTTTTATTATGAAAAATCGTTACCTGCACCTTGTCCCGCTTCTCCGCTCGGAAGCGAGCACTGGCTCTTTCCGAATTTTTGTACTTTTTGGATAACTTTGCAAGAACTGCGGAGACCGCCACGCTCCAACGCAGTTATTTTTGAGAAAAACGATTCAATTGCTCCGCTCGCGGTGACATTCCTTGTTGTTTTAGAAATGATGGCGCTTATATCATACGCAACTCGCTATGAATATGGAACTGTACCAAACGAAACCAGATAAAAGAATATTGAACGCTCACTTTCATGGTAATCGGTCAAGATTTTTCTATAACCGACGCTTTGAGCAGCTAAACTGGTGGCAATGATCTTCAAGAGTCAGAATTTTTTCCTATGGCCAACGCCTCGAGCGACAAGGCTAAACCTTCGGTTCCCAGCCGGGCTCATAATCCCGCTTCCACAGCTTCATCGCCTTTTTATCGTTGCGAATATGCCCGTTGCTGGGATCGAGCTGCAGCGTCCGGCCTACCTTCCAGGCGATATTCGCCAGCAGCAGCATGGTGACGCTGACGCAGCCTTCCTCGATCGGTGAATGAAGCTTTTCCCCCAAGCGAATGGCGTCGATGAAATTCTGAAAATGGGCCTCGGTCAAGGGCCCTTCGCCGCCAACACCGGTGGTGGCATCTTTTTCCGGCTTTTCGTAGGTGAATACCCGCTGATTGTTATTATCGTAGATCTCGTAACCGTTGCGATCGATCAGCACCGTGCCTTCGGTGCCGTGGATGGTGACGCCGCGGCCACGGCCGTAATAGTTCATGTTGTTGCAGCTCTTACTCTCCCAGGTGATCAGTTTGTCGTCATATTCGAAACTGGTCACCAGGGTATCATAGAATTCCCAATCGTCTTTGAAATGATAGCGGCCGCCATTGGCGCTCACCTTTTTGGGGTATTTTAGCTCCAGGGCCCAGAGGCAGAGGTCGACTTCGTGGGTGCCGTTGTTGAGCGTCTCGCCGGTGCCCCAATGCCAGAACCAGTGCCAGTTGTAGGGGTGGATATTGTCCTTGTATGGCCGCCGTGGCGCCGGACCTTGCCACAGCTCCCAGTCCAAATAATCCGGCACCGGCACCACCTTGCCGACGCCGATGGATTTGCGGTTGTTGTTGTACCACGCCTTGCCGAAATAGGTCCTGCCGATGATGCCCTCGTGGATCTTTTGCATGGCTTCCTGGGTGTGCTCCGAGGATCGCTGCTGGTTGCCCATCTGCACCAGATAACCGTATTTTTTCTGCGCGGCGATCAGCATCTCGCATTCGGCAGGATTGTGCGCCGGCGGTTTTTCCACGTAGACGTGTTTTCCGGCCTGCAAACCCATAATAGTCATGGGCGCATGCCAATGCTCTGGCGTGGCGATGGTGATGGCATCGATCTCTTTGGACTCGAGCAACTTGCGCACGTCCTTGAGTTGTTGCGGCGTGGAGCCGAATTTTTCCTGCGCCAAGAGAACTGCTCGCTCCATAGCGCGGGCGTCGACATCGCACAGGTGTGTGACCAGGGCATTCTGGCAATTGGCGATGGAACTGATATGCTCCCGACCGCGGCCGTGCACGCCGATGACGGCAAACTGCACGCGCTCGTTGGCTCCGAGGATGCGGCTATAGCTTTTGGCGGAAACCGATCCCATTGCTACTATACCGGCCGATGCCAATGTGGTGCGTTTGAGAAAAGTTCTTCTAGAAATTCGCTCGTCCATTCTTTATTCCCTTACTTTGATTTTGATATTCCTAAAATGCACTTCATCTCCATGATCCTGCAGCAGGATATGGCCTTCGGAGGCTTCGCCGAAATTAGGCCACACCACATATTTGCTGCGCGCCACCAAAGCCCGCCACATCTGCGTGCCTCTTTCGTATTCCACTACTTTGATGCCATTAAGATAATGACTGACGCGTTTGCCGTCAACAATTATTTTTGCCCGATTCCAGTCGTATTTGTTCACCCGCTTGGAGGTGGTCTCGTTGGGAACGTAGAATTTCGCATCCGCTGGAATGAGATCGTACAATGAAGCCAACGTCCGATTGCCAGCCGCGCCCAACTTGGCATCAGGGTGCAATTCGTCGTCCAAAATTTGATACTCACAGCCGATGGCAGATCCCTCGCCTTTATTCAACTCCGGATCGACAAAATATTTGATACCGCTGTTGGCGCCGGGGGTAAATTTGAAATCCACTTCTAACTCGAAATTGCGATATTTTTCGACTGTGATGATATCGCCACCGAATTGCGACTCGCCCCCGCTGCTCTTAACCACCGACAATACGCCATCTTTGATCAACCAACCCTTTTCCGGAAAATGATCCAATTTAGCGCCCCGCCAGCCGTTGGTGGTCTGGCCATCCCAAAGCAGCCGCCACCCTTCGGCTTTTTCCCGCTCGGTCAATCGGTTGATCAAATAACTTATCTGTGGAATCTCATCGGTTTGCGGCGTTCTGGCTTTATCCAGGTTTTCCGTGAGGATGCGGATATTGCGCCACCGCACGGTCTTGCCGGCCTTGCTGGCATCGTCGCCGATGCTGTGCACCTGCAAGGCAATGAATCCTGCGGCGGTCATATTGTCTACCAGATCCGCTGATGCAATACCATTGAGCCAAACCCGAATTTGGTTGCCAATGGCCTCGACGCGGAAATGGTTCCACTCACCCGATTTGAACGCCTGTTTGGCTCTGGGATTATATTCTAAATGATAGAGCCAGCCGCGCCGGGCTTCGTCATAAATGCCACCACTCCACGCGCGCGGCGAGGGATCGATTTCCACCTGATAGCCATGCACCCGTCCATTTTGATAGGTGGGAATACTGAGACTGCGAATCTGCACGCCGCTGTTGAGGTCATCGTCGATCTTGCATTCGAATTCGAGGATGAAATCGCCGTACACCTTTTTCGTCGCCAAAAATGTATTGGGCGTGCCCAGCTTGCTGACGCCGACGATCATGCCATCTTGCACTTTGAACTCGGCCGTACCGTTCAACACCCGCCAACCCTGCAAATTTTTGCCGTTGAATAGAGGTTGCCATTTGAAATTTTCAGTGCCATAAGACAGAGAGTAAAATAAACAGATGAACAATAAAAGTTTTTTCATCACAACTACCTCCTTTTATGTTTTTATCTGAGCAATAGGTATATCTACTTTTTGTCATTAGAATGTATAGGAATCCAGATTAAAAAGCAAGAAACAGAGGTTGAAACAGCGATAATAGTTAATCGAGCATATAGCGAAATGGTAAGCAGCCTTTCTGAGTGTTAAACCAAAATATTTCCCTGAAAATGACAAACCAACGCTGCAACCTATTTTGAAGAATCGAACATTTAATATGAATGATATTTTCCAGTAATGGTGGCGATCGCAATACAAGATGTCTCGTCTCTGGAGCTCGTATGTTAAATTATTATATCATCCAAAAGGCTCCTCGACATGACACGTTTGAAAAAGTTTTCCACTTTCACTTTCGTTTCCTCGTCGATAACGTAAACCTCCGTCTCATAAAATATCTTTAAATAACAATATTGCACTCAAGAATTAATAAATTGCAATTCTCCTGTCGGCGGATGACTTTTCGATTTAAGATATTTTCTAGCAAAATTTTCCGTCCAAACCATCAGGATTTCACTTGCTGATTTTAATCTCCAACGGATGCTGCACTCGGCGCGCAAAGTTCTGCACATAATTAATCCAAGCCTCTCGGTTGGGAAAATCGTCGCTCTTAGTCCAGCCGGCACCGGCGTAATAGACCAACGGCTGGTCAGTAGCCACTGTCACCAGGCAGATTCCATGTCCTTCTGCATCGAGATATCGCAGCCGGTCTCTGTTTACCATCACCACACCGCAGCCGGTGGTGCCATTGACGGCATCCATCGGCTGCCAATAGCTCATCCAGCCTTCGGCGAGGTTATAGGTCATTTCGCCGCCATCCTGCACCTTCACCAGCCCTATGGCCACATCCAAGCGATCGCCGTCGATAGTAAACCGACTCTCGATACGATTCAGATTCGATCCCAGATCGAGGGAGATACGCTTCAACTCGCTGACCTGTCGTCCGCCCACCTGCCAGGGCTGATAGCCGAGCTCGAAGATGGTACGGATAGGGCCGTTGGCGAGTATCTTATGGGTGCGGTAATTACGCGAGCCCACCATGCGGCCATCATGCCAAATAGCCAACCCGCCGCAACCGCGACTGGGGCCGACTTTGAAATAATCCAACCCCTCGCCATGATCCTGATGGTAATCCCCCGACTGATACCATTTTTGCAGGATTGGATAGCGCACGCTTTTGACCCAGACGTCGATGCCGCTGCTGACAGTCTCTTGCTCCAGTGCCTTCCCGTACAGGCGGAAAGCGATGCGGTCGTTCTCCCAGGCAAAGTCGTCCAGGCGCTGCGGCACATACATGGCAAAGGCGCGTTGCGTTACATCCGGCAGAGGGTCGCCTTGCCTTTTGGCGACGATGAGAAAGCGTTTGCGTTCCCACGGCGCCCAGCTCGATTGAAACAAAAGCGAGGATGGCAAGCCCTGTTCATCGGTCAATACTTGGGTCACTAAAAAACGATTTTCGTAAGGGCAAAAGACGGCCACTTGCTGCGGCTTGATGGCGGTCAGCCGGTCGGCGATATCCCGCCAATGTACTTCCACCGTCTCTTGCGGCCGAAACCATGGGCTGGAATTGGTCACGGTCACTTCCAGGCGGGGTCTATCCTGCATCAGAGCGAGCTGGTAGACCTGCGAGCCTGCCAGCAAAAAGGCGCCCACGCCATAGACCTCGGTCATATCGGCGTTCACTTGCCGCGGATCGGCGCCGATGGGTTGCACATAGCCCAGTTTTCCGGATGGATGCACCGCTCGTACCAAGCCGGCCCAGGCTTTTTGCACCACCGGCAAATACTGCTCGCGATCCAGCAGGCCATGGTTCATGCCCCAGGCCAGGGCATAGCAGAAAAATCCAGAGCCGCTGGTCTCCGGCTGCGGATAACTTGCCGCATCCAGCAAACTCGGCCGCCACAGACCATCGGCCGGTTGAATGGCCGCTATTTTCGCCGCCATCGTCCGATACAGGAGAACGTATTTATCATAATCGGCATAATCCACAGGCAGATTTTCCAACACGCGCGCCAATCCGGCGATCACCCAGCCGTTGCCGCGACTCCAGAAAATTTTGGCGCCGTTATTCTCCCGCCGATCGAAATAGCGACTGTCGCGATAATAGAGGTGCTCATCCGCATCATAAAGATACTGGGTGGTGGCCCACCATTCGCTGTTCATGAATTCGAGATACTTTTTATCGTTGGTCACGGCCGTCAATTTGGTGAGCACCGGTGGACTCATGAACAGGGCATCGCACCAGCACCAACGATCCAAGCAATGGGGCGAGTCGAATTCGAGGCTTGCAGAAGAAGGATGGGCCAAAAGCCAGTCCATGTTCTCGCGCAAGGGACGAATCATCTTTTCATCGCCGTATTTGCCATAGAGATGCAAGTAGGTCCAGCCGACCGAGTGATCGTCGGCGTGATAGCGGCGGTCGCCCAATTTCCAGTGATTGCGTTCGCAAACCGCCAAGGACGAATCCAGATAGGTCGATTCATCGGCCATCAGCCCCCAGGCGATCAAACCGGCATACCAAGCCGCCTGCGTCCAATCGCGCGTGGGGTGTGAACTGGGATGGCACAGCTGCCAATCGGCCACCCGCTTCATGGCGCTCTTGACGGCGTTCGCTTCAAAGGCCGCCGATAAAGGAACATAGGGCACATCCATTTTGATGGCAGCGCGGTAATCGGTATAATGGACGTATCGGGTGTTGTTCATCCACAAGAGCCTCGGCGCCGAGGCCGGTGGGTTATGGCGAACGACGACGGGGCGCACATTGTCGCCACGCGAATTTTGCGTCATCGCGGTTTTCTGCCAATTGCCACTACGGCTGATCACCCATCTCTCGATTTCGAACACGCCCTCGATTGGCCGCGAGAGATAGACGACCTTAGGGTCATGATGATCGAGGACGATGCCGCCGGAGTAATAGGGCTCGCGCTCCTGCGTGTCGGCCGGAGTTTGCGGAAACCATTTGCCGGCTGCAATGATCTTAGAGTCCCGCCAGACTTTGCCATCCCAACGGGCATAATGATAGACATGTTCGCTTTCTTTAGGCAGGCGGGTATAGACCAAAACTGGCCGGCCCTGTCCATCTTCGGCGAGGTCCCAAATCCAGGCGCGCGCCTTAGCTTTGGCGGCATGGTAGACGCGGTCACATTGCTCGGGCTTGAGCGGCAACGACGACCAATCGCCGATCTTTTCGCCGTTGGCTTTGTAAAAGGCGCCATCGCGATAGCAGACATAATAGATGCTGTTATTCGGTTCCTCACGCGGATGGCCATCGGTGAAGACCAGATGGATGCGGTCTTTGCCGTTGGAGGCCACTTTGACGTACGGCCGACGGTTTTTATAGGTGGGCTCGGGCATGATCAGGATGCGTCCTGGTTCCCAGGTCCTGCCGCCGTCGATCGATTTGGAAACGCACGGTTTAAAATCAATGCCGCGCCAGAATAGATATATCGCGTTATTCTCATCGGTCAACTGCCAGGGATTAGGATAGCAATAATCGTTGCGGTAATCCGCCGGATAACTGGCCATGTCGTTGAGGTGCAATTCCTTTTCCGGTTGCCAGTGACGGATGTCCTCCGGGCGAGAGGAAATGCGCAGCATCATCGGGCCGTCGGGTCGGCTGTGCTTGGAGTAAAAAACCATGATATGGCCATCCTGGCGTATCAAAATCGCTGGATTGGCGTGGTCATCCTTTTGCAGGGCTTCGTGCACCACAGCCGTGTCGATACAACCGGTTGTGACATCAAAGGCGCCGATCACCACATCACCGCGGCTGTTGACCCAGCCGGCATAGATGGCCTTTCTTTGGCCTTCATGATACACCGCCCTCGGATCAGCGAACCAGCACCAAGCTCCGTCGTTGGTGAATGTTTGATAATTCTCGGCCGGCAGCGGCGTCCGCGCGAGTCGGTCGACAGCCGGCTGTGTCGCCAATGATGAAAAAATCGATAGCACCCAAAACCATGAGCGAATCATAATACGCAGCGCTTGCATTAATACCTCCTCAAAATAAAGCGGAAAAAGAGATGTATTCATTCAGTCCTATTATTGCTTGAATGGAGCATTGTAATACCTCTTAACACTAAAAAGAAACAGCGTAAAAAATAGAACCAAAACAACCAATGTCTTTTTTGTGCCCTTTCACTTTTGTTTCCGGCTTTACAAATTTCAGATTGATAATCGCATGATCAGGCAGACCTTTCGATATTTTTTTCTCGGATTCTTTTTTAATTGTCCTTTTGAACGACCGCTCTTCACCCAATGAGTGGAATGAGCAAATGGGATTGTGTGAAGACATTTATAAACTTGTCATGTCGAGGAGCGATAGCGACGAGACATCTTAAACCCACCGTCGCAATTAATTGATAATATTAGACATATCAAATGAATTAGCCGTCAAAATAGAAGCGGTTATTAATTATTTTTTAGAGAATATTCAGTTTTCACACATTCACAAACATCAAAATCATCGTTGACAGCATCGGAGTCTATCCTTTCTCAGTGAAAAGCAATCGAAAAGATACTTTATCGTTTTAACGAGTCAGATAGTCGATCGAAGCTATGTCGACATTTGGGCTTCGATAAAATCACAGAATTTTTTATATCGTTCATAGAGCTCGCGATATTTATCGACATTATCCGGATCGGGATAGTAGATGATTTCGAATCCGCTGCCCATGGCGGCTTGGGCGCTGGGGATATCTTGATAGAGGCCGGCGGCCGTGGCCGCGGCCATGGCTGCACCAACCGCACAGGTATGTTCCGAAGCTGCCACCTGGATGGGCATATTTAACACGTCGGCATAGACCTGCATGATGAAGGGCGATTTTTTCGGGATGCCGCCGATGGCGATGACATCCTTGATCGTCACCCCTTCGCGCAGGAATCGATCGATAATGGCTTTGGCGCCGAATGCCGTGGCTTCCACCAAGGCGCGAAAGATGCGCGGCGCATCCGAGGCGAGATTCAATCCCATGAGGCCGCCTTTTAAGGCCTGATTGGCGTCCGGGGTGCGTCGGCCGTTGAGCCAATCCACCGCCAACTCTCCGGAGACATCGATAGGAATCTTTTGCGCCGCGGCCGATAGCGCCGGAATCATGGCATCGGCTGCCTCCTGTAACAACCGTTGCGAGGCAAATAATTCGATATAGGGCATATTGACGACGAGGTTCTCGATAGGCCACATCAGCACCTGTTTGAACCAAGCATAGACATCGCCGACCGCCGATTGCCCGGCCTCCATGCCGATCATCCCGGGGATGATGGAGCCATCCACCTGGCCGCAGATGCCGCTGACCAGGTGCTCGCCGGCCGCGGATTTTTCGGCGACGATCATGTCGCAAGTGGAAGTGCCCATCACCTTGACGAGGGTGAACGGCTTGATCTCGGCGCCGACCGCGCCAAGATGGGCATCGAACGCACCCACACCGACGACCACATCGCAAGACAGATCCAGACGATCCGCCCACTCGGCACAGAGGTTACCCGCCGCAACGTCGCAGGTATAGGTTTGTTGATAGAGACGCGCTCGTAAACCGGCTAAAAGGGGATCCAGACGGCTGAGAAATTCCTCGGATGGCAAACCACCCCAGGAAGCGTGCCACATGGCTTTGTGGCCAGCCGCACAACGACTGCGTTTCATGGTCAGCGGATCGGTTTCTCCAGTCAAAAGCGCCGTGATCCAATCGCAGTGTTCCACCCAAGAAAAAGCGGCGGCACGCACCGCTTCGTCTTCCCGAAGGATGTGCAGTATTTTCGACCAAAACCATTCAGAAGAATAGACACCGCCTTCGTAGCGGGTATAATCGACACCGCCCCAAGACTTGGCTAAGCGGTTGATCTCCTCGGCCTCGCGGATGGCAGTGTGGTCTTTCCACAATACGAACATGGCGTTGGGATTTTCTGCGAATTCTGGCAACAGCGCCAGCGGCGTACCCTGGCGATTGACCGCACATGGTGTGGAACCGGTGGTGTCCACAGAGATGCCTTTGATCTTGGCATTGGTTCCAGTCGGTGCCTTTGTTAAAGCGCCGCGGATGCATGCCTCCAGTGCTTCGATATAATCCAAAGGATGCTGCCGGAAACGATTTTCCGCCGGAGCGCAAAACAAACCCGCCTGCCATCTGGGATAATTGAACACTTCGGTGGAGATGAAAGAGCCGTCAGCCGCATCGAGGATGACAGCCCGCAGCGAATCGGTGCCGAAATCCAGTCCGATGACGTAGGATTCATCCTGTTTCATAGTTTAACCTTCCTCAAATAAACTAATTCAGTGGTAGTTCTCTTAAAAGAAATAGTGAGTGATATCATCCGCGCCACAAGATTTCGATCTCTATTTGATACAAGTCAGTTTCCCGCGCAGGACTTGATGACCCACTTTTAGGTAATAGAAATAAATTCCAGAACTCCATTCCGTGGCATCCAAAAGAATATGATGGACACCAGCAGAAAAACTTGTTACCGGCATCGAAAAAATCAATTGACCAGCTATGTTGAAGACCTGATAACTTAGCTCCACTGGGGCGTCAATTTCGAATTCGATTCTCGTTGCAGAATTAAATGGATTGGGATAGTTGCTCACTATTCTTGCAGATGTCGGAATACCATTCTTCTGCCTCGCTCTGGTCATAAGTCCTCGATGGATATCTTTGGCTATTACACGTTGGCACAGGATAGCATGTGCAGCATCGTTGAGATGGATGCCATCGCCACAATCGTACTGCGGTTGAATCATGCCATTGGATTGAGCTAATTCGCTCCAGAAATCAATGGCATATTTACCGAAACGCGAAAAGGTAGAATCCCTCATTTCCATCAAGTTTTTTCTGCCCGTTTCTGAAAGGTTGCGAGGCTGAGTGGTAGTAATCCATACTGGCACTTTTTGGCTCCAAGCAGCCACCAACACCGAGTCATAGTTTTGCAATTGTTCGGCAACGCTGTAATTGCTACTGGCATCGTTTGAAGGCAAATTAATGATAATCGCGTCGGGCATGAGAGACAACGCGTAGGTAATGTTTCTCTGCGGATCTGGTTTGGGCCGATAAGAAGGTGTAGACTGGTTAGTGGGCAAGATATGATAGGTGGTGTACCCACCTTTGGCCAGATTGATCACCTGATGGTTTACATTCTCCGATTTCAAAAAATCACGATAACGGTTCACCCATGCATTATGAGGATCTTGGGGTCCGGTTCCCTCAGCCGTCGAGGAACCAAGCACAACAATATAAACGCCAGGTATCGGAGCCGCATCAGAAGCCTGATAAATAAAAGTGTCTTGCTGCGGTGATGTGTTGCTCAAGCCTCCAAATACCACCATGTTTGCGCTGCCAAGCTGGGATGCAGGGATGAACACTCCAGCAGCTTGCGTCAGAGGAGGGCCCTCGGCTTTTTTCGTCCATGTGCCGGTATTCAAATCAAGTGACCAAGTCTCCCCCAGCTCGGTCGTTAAGCCTGTCGGTCCATTTCCAATTAGCCTGGTAGAGCCACCCCAGATATACATGATCTTGTTTTCATCATCATAGGTCGACAGATGAAACACTCGACCTAACATCCCTTCCATGGGAGCAGCCTCAGACCACGTGTTATTGGATGGATCGTATACCCATAAATCCGACGTAATACCTTGCTCGGTGGCACCGCCAAAACTATACACTTTAACGCCTGAACACACCATGCTATGACCATAGCGGTGGTGAGGATTGACGCTTCCTTTCACCCATGTTCCATCTTTAAGGTTATACCTCCAGGTATCGCCGAGAATTTGATTAGAACTGTCTGTTTTCAAAAGATTTTGAGTTTGTCTTCCTCCATAAATAATCGCCCAATCCCTACAAACAGCTGTGGCATGATAAAAACGGCCCTCCGGCTTTGCCGTACCTTTTGAAGGCGGCTTATACCAACTTTTAGTAGCTGGATTATAACACCATATATCATCCAAGTCTCCGCCACTGCCTCGACCAAAAAAGATGAACATTTTTCCAAAGTATGCCACAGCCGTATGCCCTTCCCGTGCTGGTGGTGGAGAGGTTTCAATCACTTCTCTGAACCATCGGTTTCTACTGGCATCATAACAGTATAAATCATTTAAAAGTTCACCACTTTCACTTTTTCCTCCGAACAAATAGATCATCGTACCAATGCAAACCATCGTGTGCCCTGACCTTGCCGAAGGGATTTCACCTTTTGGTGTGGCAGCCATCCACCTATCGGCATAGACGGATGGTGCGACAAGCAACCAAAGTAGTGCCCAAATTACATATACTACGGCTGTTGTTCGGCCTACCCTTTGAAGTTTTTTATCCGCCAGTATAAAAAAATCGATGCTGGTAGTATTCATATCAAACGTTTTGATCATAACTCTTCCCATAGGTATAAACCAAACCACAAATCCATGCATATCCCTAAGGGATGACAGGATTATGCAAAACCTTCATAACCATATCCTCATGGTGGTGATGACAAGATTGAAAAATGATGAATTTTTTCCTCTCTTGATCAATGTTGATCAAATATTAGGATTTAAACAAAATGACTAATAGGATTTCTCTTTTTTTTCAGCCAGTAAAGTAGAGGTATGCCGCCAGAATCAACACCAGCACCAGAGCCGAGCTGATGACATCTCCCTTTCCCCAACTGGCGCGCGATTCTCTGCGGTGTTCCTCCGTCAGAGTGGAATAGGTTAGACCGGTGATCTTTTTCAGATCCGGCTCCTCCGTCGCATAACTAACGATCATCATCACTGCCACACTCACGAGAAAAATGACAAGACTGTAATATTGGAAGTAAATATTATTGATCACCCAAAAGAAGGAACCGGGTTCATAGCTGAAATTTGCCAAGAGCTTGACTGGCGTATCCACTGCCAATCGGAACAATCCCATGAGGAATCCAACGATCAGGGCTGCCAGACATCCCTTGCTATTCAGCCGTTTCGAGAACACTCCGAAAAAGAACACCACGAAAATGGGCGGGGCCAGGTAAGCTTGAACCCCTTGGAGATAATCGTATAATCCCTTGCCGCCGCGAATTACCGGAATCCACATCAATCCGATGAGCACCATCACTGTTGTGGCCACCCGACCCATCCATACCAGTTGGTGTTGGGTGGCTTTGGGTCGCAGGCGTGAATAGAAATCCATGGTGAATAAGGTAGATGAGGCGTTGAAGACGCCGGCCAGAGAGCTCATCAACGCCGCCAGCAATCCAGCCACGACGATGCCGCGCACACCGCTGGGCAGCACATGGGCTACCAATAACGGAAACGCTTGTTGGGCATTGTCGCGTATCAATTGCCCCTGTTCGTCAAAGAAAATATTTTGCATGGAGCTAATGTTGCCGCTTTTAGCCAAGGCAAAAGCGATCATGCCAGGGATGATGAATATAAAAACGGGTAGCAATTTAAAAAAGGCTGCGCTGATTGCACCTCGTCGCGCCTCGCGTTCGTTGGGCGCCCCCAAGGCGCGCTGGACGATGTACTGATCGGTGCACCAGTACCAAAGACCGATGATAGGCGCGCAAAAAAGCATCCCTAACCAGGGATAATTGTCGTTGAAATACCAGGCCATGCGTCCGGCCTCGCGCACCGGCTGCCAAGTGCCCTCAATGCCAGCCGGCACCAACGGCTTCCACAAGTTGAACATCTCCGAACCGCAAATGGCGCGCAATTCACTCCAACCGCCCAGCGCCTTCAGCCCGAAGATCGTCACCAGCACCGAGCCGAGGATGAGAATGATGGTCTGCATTGCTTCGGTATAAGCCACAGCGCGCAATCCCCCGAGAATGGTGTAGATTCCCGTCAACACAATCACGAGGATCGAGCCGATCCAAAAACTATCCATGCCCAAGAAATGGATATCCGGTAACAGCACACTGAAGACGATGCCGCCGGCAAAAATACCGACGGCGATCTTGGTCAAAACATAAGCCACCAATGAGATGACCGACAACACCGTTCGCGCCGAGGGTGAAAATCGTCGCTCGAGGAACTCGGGCATGGTGAATACCTTGGAGCGCATATAGAATGGCACCATCACCCACCCCAACACCAACAGACACCAGGCGTGCAGTTCGTAATGGGCCATGGCCACGCCATCGGTGGCGCCAGAGCCAGCCAGACCCACCAAATGCTCGGAGCCGATATTCGAAGCGAAAATGGACGCGCCGACGATGAACCATCCCAAATGGCGGCCGGCAAGAAAATAGTCGGTCGAAGTCTCTTGTCTCTGTCGGATCACCCACCAGGCCAATCCCAAAATGATGGCAAAATATCCAGCGATGATCATCCAATCGATGTAGTGCAGTTGCATGTAGGTACCTCCTCGGTTAAAAGTTATTGGCTGAAAATAGTATCATTACTTATGATTCATATATCCTATTACAAGATAACATTGATGAGAGTTTGAGCCAAGTCGTATTTTTGTCATGAAGTTATGGTACGAATCAATAAAAAGATCTACCAAGTTGGCAGAGTATTTAATCTATCACGACTATTCACAAAACAAAATTAATCTCGGAGAGACCAGTTCTCAGACATTGTCAAGTAATTCTGTTGAAATTTAGCTTTAAAATTGAAAGAGGTTTCTCCTGAGAATAAAAGTTTTTCATGTTGTGCTGGAAAGC
>FWPV01003708.1_pt1 | contig 26482 bp, 20 predicted proteins | sample 2228371 | NCBI WGS metagenome assembly FWPV01 (sample SAMEA103939776, study PRJEB20133) | metagenome
GTAGGGGCGAGTAGGGGCGAGACATGTCTCGCCCCTACAAACGGTGCTCTAAAGAGTGAGGACTAGTTGCAATAAGCTTTTAAAGAGCGCATTTTACCATGCTAGTGCAAAGTATGAGAGTCTCAAAGAAGCGAGACATGTCTCGCCCCTACAAACGGTGCGCAAAAGAGTAAGGACCAGTCGCGATACGCTCTGCCAAAAGGAAATCGGTAACCTGCTCGGAAACAGAATTGTTCAGAATCCATAAAGCTAGTTACTGTTTCGCCTTAGCTTAATTCCGGTTACCAAAAAAGAAACAGAACAGATCAAAGCAAAAACTTTAAACCACCCGGGGTTGCCATACATAGAAGTAAACTCAACAACCAGGAGGGCTAGAAAGAATATGCCTGATAGGACAAAATAGCTTTGTGCATTTTTCATGGTGCGCGATTGCAAACAGGTGTCGCACGACAATTTACTAAAGCCCACCCTTTTATTTTCCATTCTAGCACAATAGAATTTAAACTAAAGTGAGAGCTCAATGTACAATGCGCTTACCCCGCCTGAAGGAAGGAAATTTACGGTATATAAAAGGGCGAGTCTTAACCAGCTCTGAAACGACCTCACAGGGAAACCCTACTTATTCTTTAATCCTCAAAAAAAAATCCCGGCCTTGTGAGCCGGGATCTTGGTAAGAATTTTCAGAATGAGGCTTATTTAGGCTCTATGGCCTTCACTTTAGCACCCATACCAAATAGGCTTTTCACACCGTGAGTCAGCTTGTCGGTTAAGAGGTACATAGCCGGCACTACCACCAGTGTTAAGAAGGTAGCGAAGGTCAAACCGAAGATAACGGTCCACGACATCGGTCCCCAGAACATGGCGCTGTCTCCACCGGTATAATACTGGGCATCGTAGCTGCTCAAGAAGGTGAAGAAGTTGATGTTCAAACCAATGGCCAACGGAATCAAACCCAATACGGTGGTGATGGCGGTAAGCAATACCGGACGCAACCTCGTGCGGCCAGCGTCTACTATCGTGCTCACTATCTCGTCCATCGGCAAACGTTCATCTTCTTCCAAACCTAATTCGGCTCTTTTTCTGACTCTCAATTGGTTGGTATAGTCGATCAATACAATCGCGTTGTTTACCACAACCCCGGCCAACGAGATGATACCGATGCCCGTCATCAGAATAACAAACTCCATTCGGAAGATTGCCAAGCCTAAGAACACACCTGTTGTACTAAACAAGACGGAGAACATAATAACCGCCGGCATCAATACCGAGTTGAACTGCGCCACAATGATCAAGAAGATCAACATAAAGGCAATACCGAATGCACGTCCCAAGAATGCGCTGGATTCAGCCTGTTCTTCTTGCTCACCGGTAAACTTAAAGGTATAGCCTTCCGGTAATTTTTCGTCTTTCAACAATTCTTTGAACTCAGCTACAATCGCGTTAGCGTTATAGCCTGTTTTCACTTCCGAGAAGATGCTGATTACCTTGTCGGTGTCAATTCGTTTTACGGAGCCGAACGTAGAGCCGTAGTCGATGGTGGCCACTGCCGAAATCGGAACCTGAGCCAAAACGCCTTTCGGGTTTCGGAAGGTGATTTTTTGGTTCATTAGCGAGCTGATATCGTAGCGCTCATGATCTTGCAAACGCAATTGGATTTTATAGTCGTCTTCCCCTTGTTTCAGTTTCGATATTTCTTTACCGAAAAGGGCCGTACGGATGGTGTTTGCGATGCTGTAGGTCGACAATCCAAAACGTCGGGCTGCTTCACGGTCTATGGAGATAACCAACTCGGGTTTACCGGTTTCTAAATCGGTTTTCAGCTTATCCACCCCGGCAATATCCGCGTTCACCATTTTCTTTTTCAAGCGATCGGTAATCAAGATTAGGCTGTCTAATTCCGGACCGCTTACTTCCACGTTAATCGGTTTACCTACCGGCGGACCTTCGCTGTTCTTTTGAACCACGATATTGGCTTCTGGCAAGTCTTCCACTGATTCAGCAATCACCTGCATCAATCGCGAGGTGCTGGTATCTGAAATAAATACACGTTTAGCTGTTTCGATAAAGGAAATGGTTACACGCGCTTTGTGCGGAGAAGAGCCTTGAGACGGTCCTTCGTTTGGATCGGAAGTTCCTTCACCTACCGAAGTCACTACTGCCTCAACGATATTCTTATTCGGTTCTATCGCTTTGATGATGCGCTTTTCTACCATTTTCGAGAAGTTGTTCGTTTTCTCGATATCCGTTCCCAAAGGCATCTCAATGAACACGTTTACATACTGAGGTTCGTTTTCTGGGAAGAAGAGCACTTTCGGATTTGTGGCACCCCAAATCATGATGGAAGCTACCATCAATACAATCATACCCGCGAAGAGCACATAAGGTCTCCAACTTTTGAGCATTTTAGAGACTAGGTTAGCGTAGGCATTTTCCATCTTCGGTAAGAAGTTGTTCTGGAATCGCTCTGAGGCCGGTTGAAGAAAGAAGCGGTAAGCGATTCGGATCACACCAAAGATGATCAAGAGGTTACCCAAGGTTTTATCCGGAGCACCCAATACCATCGCTAAACCTAACAATATTGCACCACCACTGATAATCCAAAAGGTTTTACCGGTGGCTTTTTTATCGATGCCTTCTACCTTCATAAAGTTGGCTGCCAATACCGGGTTGATTACCAAGCCCACAAAGAGCGAGGCCGATAAGGTTACAATCAGGGTAATTGGGAGGTATTTCATGAACTCACCCATCAAGGATTGCCAAAAAAGGAGTGGGAAGAAGGCTGCCAAGGTGGTTAGGGTGGAAGCGATGATAGGCACTGCCACTTCACCTACACCATAACGTGCTGCATCCACTTTATTCATGCCTTGTGAGTATAGGCGGTAGATGTTCTCCACCACCACAATACCGTTGTCTACGAGCATACCCAAGGCCAAAATGAGCGAGAAGAGCACCATCATGTTTAGGGTAGTTCCCAGAAAGTTTACAATGGCCACCGCCATCAACATGGAAAGCGGAATAGCAATACCCACAAACATGGAGTTACGTCCACCCATAAAGAAGAGCAGCACCAATACCACCAAGATTACACCGGAGATGATGGAGTTTTCCAAGTTGGAAACCATGTCGATGGTATTTTTACTCTGGTCGTTTGTGATCAAGACCGTCATGCCTTTTGGCAGCTTATTTTGTTCCGCTTCAGCCAAAAAGGATTTGATTTTATCGGCTGCGTTCAGGAGGTTTTCCCCTGATTTCTTCTTCACATCCAAAAAGACCACGGGCTCGGTATTGAGTCGGGCGAAGGAAGTCGGTTCAACCGGACCAAACGACACCATCGCTATATCGCGCAGGTAGACAATCTCTTGGTTTTCATCCTTTACAATAACGTTCTCAATTTCTTTGAAGTCCTTGAATTCGCCACTGATACGCAGGCTTCGTCGGTTTTGACTTTCTCCGCTGATGGAGAGGATATCGCCACCCGACATGCTCACGTTTTCACCACGTACGGCATTTTCAATATCGCCGAAGCTGATCTTGGCAGCCTCCATAGCGTATCGGTCTACACTGATCTCGACTTCTTTCTCCAGCAATCCGCGGATATCCACTTCCGATACTTCCGGGAATTTCTCAATCTCGTCTTCGAGGTATTCTGCGTTTTCTTTGAGCACATCGTAGCTGAAGTTACCGGATAGGTTTACGTTCATAACCGGAAACTCGCTAAAGTCTAACTCAAACACATTCGGGTCGGCAGGCAAGTCGCTAGGCAAATCCACTTTCGATTTATCTACCGCGTCTTTTACGTCTTGCAACGCTTTGCTTACATCCACATCCAATTCAAATTCTACAATGATGGTAGAGTAATCTTGAATGGAAGTTGATTTAAACTTCTTCACGCCTTTGAGCGATTTGAGTTCTTTTTCAATGGGCCTGGTTACCAGGTTTTCCATGTCAACAGGCGAGTTACCCGGGTAAGCAGTCCCCACGTAGATGGTAGGCTGCTTAATTTCGGGAAAGCTTTCCTTTGGCATACTGCTATAAGCTCCGAGTCCGACGAGTAAGATGATAAAGGTCAGCACATACACGCTGGTCTTATTCTTAATCGAGAAGCTCGACAGCTTAAATTCTTTCATTTGCTCGATCATAGCTGTACTGCTTATTTAATGATTTCCAATAGATCGCCATCCTCCAGGTTGAGGTAGCCTTCGTTCACTACTTTATCGCCCGCGCTTAAGCCGGAACTGATTAGAATTTGTCCTTTGGAGTTCGGACCGGTTTCGATGGTACGTTCTCTGGCTATCATCGAATTGCCTTGCTCTTCGGCCAAGATGATAAACTTGCGGTTTCCTTCTGTTTGAACCAGTTTAGCCGGTACGCTAATCGCTTCTTTTGCGCTGAAATCTGAGGCTTCAATCAAGGCTAAGAGATTAGGCTTGTAGATTTGGTTTTTATTATCCAAAGCGATGTGCAAGGTGAAGGTACGGTTGTTCGGGTTGATCACATTACCTACCGCCGTAATGGCCGTCTCTACTGTATCTTGTAAGGCAGGGAAGTAAACGCTCACCTTATCGCCTTTTTTGAACGCACCAACATATTTCTCAGACACATCGGCTTTCACTTCGATGTTGTTTAGGTTAACCAAACGGATGGCCGGCATACCCGGAGCACTCACTTCACCTTCTTTGATAAATACCTCGTCAATCACGCCACCAAAAGGAGCGGTAAGGTGGTATTTCGCTACCTGCTGCATCAAGGTGTTTTTCTGATTCTTCAAGGCTTCGTAGTTGTTTTTCGCTTGCAAGTATTGCATTTCAGAGCCGATGCGCTTTTTCCATAGCGCGTCTTGCTTTCTGTAAGTCTGCTCAGCCAATTCCAAACGGGTATTCAATTCAGCCAATTGCGATTCCAAAATGCCGCCGTCGAGGTCAGCTAGTTTCTGACCCTTCGCTACGTTATCTCCTTCTTTCACATAGACCTTCAATACTTTACCGCCGTTTTCAGCCGCCAAGGTGACGTTGTTATCGGAGTAAACCAAACCTTGAATCTCAACGCTGTGACTGAACAAACCGGATTGCAAGGTCAATACTTTAACCTGTGCTTTGGCTTCTTCCTTGCTGGAATCCAGCACGTTTTTGAGCTTATCTATTTCACGTTGAAGCGAATCTTCTTGCGATTGCAACAAAACCAGTTCGGCGTGCACTTTGTCTTTTTCAGCCTTCAGTTTTTCCAGATTTTTGGCCGGATCATTCGGACTGCAAGCTGCCAGCACTAGGGCTGATAAACTTAAAATGAAATATTTTTTCATGGGATGATGTATGCTACGTGTTATTGTATTTTTCCTAAAGCTTTTTTGTAATTGACTTCCGCTACGAGCAAATCGTAAATGGCTGTCAGGTAATTGTTTTCTGCTGTTTTCAGGTCGTTGTTCGCATTGGTCACTTCCAAGGTAGAACCTACACCCTGTTCTTGTTTGGTATTGGCGATATCGCGGATATTCTTCGCTAGATCGTAGTTTTTCTTTTGGTCTTCATACGATTTCATCGCGGTGAGGTAGTTGCGTTTGGCTTGAAACACATCATTTTCAATAACGCGTTGCAAGTTGGCGATATCGTTTTGTGTTTTGAGCGATTCCAAACGCGTCTGCTGTATCAAGGAGTGTTTGTAGAATCCATCGAAGATGGGAATCTTTAAGCTCAGTCCCCAGGTTGTACCTCCGTAGAACTTCGAGCCCAACTCGCTGAAGTTGTCTTCTAGCGCAAAGGAGTTCTGTTGGTGGTTTCCGAAGGCACTCAAAGAAGGCAAGTAGCCAAACTGGTAGCGACGGGTATTCAGGTTATTCAATACCGTTTGCTGTTGCAGAATGCGGAATTCCGGACGGGCTTCGTAATCCACAGAATCGGTAGCAGCTAGGGGAGTCACTTTGTTGATGAGTCCTAAAAGGCTATCGGTTAAAACCACATTGGAATCCAGCTTCATGCCCATTTGAAACTTCAAAATGCGGTAAGAGATTTCTTTTTGGTCTTTGATGCGGGTTTGTTGTGTTTTTAAATTCGACAACTGCAATTCCAATCGCTGTTTGTCTATTTCTTCCACGAAACCGTTTTCGTACAAGGCTTTGGTGTCGTCGTAGGTTTTTTGCAAGGCATCGATATTGCTTTGAATCAACACATCGCTTTCATCGGCTATCAGAGCCAGATAATACGCTTTGGTTACGTTGATTTCCGTTTCAACCGCCGTATTGGCGCGGAGTAAAGAAGCCATGGACACATACTGCGAGGCTGCCTTCAATCCCAAGAAATACGTTCCGTCAAGCAAGAGCCAATTGGCATTTACGCGTCCGCTTAAGGTATGCGAGATGCCCATTTGAAATTCCAGCGTTGCCGGACCTTGTCCCGGATTGAGAAAGTTGGGAACAACGGAAGTAGCGATCTGAGGGTTACCCGTATAATCAACGGTGGCGCTGATTTGCGGTAGTCCGGCAGAAGCCACTTCAGCCACTTTTTGTTTCGCGATTTTCACGTCCAAATCCGCGTTTTGCAGATTGGGGTTGTTCTTCTTAGCGAAGTCAACCGCTTGTTGCAGGCTGAGTTGTCCAGCCGGCGTGTTTTGAGCTCCTGCTGAGATAAAGGCCAACAGGGCAGTGATGAGGAATAAGCGCTTCAGGTTATTCATTGTTTGACTGTTTTTCATGGAGGTATTCAATTCCTGTATAAGTTGATATGCCGTGGAGGTGATACATCAACATTTCATGGTGTAATTCTTTGAAGGTGAAATTGATCTTTGGAAAGAGGTCGTCGTCCATAATCACATCGATGAGGTTAATGTAAAGTTTGACTACGATATCGATGTTGAAATCGCTTCGGTACAAGCCCATTTCCCGACCTTTCAAAAGATTTTCGCTAATCTGCGTATGTACCTGCTCTCTTCTGAAGGCCGTCATCTTTTTCCAAGACTGCGGAAAATACTTCTTCAAATCAAAGAGCAAGGTTGGGTTCATTTGGCGGGTCAGGGTATGGAAATAACGGCCTATCTCCAACAACTGGTCGATAGGGTTTTCAATCTCCCGACAAATTCGGTCGCAATTGCGTTCTACGGTGCCGATATGGTATTCGATAACCGCGTCAACCAAATGCGTACGATCCGTGAAATGCTGGTAAATGGTCTTTTTAGACATACCCACTTCCCGCGCAACGTCGTCCATACTCACGCTGCGTATGCCATACCGCATAAACAGTTCGATTGTACTTTCTAAAACACGTGTTAATTCGTCTTTCATTCTCGCTGCAAATGTAAACACAGGAAACTCATTTTGATTTTAGAGTTTCCTTCGTTTTCGATAAACTACCAGCGCGGGGGTGTGAGCTGTCAGAAATCGAGGGCAAAACAAGACCTGTTTTTCTGCCTTTTATAAAATAATTTACCGAAGCAGTAAAATTTCTAACTGAAGTGAGAGGAGGATTGAAATGGGTAGCCTGTAGTATTATCATAAAGCATAACCTATTTCCTACTGATTAACGTCAAGACAGGGCGTAGCTATTTCTTTCGGTTCTCATAGAGGGGCGCAAAATCTTGCGCCCCTCTATGAGAAGAACCATCTTGAACAATGCCTCGACGCACTCTTCGAAATACTTGGAGAACGCTCAGGCTAAATAGATTTCAGCACCCATTGTAGAGCAAAATTTTACGCCCCTCTGGGAGCAGACACATCTAATATAATTAGAATTCCTAGGTGCACTAGGTGAAAGACTTTGAGCACTTTAGGCTTTAACAGACTAGCGCACACATAGCAGAGCGCCAGCGCCCCATTTATGGTCCATGGTCTTCTTTACACAACCAACAATTCTTTTTATATTCCGGCTATGGAAAGCAGAAAGTCCCTTATTCGGTTCCACGGTATCACGGTGATCATTGGGTTTTTGTTGCTGCTTTTTAAATTCATCGCTTATTTCACCACCCATTCCAACGCCATCTTAACCGATGCCTTAGAAAGCATTGTGAACGTGGTGGCCGGTTCCTTGGCTTGGTATAGCCTCTGGTTGAGTACACAACCCAAAGACCATGAGCACCCTTACGGACACGGTAAAGTGGAATTTATATCTGCCTCGGTAGAAGGCTCGCTCATTGGCATCGCCGGACTCATCATCGTGGGAAAATCGGCGTATAATTTCTTCGTTCCGCAAGCCATTCATTCACTGGATTTTGGACTATACATCACCGCGGGTGCGGGTTTGGTTAACTTCCTTTTAGGCTATTATTTGGTAGTGAAGGGGAAAAGTCAAAAATCGCTTGCTATACAAGCCAATGGCGAACATTTGAAAAGCGATGCATACTCAAGCCTCGGCCTGGTAATGGGTTTAGGCTTGGTTTTACTTACAGGCTACCTGTGGATAGACAATGCGATGGGTATAGTCTTCGGTGGAATCATTTTGTACCAAGGACTCAAAATACTGCGCCGCTCCATTGCCGGTATTATGGACGAAGCCGATTTTGATTTGTTGGAAGAGCTCGTTGACTTACTCGACCAGCACAAAAAAGACGATTGGATTGACATTCATAACCTCCGAGTAATCAAATACGGCAACCAACTGCATATCGATTGCCACGTAACCTTGCCTTGGTATTACTCCTTGCAGCAGTCGCACGATATCATCTCGGAAATGGACAAGGTGATTCAAGCCAATTACGATCAGGTGGAGCTTTTCATTCACATGGATCCCTGTATTGAATCCAGTTGCGAAGTTTGTCCGCTGGAATGTCCTGAACGCAAGCACCCTTACCAAACCAGGTTAGACTGGAACTTGAAGCGCGCACTGGCTAATCAGAAGCACGGCTACGCTGATTAATTAACAATGGATTGAATTTCCTTTAATGCAGGCTTAAACTTAGTACTGCAATTTGCCAGACATGAATAAGAAACACGATTTTCCGCAGAAGCAAGTTGCCTTAAGTGAATCATTTAGAACCGTGGCACATCCTGCTCGACTGGAAATTATCCGTGTTTTGGCAGCCGCTCAATCGCCTGTTAACGGGGAGTTAACCGAGGTTGGAAGTCTGGCACCTTCTACGGTGAATTTGCATTTGCTCGACATGAAAAAGGCCGGTATCATTGGCGGACAAATCATGGGAAAGAAATCGTCTTACCAACTGAATTGGGACTATCTGGAGGAAATGGAGAAAAGTGTGCAGCAATTCTTTCAGGAAATCAGCGCTATCCGCAAAAACGCCAAATCACTTCGGGGAAGGCCCAAATCGAAAGTAGAACAGGTGAAAGCCTAGGTGCATAGCGAAGGCTATACTGGATACGATTGGAGCCGTAAACTGGCCGAAGGTCTCTTTGAACAAATAGAAGAACGCCAAGCTAAAACACAGGTTAAGAAAGGAGCCTGTAAAGTTGACCAAATTCCGTCCATTGCCTGCAAAGTAGTGGGCATAGATATTTCCCATGCTCATCGCTAAAATGGCCGGCGCAATCAGATATAGATACTGGCTTAAGCTGCTAAAGTCTTCTCCAAATAAGAAGGTGAAGAAGCGATCGGGTAAAACCAACAATGGAATGATGCACCCAAAGCTGATGATCAAACTAATGAATGCGTATTTGCGGGTTAGGCTTCGGTTGGCTGCATCGTCTCGCGAGTTTGCGATGCGTCCAAATTGAATCGTACTAATGCTGCGGGTTATCATCCACACAGATTCCACCAAGCTTTGTGCATTGGAATACACACCCAAAACCTGTTTACCAAAGTATTGGTCTACCAAAAAATAAAGTATCCGGTAGTTTAAAAACTGGGTCAGGTTAGCCAGTTGTAAAAAGAAACCGTGCCGGCGCATTACCCCAATCAAATTACCATACTTGTCTTCCGATTGCTGAAGTCCTTTTTTATGTACCAGAACTACCGCCACCGTTAAGTTAATAACCTGGGCTAGCACATAGGCTTTGGCAAAAGCAGCTAGCGAAGCACCCTGTAACCAGAACAAAAGTCCCGTGAAGGCTAGGGTAGCGATAGGGTGAAGAAATTGCAAGAGGTTAAAGGCTCTGTTTTCTTCCCTTCCAAGTAAGATATGACTGTAATTGTTCCACCAGCCAAAGCTGCAAGCTGCCACCAGTAGTTCAATGGAAATGGAATAAGGAATCCAATGCAAGTAGCGCAGCAGGCCCCAAAGCGGAACCATACAAAGCAGTACCCACGTATTGGAAATGTACAACAGCTTGCGGTGATCATGTCTTGGGGTGAGGAAGACCAAAGCGGCAGAGCCGAACCAGCCGGCGGGCAGTTGAAGCATCGCTATACCGGCTATAAAGAGCGCATGTGAACCTTTGATCTCAGCACCTAACTCGCGCGAAATAAGGATGCTGATAGCCAAATTGGCCAATGCACCTCCAAAGCGTGACAGGAAGTTAAAGACGATACCGCGGTTCAAACTCATGCATTCAAGGCAGCCTGGTACAAGCAAAAGTATTGCTCAGCTACCGCTTCAAAACTATGATTTTCCAAAATGTATTTGCCTTGTTTACCGGGATCACCCAGTTCGATTCCTTTTGACGCCTTAACTATGGCCTCTGTCAAAGCAGCTTCATCTTCCTTAGGCACCAAGTGTCCGCGTCCGTCGGCCAAGAGTCCGGCAATGCCACCTACTTCAGATGAAATGATGTTCATTCTGCAGGCCAGGGCTTCTAACAAGACTACCGGCTGGTTTTCATAACGGCTGAACAGTACAAAGTGCCTGTTTGATTGAAACTGCTTCACTAATTCATCACCTAAGAGCAATCCGGTAAAGTCCACATAAGGGTCTAGTCCAAGTTCTCTGGCGTAGTCTTTACTCGCTTGCCAATCCGGACCGTTTCCTACGACTGTTAAAAAGAGGGAAGGGTCTTGCTGCACCGCTTGCTTAAAGGCTCTCAATAAGCCTTGGGAATTTTTAGGCTTCTCATCGAAACAGGAAACATGCAAAAAACGTTTGAGCGATGGAGTTTCCTGTCCGGCTTGAAAACGATCCAAGTCCACCACGTTGCTGATGGCTTGGTAGCGAGGGTGCTTGAATCCCATTTCCTGCATGGCCTCGCCAAGTTCCGGGTTCACCGGACAAACTGCATAGCTGTTATCAATCACTTTTTTCGTAAACCAGAGGTGAAATTTGCCCTTCATTTGATGACGGTTGGCTCTTTGGTATCGACTCCAATGCTCTGTGATAAGATATGGAATGCTGCCGCTTCGCTTCATCAAATACGGGATAAACGCGGCTCGGGTAAGCACATGTACATGATGCATATCGGCTTTGCCTTGTTTGATAATCAATTGCTTATACCCTTTGAGCGATGCGGAGAAATACAGCCACATATCCATAAGCTTACCGAGCTTTCCGGGGCTTTTCTTGTAGCTCACACGCAAGGTAGGAATGCCGTCTTCCACCTCATAGTTCAGTTGAATTTGGTCTCCATCGCGACGATCTTCTCCGTAAACGTAAAGTACACTCACTCGGCACTTCTTGTTCACGGCTTCGGCATGGGTCTTTACAAAAGAACCCGACATCAAGTCGTTGGCACTGGGATACCAGGCGGGGAAAAATACCACGTGAAGGGCTTGCGCTGCGTTTTCCATGAGGGGGCGCAAAAATAGGAATTAATCAGGCTTTTGTCTTCAGCAGATTAAGTCGGAGCGAATTTCCAATCACCACCACATCAGAGAAGGCCATGGATAAGGCACCTACCATCGGACTCAAAAAGCCCATCCCTGCAACTGGAATAGCCACCACGTTATAGGCCAAGGCCCAAAACAGGTTCTGTTTGATGGTGCGGTAAGTCTTACGTCCGAGCAGCAAGGCATCGTATACTTTGCTAATCTGTCCGTTCATCAAAATCACGTCAGCCGATTGTTTGGCGATATCGGTAGAGTCGCCCAAGGAAATGCCGATATCGGCCTTGGAAAGGGCTGGCGCATCGTTAATGCCGTCGCCCACCATAGCAGTTGGTGCAATTCCGCTGAGTTCTTCAATTTTCTTAAGCTTCTCTTCCGGCAATTGGCTGTGGTAGAATTCAGTTAAACCTAAGCGCTCCGCCACATAGCGGCATTTTTTCTCGTTGTCGCCACTGAGTAGAATCGTGCGGATTCCCATGGCATTCAAAGCCTGAATGGTTTCTCTGGCACCCGGTTTCACCTGGTCTTCAATATCAAAGGAGGCGATTACTTTACCGCAATAGCTCAAGAGCAGGTCTTTGTACCATGTGCCTTCCGGATCTACCCAGGCTGGTTTGCCTAATTTAAAATCATTGCCACCGGCGTCTACGGCATAGATACCTTTGCCTTTCACTTCCCGGATTTCTGCGTATTCAAACTTCATCATGAACCAATCCGGGTAGTTTTTTACAATGCTTTGAGCGATAGGGTGAGAAGAGGCTTTTTCCATGTGCAGCACAATATTGCGAGCTACGTTCTCATCAAAACCGTGTGTTTCAAAGTCTTTCACCTTAAAGGAGCCGGTAGTTAAAGTTCCTGTTTTATCGAATACCACTTGTTTCACTTTCGCTAAGGTCTCAATGGTTTCGCCTCCTTTGATCAGCACGCCGTTTTTCGCTCCTTTGCCCACACCCACCATGATGGCTGTTGGTGTGGCCAAGCCCATGGCACAGGGACAAGATATCACCAAGACGGCAATACTGCTCATGATGGCGGTTTGGGCCCCCAGGTTAAAGGTCCAGAAGGAAAGAATAAAGGTTAGAGCGGCGAGGCTCAAGACCGCAGGCACAAAGATGGAACTGACTTTATCCCCCAATTTTTGAATAGAAGGCTTACGCGCTTGAGCGTCTTTCACCATCTCAATGATATTGGCTAGGGTGGTATGCTTTCCGGCCCGTTTTACTTTGTAGCGAAGGCTACCAGAAATGACAATCGAGCCGGCAATTAAGGTGTCTTTTTCGTCTTTGAAAACAGGGGTACTTTCTCCGGTGATAAAAGACTCATCTACTTCAGCATCGCCCCGAATCAGCACACCATCGGCTACAATTTGATCGCCGGTATTGGCTTGCACCTCATCGCCCATCATCAGCTGTGCTGCATCAATCTCTTGAATCTCTTCGTGGTCTTCGTGTTTGCGCACCAGCTTGGCCTTTTGGTTGGCCATTTTCATCAGCGACTTCAATGAGTTAGTAGTCTTTTCTACCGACCGCTCTTCAATCAAGTTGCCTAATAAAACCAAGGTAATGATGGTAGCGGCTGTTTCGTAAAAGAGGAAATCGTGGGCTCGGTGTGTGCCCGCATGCATCAAGGTACCGGCAAGGCTATACACAAAGGCAGAAGTGGAACCAATGAAAATCAACACATCCATATTGGCGGAACCGTGACGGATAGAGCCCCAAGCACTTTTGCCAAAATGCCAAATACCAATAAACATTACAGGAAGACACAATGCGAGCTGGAGCCAAGGATTCTGCAGCCAGTCGATAAATGGCAGAAACATATGCAGGAGCAAGGGAAGGGTGAAGGCTGCTGAAAAGTAGAATTTCTTCTCCAACAAGCTGAGTCCCTTTTTCTCTTGAGCCAGGCCTTTTTTCGGCTCCAATACGGTATAGCCTAGCGAGGCAATGCCTTTTTTCAATTGCTCCATGGAGGCATTGCCGGTATTTATAAAGCGTACTTCTTTGGTAGCGAAATTGACGTTTACCTTGTCGCCGCCAATTTTTTCAAGGTATTTCTGGACGTTCAATGCACAGTTCGTGCAGGTCATGCCGTCCACTTCCAGTTCTGTGATTTCCATAGTTAAACTCCCCACCTAAGGTAACAAAGTCTATACAAATCTAGTTTTTAAGCCTTGCAAACGGTCGGCTTGTCAGCATTTTATCAGCCGAAAAAAAATGCAGTAAATAGGTTTGGAAAATTGTGAGGCATACAGATATCTTTGCACTCCCAAAACGGTGGTTGTAGCTCAGCCTGGTTAGAGTGTCAGATTGTGGCTCTGAAGGTCGGGGGTTCGAGTCCCCTCAATCACCCGTTTAAAATCCCGGTTCAGCGCCGGGATTTTTTTTTGCCTTTACTTTTTAATTAATTTTTGTTGGTGTGTCCATTCAGCGGTTTCCAGTAAAAGGAAGTATAAGCCCGGACTCAGCGCCTCACCGCTAATTTTACCGTTTTGAATTGTTCCTGTCGAAACCATTTTTCCATCGCTGCTTAATACTTTGTACGGCATCGATTCACAGTCACATCCACGAATTGACCAGTTAGCGGTACTAGGGTTGGGATAGATGTCGATTGTGGGCTTCTCCACCGGATCAACACCTACATTATGTCCCATTTTTTGATTACCCACTTCGGCAGCTACTAAATTGGTTCCCCAATAGGAATAGGCATGACGGTTAAAGCCGGTATAGCCAAATACAGTGCTAATGCCTTCATTGTGGTAATTGTCGAAAATTCTTTGTTCAAAGGTTTGACAAGAATCCATGTTGAAATAGTAATATCCCGCTTCATGCCAACTTAGGTTCCATCCACCCGTGCTGCTATTATAGGAGGTACTTACAAAACTGACCAAGCCACCATCACTGCCATCGTAAATAATGGGATTCGCTATATTCACTGGATCTAGGGCATGCTTGAGGAAAGGATACTTATTTGCATAGGCCTTATCCGTAAATTGACCCGGGTTTTTCAATCGGTTAGCGCTGTCCAGTGTCCATCGTTTGATCACCCGGAAAATTGTATCAGGCGTAATTTGGACACTCACAAAGGAGTCTAAAAAACCTTTATCTCGGCCTGGATTGGGTTGGAAATTATCCAGGTAGGTAATGAACTGCTTTCTGTCGCCGGCTCTTTCCGGAAAGAAATCTTGCCAATTAGGGAAAACCTTAGCTATTTGTCCGGACTGTAAATGTTCAATTTGCTCAATTCTTTCATTCGTTTTTTGAATCAGAACCCAACCGAACTTATCGGCTAAATGCAATTCAACAGGCGTTTTACCGGCTTGGGCGTCCGTTTGTTTTATCACCCAAATACTATCTGTGCCTAGTTGACTGGAATAGGCTAGTCGTTGCACTACTTTAACAGTAAGGTTTTCGCTGAGCTTTACTTCATCCCCTAATCGAGGAAATCGCGATACCCGGCATAATTCAATCCCTTGGCTAAAGACAAAAAGCGAATCAGTACTTTCCGAAAAGTACAAATCGGATAAGCCAAAATCAATCAACAACCAGTGTAATGCTTCATTTGCATTTTCATAGCAAACTGGTAACTTGACACGGTGGTTCTCTATCAATTGATGGTAGTTGCCCGGGAGATGATAAAAACCTTCTTGAACAATGTAAACACTGTCGTAAGTGGCACGAATGAAATTGTTATTTTTCTGAAAGAGTATCTCTTGTCCGTGTGGGAAATGATTCAACTGGGCACTCACCAGAGGACTGACCATACAAAGCAGGCTCAATAAAGTAATCCTCATTGTTTTCATAGGTTCTAGGTTTAATGGATAGACCTGCAATTCAAGTAGAACGCTGCCTCTATCAATTTGTCCCAATATCGGTAAAATCTGAGTTTAAACAAACCGATATTTGCGCCCTCATGGACGCAGCGCAAAAGGTATATCCCAGTTTTCAGTTTTGGCGACTCTGTTTCTGCAATATCCTGTTCTTCGGCAGTTTTAACATGATTATCCCCGAGCTACCGGCCTACTTAAAAAGTATGGGCGGCGAGCAATACGTGGGCTATATCATCGCTCTGTTTACCGTTACAGCCGGACTTTCTCGTCCCTTTAGCGGGAAATGGGCTGATCACATCGGGCGCGTGCCAGTGATGGTTATCGGTGCTGCGGTGAGTGCGCTATGCGGACTAGCTTACGCCTTTGTAAGTGGGGTTTTTATGTTTTTGATGCTGCGCCTCTTTCACGGTATGAGCACGGGCTTCACGCCCACAGGTACTTCGGCGTATACCGCGGATATCGTTCCCATAAACCGCAGGGGAGAAGCCATGGGCATTATTTCCCTGTTTGGCAGTTTGGGTATGGCCCTCGGACCGGCTGTTGGGTCGTGGATAGCCTACAAATACGGCTACGATGCCATGTTCTATGCGTCGGCAGTATCCGGTTTATTAGCCTTTTGGGCGATAGCCGGCATGAAAGAAACCTTACAGGTGAGGGAACGCTTTCATTGGCGACTCTTCAAAATTCGCTGGGCGGATGTGTATGAAAGTCGGGTTTGGAAACCTTCTCTGGTTATGCTTCTTATGGTGGCCTCCTTTGGGGTGATGATTACCCTGATTCCGGATCATTGCGAAGCCTTAGGACTAAAAAACAAAGGAACCTTTTTCTCTGTGTTTACGCTGGCCTCCATCCTGGTTCGTTTTTCGGCAGGACGGATTTCAGACCGTATCGGAAGAGCCAAAGTTTTGCTGAGCAGTTCGCTTTTGCTTTTTGTAGCGATGTTGTTTTTGGGACTTTCCACCAACATCACCACTCTCTTGATTGGTGCGGTTTTATTCGGCTTTGCCAACGGAATCAATTCGCCTACCATCATGGCTTGGGCTATTGATTTAGGGGATAGCGAACGGATAGGCAGAGCGATGGGCACGGTTTACATCGCTTTGGAAATTGGCATTGGTGCAGGGGCCTTCTTTGGTGGAGGCATCTATGCAAAGGATCCGAGCTTGCTGCCTCAAATCTTTATTGGAACCGGCGCCTTCTGTCTGCTGGCCTTCGCATTTCTGATGCGCGAAGTATTCTGGGTAAAACGCTAAGCGATAAAGCCGCTAGCTTGTATATTCGTGCTATGCGTGTATTCTTTAGCAGTCTTTTTATTCTTTTGAGTTATATCAGCTTTGCTCAGGCCTCCTTGTCGCCTCAGGCCAAACGTTTTCAGTATGAACTGCAAAGCCTTTTGGGTGAGGAGAACCGGGTATTGGAAATGCCCAACTCTTTCGTAGAACGCTACGACTTATATAGCAAAAGAGGGTCGCATTATGTAGGCGCCTTGATTCAAGTAAGCTCAGATTTTAATCGGTCGGGCTTAAGTGACTTAGCGATTGAAGTGGGTAGCGATTTAGGTGATATTCTCTGTGTTCGTATACCCGTTCAACATTTCAATGCGCTTCAACAATTGCCAGGTGTACTGTATATCGAAGCCGGCTCACAACTCTCGCCTGAATTGGATCGCTCTCGCTACTCTACCCGCGCTGATTCTGTGCATTTGGGCGTCGGATTGCAAAGAGCCTATACCGGCAAAGGGGTTATCGTCGCCATCATCGATTGGGGCTTCGATTATACCCATCCCACTTTTTACGATAGTTCAGGCACCGTTTACAGAGTAAGCAGGGCATGGGATCAGAATAAATACAGCGGTCCGGCTCCACAGGGCTTTGACTTCGGGACGGAATACGTAGGCAAGGATGCTTTATTGGCTGCCGAACAAGATACCTTATACGTTTTCGGACCGGGTTCTCACGGCACACACGTGGGCGGTATTGCCGGTGGAAGTGGAGGAGGAACCGACTATTACGGCATTGCCCCGGAGGCCGAATTGGTCTTCATATCGCTCAAACGCGATGACCCTTCTTTTATAGATGCCATAACTTACGTTTCACGCTATGCCGATGCAGCGGGAAAACCGTTTGTGGTGAACATGAGCTTTGGCAACCACAGTGGTCCGCACGACGGCAGCACCTTGCGCAACAGGGCTCTGGATATCCTGGCAGGACAAGGAAAAATCTTCATTGCCTCTGCCGGCAACAATGGCAATGAGTTCTTTCACCTCTTGCATGAATTTCAATCAGACACCCTTAAATCGGTGGTTTATTTCCCGACAGGTTTACCCAATTACTGGGGTGAAACGGTGAATGCTTGGGGCTCGGAAGGAGATCAGTTTGAGGTTTCTTTGGCCCTAGTCGATAACAACGACAGCATTTGGTATCAATCGCCTTATTACAGCACGGCAGATAATTTGGTCTTCGATTCGAGTTTGTTTGCGCAAGGCAACGATAGCCTCTTCATCCGCTTCAGCAGCGATTCCAAGAACTTATTAAATAATAAACCCAACCTTCAGTTTGAAGCGAAAAAAGCCGGCTTTTTAAAGCTGGTGATGTTCGCTAAGGGGGCAGGTAAAGTGCATTTCTGGCATATCGCTCAATTGAATAATCGGGTTACCAATTGGGGACAGCCTTTTCGCTCAGACTTTCCAGGTGCGGTAGATGGAGACCCGAATTATGGAATTGGCGGTCCGCCGGCTGTAAGTAAAGAAGTCACAACCGTGGCATCGCATAGGGGAGAAGTGGTGCTGCCGAATGGTCAAATTAACCTCGGACAACTGTCAAGCTTTTCAAGCTATGGCCCAACAGCAGATGAACGCACCAAGCCGGATATCAGCGGACCGGGACAGGATGTGGCCTCTTCGGTTAATTCCTTTGATCCGGGAGCAGGTTCGGCGGTTGAGACCATCAATTTCAAGGGTAAGGATTATACCTTCGTTCGCTATTCGGGAACCAGCATGAGCGGCCCGGCCGTGGCGGGCATTGTGGCCTTGATGTTAGAGGCCAATCCGAAGCTCAACGCCAAGGAGGTGAAGCAAATATTGAAGGAAACAGCTAGGCTGGATCAGTATACCGGACAAATCGGTCCGGAGGGTGATTTACGCTGGGGTTGGGGCAAAGCCGATGCCCAGGCTGCCATTCAGAAAGTGGAATTGAAATTACAAGTGAAAGGACTGCTGCCACAAGGTGTTCAGGTTTACCCTAACCCGAGTTCGGATTACCTGTTTGTGGAGGCTACAGATATTCATTCTTTGAATCTGTTGGATATGAGTGGACGTGAACTAGACCTCAGCCATACCAATACGGAAAAAGGGTATAAACTAGATGTCTCTGCACTGGCAGCTGGTGTTTATGTTTTGCACTGGCAAAGCGGCAGTGGACTGCAATCCGTTCGGGTTATGGTGCGTTAAAATCAAGCGAAAAATCGAATTTCAATTCAGATTTATATTTAGTGAACCTCGACGTAATTTGACGTTTTGTCTATCGATTTTTGAAACATGACACGAAAAGTATTGCTCTATATCGCTTGCAGCGTAGATGGCTTTATAGCCGGTGAAAACGACGATTTATCCTTTTTGAATCCCATGCATGTTGACGATGAGGATTATGGCTACAAAGAATTTACGGCCCAAATTGATACCGTCCTGTGGGGAAGGAAAACCTACGATGTTGTGAAGGCTTTTGATGGCCCTTTTTTCCATTCGGGAAGAAAGGTTTATGTCTTCACGCGCACTCCACGAGCAGCGGATGAAAATGTAGAATACGTTTCAGACGATGTTAAAACCTTCGTTCAAAACTTGAAACAACAAGAAGGCAAACATATTTACTGCGATGGCGGAGCAGGTTTGGTAAAGGCCTTGATGGAACATGACCTCATTGATGAGTATATCATTTCAACTATCCCGGCACTTTTAGGCAAAGGCACACGTCTGTTTGAAGAAGGCCTTGACTCACGGGAAATAGAATTGCTAAGTTCTAAGGCGTATCCGTCAGGTTTGGTGCAAAACCACTACAGAAGGAAACGCTAATGGAAAAACTGCTGGAAGAAGTAAGAGCCTGCACCCTGTGCACCGAGCATTTGCCGCTGGGGCCTAGACCGGTTTTGCGGGCTTCTACTTCTTCGCGCATTTTAATTGTCGGACAAGCACCCGGAACCAAGGTCCATGCGTCTGGTATTCCGTGGGATGACCAAAGTGGCAAGAACCTCCGAGCCTGGATGGGAGTGGAGGCGGATCAGTTTTACAATCCTGAACTTTTTGCCATCATTCCTATGGGTTTCTGTTACCCGGGTAAAGGGAAGTCGGGCGACTTACCGCCGCGGAAAGAATGCGCTCCCCAATGGCATGCGAAGCTTCTATCGGCTTTGCCAAATATCCAACTTACCCTGCTCATCGGACAGTACGCTCAAGACTATTACTTACCGCAAGCTAAAGCCTTAAGTCTGACAGAAAGGGTTAGGAATTTTAATGCTTATTTACCGGACTTTCTGCCCCTGGTACATCCTTCGCCTCGGAATCAAATCTGGCAAAAGCGCAATCCCTGGTTTCAATCGGAGGTGATTCCTGAATTGCAATCGCTACTTCAGCGCATTCTTCCTTAGCCTTTGAGGCTCTCTCCATCTCATTTTTTTGCATCTTCACTCAGTTAAGCCGTTTTTTGCGCCATGATACTTGAGTCGCAGGCAGATTTAGATGGGATGAAAGCCGTTTCCAAAGCAGTAGCAGAGGCCTTATACAAAACGGTTGCACACGCCAAAGTAGGCATGAATACGTTGGAGTTGGATCAGTTTGCCAAAGCTTGTCTAGACCAATATGGAGCGAAATCGGCTCCCAAGGTGATGTACAAATTCCCGGGCTATACCTGCATTAGCGTCGGACATGAAATTGCCCATGGCATTCCATCTGAACAGCGCGTTCTAAAGGAAGGCGATTTAATCAACATCGATATTTCGGCTGAGCTGAATGGCTATTTTTCAGACAACGGTTGCTCCTTTGTTTTGGGAGAGGATATCCACGGACATGGTAAATTGGTTGAAGCAAGCAGATCGATATTGCATCAAGCCATCGCTCGAATTAAGCCGGGCTTGAAGATTGCCGACTTCGGTCGTTTTATTGAAACCGAAGCCAAAAAGCGGGGTTTCAAAGTGATTACCAATTTGGCAGGCCATGGCATCGGAAGAAAATTGCATGAGAGTCCGGATGAGATTTTAAACTGCTTTAACCGCTTCAATTTCCAGCGCTTCAAAGTAGATAGCACCGTAGCGATTGAAACCTTTATTTCCACCCATTCTACAGTAGCCGAAACGCAAGAAGACGGCTGGACTTTATTGGGAAACCGAGGAGGCTTTGTAGCGCAGCATGAACATACCTTGGTAGTAAGGGAAGCTGGTGCAGAAATTCTTACACTCGATAATGGGATATAGCATGAGGTGGAAGTTGAGTCGAGCGATTGAATGGTATTTGGTCCCGCTTTTTTGGCTCTTCCTCCTGCTGCATATCGCTTATAAAATTTGGCTGCTTTTGGAGATTGGTTTTGTCTATACCGATAACGACCAAGGCATTTTGTGGATGACGACCCGCAATTTTTCAGCGCTCCAGCATATTGAGCCGCGTTTCTACGGACAAAATTACAACTCACCCTTTGAAGCGGTACTGGCTATTCCGCTTTACAAGATGGGTATACCGCTATACAAGGCATTGCCAATTGTAACAAGCCTGCTGGCTTCGTTTCCATTTTTGCTGCTAGCCTCCTTGTGTATGAAACATGGAGAACGTGTTTCGGCGATTTTGATCCTTGTTCTCAGCATGGCTTTTCCCTTACCGTACGATTTGCTGAGTAACCTACCCAGAGGTTTTGTAACAGGTTTGGCGGTGGCATCGCTCAATTTTATGCTGCTTTTTGGTGCTTCGCCTCGGTGGAAGTGGATCATGGGCGGGGCAGCCTCTCTCTTAGCTTTAATTCTCAACCCAAACAGCGCCCTGTTAATCGCGCCCATTTATTTGCTACTCCTATCTCGGATGTGGCATAAAAAAGCAAGTATCCTTTACCTGCTATTCGGTGCACTCCCGTTTTTACTCCTTCAAATTTGGGCCAATCAATACTACGTTTCTCATCCTGAAATGATCATTCACGAGATGGGCATGTACCTGGATTGGGAATCATTCACAAAGGCCTTCAGCAACTGGGATGGCTACTTTGGTATACTGATGCCTCTTTTTAGCGAATGGAGTGTGTTGTATTTTGTGCTAGCCCTGTGTGTTAGCGCCTGGTTTTTTTACCAAAAGAAATGGGAAGTTGCCTTGGCTGTGCTCAGCGTTCCGGTTTTATGTAGTGTATCCCTTTTGGTTTCCAAGGTGCACGAGGGCAATTCATCGCTCTACTTGTCGGTTTCGCGCATGTTTTTAGCCTTGCCTATTTATTGGGCTTTGGTGATTAAGCTCTTGAAACCCGGCAAATGGGCTTTGTTGTCCGGCTTCATTTTGCTTTTCATTCTTCCCTATAAAATGAGCCATGCAGAAGAACGAGTGCTCCAAGAAGCGTCGATTAAAAGCGTGGTGAAAGTCAGAACAGTTGTAGACGTGATGGCAGAATGTGAAAACTTAAAATCCCTATCTGAACAGCACGGGGCTGAGTTGATTTTGATCGATGATTACCAATACCAGGATGTGATTGATTATACCTGTTTGGGATGTATGGACGATTTTCCGGTTATTTTACGTCCGGAATACGAAAGAAAACATTGGGACTTGAGCGCCAATATCCAGCAGGTTCACCCTAGGATATTGATTGTGTCGGAACCACTGGATATTTACGAGTCGCTCCGTTCAAAGGGTTTAGCGATAAGGAAGGTAGAAAAATACATCTACTTGGCTACAGACAATACCCTGCCGCTCTATCAATTTTTGGATAGCGCAGGCATCATTCTACCGAATAAGCTTAAAAGGCCATTTGGTTTGGAGTAATTTGTTCCAATGGAACTACAGCCGACTATTTTAACAGTCTCAATCCCACATAAACTTGCATCCCCCACCTTGAATTCCTATTTTGGCCATAATGTGGACACGTGATGAGGAACTATACTTACAGGGAGTGCGCCAGCATTTGCACAAGCACCCCGAATTGTCGGGCATAGAATACCAAACCCAGCAGTTCTTAAAAAAACAATGCGAAGGACTGTCGGGCTTGAAAATTCAAGAACTCGCCGGCACGGGATTATTGGCAACCCTAGACTCAGGCAAGGCCGGTCCCTGCATTCTGATACGGGCTGATATCGATGCCCTACCGATTCAAGAAATCAACGAGTTCATACATCGCTCAGAAAGCGATGGGGTATCGCATAAATGCGGTCACGACGGACATGCTGCTGTTCTCCTCGGACTCGTTCGTTTGTGGGCGGAAAAGGGCCTGGATAAGGGCTGTATTCATTTCTTGTTTCAACCGGCGGAAGAGAATGGGCGAGGAGCTGCAGGCGTTTTAGCAGAAAAAGAAAAAATTAGTCCGAAGCCCAATAAGGTCTACGCTTTTCACAACTTGCCGGGTTACCCGCTTCACCAAGTGGTATGCAGGCCGGGGTCTTTTACAGCGGCTGCAGATAGTATCGTATTGGAATTGCAAGGCAAGACCTCCCATGCTGCCGAACCGGAGTTAGGACTTAATCCGGCGTTGGCCATGGCCGACATTATTCAGGCCTACGAAGAGTTGATGGTGCCGGATCCCGCTAATCCTAATTTCCAATTGCTCACTCCGGTTTTTGCCAAGATGGGCGAGAAATCGTATGGGGTGAGCGCCGGACAGGCATCGCTACACTATACTTTAAGAACTTGGTCTAATGAGGTAATGGCTTCGCTCAAAAGCCATTGCGAAAGCCTCGCTAAACAAGCCGCTACCAAGCACGGGCTGCAGCTGCAAATCAGTTATACAGAAAGCTTCTTCTCCAATCAAAACGATACGGAAGCAGTAAAACATATTCAACAAGGTGCAGAGCAACTGAGCCTGCGCTACGAAGAAAGACCCTATCCCTTTAAGTGGGGCGAGGACTTAGATCGGCTTAGTCAAACTTACGGTGGCGCTATGTTTGGAATCGGTTCTGGGGAAGACTGCCCCGCATTGCATAACCCGGATTACGACTTTCCGGATGAAATCATAGAAACGGCTGTAAAAATGTTTAACGCCATACTGGAAGGAGAGCTCCATGCTGGATAGTCCCGGAGAAATACTCCTCAGCAAATCGGCCCTCCGCAATAACCTTCGCTTTTTTCGTCGCCAATTTGGTAAAGATGTCCGCATCTCTTCTGTGGTGAAAGGCAATGCCTATGGTCATGGGATAGAAGTATACGGCCCTTTGGCCCTAGAATGTGGCTTCAATCATTTTTCTGTATTCAGTGCCGATGAGGCCTACAGGCTTCACCAAGCCATAGGCAAAGCAGCGCCCATTATGATCATGGGTTTTGTAGACGAGGTAGCGATGGAATGGGCCATCCAAGAGGGAATTGAGTTTTGGATTTTCGATTTACCTCGCTTGAAAAAGGCCCTTAGCCTGAGCAAGAGACTAAATTTAAAGGCCAAGATTCACTTGGAAGTGGAAACCGGCATGCACCGAACGGGCTTGGAGCGAAAGGAGTGGAAGTCGGCGGCCAAGCTGCTGCTAGAGCATAAAGACGACTACATACTCAAAGGCATTTGTACCCATTTTGCCGGTGCAGAAAGCATCAGCAATTACGTTCGAATCAAAGAACAGAAGCGGGTGTACAGAGAGGCCTTAGCCTGGTTTAGACGGAATAAGCTGGAACCGGAATACCGCCATGCCTGCTGTTCTGCGGCCGCGATTCGCTATCCGGAGATGTGTTATGACATGGTCAGGTTGGGTATCTTACAATACGGATTCTGGCCCAGCCGAGAAATCTTCATTGAATTTTTAAAAGACAGAGCCGACAAACGTTCGCCCATCAAGCGTCTGATTACCTGGCGCAGCGTGGTGATGAGTTTGAAAGAAGTGGAGGCCGGCGAGTTTATCGGCTACGGTACTTCGTATTTCACAGGCATAAAAACAAAACTGGCGCTAGTGCCGATAGGCTATTCGGGCGGATTTAGCCGTTCCCTGAGCAACCACGGCAGGGTGCTGATTAACGGCAAACGAGCTGCCGTGGTAGGAACGGTCAACATGAATTGCCTTTGTGTAGACATTAGCGAAATACCACATGTTAAACCCGGCGATGAGGTCATTATCGTAGGCAAACAAGGCAATCTGGAGCTAACTGTATCTGCCTTTACCGAAATGAGTCAGCAGCTGAATTACGAGGCCCTCACCCGAATTCCGGAGGTGGTCAAGCGAAGTATTACCGATTGATATTTTCACGCGTTTTGAATGCTATTTTGCAGCATGAAAAGTGTGTGGACCATCTTATTGTTAATCGCATCAAATACCTTCATGACCTTGGCCTGGTATGGGCATTTAAAATTCGCAGAATGGAAGAGCTTTCAGAAATTGGGCCTGATTAGTATAGTCTTGATTAGCTGGGGCATCGCTCTTTTTGAATACTTCTTTCAAGTGCCGGCCAATAAAATAGGCTATAGCGGTAATGGCGGACCCTTTTCCATTTGGCAGCTCAAGGTTTTGCAAGAGGTGATTACGCTGGTGGTTTTTACTGCATTCACCCTGCTGGTTTTCAAAGATGAATCGTTTAAAACCAATCACCTCATTGGCTTTATATTTTTAGTTTTAGCGGTTTATTTCATTTTTAAAAAGTAATCTTGTTTCAGCAAGAAGCAAAAAAAAAGTCCGCGGTTTAAGCGGACTTCCTTCTATATTTTAGTTTTTGAACTAGTTGTCCATGACCTTCATTTCTTTCAATAGATTTTCCGCGTGTGCCAAGCGATCCAGGATCAAAAGCACATAGCGAATATCCACGCCAATGGAACGGCTGTATTCTTCATTCCAAGCGAAATCGTTGATGGTGGCGGTATACGCCCGGTCAAAGTTGACACCCACCAATTTGCCTTCAGCATCCATGATAGGCGAACCGGAGTTACCACCTGTGGTATCCAAGTTATACAAGAAACATACAACGGCTTCCATATCGGCTGAGGCCAGCAGTTTTTGAATATAGTCTTCCAAGAAATAGTCGCCTGCATTGGATGCTTTTTCCAAGATGCCTTTGATGCTGGTGAACGGTTTGTGAATTTCACCATCGGCCGGTTGGTAGCCACGGATATACCCGTAAGTAAAGCGCAAGGTGCTGTTGGCATCCGGTAAAAACTGGCCTTTTTTGTACATCAAACGCAAGTCAACCATCTTTGGTAAAAGGGTGTTGAGCTCATCTTGGCGTGCTTTCTCTGCATCTTGCGAAGCGCGAAGGTCTTGCCACAAAGCGCCGGCTAAAGACATAAATGGATCATTGGCCTTCAGCAGTTTCTCCGGGTTGTTTTTGAATTGCTCCATGGTTTTCGTTTTATCCACCAAACTGGATTTAGCGAAAAGGCGATCAACAAATTGCTTGATGGCTGCTTGTGGGTCTTTGGCGGAAGCGAATAAGTTCAAGCTCGCCGGACGTTGAGCAGAAGGCATCGCTACACCCATCTCTAAAAGGCGGGTGATGAGGATACGTTCCAATTCAAGGTCGTAAATAGTATAGCCTCGAGCCAAACGACTTTCTTCGTCTTTCAAACCGGCCAAGAAGGTTTCTTTATTGGCTTTCTGCAGCGTATCGTAGGTATTCTTTAAATCGCCTAAGAATCCGGCAGCATAAAAGATACCGCTGCTGGAAAAGGCTTGTCCCAGCCACAGGTCGCGTTCTGCCACGCTGATTTTGTCGGCATAGACGCGTTCAATATCGCTAAAGAGCGTTCCGTATTCTGCTTGCAGTTTCGGATTGTTCTCTACCATGGCTTTCATGGCGGCATCGTCGGCTTTGCGGTTTTCTAGGATGTCTGTGCGGGCCAATCCTTGTAATTTGCCTTTGTAGTTTTTCGTGGTATTGGCCAAACGCTTGATG
>FWPV01005153.1_pt1 | contig 26481 bp, 16 predicted proteins | sample 2228371 | NCBI WGS metagenome assembly FWPV01 (sample SAMEA103939776, study PRJEB20133) | metagenome
ACAACAAGACCCCGCGGGGGTTCAGCCCACGGGGTCTTGTGGTCATCAAGAACCGCTGAGATCAGCAGATTGAATTCTGGCTCCCCCTTGCAACCCTCTTCATAACCACTCTCCACCGCCAGGATATCACCTAACCCATTGATACACAATATCTTTTCAAAGAGCGGCACGTCCCCGAGGGGGCGGAAACGGCGCTGATTCGGATTTCCGTCGTGAAACGGATGTTCGCGCTTCACAGGTGCTTACAAAGCTCTACTCTGTCCTCCCTTACTGAGGAAGTCGAAAGCAGACACAAGGCTCACAACCACTCACTCGCCGAGGACGGCTCCCAGAACCGGCCCACCTCGTCTGGGCACGTGTAGCACACCGAGCCATTCTCGTGCGCGTGTTGCCGACACGTAGTAGAGCCGCCTTAACTCATCAACGGAGACCTTGGAGCTATGGTCACGTGGTTCCACCACAAGGACGACGAAGTCAAACTCGCGCCCTTTGCTTCGGTACATGCTCAATAGGGTAGTAGAGGCAGAAGAGATCGTTGTGCCCTGAAGTCCTGCCGCCACCCGAGCCAGCCTGTACTCGTCGAAAAGAGACTCCTGGCCAAGGCAGACACCCCTCATGTTCGGCATTCCCCGCTTGCGCAGGGCAGACCCGGCCGTAGAGAATTCCTTGTCGGCTTCAAGAGCGGCCAGCAGACTATTGGAAAACTCCGCAAAATTCTGTGGCGGAGTAGCCGTCAAATAGTCCCTGAGAGGACTAGCAGCCCTGCATTTTGGATTGAGCCGCTTCGCAATCTTCTTGATCCCTCGCTCTGTCAGTTTGCGCCTGCTCCACTGACTCACGAATACCGCGAGCGCAATTGCGAGAACCTGCCGCCTGTCGTCTGTGGGATTCTGCACCCAATCGGCTGCTGCGCATGCCGCGAGTCGGAACGCATCAAGCGCCCCTTCGTCGCTCTCGACATGCGCGTGAATGGGGATGGGTACCTTGCTTGTCGGATCCGGCTCCCTGAGCTCCGCCGCCAGTCTTCGGGCAGCTCCACTTGATGGCACGATAAAGGCTATGGTGGAGTCCTCTCCAGCCTGTCGTCGGATGGCCGACCAGATCGCCGCGAGCGCGGCCCGGCGTTGATTGGGGTAGGCGGGGAAGAGTTGTACGCCATCACTTTCTGTGGGGATGTACACACGGCCGTGAAGTAGCGATTCGGCGAAGTGGATGATCCCCCCGACCTGGCACCGAAAATTCGGGCCATCGAACCTTGTCGGCTCGATCCCTTTCCAGGCACAAAACTCCTTCATACGCGTTTTCGCAGCCCGATACTGGCGTTCGTAGATCATTTGGTTCGGATCACCGAGTGCGACAACACGGCTGTGCTCACCCAGTAACTTCAAGAATCTCCACTGCTCAGAGCGTGTGTCTTGAAACTCGTCGATGATGATGAAGGGATAGCGAGAACCCACTGCTCTGCGGATCGTCGGACTCGTTCGAAGGAGCGAGATCGCCAGTGGAACCATCAACTCGAAGGCTATGAGGCCCTCGTCACGCGCGAGGGTTCTAAGCGCGGCGCGGTAACGCTCCTCGTCTGATTGGTCCCAACCACGCTCTCCAGCGATTAGCCTCTCTTCGGTGCTGTCGAGTGCTCTTGCCGGGCGTCGTAAGCCGACGTACCGCCCGAAGTCTCGGAGAATCTCCATCGCAAGGCTGTGGAAGGTCCGGAACTGAACCCGCCGCTCAAGGCCCGCAGGATCAATGCCCGCGGCCATAGCAATGCGCTTGACAGCCGCATTGGAGAACGACGTAAACAGCACTTGTGCCGGTTCAGGAACACGGGCAAGCCATGCCCGTGCCGCGGCAATTGCAGTTACCGTCTTCCCCCGCCCTGGACCGGCAATTACGAGTGCCGAGTCATCGGACTCAATGATCGCACGTTGCTCATCCGTCGGATCGTACGTGCCCATGGCGGTTCACTTTTGTCCCGGGATTAGGGAAGACGTGCTCCACGCACTTTGCCCGGTCGAGACGGCCACTGCCAAGGCTATCAGGCGCTTGAAGGTTATGGGCATGGTGTCGAGATCTACTTGATCAAGCACCCACTCATGAAATGGCTGGTAACCCTTGTGGCGCCGCAGAAACTCCCGCGCTTTCTTCGTGAATTCGTCTGGCGTCCATCCGTCCACCACGACAGGATCGTAGTTCTGCTTCACATACGGCGCCACAATAAGAATCTCGCGAATAAGTGAATGTGGCAGTTCCCGGAGGAGCAGATCCTCCAGCCCCTTTTCGGCATGAAAGACGAGCGGCAGGTCGGGGGCTTTCTTGACGTACTGGTCCAATTCCTCGTCAGTGACTTGGTCCAGAAAGCCCACGACCTCAAGCCCGGCGCGTCCAAGCAGCGCGCCAACTCCAGGCACATCGCCGTTACCCATCGCCGTGACAACGGAGATGCCCTGCAGTTCCAAAGCCTCGACCTTGGTACCCTCAAAGACCTTGCCATGGAGCAGGGCGCTCGCCTTCAAGATCCAGAGCCTAGTCGATTCTTCCTCAACGATGATTGCCCCACGTCCCAGCAACGCCTCGCTGAGTTGCTTCCGGAAACGATCGCGAATCTGTCGTGCTGACTTCGTGTCCGCAACCAAAGGGCTAGTTGACACAGTGGCCATTTCGTCCCGGAGGAGCCGTTGGAACGACTCGACCGGCATACGTTCGAGCACGTACGGCGAGTGGGTCGTAACGAAAGTCTGCGTTGCCAGCGCAAGCACCTCGTCGATCACGCGACGCTGGGCGTGGGGGAACAAGAAAGTCTCGGGCTCTTCGAGCGCGATAATCCCACGCCCGCGTTTTCTCGCAATCAGGAGCAATATCGCCAGGATAGCGAGACTACGCGTTCCTGCTCCCATCTTCTGTAATGGAAGTGGGATCTCATCGTCCACGTATAACTGCGCGGCAGCTTTTACCTGTTCCCTCGTTCGGTCTGTCATCTCGAACGAAAGGTGCCCATCGCCGATATTCGCAAGTGGCAAGTAGCGCAGGAGTTCTTGTCGATATTCATTCACGACTCGGGCGAAGTTGGGCTCGTCGAAAAGAGGTAGTACCGTTCCCTCTAGCTCGACGAGGACTTTCTCAATGTCCTTCGGTGTCGCATCCTGACTCTGTAGTAGACGAGCGAACAATGCGTACGGCTGGAGTGTGATCGGACGCTGGAGTGCGCGGAAGTCGCGGTAGATGAGGAAGCCTATGCGGCGCTTATGGCGTTTCGTAAAAGTCGGAGATGCATCACGCGAGAGCTGTGCGTCCGTGCGAAAGAAACTTCTCCACGCGAAGTCGTCTTCTTCCTCGTCGTACCAAGCCTCAAAACATGGGCGTACCGCTGGTTCGGCGCTTGCGAATGGATCCTCGCCTTCGTTCGTGGTCTCGACGACCTCTCTTCTCTCCGCGTTCCAAGGCACAAGAACGGACGAAAACTCGGTGATATCGTCATCAGTAAGGTCCGTGATGACTGCCTCAATTCTGATTATGGGCTGGTCGCTCTCGCCCCCGACCTCAGAAGACTCTACATTTACATCATCTGTATTCTCCGAGGGCAAAGATTCTTTCGCGGCCAGCGGCGTAGCCTTTGTTGACCCTGGAATGCAATCCCTTGCCTCTGCACTGGGACCTTTCTGGGCGCCATCGGCATCCTCACATGATACCGATTCATGTCCCCCAGCAACGTCTGCTCTCGTGCTCCGATCTGTGCCGGCTTCTGCTCCGGCCAAAGGAGCCCGGTACTCGCGTCGATAAAAATCGTTCTCATCGACAACACCACTGCGTGTCCCAATCTCAGGGTTCAAGAGCAGGTCGAGAGCTTCGAGAATCGCCGTCTTGCCGATGTTGTTTGGCCCCAGGTACACGTTGTGGGTCCCAGGGAAGAGAGTCGCAGAGCGGATGCTTCGGAATCTCTGTATCTCGAGACGAACGATGCGCATGAATGTCCTCCCCTTACCCGCTCTGATCCTCGTTGCCATTCGCAAGGGAGGAAGCGCAAGTCCCTCCGCCTGCGATTTCACAGCCGCCATCAATGGCGAGATTTGCGTCTTTCACACCTGTTGACGTTCCAATTCCCATGACTGCCTCTGCTACTCAACGGCATCCAGATCGCGGAGCATGCGCTCAATGCGGTCCGCCGTATCGGTACCTCTGATGTAGGCAGCATAGGCTTGGCGAGCCCGGTCGATGAGCAGATCGTAGGTAACGATCCTCGAGCCCGGAGCGACGCTGTTCATCGCGTTCTCAATGCGTTCGGATGGTTCGTCGGGGCTGCGTCCCACGACGAAGATCACTTCGATGGTGGCTCTGTCCTTCTCCTCTGGGGGCAGTGTCTCCTTCAGGGCATCGACGTACTTGGCACCCTGCTCGGCCAATTCGTAGATGCCCGTTCGGACGGATGCACGCTTCAGTTCAACGACGACGTGCTTGCCAGCGACTGTGCGATACCGAATGTCGACCCGTCCATACCTCTCCTTGGTCTCTTCGTCGTCACGGAACGGTTCTTTCAGCCGGAGGCGCCGTTCCATCGCTTCGGTACCCGTGGCACGCTCCCACGCAGGGTCCAGGAGCCAAAGATGGTCGAACAAATATTTTTGCAGCACGCGCTCCTTCGCGTCGTCCGAGGTCAGCTTCTGTAGCTCTCTTATTACGTCCAGGCGATTCCGTACAATGTCGCGGTATAACGAAGCCTCAAGCGCATCTCTGTCGGCAAGCAGTTTCAGGAGTGCATCGACCCCAAGAGCAAGGGCCCGCTCAAGTTCCTCCGCATCCCCCCGGAGCCTCAGACGCTCGAATCCGAGGATGGCATGGCGAAGGAGCGTCCTTCTGCCTTCCTCTGGGTCAACGTCGTCGCGCTCAAGCTCCATCGTAGCGATACGTTCGAGAAGCTTCTCTGCCTTCTTCTTCCACCCTGCTTCAATCCCGTCCAACCAGGACCCGATGCCCGGGTACTTACCGCGAAGCCCGCTCCACTTCTCCGCGATGTTCCGCATCGTCTCCTTGAGCAACGCCACGAGGTGCTCGACGCGTCGATCGTCCTCAATGAGGCTCTGCCGGTTGGTCGTCACGATGTCGAGGCCTTCGCTGTCGTCGAGGAAATCGGCCTCCACCTGGCCCGTCACGTACTTCGTGTAGACCTCGGCCCCTGCTATGCGCGGGAGGATGTCCTCCTGTACGAGTCGCCCTCTTGCCAGGACCACGACGGAGTTCAGGTTACCTTCGGGAGTGGCGAGTCTCTTTGGCCGGTCGACGGTGCCAATCCACCCGCGCACGCACCAGCCATCCGGCCATCCATCAAGACGATCATCGACCTCAAAGGGGGGCCCTCCTTCAGCTGCTGGCAAGCTGTGGTGTCCACTTCTGTACCGCGGAAGACCCACAAGTACTCCACGAACTTGAGGTCGTCGCGATCCGCCGGCGTGACCTCCTCGCCATTGACAACTACGCGAAAGTCCTCACTTCCCACCACGGAGAAGCGTCGTGCAAGACGCCGGCGCAGCGACCGAGCGTCGACGTCCCGGAGCCGTTCTCGTTTCAGCTTCCGGACGACGATCTTCGTGCCATGCCCTTGTTCGAACTCCTCGCCAGCCATCGATAGGGATTCTGGGGCATACTCGGAGCTACCCTCCTGCATCGCTTTTCGCACATCTGACACCCTTATCCGGAGGCCTACTGGAGCTTCCCCATCCATCTTCGAGCGAACCTCAATGACGTCTGCGATCGACAGGAGCGACAGCTTCCCGATGCCCTTTCGTCCCATGACGAGGCGCCCACCGGGCGTCAGGTCACCTTCTTTCCTCCGGCGGTAGCCCACACGGAGGTATCGGTCGTTGATGGCATCCCGGTCCATCCCGACCCCATCGTCTGCGATCCTGATCTCGTCGCCAGCAAGGTCGACGTCGATTCGAACCTCGCGAGCATCGGCATCCCACGCGTTGGCTACCGCTTCAGTGAGCACGGCCGCAACGCTGCTGTAGAGACCATCGGCCAGGTGGTCGAGGACGTTCAGATCGACCGTCATCCGATAAGGATGTAGTTCTTCAGTCATTGAGCCCCCTCTCCGACTGGGTCACGACCGGAATCTTCAGCATGCTTCTTCCGCCTTTCTTGATGTCCTTCAAATCGCAACAATCTGTTTCGTCACGATCAACGCCTCCAGGTGCCTCTGTATGGACGGAGGGATTCTCCCCCCAGTGACCAGGAGGCCCAGCTCCATGTTTTTCTCCAGAGCTGCACCGGTCAGATTCGCGCTGGTCACGAAAGCGATCCTTGCGTCGGCCACTGCGCACTTGGCGTGGACCGATCCATACCTGCCAGCATCGTCGACCTCCCTGTTCTCGGGAGGCCAGGTATAGATGCTCACTCCCGGCAGGCTTTCTCTCAACGGATCCACGGGGTCGAACGACAGCATGCCCCCATGTTCCTTGCCCCGCTCGACCAGGATCGAGACGACGACGTTCCTGGCCATCGCATCCCTCAGGGCTTCCTCGAGGGTGGGCACCCCATGGGCCACGAAGCTCACGAGGAACACCGATTTCTTCGCTGCGCGGATCAGTTCGAGAAGAACCCGTTCCGTCCTTCTCACAGGAATGAACTCCGTCCTGGGCCCCGTCCACACGATCTCTATGGAGTGGTCTTCCGAGTCCTCCTCGTGTATATGAGCTGCGGCTTCCATCGCCAGTGCCAGGGAAGCGGGATCGAGTTCGGTGTTCCTCTTCCATTCGCGTACGAGGTCGTTCACACAGTCGGCAGCCTTCCCCTGAAAACCCAACGAGAGGATCGAAACGGCTCCTTCGACGCCTTCCAGGCCACGAATGACGCCGACGAGACGCCGTAACCGTCCTGGCTCGAGTTCCCTCACCACACAAGAAATCGCTCGATACAATCCGCTGTTCATGGCGATCATCCGAAGAAGGCGGCTTTCTCGTGACCGACGATGGGGACCAAGAGCGCACGATCAAGGTATCGGTTCCCGCGCTCACAGGAAGTCTCTGCGGCGAAGCTACAAGCGTGACATGCGGCGGCGTGCAGACTCCGGTCCTTTTCGGGGAGATGCTCCGAACACAGGGGATCCGATGAACAGATACGTGCCCTGTCCAGTGCCTGGGCCATCAACCGACCAAGATTGTTGGGTTTCCCGAGTTCCACCAACCCACCCAGTGTTCCGTCGGAGTCTGCGGCGGCGGTGTAGAGGAGGACACCCGCCATGACGACCTCGTCTCCTTCCTTGGATGCGTAGACACGCTCTCGAATGCTCGCGGCGTTGTATCCACACTCGAGTGCGAGTTCACGGAGCAGTAGATGGGCGAAGGTATGCAGCATGACGTATCTGATTCCAGGATAACCTTCGTTCGGGTCCAGTCTCCTGGCGTTCCTCCAGCCTCGATGTCCTTTCTGCAGTTCCTCGTCCCGTGCTGCGACCTCGTCTCGACCGAGCCATTCGGCGATTCTGGCCTCGTCGAACTGGATGAAGATTCCTTCCCCGTGCACCTCGTTCACCGGCACCCAACGGGGAGGCCCATTGCTGAGCGGCGCCAGGCCCGGTCGTTCCTCGTTCTCGCCGGCTTCCTCCGGTGGCTCGACGCGTGTGAAGCCTACCAGAGCATTGACCTCTCGTAGACGCTCGACGAGCACCACCGAGCGAATCCAGTCGGCGTACCTGGTCGGCGCGTCTACTTTCGTCACCATGAAATGTGGCCAGTCGAGAGGAGGTTCGGACGCTGTGAACACCTGCCACTCGGGTACTTTCATGTCGACGTCCGTGACGAGGTCGCTCTCGCTGTCGCCTCGCCTTCGGCTCTCGATCTCGTTCCAGATCGCTTCGGGTGCGTGCTTGTCTATCCCAGGAACGGCGTTGCGCTTGACCAGGGTCCTGATCGTGATGCGGAGCTCCTCCAGCGACTCCACGTCACCGAACACGTCCCAGTTCTCCTCGACCAATTGCGTCACAGGATCACTTCCCAGGGGAATGGCCAAGGAGGAAATAGTGATCGGGAACCATCCATTCGTGGCGCCGAGAAGGATGGCACGAGGGGGTTCGTCACAATCCTCGAATCGGTCGAGGTGTGGATGTCTACCTCGGCATCCGGGGAGATTCTCGGCTCCCATCTGGCCGAAGGCTCGAGCCATGGACTTCCTTGCACCGCATTCGTCACACTTGACCCATAGATTCTCCGTTTGGAGCGACGCGCCGCTCTCGAAGAATCTCAGGGTTCCCTTGCACAAAGAGGGCCCACCATGCACGAACCAGTGCCAAGGGAAGTCGTCCAGATGCCCTTTCCTGCACGCGAGGAGAAAACGAGCCGGGACGGCATCTGCGTTGCGCCCCTTGTCACAATTCACGTGGACGAACCGCGTGAGTTCTGGACGGAAAGGATTCGGTTTGCATTCGAACAGGCCGGAGTCGAACTCTGCCAACAGCCCGCACTTGACACACCGGAGCCATCGCGGGAAAGGCTTGACGGGTACGCCTCGCTTGGCCTCCTCGGAGAAGGGGTCGAGTCGTTCACCCGGACTGACGGGAGGGATCAATAGGCGTTCGACCTGATGTCCCAACACCCGACGCACCGCATACAATAGACGTGGCTCCCGGACGGGCCTGCAGAGGTCTGGATCCCAACGGTCCAGCCCCATCGTCACCACCGACAGGTTCGGCAGGTCGATCGACGCACCAGGACCATAGGTCCAGAGAAGCTGACTGGGGCGAATCTCGCCCACCACGGTTTCTCTCGTACCGTTCATTCGTCCCCTCCATCGTCTTCAGACTTTCGGCGGGGCCAATCGGGGCCAGGGCCGCTCCTGTCGATATGCATCACCAGTCGCACACCGGGCTCCACCTCGCGCATGGACATGGGGACGGTGAAATCGCCCCAAGCCTCCTTGCCGGGCCTCCTCAAGAGTGGAACGGTCACACCATCCCGACTCCGGTCGTAACCCAATCTGCGGCCACCGGTCCCGGCCTCGTGAGCCCAGTCGTCGAGACGCTTGGCGACCATCGCGTCGGTACGATCACGAATCTCCTTGGTGTCGGAGACCTGCCAAGCGCGTTCCACCACGATTTCCCTCGCTCGAACCGCCGATGGATGAGTCGAGGAGGTCATCCTCTCGGCGCCGGAGTTGGGGTTGAGTTCGAAGTCATCCAGTCGCATGGTGGAGACGAGGACACCCGTCAATCCCCTGTCCAGTGCGCGTGGCGCGAATGGGGTCACCGACTGGGCCTCCACGTGCTGGTAGAAAGTGGCGTGATAGTGCTCGAAGGTCTCGTAGTGGGATAGATCGCGGGGCCGTGCCCACGTGAGCACCGTACACACCAGGCCCGGGAAGGCACGGCCGACTCGACTCGTGGCCTGAATGTACTCGGCCGTCGTCTTGGGTTGACCGTTGACCACCATCAGTCCAAGTCGATTCACGTCCACCCCCACCGACAACATGTTGGTGGCCAATACCACGTCGAGTGACCGTATCTCTCCCCTTTCCCAGTTGGCCTTGTAGGGCACTTCGAGTCGGTCGAGTTTTCGCGGGATCTCCTTGTTGGAGACGCGGGAAGTCAACTCGTCGATCTGAGAGACGGATCGTTGAGCCAGTCCCGGGCGTACCACGTCGCTCATCTGCACGCGATAGCAACGGGTCTGGACGTCGTCCTCCGCCAAGCGCCGCATACCGCCGAGCTCCCGTAGAGAATTGAAGTATCCCACCAGTGTCATGTAGGGGTCGGCGATGTGTCCGAACCGGTCGAACAAGGCCTTCGCCGCCGTCAGGAAGGCGACGTACACACGGATCAACATCGCAGGCCGTGAACTCCCTGGGGCACAGATTCCCAGATAACGTCGACCGGGCCGCGCCTCTATGGGACGTCGAACCGAGAAGAAGTCGTCCTCGACGTCCAATCCATGCGGCGGGAAGATCGCCACCCGGCGAAGGAACACGTTGTGTACCTGCTCTTGAGCCTTGCGCGCCGTAGCGGTGGATGCGACGACTTTCGGGTGGATCTGCCTGCCCTCCATCTCCCAGGTGCACAGCGCTTCCACGGCCGTCTCGTAGAGTCCCACCATGGTGCCGAGTGGACCGCTGATGAGATGGAACTCGTCCTGGATGATGAGGTCTGGAGGGCGAATGGGCTGGACGGGTTCCTTGCGCTTCACAGCGGGGAGGTCTCTGTATTTCCGATGCGTGCCGGTGTCCTCCGATCCGGGCCAGATCAGACCGTGGCGTTCGCATTCCGCTACGGCGCGCCCGAACAACGTCCGAATCTGTCCCCGCCAGGCCATGAGGGCGAACTTGTCCACGGTGGCGATCAACATGGAAGGGGGCCTGCGATAGATCTCGTCGTCCACTACCAGGACCGGCAGCCCACGTCCCTTGGACTGGCGCCGACTGAACTCGCAACGACCCAGCCGATCGGAACAGTAGAGGATCGTCCGTCCCTCACCGCCCCTGAAGGGAGAGACCTCGATGTCACGACTCGGAAAGATCTCCGAGCCACACCACGGACAGCTCGTGATCTGGGCGGGGCTTCCCGCGCCCGTCGGCCTTCCCCCGGTACCACGTTCCTGCGGAACGGCCGCCTCGCTCTCCTCCGTGGTGTTGGGCGTCACGCGCTGTCCCACCCATAGACCGATGGTGAAGGGTTCTTCTCCCCAAGACCGATCACCCGCTTCAATGGCTTTCCTGCGAAGGTGCTCCATGGCGCATATCAGGGTGCTGGCACGCTGGAACTGTTGGAGGGTGAGCAGGCGCAACGTGTAACGCATGATCACCGTCAGTCCTCGTGTCCCGTCGTAGCCCCCGAGCCTTCCCTGCAGACGGCGGATGGCCATGGCGAATGCGGCCAGCCCCAGATAGGCTTCCGTCTTGCCGCCGCCCGTCGGGAACCAGAGCAGGTCGGCGTAGGCCTCCAGTGGAACCGTGCGGTCCCGGTGGGTCGGATCTGCGAGCGAGGGGAGGGCCAACAACAGGAAGGCCAGCTGGAACGGCCGCCAAGTGCGGTTCTCCGGTATGTCGACGTCCTCCGGTGCGATGTCCTTCCCCCTGCGACGATCACGTGCGTAGATGCTACGGACACGCTGCAGTGCCATCGCTCGATTGGCGAAACGGAACGCCTCGAGCGCTTCGTCGTCGGTTTCGAGGACCCTGATTCCTTCTTCGAGACGCGACAGGATCTCCGAACACCGTTCCATGGCCGAACGAGCCGCCTCGTCGTGACCGACCACGTCCTTTCCGATCCGGGTCCGCTGTTCTTCGATCCAGTTCCGGTAGTCGTCGGTCAGGACTCGGAGAGCCTCTACCAACTCGTGGCGTTCCATCTCGGCCAATCGCGCCATGTCGAGCAACCCTTCCTCGATCATGCGGCGCATGGCGGGCCGGTCCTGTGGCTCCGGACCCGGCGTCTCGGTGACCGGCACCTCGTACCGGGGCACGACGCGAGTTCGCACCTCCACGGCCCGTTCGGGGTCCTCGGGACTGGTCTCGGCGTGCACGGAGACGCCGTGTCCTGCCGCGAACTCCACGTGCCGGCGGTAGATCATGGCGAGCGACTCCCGCTCGAGATCGTGGTCCGCCTCGGCGACCGGCCGGCGACGGAAGATGGCCGATCCGTCCTCGGAGCGCACGATCAACTCCGGCTGGAAGATCCAGGCCTCGTCCTGGTTGGTCTCGGGCATGGATTGGGCATTGACCAGGAAGAGGGTCACGAGGCGATCACCATTGGGCAACGGTGCGCGAACCACGCCCTGGACGATCACGTCGGGGCGGTCGGGGTCCAACGTCACGGGACCGATGGTTCCCTCGGAGAGCCGAACGACCTCAGTCCCACCTCGAGGGACGCGTTTCCATGCGCGCCTGGGTTTACCCGTCTCCTCGTCGAAGAACCTCTCGCTCTCGCCTCGCTCGTAACTCCCCCACCGAGCCTCCACCTCGATCGTCTCCACCTCGCCGTCGACGCAGAACGTGAAGCCGAAGGAAGAGGGCACCAGGGATTGGCTCGTGGAGGCGTCGATCTCTCGCTCGGCTCCGTCGGGATCGGTGGTGGCCGAGTCGGGAAGGTCCTCCACTTGGTCGTCCGGTACACGGGTGTCTGGAGGGGCGAGCTTGCCGACCAAGTAACGGTCGCGCACGCTCATGCCCACCACTTCCTCGAATGGCCCGTCGGCAGGACCGAGCAGGTCGTCGACGACCGCCATCTGGAGGAGGTCGCGAACGTAGGCGTGATCTTCTATCAACGGGATGGATTCGGGATCGGACACCCCAGCGCTTTGCAGGAGCGAGACGGCCTTCGCCCATTCGATGCGCGTCGTCCACGTCGAGTCGTCTGGTTGCAGATCGAGTTCGTCCAGGACTACGGGAGTCTCCAGATCCAGCTCGGCATCGAACAGGAAGGTGATCGAGTCCAGACTCGTCCGTATTCGATATACTCGGCCAACGGTCACGACCGACCGCCGCCCCTCCCGCCCCTCGTGCAGGAAGAGCAGGTCACCTTCCAACATGCCACGAGAGCTCGTCGAGCTCTCCGTGACCGCGAATCCGTGGGAGAGCCGTTCGACCCCCTCGTCATCCACACGGATGAGCCAAGCATTCCTAATCTTGTTTTCCTCGTGCTGTGGCGGGAGCGTGTTCTTCACCTCAAGCTCCTTGGGGAACCATTACATGGATGAGATCTTGTTCCTTGGTAGTAATCGTTTGGGCGAAATGATGGCGGTGGGATGGTAGAGCAGCGGTCAAATCATGGTCATCCGTACTATAGAAGTTTCGAAGGATGAACTCGAGGAACCACCTGGGAGTCAGTGGCGCTGAAACCGGTATCCGGCAACCTTTCACGTCCCCCAAAGTCAAGTGACAAGCTGGATGGGCCACATCCTGGGCAGTGTTCACATCGAAATCGAACCTCAACGGAAACGGCACGATTCGTCTCGAAATGATTTCGAGATAGAGTTCGTCTCGTAGATACCCTTCAGGATCGTCCTGAAAAGGACGCAGAGAAGGAGAGGGCAAGAAAGCCAGTCGGTGTTTGACGGGTCGCCCTGCTTCGAAGAGATATTGAAGTTGAAGGATGCCGCCATCGATCAACTTGGCATTGAAGGAGCGTTTCTCGGTTAGCTCGCGATGAATGGTGGCATAATCGGTCTCGCCCAAGGCGATGGCAACGTGTTCGGCATTCTTGAACGTGACTTCCCACCTTTGATTCGGAAGGTCTCGGACTATGGAGAAGTTTTGATCCTCAACGATTCCCCGTTCGATCAAATGCGACAAGAGAGCGTCGAGGTCCTTTTTCGTGTCGATTGCTACTTCTGGCGCCGTCATTGGCTGCCTCCGAGTAGCCGTAGCAATTTTTTCTTGGTCTCCTCATCCAAGTCTTCCGGCATCAGCTCGCCTTTCTCCAAAGCATCCAACACGTCTGCGAGCTGCCTTATCTTTCCTTCCAGTCGTTTCTTTTCGTGCGGTGACAGATCCCGGTGAACGACCCGTAGCCGTTCGAGAAGATCGTCCGTGGGATATTCGAAGTCGATCCTAAAGTCCTTGTCTTTTAACTTATTGAATTCATTGGCGATTCGCTCCATTTCGGGTCCATGTCCTATGACTCTCACCCACGCTTTGCTGCGAGTGATGGCGGTGAACAACCTGTTGCGCAGGCTCGCGAGTCCGGCACCGTGTCCTTCACAGTCTTGTGCGTTGACGACATAGACCATGCCGGCCTCGTTACCCTTGGCCCGGTAGATACTCGTGAACACGACCGACGGCGTGTGGGTGCGATAGAAAACATCTGGATCCGTATCCACACCAGCCATGTGATTCTGGATGCCGATGTCGAACAGCTTCTTACGAATGGTGCCAAGCTTTTCACGTGCCGTCAGGGGATCGGGATGAATGACGACGACGTCGTCGTGACGTAGTTCGTCTTCCTCGATGTTCTTCTTGATTTCTCGAACCAGCCATTCCATTTGAGCCTTCTCGTCTTCAAACGTCTCGAACACGAGCAGGTCGTCTATGGGTGAATGCTCTTCCAAGAACCTCGGGCTTGTTTCATCCGTCCTTTCGAGAACCACACGTTGTCCCTTATCGAGCATGCCTTCCCGAACACGGTACCCGATCTCTTCCCAGAGTGCCGGGTATTCGAACATCTGTACCAGCCCGCTTTTGCCGCCGTTGGTCGGTTCGCGATAGACACCGAAACCAAGGGCGTGCGCCGTCACGAGGACGGGACGAGAGTTCCGATAACACACCTGAAGGATGACGTCTCGGCGTGAGTCCCCTTCCAGGGTGACCAATGGTCGCCCACTATCGTCGTTCCCGAAGAGCTCCTCCGGAGGGGGAACGGAAACGCCGGATAGATTCTGCAGTTCGTCGTATGCATACACCAATCGTTTCTTTCCGCTCAGGATCGCGTAACAGAGGCGAAGGAAACTCGGCGCGAAATCCTGGGCTTCGTCCACCAGGATGGCATCGTACAGACTCGGAGGCTCCGGTGCGCTATCGAGCGCTACCCGACAGGCACCGTCGAAGGCTTGGCCACTGCCACCGAAATGATGTCGGGCAGAACGGAAATCGTAATAGTCGACCCCGGTGGCACGACAGAATTCGTAATAAATCCCGTCGCGGTCGTCACCACCGGGTGCACCCCAAGCATTGATCACTCGAAGTTTCGTCCAGTCCGGCTCCTCCCCCGTCTGTTCGATAGAGAAGTTGGTGATCAGCCGTCTGAACTGCCCTTTCAGTGACCGTGTATTGAATGTGATGGCGATTCGCCAGTCGGGATGCTGTGTGTGGAGGTAGGCCGCTTTGAGAGCCAAGACGATGGTCTTGCCCGATCCGGCCAATCCACGAATACGCTGCACTCCGTCCGCGGTCTCGACGACGGCACGATTCTGTCGGTGATCCAGCGTGGCGATGGAGTCCCCGAGTTGCTTCAGTTTCGCTCCCCGAGAATCTGGGCGAGACACTTCCCGTTTCGATCGAGCTTTCCTCAACGACGATAGGCTCTCGACTGCGGACAGTGTCATACGGTAGAGATCGTCGGTGAGTCCATCACAAGTGAATTGGTCAAGAATCTCGACGAGGTCGTCATCGTTGGCGAGTGGATAATCATCTTGCCGCAATGCAGCAAGATCATGAATGGCTGGAGCAAACGTCACGACTCCCAGGGGTAACAGAAGCTTGCGCTTTTTCACCAATTCCTTGTGTAGCTTGAGCTTGGCCTCGATCTTGATGGCCAAATCGTCTTGCCGTTCGGTGTATTCACCGAGCTCGGTGCCCTCTACGAGGTCGAAGAGGACGATCCCCTTTTCGGGGCTCACGAGCGTGGCGTCGATGAAGCTCTTTCCCTCGGGTGTCGCGATCAGAGGGAAACCGAAGAAGCACACTCCGGAAAGCCCATCGATAGAAGAGAGGACTCCCTCGAGGGCTCTACTGGCCACCGGTTTGCCATTCGTCCCCCGAATGAATTCGACTATGTTCATGTATTTCCTCCATTTTCCGTTCCTTCGGCAGACGCTCGATACCTCGCACCGCGTCTTTCACCCTGGCGGACTACTTTGCTCTCGGTCATCAAATGGTTGATCACGACGTGCCAACGGTTCGGCGGAATGCCCGTGGCATCAAGGATGACGCTCTTCGCGTGCCAGCCGGAATTCGACTCGAGAAAAGCGAGGATGGCGCGGATGTGTTCGTCATCTCGGTGTTTCGAAAGGTCGTCCGTGTGGTAGGCCGCCCTGGCTTCGGCCGCCAGGGGAAGGTCCTCGGTCTCGTCGATCGTTGGGTATTTATGAACGGGAAATAGTGTGGCGACCTTCGTGGACTCCGGCGCTCTCTGTGCCGGACGTCTGGATTTGGCCGTGCTTCTGTGCAACCCTCGGCGAACCTCCTCGTAGCGCTCCTTGTTCAACCGGGCCAACCTTCTCAGGACTTCCAGGCGCGCCTTCTCGGAGATGGTCCAACGCACGCGGTCGTTCTCCGGCAGGTAGTCCACCTCGTGGAATCCGTGTTCCAGGTTCAAGTCGTCCCAGCCGTAGGCCTCGGTCACCGCCTCGTCGATCTGGCGGTGCAGGTCGCGCAGTTCCTGGATGCGAGATTCGTCCTCGTCGGGGTCGTGGAAGCGATTGTACAGCTTCGTCAACCCGATCCAGTCGTCGCGCATGATCTCGGCACGGAGCGAGTGGTATCTCTCTCCCAAGTGCTGAAGGGCGGAACCGTCCTCGTACGATGGGAAAGGAAACGTCTCGAAAGTATCGGTCGGCGTATAGCGCATGTCCGACTTCAACTGGGACGAATGCTTCCAGGCATATGCCACATGTATGGAAGACTGCATGAGCGCGAAGTCGGAAAAGCGTCCTAGTGCAAAAACTACCGTTTGGTCTGCGAAGATCAGTCGATCGGAAAACAAAACAAAGGCCCCGGTTTTGCTAACTCTGGCGGTAACCAGCACTCGCTCCATTGGTTTCGTGTTCGGGTCCCACTCTTCTGGATGGTGCACGAAGGCATGACCCCTGCCGAGTGCGTGGTACATCTCCGGGCGTGGAGCGAGATGTTGCCACCATTTGGACATGATGTTCCTGTACGAAGGTGTTTTGGATTTTTTCAGGCGCTCGGGATAGACGCGTTCCTTGATCCGTGCATAGGGTAGTCCGTATTCTTTGGCTCTATCCTCCGGCCAATCCCAGAAATTTATGATCCATCGGCTCGGCTTCTGCTCCGGATGGCTGTTCAGATCCCTGCCGTTCAGATAGGGAAACAGGACCTCTTCGTTTTGCGGGTCTCGTTCGATCATGTCCAGGGCCTCATCTTCGGAAAGGAGGAACCCCATTCCCAAGACGATCGAGCCCTGGAAGGACTTGCCTGTATTGGCCTTCAGCCGCTTCGGAGTCCAATCCTCCTGATCCGACAGGAATGCGGAAACGAACGTGACCTCCCGCCCGGACAAGGTCGCTGCGTTCCTCCACTCTCCCTTGCGGACGTGGACCCGGCTCGTCACGACGGCGGCCTTGCCGGGCCACGGTTCGTTCGGATAGGCCGCGTAGATCACCGCGCCTTTCTCGCCGACGAGTCGCTCCAGCCCCACCTGTCGAGTGTCCCCTTCCGCGATGGTATTGACCGCCAACAACCCGAAGTCGCCACCTTGCCGGAGCAGATCGAAGGCACGGAGGTAGAAGTAGGCGACCAGATCGGCCGACCCCTTCTTTCCTTCGGCCAACCACCGCACGAGATACTCGCGATATGCCTTTCCGAAGGTCCCACTGATCCGCTGCCCTCCCATGAACGGAGGATTCCCCACGATCGCATCGAAGCCACCGTTCTCCCGCTGGAACACCTCGGGGAATTCCAGGGGCCAGTGGAAGGGACGCCTCGGTGGCTTGGCCGCGGGCAGGTCGGTACGGAGAGCCTCCATGGCCCGTCGGGCCACCTCTCTGCCGGATTCTTCGTCTCCCGTGAAGAAGTGGCTCAACGTCACGGTCAACGCCTGGAGGGAAACGTGGAGACGACGGTCGTCGCCGGCGCTTGCCAATGCCGAACCCACCAAGGCGTCGGCCATCCGTTCGCAGGCATCGATGGTGCGACGGGCTTCCCGATCGAGTCGGGCCATGGCCTCGACGTCTCGCACGTCACGGATGGGGGTCGCACGCAGCCGCTCGCGCAGGCGAATGGCTTGCTCCACCGCCGCGCGAATGGAGTCGCTCTGATCGAACAGGCCGTACAACTTTCGGCCTTCACTGGGATCCAGGTGTAGATGTATGAGTTGGTCCAGGCTCCGAATGCCCAACAGGCTGTCTCCGGAACGCAGGTTGTGATCGAGGAAACCGAATGGGCGGCCCTTTGCCAGGGTGACCAGCCAGATGGAGAGCTTGGCGAGTTCCACCGCGAGGGGATTCACGTCCACTCCATACAGGCAGCGCTCGGCCACCAGACGTCGCGCGATCACGAGCCGTTCGTCTTCATCCTTCGGAATGGGTTCGACGGCTTCTTCCGGCGTGTGGGGTAGGCCATCCATTCCAACGACACGCCCTTCGTCCTCCTCCCGACGCCACGCCTCGACGAGCCGCTCCGAGAGGTAGCGACACGCCTGGACGAGGAACGCACCCGACCCCATGGCCGGATCACACACCTCGATGTCCAACAACTCGGCAGGAGAACGCAGCGTCCATCGGTCTCGCGGCCGTCCCTCCGCGGGACCGACGTAGACCAGCGGCTCCAGGGTCTCGGCCACGATCGCCTCGGTGAGCGACTTGGGGGTGTAGTGGCTGCCGGTCTCGCGTCGATCGGCGCCATGGGTGACCGCCATCGCACCCCTGCGATAGACGAGCGGATATCCCCATACGTCGTTTCGCAGCAGGTGTACGAAGGGGCGAACACGTTCGGCGAGCTCCTGGTCGTTTCCGCAGGCGAGCAGCAGCCTGCCGACGGTCTCGGCGTCCACCTCGCGACGAAGGTCGTTGGATAGCGCGCTGGCGAAACGGCCCGTTCGTTCTTCGAGCAGCTTCACCAGGACGGCCTCGCCATCGACCCGTGCCGATTCCAGTTCGGACAGCCCGACGTTGGGGTTGGGCGCCTTCTGGGAACTCCTGAGTCCCAGCGTGGGCTCGGAGATGCGGGCGACGGTGTGTTCGAGCAGGCCCTCGTAGACGTAGCCTATCTGTTCCACGTCCAATCCACGATAGGAGAGCAAACGAGCCCCACCCCGGTCCTCCAGCACCTGCAACGATTCCAGGAGCAGAAGGACGGTACGGTCGTCGATGGGTAGCGGCCGAGCGGGCGTCTCGCACCAACGACTGCCAGGGGGACGCCCCTCGAGGAACGGGAAGCGATCGGGGTCGAACAGGGAGCCACCCAGGGCGGGCATACGCAACGTCGGGTGTTCGACACCAGCGTACACGGCGCGGAACGTGGCCAGCAGGCGCGACCAGGCTTCCCAACGCCGCTCCAGCACCTCGAGTCCCTCGTGGTCGGCTCGTTCCCGAAGCTGGGCGCGGAGGGTGGAGATGGCGTAGTGGGAATCGTAGAGAGGATCGCCGAGCAGGAGCAGACCCCGTTCCTCCGCAGCGAGAAGGAACACCAAACGCATCATCACCGTGAGCGCCGCCTCGTAGAGTACCTGTGGTGAGACCTCCTGCAGCAGTTCTCCGTTGCGATCGACGTCGGCGCGGTCCAAGGCTTGAACCAGGACCTCCACCGCATGCAGGACCTGCTCCCCGAGTCGATCGGTGACCTCGTCCTGGTATTCGAGCGAACGGTCGAGTAGCGCCGGCAGAGTCTCGTCGTCGGGCCCGAAATGGCGACGCACGCCCAGCAGGGATCGAAATGCCTGCAGGGTGATCGGCTCCTGCCACCAGAGTCGCGCGTACCAAGAGGCGTGACCGGACACACCGTCCCTGGTGACGTGAACCAGCGTCCAGCGCTCCCCGTCGGTGACGAGGCCTGTGCGGACACCGGTGGCCCGGCAAAGCATGGTCGCTCGTTCGAGAGGTGAAGCGGGCCAGCGTGCGCCCGACAGCGGTCGTTCCAGGTCGGTGTCGGGAGGCAAGACGAAGATCGGCAGGAGGACCGAGGACTCTCCCCGACTCGCGGCGACCACGGTGAGGTCGGGTCGGATGGTCTCCCCGTGCACGGCCACGTGATGGGACAGGGAACCTGGGAGGTCGTCCCCGGCCACGAGGACCCGATCGTCGTATTCGAGGCACTCTTCCAGGACCAACCTCGTCCATGCTCCATGTAGCGCTTCGAGGTCGGAATCCTCCGTGTCGACCGCTTCGCGCCACTCCTCGTAGGCTTCGCGCAACCGGTGCCGAACGGGCGTCTCCACCCTCTCGAGTCCCTGGGGAAAGACCTCCTCGAGGACTCTCGGCACCAGGAAAGGCCCGGAGACCTCGATCAGAGAAAGCCATTCGGTTTGACGAATCACGGCAGCCATGGATCAGTCCCTCCTCGCCATGGATTCGGGTACTAGGAAGACCACCGCAACCGGGAAGGTATGGACTCGGGGATCGGCATAGCGCCGAGCCACTGTCTCGACTTCTCGTTCTTTCTCTTCCGGGATGCGTTTGAGACGTCGCCGCAATCCCTCCAAGTCACGCTGATACTGCCGCTTCTCTTCTTCCGGCCAGAGTGTGAGCTGAAGAGGCTTTTCGTGCTCCGCCAGTTCCTTCTTGATGGCATCGGCCAGTTCGTCCAGGACGGAACGGACGTCTCGGATGTCCTGCTCCTTGCGCCGCTCCAATGTGTTGGTGAGGTACTGGAGTCGGTCTCGAGAGCGGGCTTCTATGGCGGCGACCAGGCTCGACTCGTGTCTCTGGAAACGGTCGGCGAGGATGGCGAAGAGGCGATCGTTCCGTCCTACCGAATCCAGCGGTTGCGCTTTCTCCACCAGACGCTGGAGTACTGTGACGCGCGCCTCACGGGTGAAACGGTCGTGGCGCAAGAGGCCTCCGGCGAGTGTGAGCTCTTCGTGCAGCCGGTGATGATCGCCGCCGGTGATCACGAGACGAAACCAAACCACGGCCATGGGTGCCTCAAGTCGACCGTCCGGCAGAGTGGCGATCATCACACGATGAAGGCGCTTGACGTCCTCACGTGCCCAGATCTCCGCGCGCAAGAGGCGAAGACACATCTGAACCAACGGGTGATCGAGATGGACCAGGACGACGTCGTCACGGCCATCCGCCACCTCGTGGTCGAAGGTGATGGGACGTCGCTCGCCCGTGTGGGGGTGCCGCAGTCCTTCCGTACACTTGGCCCAGGACCCCTGCAGCGCGGGCATGTGGAATATGGTGCCGTCGGGAGCGTCGGGCAGTTTCGCGGGTGTGAGCGGTGGCTGCCCTGCGAGCTCCAGGCCCACCCGCACCGCCCTGAGGATTCGCTCGGGAGTGAGACACAGCGCCTCGCGCGTCTCCAGCAAGCGCTCGTGCAGCCGTGAGATGCGTTCACGGAGCCGGCGTTCTGCGGAAACCAGTCGCCTCGCCGACTGGACACGGTTCTCGACCGAGCGAGTGTCGAGATCCTTCCGCCGGCCGAGCATGGCCTCCTCTATCTGTCTTGCGATCACGGGACCGACGCTACCCAAGTCTTCACGGATGGCGTCGACCTTCAACGCGGCCCGCATCAAGAATTCGGTATCACCTTCGAGTCTGCCTGCTTTCACTCCCCCTCGCTCGATCCGGCGTTCGTACGCCTTGCCGACCGGATGCCAGATCAGGACTTCTCGTTCCCGCTGACCATGTCGGTCGATCCGACCGTTGCGCTGCTCCATGACGTTCGGGTTCCAGGGGATCTCGACATGGATGAGTTTGTTGCAGTGGTTCTGCAGGTCTATACCCTCCGAAGCCGCGTCCGTGGCCAAGAGGATACGTACCGGGGAAACGGACGGGTGGGCCTGGAAGGCTGCCTTCACTCTCTCGCGTTCGTCGGAATCCATCCCGCCGTGCAGGATCATCAACCGTTCACCGCCATATCCGTGAGTGGTGAGTATCTGGTGCAACCAGCGGTGGGTATCCAGGTACTCTGTGAAGAGGATCACCTTCTGGTCGTTCCATTCTCCGTCCTCGATGAGATGGGTCTCGATCCACTCGAGAATCGCCCTGGCCTTGGCATCCACTCGTTCCGCGTTGCGCTCGGCCCACGAGCGCATGGCGTCGAGCAGCCGCTGCTCATCGGTCGTGAGCGGCGGTACCATGCGACTCGACGCTTCCACTGCCTCGTCCAGCGCCCGTTCCTTCGATTCGTCGTCGGCGTATTCCTCTTCCGTGCGGACGATGGCCCTGCGCAGTATCCGCTCCTCGAAACGTCCAGCCTCGCCTCTCGAGTCATGGACACCTCGTTCCAGACTCTCCATGTGCTTCACGAGGGTGCGGCGGAAGGCGGCCGGTGAAGAGAAGAGACGCTTCTTCAGAAGCTTCAGCACGAACTCGGTGCCGAAGAGGTGTCTGGTTCCACGTAGGCGCGCGATACGACTCTCGGTGTATCGCTGGAGCATCCCATGGATCTCTCGTTCCTCGTCCGTGTAATGGATCTCCAGCGGCATCAGTCGACGCGTGGGATAGATGGGATCGCCGTTCGCGTCGACCAGGTCGGTCTTCAGACGACGGACCATGACTCTGTCCAGTTGCCTACGGTCCGGCATCACCGTCCGTGCGAAGCGACGGTCGTCCAGCAGTTCCAGCAGCGCTGTGAAGGATTCTTGATATCCGTTGTGAGGAGTGGCGCTGAGAAAGAGTTTGTGTTCGAAGTGAGGGGCGATGGTACGAATGAAACGCGTGCGCTGGCTCTCCAGGGCATAGCGAGTCGCGGCGGCTGGAGCGACGTTGTGTGCCTCGTCCACGACCAGTATGTCGAAACGTCTTGGATATGTCGGATGGAGGGGGAGTGCGTCCTTCATCGCACGCAAAGGTTCACCGGACTTGGCCCAGTCGATGGAGGTGATGAGACGAGGATAGGAGGTCCAGGGATTCGCATGGATGCCTCGCGTGCGACGGAGCCACTTGAGGTAGTTCGTATCCACGATGCGGAAATCCAGACCGAACTTGTCCCGCATCTCCTCCTGCCACTTGACCTGCAGGGACGCCGGGCAAACGATCAGGACGGTTCGCGCGCGGTGTCTCAGTAGGAGTTCTCGGATCACGAGACCGGCTTCGATGGTCTTGCCCAGTCCCACGTCGTCCGCTATCAGGAGACTGGTTCGCGCCATGTCGATGGCTCTCACCAGAGGATCCAACTGATAGTCCTCGATGGTGATCCCACTTCTGAACGGAGCCTGCAGGAGGGCGCGATCGGCGTGAGTCACGGCTCCCCATCGGACGGCATCCAAGAAGGCCTTGAGGCGTTCCACGTCGTCGAGGCCCGAGAGGTCGGGAAGACCGGCGCGCTCCAGGACTCGCGCACCGGGTTCGAGTTCCCACACGACCTCGATGTCCTCACCCAGCGAATCGTCTTCCAACGAGGAGAGACTCACGACGTGTTGGGCGATGAACGAGGTTCCACAGTCCTCCCCGAGAGCGCCACCATTCACTTCAGTGACACTCCAGAGGCGTCGGCGAACCTCGACCATCTGTCCAGGCTCCGGAATCACGGTCACCATTTGCTGGACCGAAGCCTCGCCTGACGTCGGCATGTCTCTACTCTCCATCCGTTCGCATCCCACGTCGTTTGGTGAATCGTTTCCTGCGCTCTTCCACTGCTCTCACGATCCGTTCGACCACATCGGCCGGCGGCTCGTGCTCCCATACGCGAATGACCAACCAGCCATTCTCTCGTAGCCTTCTGTCCGTGTCGGCATCACGCGCCCGGTTGGTCTCGATCTTCTCGCGCCAGAAATCGGCGTTCGCCTTGGGCCAAGTGCCATGCACGGGACATCCATGCCAGAAACATCCATCGACGAAGACGGCGACCTTGATTCCAGGGAACACGATGTCTCCTCTACGCCGCGGTTTGGTCAGGACCGGATAGTCGACTCGGTATCTCAGTCCCCTGGCGAAAAGACGCTTTCTGATCTCCTTTTCCGGTGGGGTATCCCTCTGTCCCGTCGCCGACATGCGGCGACTCACTGCCGCCGAAGAAGGGAGAGGTGGCGTGTCATTCCTCGTTTTCTTTCCTGTCACGTCCCGCTTCACATCGCCCCCCCCCACTCTAATCGCTTCACGTCGATCACGTGTCGAATGGCGTCCTCGCGCGATCGACGTCTTCGGCTTCACTCCACACTGGTCGATGTGCCGAATGATGCTCTTGGCTATGGCACGCCCCAGATCGACGGGCACGGCGTTTCCAATCAGGCGTCCCACGGTCTTGAAGCAGACTTCCTCACCGGGAGGGACGAACTTGTAGCTCCTCGGGAAACCCTGCAATATCGCAGCCTCACGTAGAGAGATCGCCCGATCCTGCTCTGGATGTCCAAAGCGCCCGTTGCCGAACCCGTAACATTGAGTGGTGATCGTCGGCGCTGGTTTGTCCCATTCCATCCGTCCGTACACGCTGGGGTAGGTGCGTCCGGTATCGAGCCTGTGGCACTTGGCCACGAGATGGCGAGGCCAGTCTCGCCACGTACCCCCAGGCTTCGAGGCTCTGATGCGTGCGAGGTTCTTCTCGGAGAGTTTCGAAGCGACGTGCAGTTTGTCTCTCGGATCCGATTCTCCTGCTCCTATGGGGCGTAACCGCCCGATGACCTGCCTTACGGTCTTGTATCCTTTCTCATCACGGAGAGGTTCGATCAGTTCGATCGGGCCGTGTAGAGACGCGAGCAGAACCATGCGTTTTCGGGACTGGGGGACACCATATGCTGCGCAGTCGACCACGTCGTGCCATACTTCGTAACCCAACTCCAAGAGGGTCTTCACGAAGTCGTCGAAGACCTCGTGTCTCCTTATTGCGGGAACGTTCTCCATGGTGACGATGTCGGGCATCACCACCGCGGCTATTCGCGCGAATTCATACAGCAGTCCCCACTTGTGGTCGGCTTTGGTGTCATACCGTTGGCTGTAGGTCGAGAACGGCTGACAAGGCGCACATCCGGCCAGCACCCAAATGGTGCCCTGCGTGAAGAGTTTCGCGACCTCCGACGCCTCCATGCCGGAGATGTCTCGTTGAACGAACGTCGCATCGCTGTTCGCCGAATAGGGGTAACGGCACGCGGGGTCGAGGTCTATGCCAGCGTTGACACGAATTCCTTCTTGGACGAAGCCGTGCGTCAAGCCTCCGGCACCGCAGAACACGTCTACACAAGATACATCCATGCGGCTAACGGTCATTCTTCCAACCCCCGGTGGATCCCACGATTGGAAGCGCGCGACGAGAGACCTTCGGAGCGTCGTCCTTCTTGCACACGACATGGTCCGTCATGGGCCCCGCCATTACCTATCTCCTCCGTCTTTCGTATCGCCGTGCGTCTCTTGCAACCAGCGGTGAATGGCTTCCTTCCAGAAGCGCCAATGACGGCCAATCTTCTGACACGGGACTTTGCCTTCCCGAACGAGCTTGTAGAGCGTCGATTTCGGTATCTTCAGGTAGACGGACAACTCTTCGATGGTCAGGACGTCGCCTGGTTTTTCATTCATCGGAAGCACCTCTCTGGCCGCAAGGCAGATTTCGCGTCATTGTACCTCATCCAACTGACGTAGTTTACAGTTAGTGGTAGTTAGTGTCAAGAGATTTCCGGAAGACGCCTTCCCTAGGCTTGCCAGACACCATCCGCCAGCCGGCGGGCAGGACGGCGCTTGCCGGCACCCTCCACGTAAAGCCAGACCAGGACGCGGCGTCCTCGTGTACTTGCCGGCACCAGCACACGCCCGTAGAGGCTGGGTCCGCCGGGCAGGAAGCCCTCGAGGTGGTCGATGGCCGGGAGGCGGGAGTTACGATTGTGGATTGATGATTGCGGATTGCGGATTGAAAAGGCGTTTAGAAAAATTTGATCTATTCAAAATCCACAATCCCAAATCCGAAATCCGCAATTAGAAGGTTGAGGATTCATTGAAGATGTCATATGTTGCCTCCATGAACGCGAATGAGTTCAAAAACAGAACCAAGGCCTTCGCGATCAGGGTGATCCGGTTGGTGGAAGCGTTGCCGAAAAACCAGACTGCGAAGGTGATCGGAAACCAGTTGCTCCGATGCGGCACCTCGGTCGGAGCAAACTATCGCGCGGCCTGTCGCGCCAAATCTCCCGCTGACTTTGTCGCCAAAATGGCCATCGTCGAAGAGGAATGCGATGAATCCATCTACTGGATGGAACTGATCGTGGAAGCCGGATTGATGGACGAAAAGCGCCTGGTCGACCTGAAAAACGAAGCAAACGAAATCCTTTCAATGGTTGTCGCATCCACAAAAACCGCTCGAGCACGCAAATAATTCGCAATCCCCAATCCGAAATCCGCAATTATCGCATTCCCCGTTTTCCCTGGGCGATGAAGGTGAACGACTCCCTGGAGAACTCCATGAGACTCTCGTGCCTGAACACGAGCTTGGGTCTCGGGGCTCCAGCGGGAGCGGCCGCCACCCCTGCCTGCGCCGCCTGCCTGTGCGTCACCGCACGCAGACAGGCGAGCGTCGCGGCAGGCAGGGGTGCTCGTCGGCCAGCACGGCGTCGAGGAAGACCGGATCCGAGGCGTAGAGCGCCGCCCGGTGGCGGCGGTGGATGCGCAGTTCGAGCGGCTTGCTCCCCTTGAGCACCAGGACCGTCCCGGGCCGGCGGCGGGAGGCCAGCACGGCGGTGATCTGCCCCCGGCACAGGGCCAGGTCGCGCTTGAAGCGCTCGAGGTCCGGCGTCTCGCCCCGGAAGGCGTGGTCCGCCAGGCGGAAGAGGAGCTCGCTGTCCACCTCGGCGAAGCGCCGCAGCCGGAGCCTCCGGAACAGGTGGTCGGCGTTGTAGATGGTGCCGTTGTGGGTGCCGATGACGTCCCCGGCGCGGATCTGACAGTTACCCACACTTAAGGCCGTGGGTTATGGTGGGCGTGTCGTGTTGGAGGATAAAAGTTCAAAGACTCTGACTCCCATAGCCAG
>FWPV01005154.1_pt1 | contig 26474 bp, 20 predicted proteins | sample 2228371 | NCBI WGS metagenome assembly FWPV01 (sample SAMEA103939776, study PRJEB20133) | metagenome
GTCGTTTTGCCATAACAATTTTACTATGATATTTAAGTAGCTTTATTGCTTCACCTAATGCAGAATCATAACCAGCAATTGATCTTGCCCTTCTGAAGTTAACTTTTCCTTTCGGGCAATGATTACATGAGAAAACTTTATCAGGAAAATTTGCTTCTTTCTTTAGTGGATGACCGCAAATTTCACAGTATGGATGGTTTATAAATTTTATTTCGTTCCAGCATCTATTGCATATATAATATCCCTGTGATGGATCAAGGTTTTCTCCACACCATCTACATTGTGATGGATAAACGAACATAATTAAACTTTTCAACAAAGGGTTCATTATAGTACCATTCCATTTCTATAGCCTTATTGTGCAAAACATGGAAGAGGTAAAGAACGTTCATTCAGACGTGATGTCAGTATGCATATTCAATTGCTTTAAGCAATATTGCAATCGCTGAGATTACATTTTGAACATAAAGGTTGTTTTCTACATAATGATTTACAATGTCTCACGATAAGAGCATGATATTCATTATAAAGTTTTGTATCTGATGGCAAGGCGTTCATAAAGAAAGCTTGAATGTCATCATAGGAGGCTTCTTTCATCCATTCGTAGCCAAGCCTTGAAAATAAACGACGTGTATATGAATCTATAACAAAGATTGGTCGTTCAAAAGCATATAACAATATACTATCAGCAGTTTCAGGACCGATGCCATTTATATTGAGCAACTCGCTTCTCAAATCATAGGTATTTATAAAAGATAACCTATTGAGGCTCATCTCATAATTAGTTAGATATTCAAGAAAACTTCTGAGTCGTTTATATTTTATATTGTAGAATCCAGAAGGTTTTATAAGCTCTTTTACGTGATATGGATCCGCAGTAAAAAGTGATTTTGGGTCAAGTAGATCATATTCTTTGAGATTCGTTATTGCTTTTGCAACATTTTGCCATGATGTATTCTGTGTTAATATCGCGCCTATTATGATCTCAAATTGGCTTTCACCTGGCCACCAGAACTGCGGTCCATAAATTGAATAAAGTATATTAAAAATCTTACTAACGTTATTATCAGGTAATCTAAAAAGTGGCTTATCTTTCATAGCCATAGTTTTTACCTGTAATTTTTCTTAGAGCTTCCGCGGACTCAAAGTGTATATTACCATTATTACTTTGCAATGCATTTTCGAGAGCTGTTATAGCTTCGCTACTTTTAGCATTACCCAATGCAGTGGCTGAATTCCATCTATGATCATTTGCTCTAGTTGTATCCTGCAATACACTGATTAATGCAGAAATACCATTTTTACCTTTAATATTACCCAGAGCTAAAGCAGATTCGTTTTTTACACTTGCAGTTGCATCCTCCTGGAAAGATTTTATAAGAGCCTGTTCTGCGGATGGGTCAGCTAATGCGGCTAATGCTTTTGCAGAATCGCGACGAACTACCTCCTCACCATCTTTTTGTAGTTTGGTTATTAAGGGCTGGATCGCAGATTTATTCCCTGAGTTACCTAATGCCAATGCTGATGCAGACCTGATCTCTACTGTGCCATCATCGAGCATTTTAAGAACAATATCAAAATCTTCGCTTCTGCCAGTTCCAGAAAGTGCCATTATAGCAGAGGACCTTACAGATACAGGTTCCCAGGTATTCTGTGCTCTTACAGATACCCATTCAGGTATTGATGCGGTATGTAGTTTTCCTGCTGCTTCGGCTAGTTTAATCCATACAGTATCGGGTTCATTTCTATCTGCCAAACGTTCGCTTAATATAGAACTTGCACTCTTATCACCTATTTTCCCCAAAGCTTCTGCTGCACTTGCACGCAATGATGTTTGCTCATTCATATTCTTTACTATTGGGATAAGTATACCAGTGGACTCTTTTATTGCTAAATCACCGCAAACAACAATTGCCGATTGTTTTATATTGATATTTTTGCTTTTTAGAGCGTTTAATATTGTTCCCAAAGCACGGCTATCACCTATACTGCTAAGTGAAGAAATTGCATTGACCCTTATGGTATCATTTTCTTTCTCATTTTCAACCATTTGAATGAGTTGAGGCACTGCCCTTTTATCTTTTAATTGTCCGCAAGCAATAACAGCACTATTACGTATTGCATCAACATTAGATTTTAATGCTTCTAATAATACTGGAACAGCTCTTTCATCTTTTATCTTACCGAGAGAGTTTAACGCGTTAACACGAACTGTCACCCATTCATTTTCATCGTTAAAAACATTTATTAAAGGCTCCACAGCACGTCTATCGTTTATTAGACCAAGTGATATAGCAGATTCACTTCGAACAACGACACTATTATCCTTTAAGGCAGAGATTAATGGTTCAACAGCATCAGTATTTTCTATCAGTCCTAAAATTTGAGCTGCTTTACTTCTTGGGACTTCGTCGATATTTTTGTCTTCCAGAACTGCGATCAATGGTTGAACAGCAGGAGTAGCAATCTTATCAAGAGCGGTAATTATTTGAGCTATTACAGCAGGCGATTCCTTTTCGCCCTTTTTTCTTCCTTTTACAAGCAAATCAATTAAAGGTTCAATTGCCCTTTTATCAGCAATTTCACCTAATGACCATACAGCCCTAACTCTTGTAGATTCGTATTTGTCTTTTCGCATAGCTTTGATGAGCGGTTCAACATTATCTGCGTGTTTCAACGCTCCGACACCCAAAGCGTAAGCAGATTCGCTTCTGACAACTCCACTATTATCGCTATTAAGAGCCTTTATTAGAGCCGGTCTTGCATTGGCATTCTCTATTTCTCGCAGAGAAGATGCAGCATTCTTTCTGACCGCAGCATTATCATCCTTACGTAGAGCTTCTATTAACGCAGGCACGGCAGATTCGCCCTTTACTTTGCCTAAAGCCAAAGACGACATATTACGAAGAGAGCTTCTCTCTTCTTTCTTGATTTCAGGATCTTTATACGAAATAAGCCCTAATAATGTTCCAGAAGGAACACTTTCTCCATCCTTTACGTAAATTTTTATTAGATTTCCGGATACTGGGGCTAACAACGTTGTCTTCATTTTCCCCCTTGAGATTTCAACTAGAGGTGTAACATCTTTCACAAGATTTTTACTTTTCTCTTCCTTTAACCACCTGGTAACCATACCATTTTGTGGCATAAAAATACCGTGAACAATTTCCCCATTAAGTAAAGCTATAAGAGGTTCGCTTGCATAAGCATTTTCCAGAGAGCGAAGAGAATTTGAAACACTTTTTCTTATACCGTCTTTTTCATACTCATCTATTAGTATCTTTACCAGGGTTTCCAATGATGCTGTGTCCTTTATCAATCCTAAAGAATCTATTGCTACAGTGCGAGTTTTTTCTCTTTCATTTTTATCCATGATCAAACTTATAAGTGGCTGTGTAGCTTTTTTATCAGCAAGCAAACCCAATGATACTGCTGAATTGGTTCTCACTTCTATATCAGTGTCTTTTAACGCATCTATCAATGGATCAAGTGCTCTTATATCTTTTAATATACCCAAAGCATTAGCAGAAGCTGCTCTGACATTTTTGTTTTCATCTTTTAATGCTAAAATTAACGGAGATACCGCCCTTCTATCACCGATAGCGCTCAGAATGGATGCAGAATTAACCCTAGCTATTTCGCTTTGGGTTTTATCCTCAAGTATTTTAATAAGTGTCTCTACTGCAGGAGCACCAATTGCACTTAATGCACTTACTGCTGCCGTCCTTATGCTCGCTACATTTGACTTTTCAAATTCAGTTGCGGATGGAGATGGCTCTCTCTTCATAGCAGATATGAGTGGTTCTATGGAACCCGGGTCTTTAATACTCCCTAATATCGAAATTATAGATACCTGTATGCTTGTTCTTTTGGCTAATTCTTTTTGATAGCGATCACCAATTTTTTCGCCAGTATAATCGCTTTTTGCAAGTGTAACATTTTCTGCACCCTTTTGTAGTGTCTCTACCAATTTATCTATTGCAGGCACACCTATCCTTATTAAAGCATCGCTTGCACTTGTTTTAACATAAGAATTATCATCTGCTAACCTCTCTATAAAAAGGTCTATAGCAGTTTCGTCTTTTAGCTCACCCAATATATTTGCTGCACTTAGTCGCACCTGAGAACTTTCGTCATTTAACGCCTGATGTAATGGTTCTATAATTTTCTCACCGCCAATTAGACGAAGTGCTATAGGGATATGAAATCTAACTTCGGGATCACTATCTTTTAAAAGTGCTGATATATTCTCTATAGCTCTTTCATCTCCCATGAGTCCAAGTGCTATTATAGCCCTGCTTCTTATAATATTATCATTATGTTGTAAAGCTTTTACAACATAATGATAAGATTTTGATTTAAACTGAACGAGCAATTTAATAATTTTATCTTGCAAATCGGGTCTTGCTACTTTTAATGATTCTATAAGGAAATCAAAAGCAGAACCATCTGAATTTTCTATCCATTCGGTATTAGATGTTAATATAATAATGGCAGGCTCTAAGCTGAGATTCCATCTTCTATAAGATTTATTTAGTTCATTTTTTTCTTCATCTGTTATAAGGTCTTTATCTATTGATTCTAACTGCTTTATTTTTTCGTCCAATGGTTTTAAGAGAGACATTATTTCGCCTATTGATACTTTAGGATCTACTTTTTTATCTAAAATATCAATAGCCTTTATTGGGCATAAAGCTTCTGGATTATTAGGGTCTTTTATCAAAACCTTTTGTAATTCACTTTTAATTTGTGCTCTTTCTTGAGCTGTTAAATATTTACCTTGTTGAATCAGCAGTCTTACACTTTGTAAATTTTTATCTTCCTTTTCTCCACATCCTATTAAAAAGAGAAATAAGAAACAAGATAGAAAATACAAAATATAAAAAGCTAGATAAACCAAATATTTATCCTGTATTCTATATCTTATATTCCCAATCTTGAATTTCTCAACTTTATCGTGCCTGCCCATAAAATAGTCCTCCTAAGAAAATAACCAGGGAACAACCAAAAGATAATAAAAACTACAAAACAGTTAAAATATTTCTACCCATCAATATTATGGATTATAATTCAAAGTCCAATGGGACATATTCTACCCAGGAACTTACTGTTCTTAGAATCGTAAATATTTGTGTTTATAATGAGATTTGGATTTGGATCCCTTACAACTATGGTTCCCAGGTGCAATCCATAAAAGTTTTGACGAGTAAATTGCTCGTAAAATTCATAAGGATTTAATATTACTCTTTTATTACCTATTCTTTTACCATCATTGGTATAAAATTGAAAATCAACTCTTAAGGCTTCGTCACCAACATTTAAGAGAAGAAATGAAATATCGATATCACTAGAAAATTGAAAATAACTGAAAGATAAAAACTTGAGCATCTGAACAGATGAAATTTCAGATAAGAAATAACCTCTATCTAATATGGAATAATTATTATCAGGATCATCTTCCCAATAATCGGTAATTATTTGATATTCGCTATTGATCTTAATAATTCCATTATTAATTTCACCTAATAATCCTAATAAGTCAATTGTTACAGAACCACTAGATGGTAAAGTTGCAGATATACTTTTGATAGTATTTCCTTTTCTAGTTAAAAATGTTATATTAACATTTGTTCCTTTACCGCTTGCATCTGCAATCATTAAAGTGCTTACTTTCTTCTTGCCAGTAGAAAATCTATTAAAAATAGCTTCTCTTGACGGAACCTGTGCCGGTAATGCAAAAGTAGTTTTTTTCTTGGTTATATATCTACTATGAACTATAATACTACCGCCAAAACTCCTTACAGAAACTTTTCCTAAAACATCTTTTGGGGCATAATCGCTTGATTTGGCTATTAACATTCCATAAGGTCTCAGAAGTTTGCGTGCTACTTTTATAAGTTCCCCTGACCGTCCGTAAAATTCCATCTGAACCATAGGACCATTACCACCAGGATCAGATATAACAATAAAATTCTGTTCACAAGATGGAAAATGTATACAATTTACCAGATACCTTTCCTCTTTTATAGAATGCTGAAATGGAAGCATAAAAGCGACCCCATTTTTATCTACTTGCCAATACTCTCCGACAATCTGATCAATAGGGGATTCAACAATGATAGTTCCGGACGATTTTAGATGGTCTTTAATATTAGCCTGTATTTTACCTTGTGGAGGAAGCAATTTATTAATAACAGAGACCTCTCGTCCAGTTTCATCATAAAAGCTTATTTTTACAGCCGGTCCCAAGCCACTGAAGTCAGTTATTATAATATGGGAGTCGCCCTTTTGTAATAAGGGCACATGACTTACTGAAATTGTATAGCATTCAGCAGTATTTAGAAAGAGAAAAAAGTATAATGTGTATAATAAAATGAGCGAACAATTTACAATATTTTTTGGTTCACAAACTACTTTTTTCATTTTATACAACTAACTTTGAAAAATCAGCAACAAGGAAAAGCATATTAGCTAAACGGTATAGTAGAGATAGACGGTTATTGCGCAGATCATCTTGCTCAGACATTACCATAACCTTATCAAAAAAGGCATCTATTGAATCACATAACATTGATAGCTTACTTAGGATAATGTCATAAGAACCTTGCTCTGCACTATGCATTACATCCTTCTCTATACTCAATATAGATGAATAAAGATTTTGCTCAGCTTGATCCTGAAATAGTTTTTCCTCAACCACAAATTTATTATCTTTTCCTATCTTTTTCATATCAGGTAAAATTCTGATTACTCTATTAAAAGCCGGATATATTCTACTAAAATCATTACGATTTTTAAATTCTGTTAAAGCATTAGCTCTTTTTACAATATTAAGAGGATCGGTGGAATCAACTGATAAAACGCTGTCAATTACATCGTATGTAAATCCACTTTCAGATAGGATCGATGAAATCCTATTTTTCAAAAAGTCCAAGACGCTATCCTTAAGACCTTCGACCCGAATATTTGCTTTTTGATTGTTTATATATAGAGATATTACATAATCAATGACCCTCTCAAGAGAAAGATTTATTTCTTTTTCAAGGAGTATTCTGATAATTCCGGTTGCCTGACGTCTTAAAGCAAAAGGATCGAAAGAACCAGAAGGTATATTTCCAATGCCAAAATAGCCTATAATAGTATCAAGCTTATCTGATATAGAAACAATACATCCGACAAGGTTTTCAGGCAATGAGCTGTTCACTGAAATTGGGTAATAATGCGATCTTATAGCAATCGAAACTTCTTCATTTTCTCCAGAATTAGCTGCATAATACCCACCCATGATGCCTTGCAGAGTAGGGAATTCCATAACCATCTGGGTTATTAAGTCTACTTTACATAATTCTGCTGCGCGCATGGCATTTTTGCAGACACTTTCTTCTGCATTTATTTCATGGCATAAAAAGTTCGCAATTTCTTTTAAACGGCAGATTTTATCATAAAGACTTCCAAGCTCTTCCTGAAAAACGACACTTTTTAATCTCTCAACTTTATCTGAGAGTTTTGTTTTTTGATCCTCCATATAGAAAAATTCAGCATCAGCAAGACGTGCACCTAAAACCCTTTCATTACCATGTCTAATTATGCTATCTTCTCCTACTCCATTTGTGATCGTAATAAATCTTGGTAAGAGTCTAACTCTATCGCTATTCAATTCTTTTGGCGCATGTATCGAGAAATATTTCTGATGCTTTTTCATAGCTGTTTCAAGAACTTCAACGGGAAGCGATAAATATGAGCTATTGAATTCACCCACAACAGGCTTGGGCAGTTCTACAAGAAAATTTACCGTGTCCAGAAGATCTTCGTCAATATATAATGGTGATCCTTCTGATTCTAATATTTCAATAATCTGCTGTTTTATCAACTCTCGACGTTCATTATGATCAGCGATCACTCCATTTTGTTTTAATATTGCCTTAAAATCTGAAATCAGAGGGCTTTTTACTTCAATGGGTTCTTTAGAAAAGAATCTATGTCCGAAAGTATATTTATCTGATTCTATTCTTCCTAATTTAAATTTAATAACTTCATCACCGAATAATGCTAAAATCCATCTGATCGGACGGGCAAATTGAAGCTTGCCATCCTCAAAACTGCTAAAATGCATAGATTTTGGAAAAGTGATGGAAGAAATAAGTTTTGGCAAATTATCGGATAATATCTCAATAGTTAATTTCCCTTTTTCCTGATATTGAAGACTTATATATTCACCGCGATCGGTATTTTTTATTTTAATTTCATCAGTGCTTACACCATATTTCCTGGCAAAGCCTTCAGCAGATTTTGTTAGTTTACCTGATTCATCATAGGCAGACTTTTTAGGTGGACCAATTACTTCTACCATTCTATCAGGTTGTTGAGTTAAAACGTTCTCTGCTGATAATATAAGCCTTCTTGGAGTGCCAATAATATCTATTTTGCCATAGCTTATTCTGTTTTCATCAAAGAGTTTTATTAACGAATTTTTTAATTGTTCAAGGGCTGGTTCAATATAAGAGGCAGGAATCTCTTCTGTGCCTATCTCTAAAAGAAAATTTAAGTTTTGTGCTTCAGGTATCGCATATTGAACATTAGGAACATCTAACTTAACTTCTTGCGTTTTACTTAGCAAAGGGTAACCCATGTCTTCACGTTGTTTACAATATCCTTGAGCACATTTTCTTGCCATGTTTCTCACACGTGCAATATAACTGGCTCGTTCAGTAACACTTATGCTTCCACGTGCATCTAAAATATTAAATGTGTGCGAGCATTTTAATACATAATCAACACCTGGCAAAATAAGACCATTGCTTAAACAGGCATAAGCTTCCTTCTCATATACATCAAACAAATCAAATAGCATATCGACATTAGCGGTATCAAGATAATATTTTGAAAATTCAACTTCGCTTTGGTGATGTATATGACCATAATTTATACCATTTAGCCATTCAATATTGAATATACTATCAACATCCTGCGAATTAACCGCTATCCTTTCCAGACCATAAGTAATTTCTACAGAGATTGGATCAAGGTCTAAGCTTCCCATTTGTTGGAAGTATGTATATTGCGTTATTTCTGAACTATCCAGCCATACTTCCCAACCTAGTCCGGAAGCTCCGAGAGTTGGCGATTCCCAGTCATCTTCGACGAAGCGGACATCGTGTTTTTGCAGATCAATACCTAGTTTTTCCAAACTTTTTAAGTATATATCCTGAATGTTGGGAGGCACGGGTTTTAATATAACCTGATATTGATAATAATGTCCCATTCGCCATGGATTTTCGCCATACCTTCCATCAGTTGGTCTGCGTGATGGCTCTACGTAAGCTACTCGCCAGGGTTCTGGACCCAGGACACGCAAAAATGTCGCAGGATTAAATGTTCCTGCTCCTACTTCAATATCATAAGGTTGCTGAATAATACAGCCCTGATCTGACCAATATTCGTGTAACTTTAATATAATATCTTGAAAATTCATATATTTTTAGCTATCTCCTGTCTCTATAGATTTCAAAAATTCCAAACTGTTCAGATTGCCAACATCAACATGAAAAGAAATAAATCCTGATAATAATTTTTTTATCTCCTGTCTATTAAGTTGCGATATTCTAAGTCTTGGTATAAGTTCAAGTTGTGTTTGCATCATCCTTTTCATTAATTCAAGAGTTCCGCGAGATATATAAAACGAAACAGCATTCGATGATAGGCAATCATTACACAAAATACCACCATTCGGAATGCTAAATCCCACTTTCAAACTTTCGACATCTTTCGAACATACAGCGCAAAAATCCAGACAGGGTGAAAACCCAAGCTTTTCGAGAAGCCGTAACTCAAAAACCCTTGTAATCAATTCAGGGTCATTGGTTGTTTTCATCATAAATAGTATATCTATCATCAGATCAAATGTATCAGGGTCTACTTCTCCTTCAGGCTTAACATGTTGAATTAGCTCAGCTATATAAGAACAATAAGCAATCTTTAAGAGGTCTTCGTGTATTGCCTGGAAATATTCAATTGTATCAAAAGAATTTATTATATGCAAATCTTTGTTTACTCGTTCATAATAAACAAGTATACCATAAGATAGTAATTCGAGTTTTCCAGCAAGCTTGCTCTTGATTTTTCTGGCGCCCTTAGCAACAGCTCTGATTTTACCATAATCTTTAGTATAAAAGACAATTATTTTATCTGCTTCACCAAGAGGATAAAGCCCTATGATTATTGCGTATGTTTTATGTAATGCCATCGAAGCATAAATAAGCTTTTTATTCCTCAGAACGTATGATTTTTCTAAGTTTTGATATTGATTCAGCTTCTATTTGACGCACTCTTTCACGAGTCAAGCCATACATTTCACCTATTTCTTCCAGTGTTCTGGGAATATTATCTTTGAGTCCAAATCTTAGAATTAATATTTCCTTTTCTCTTTCTTTTAAGTTTTCAAGAAGTTTCATTACTTCTTCCCATTGTAGCTCATGGTCTAATTGATCGTTTGGGGAAACTGCATTAATATCTGCGAGTAGATCAAGCAATTGATATTCATCATCATCTTCACTTAATGGTGTTTCCAAAGATGCTGGTTTTTGAGCTAACTTTGCAATACGTTTAACTTTATCTTCAGAAATTCCCATTTCCTTTGCAATTTCTGAAGTAGTTGGTCTTCTGCCAAATCTCTGTGTTAGTTGTCTTGTAGTTCTTAGCCATTTATTAACCAGATCAGTCATGTGAACAGGAAGGCGAATAGTCCTGCCCTGATCTGCTATTGATCTGCTAACAGACTGCCTGATCCACCAGGAAGCATAAGTGCTAAACCGATTCCCTTTTCTATAATCAAATCTATCTACTGCTTTTATAAGCCCTAGATTTCCTTCTGCTATAAGATCCATTAAAGAAACACCTCTACCCACAAATTGCTTTGCAATACTTACAACCAGCTTGAGGTTAGATACTATCATAGTTTTTCTTGCTTCGGAATCTCCTTGAGCAACACGCTCAGCAAGCTGTATCTCTTCCTCAGGAGTTAATAGAGGTATACCACCTATTTCTTTTAGATATAGATCAATAAGATCAGAACTATATTCCTGAGCTTCATGGTCTACTTGTTCTAAAACTAATTCGTCTTCTGTGTCTTGATCTTCTTCCATAATTAAAAATTAGAACTTTATCTGAAAACTACTAAAGTAAGTTTCAGGTTCTTCCCAGGTTACTTCAAGGTTAGTTACAAAGGATGATCCAGGGTTGTTTTTTACATATTCAATAAGTTTATCAATACTATCACGTGTTCCCTGAGCTAGTATTTCCACATCCCCATCTTTCAAATTGCGAACATAACCATTTATACCTAACTCATTAGCTTTTCTTAAGACATAATACCGGAAATTAACACCCTGAACTCTTCCTTGTGCAATCATATATACCTGAACCATAGGAATAAGCTACTCCTTCTGAAGTATCTTTCTATAAATAAATTCTTTAGTAAGAATTGTGTCTCGCTAGATTCAATCCATTTTAAGCATATAAAAAATGCTTTTCCTGAAAATGAAAGAACGTTTGATTTATGATTAGATAAAAAAAATCATATAATTGAAAATAATTGGTCGGGGCGAGAGGATTTGAACCTCCGACCTCATGGTCCCGAACCATGCGCGCTAGCCGGACTGCGCTACGCCCCGAATAAAAGATCGAGAATCGATATTTCCTTTTGTTTCATTATTTTTGCCTGAGAATCATTTATATGATCATAACCAAGTAAGTGCAATATGCCATGAGCTACTAAAAGTGCAATTTCAAATTCCAGGCTATGCCCAAATTCATTAGCTTGTCTTTCTGCAGTGGAAATTGAAATTACTACATCACCCAGTATTTCAGGATTTAGCTCTCCATTTTCGCCTTCTCTCATTGCAAAAGCCAGAACATCTGTTGGTGCATCTACATTACGGAAAGCTCTATTTAATTTTTGAATCTCATCATCATTTGTAATATATAGACTTACCTCACAATCGCTACACTCTTCCAGCGATAATGTTTTTTCTGCTGCTTTTAATAATATATTTTCAATTCCATCTGGAATTTTTATCTCTGGAGAATAATCTAATCTAACCAATCGCTTGTCCGCCTTGATAAGCTTTTTTCATTGTTCATAGATATCGGCTGAATATCCTTGGGATATTCAATTCTCGTATGATACATTCCCGATAAGACCTTAACAAAAGCATCGTTTATAAGATTAACATCTCTCAAAGTCAAATCACATTCATCGAGTTGTGCATCCATCGTTTTATCTTCAATTATTTCCCTTACAAACCCAATAAGTCTACTATACGATGGATCATCGCGAAGCAGAACGTGCCTGGCGGATTCAACAGAATCTGCTAGTAGAATAATCGCTGCCTCTTTGGTTTGCGGTTTTGGACCTGGATAGCGAAAATCTTCAATACGAACTGCATTATGTTTATCCAGCTCCATGGCTTTTTGATAGAATCGCAAACCTCCAATCATAGTATTTCCATGATGTTGCTGAATAATATCCTGAATGACCTGTGGTAATTTATTCTCTTTCGCTATCCTGACCCCATCTTTTACGTGATAAGAGATAATCCTTGAACTCATGGTAGGATTTAGATTATCGTGAAGATTCTCCCCTTTTTGATTTTCAATAAAATATTCAGGCTTTACCATTTTGCCTATATCATGATAATACGATCCTACCCTTGCTAATAAAGGATTTGCTCCTATTGATAAGGCAGCAGCTTCTGCTAACTTGGCTACATCAATGCTATGATAATAACTTCCACTTGCCTTTTCTTTTAACTGGATTAATAATGGTTGATTAAGATCTGAGAGTTCTAAAAGCTCCATATCCGTTGTTGTTCTTGAGAGATATTCAAAAATTGGTAACAGTCCAGGAGTTAATAGGGCAACTACTATACCGTTTATAGCTCCCATTAGACAATTCATTCCTAATTTTGAAATTGAAATATTGCTAAGTAATCCCAGGGTAAAGATTGTAATAATATTTACTATAGAAACATATAATCCAGGAACTATTAAGTGTCTCCTGAGACGAGCATTGGAAATAGCTATAGTAGCAGCAGTGCCTCCCATAAAAATAATAAAGAAATATCCGATAGTTCCACCCAGATCGACACCCTTTAAGATCGCAATACAAATACCGATTATAGCGGTAATAAGAATAGATAGCTGAACATTTGCAATTATCGCTATAACAATTGATGCTAAGGCAGTAGGAACAAGAAATCCTGAATATTCCTTTGGACCGTAAATAATGGTTATATTGCCCAGGGTAAGTACCAAAAGGATTGTAATAATAACAGCAATAAGTTTTCTTGGTTGAGAGAAAATCGAATGTTCATATTTTTTGAGGTAGATGAAAAGGGTTGTAACAAGCATCAATGATAATAAAAATACTCCCGGCAAAACATGTATAAGCACATGTTTCCATTGTGCCGAATGCATCGCCTTTAACTTTTTTATATGTGATTCTGTTATTATATCACCAATTCCTATTATTTTATCGCCTTTTGCTATCCTCTGATTTATGGACATATCGTTGCTCATTCGTTTATATAGGCGTTGCTGGGTTAATGTGCGATTAAACAATAAATTAGGTCGTAACAGATCAATGCACATTTCCTCGACGACTGAGCTAATTGGTTCTGGAAATTCTTTTGCTCTGTCCTGGATTATTATACGAGCCTTAGATAGTGTCGTCAAATCTTCTACCAGCAAAGTTTTTTCTACTGTAGATTCAGACCTGCTATCGATCAAATTTATCCTCATTTTTCCTGCTACCTGGGCATCGGTTGGCTCCATATTGTTTTGTTTTCTCAAGCTCTCTCTTATACGGTCTAATTTTGGCTTTAAATAATCAATTTTTGATAATTCCTCAAAAAAATTGCCATAATCACCATCGGCTATAATGCCATTTAATAGAACGGAATTAAGAACCTCTTCTACCTTTTTTTGCATAATATTGATCTCTTCATCATCTGCTTTTAGCAATATAAGACCAACTTTGTCAGATGGTCCAATATAGAAGAGATATTGCATCTTTGATAATTTTTCATTATTGGTTAAGCTATCATCTGCACGAACCTGACGCACTACATTAAACTGTTCTGCAACCTTTTTTAGCCCCTGGAAATCAAGATCGAAAACTGGCAATACTTCTGATAAAAGATTCTTTTTTTCCTCTTCTGTATCTATTACCTGATAATAATCAAAGCCAACCGATGCAAAAACATCACTACGACTTCCTTCACCTAATCTATAATCATTGGGGTCAATAAACTTATGTCTCTCATCAGCTGGAAATATTAGCCAGGACACAATTATTGTAAATAAAAATCCAATTATCCACCAATGGAATCTAACTTGCCTGAAAATGGAATTTATATAATTTATATTTCCTTTACTTGCTGTCTTAACGCTAGACCATTGTATTCGCATAAAGCCATCCCCTACCTTTTAGCCTTTTCTCTGATATGCTTCTATTATCTTTTGTACCAGCGAATGTCTTACTACATCCTCGCCTGTCAAATACACAAATTCAATACCATCTATATCAGCGAGAATTCTTTGAGCTTCCAATAATCCTGATTTCTTATCCGTTGGTAAATCTATTTGAGTTATATCTCCAGTAACGACTGCTTTAGAATCGAAACCTAATCTAGTTAAAAACATTTTCATTTGTTCATTGGTAGAATTTTGAGCTTCATCAAGAATGACAAATGAGTTATTTAATGTTCGCCCGCGCATAAAAGCCAGAGGGGCTACTTCTATAACAGCTTTTTGTGTATATGCTTCGATTTTATCAACAGGCATCATATCATATAAAGCGTCATAAAGTGGTCTAAGGTAAGGGTCTATTTTGGCAATTATATCCCCGGGTAGGAACCCTAATTTTTCCCCTGCTTCGACTGCTGGTCGTGTCAATATTATTCTGCTTACTTCACCTTTTTTTAATGCAGAGACAGCCATTGCCATTGCAAGATAGGTTTTTCCTGTTCCAGCAGGTCCAATACCAAAAACGAGATCATATTTCCTCATAGCTAATACATATTGCCTTTGTCCTTTAGTCTTTGGTCTTATTATTTTATTGGAGAATACATTTATACCTTCTGAAACTATTTCATCAAGATCCAAATCTTTTCCACCTTTTATCATACGAATAGCATATTTAACATCCTCAGAACCTATGCTATGCCCACTACGCAGTAAACTAAGAAGCTCCTCAAATAGTTTAGCAATGCGCTGTGATTCCTGTTGACTCCCAATAATCTCAAGATTACAACCTCTAGCTATAATTTTTGCTCCAAAGTTTTCTTCAATTAGCCTTAGATAAACATCTTGCTGTCCAAAAAGTTCCTGAGCCTCATAAGAGTCTTCCAAAGCTATACTACATAAATTTTGATCTTCCAAAAAAACAATCACCCTCAATCAATTAATGTTAAATACTTAATTCACAATATTTGTTAAATATTGTGAACCACTAAAACGAATCTAATATAAACTAGTATTATATTTTTAGACATATTGTATATGAATATCTCTAAAAATGCAAGTGAAAAATCCAGTTTCTATTTACTAAAGCTAATAAGGGTAGGTTTTTAAAGGTAAATCTACAAGGAAGCGAGTATTCATGAGGTTTTGTAGGGGCGAACGGCAGTTCGCCCCATATCTATAAACTTAAGAACACAACTCTGGTAGCGAGATTCGCTTTGGATTTTTACGGCTAAAAGGCACAGGAGATAAACCTTCTACTGATAGCCAGGAACGATAAGGCGTTCCAGAGATTCCAGCGCTTGCAAAATCACATAAAAATAACTTTCTTCCATCCTTTGCATTAAATTTAACCAGCATAAAAGGCTTGATCCAACCATCCCAGGCTACTATTTCACCTGATAGATTTTTTGCTTCAAGTGTTGGGATGTCATCCGGATCCATATCGTTAAAATAACGATCATAGGTTAAAAGAATAGGTCCATGATAAATTGAGGTCTTCCCGGCTAGTTCACGTTCACCAACCCAGAAGTGTAATGATAAATCCAATATCAATTCTATAACATCACCATTTTTCCATTCCCTATCAATGATAGCATAGGCTCCGGGTGATACATTTTTAATTTCTGTGTTGTTAACGGATAGATAGGTTTGTTTCGACCAACCTGGAATCCTTAAATGTAATGCAAATTTTTCGGGGCTTTCAAGACCGATAATTATTTTCACTTTACCATTTATTGGATATTCTGTTTCCTGAGTTATATTTAATGATTTTCCTGAAGGTAAGTTAGTTGAAATTGACCCGGGTCCATAATAATTCAGGATTATGCCATCCTTAGAAACCATAACAGCCCATTCACTGAGCATCCCAATTCCTCTCGGAGCATTTACAGAACAGCAATTTAGCTCAGGTGAACCCGGTTTTGCCTGAAAGACAATATCATGCGCACTGGCTTTCCTTTCTCCATCCATCGGTGTATTATATGTCCACCATCTTCCGGATGGATGTTGGGCGCCAAGAATACCATTAAATAAAGACAATTCAAGTTCGTCGGCAATAAGAGAATTTCCGGTTAATCTTAGCATATCGATTGTAAGGGCTGTCCATGCAATAGTGCAACATGTTTCAATAGCGCCTTGATCATAGGGATTGCCTTGGCATGCTTCCGATGATGTGAAGCCACCTGTATTATGTCGATCACCTTTAAGCATAGCCCACCAAATATGCTCAAATGCATTATGATATTTAGGGTCTCCCGTAATAAAGCCCATCTCACAGATACCTTGTATACAATGTAAACCCTCCCAACGACGTGCTCGGAAATCCTGTATTTCTTTACCAGCAAGAGCATCTTCAATGTAACCACAACTACCTGGCTTGTCAAGTTCTTCTATAACCCATTCTGCCAGTTCAAGGTATCTTTGCTTTCCTGTTTTTTCGTAAAGCAAGCATGCAGAATGAAGGATTGCAAGGTTTTGTTCAGGAGATTTCATTCTGTTTTCTGTTCCAACGAATGTCTTATGGATCAGATCCCCTGCCTTACAACAGGCATCCAGTGCTGGTCTAAAACCGGTATCGTCATAATACATGAGAAAAGCTAACATCCAGTGATAGTGTCCCCAGACATCCCATCTATCAGAAGTAAGTCGCAAGTCAGGCGCAAACGGACCAAGATATCCATCAGGCAACTGAGAATCTATCAACTCATTGATCACTTCATCAATGAGTTTCTTAAGTCGTTCATCCCTGCTCATACGCCAACCCTGAATTGCAGAAATAAGATATTTTCCGACAAATTCACCAGACCATGGTAGTAAGTCACGTTGAGGTTTCCGTTCCTGATCGCGGAACATCTGTAGCATCGCGGGATTAGCTCCTGGTGCCGTTAAAAGCCAGTTTTCAAGGTTAGCTTTTGCGCGTTCAGCAATAATACCATTAAAGTTAAAATTTGCCCCAATAGGCTTCTCGAATATTGGTTCAATTGCTAGATTTATTTTCATATTGATATTCTCCTATTAATGTTAGATTGAATTAGAATTGAATTAGAGTAATAATATAGATATTAAATTTAAAAAATAATTATTCATTACGATTATCAATTATTATAAAATTACTCTAGATCTCCCTTTGGAAAAGCTTATCATTACCAATAAGTAAGGTGGACATTACCATATAGGTATAGATTTAAGCTCCGTTAGGAGCGATATGTTTGTAGAAAATATGAAAGAACAATACTAATATGACCAGATTTCTACAAACATATCACCCCTGACGGGGTTAAACCCCTTATTAATTTTTGTAATGGTTAATTGTCAAAATCTCTTAGCTTGACGCCTATGGGACATTGCCCACCCTGCCTAATATGTTATATTGAATTTTGACGTAAAACTTTTTTTATTCTTTCTTCTAACGGGATCAATGGTTCATGTTCATATCCTGCATTTTCCTGATACCAATAGTAAGTTGTAGCATAATCTATCCATAAACGACCCTCTGTATATAATCTGGTAAGTTCTTTATGGAAATTTTTATCAGTTTTAAATTCATGAGACCAATCTATACGCCAATCAAGACTTTTACTAAACCTGATTGCATTCTGTCCATGAAATCGGTATATGCTTAACATTGAAGGAGTTTCATTCTGGACAAAGTTAATACCGTTGTATAATCCACTAAACGGGCGTTGAAATCCCCAGCTAAATCCAAAAGAGTCTTCAGTGCCTAGATAATCTGCTATAGGTTTTTCATTACCATCAATTCTAACTTCATTATTACCTTCCATTACAAAATTGAAACCTTTGAAAATTGGTTCATCAGTGCAAATGCTCCATGAACGCCCAATAAGGTGCCCTGTTCCATCGATATGAAGGAAATGCTGGTCAGTTTCTCCATGTAATTGAAAAGCAAATCGCTTCCACGTGGCATGAAAATAACCCAAACTTTCTTCCCAGGAAGGTAATCGTTCGAACTCAACAAAACTATAGTTTGCTAAGTTATATGGTGTATCATTTCTTAATACTACACGCGCAGATTTTTCAAATGGCATAGGAACAAAACAGTTATATGATTCCGGAGCCTTCTCGACAAATAAGGAGCTGAAATGAGTAGCTTTACCACCGCACCCATCCGCAAAAAAATCACCTAAAGGGACCCTTACTGCTGGATTTGAAGACTCATTATAATAGACTTCAAGTATAACACCACGAGCACTCATAGATCTGCGCATATCTTCAGGCAACTTATCGTCTGATATAAAATGCTGGGTTGAATGGATATTGGTTATAACAGATGGACCTTCAATATCTGCAATTCTAATACTTTTGCCTGCATCAAGCGTTTCGATTTCTGGATATGCATCATAAGCCCAACCACCATTGCACGAACCAAAAATGTGTTTATTCTTTATCTTTGCAATATTTATCCAATTGTTAATCATAGTCTTTCTCTCTTAAATTTAATACCGTTTTAAAAAGTTGTTTATACAATCTCCTAATCCCCTTTGAAAAAGGCGAAATCATGAAAGTCTCCCTTTTCTAAAGGGAGATTTAGAGGGATTTTATTATAATAGATGATAATATTTTAGTTGAGTTTTAATTATCTAATATAAAAATTTGGGCGATTTATTGAATCGCCCAATAATATTATGTCATTTTAGTAACAGATTTTCAGAATTATTTTTTCATTTCACCCCAGGTTGCTGCTAGTTTTCCAGCTGGTTCAACAGCAGAGCTTGGATCTTTTTTCGGGTCCATTTTGCTTGAGAAGATATATATATCATCAACGAATCCGCCTTCTTTAAGGAACTGTGCATCACTCCAATGATGAAAGATCACTAAAGTGCCAAGCTGTGACATAGCGCAATCTTCCATTTTATCTCCGTCAATATAAGCATTCAATTTGCCCTGATCTATAACGTAAACAAACATGTGCCATCCGGTAGTTCTTTTGTCTCCTACACAGATTTCGCCGTCTTCAGCAGATCTCCAATAATAAGCTGCGCAATTTGGACCCGTTGTGCATAACCCCATATACATCCAATTTCCTGCACCTATAGGCCAACCAGTTACTTTAGAAGTTTCAGAAGTACAGCCAATGACCTGAGCATTGACGCTCTTTTCATCCGCATTGTCATATAAATAGATAAATACAGTCGCCGTTTTTAGAGGAGGATTAACTATGTGAAATATTCCATTCATACTGCCAATCCACCAGGATTTTGTGCCACTGTGTGCTTGTTTATCAGAAATAACCCCACCGTTAGCAAGTCCAACGTTAGCTCCTGCAGTTCCCCAGTCATTCTCGTTTAGAGCTCCTGATTCAAATGTCTCATGGAAGACCAGGTTAGCGGATGCTATACCAATTAAATAGAAACAAAATATCAATGTAAAAACAAAACCGAACTTCATTTGATTCCTCCTATAAGATATGTTATTAGTTTTAGAGCAATGCTCAATTGTATTTTAAAATTATTATAACTGTTATTAAAGACAGTTACAATCAAAAACATTTTATAATAATTAGACAAAGTATATATAGTTAAAGTTTATTTCTATACTGAAATATATATTTGTCAAGAGTATAATATTCGTTTCCAAGCATAAATTTTACTTCCATAAACTCTAAACCGCGACTTACTCAGAACATAATAAATGCAAAACACGGAGGCACAGAGACACGGAGATATTTAATCACGAATTTCACGAATAAGACGAATTATACGAATAATTTTTTTATCGCTTGCACGAATTATTAACCACGAATGACACAAGTAGTTTTGCACTACGAAAAAGTTACATCTCGCAAAATCGACAAAAAATTCGTCCTGTTCGTGTTCTTCGTGATACTTTATTCATCCAATTCGTGTTTATTATCATGAATTATATGAAAAGCAAGATTACTTGTTTGTAGTAGCTCAATTTATTGAGCGTTAAAAATTTACGTCCGATAAATCAGGCTACTACAAACCAGTATTCGTTTTATTTGTGTAATTTGTGATTAATTTTTCTCCGTGCCTCTGTGTTTTTTCAAAAAAGGATGCGGATAAAAGTTTATACTTAGGTGGAATTTCTATATTTTAGATAGCTTTACAGTTTATCATTAATAAAAATGTTGCATTTTTTACTTTGTTGCAAAATTATCCACAAGCCAGATATATTATACAAATATACATTTTAACTTGATTTGACAAAAGTAAATACAAAATCATTAATTTAATGTTGCATTATATTCAACATTATTATTCCATAAAAATTTTTAATGGAATACTTCAATAGTTAAAAAGTATAAGTATAATTGTGGCATTATAAATTATATTCTTTCTGGTATAATTCTTGCTATTAACAATATATAACTCTTATTATATTAAAATTTAGCTAATTTTTCATTTATAAGATATTAAATTAGCAATCAAACATTAAATAACTTCGGAGGAACTTTATGGCAGATAATGATAAACCTATTGCAAATCCAATGATAGTCTTACGTGAAGAATTTGATGATTGGGCTATACTTTTTGATCCGGATACAGGAAGGGCTCTTGGTATAAACCCTGTCGGAGTTTTTGTTTGGAAAAGGCTTGACGGTAGACATGATATTAATGACATATTAAAAGAATTAAATGAAAATTGTGAAGATGTGCCTCCCGAAGCTGAAGAAGATATAAAGGCTTTTATCCAGAGCTTAATTGAAAATGGGCTTGCAGGTTATACCGCATAGAGGTGCAAAATGAAATTAATGAAGACACCCAAAACTATAGATATAGACATTACCAATAGATGTAATTTAAGATGTATCTATTGTAGTCACTTTACAAGCGCAGGAGATGTTGATCAGGATTTGCCAAAAGAAGAATGGATCAAATTTTTTGAGGAACTGAATCGTTGCGCAGTTATCAGTGTTAGTATATCCGGTGGAGAACCTTTCGTTAGAAAAGACCTTAAAGATATTATTGAAGGCATAGTTTCAAACAAAATGAGATTCAGTGTAACGAGCAACGGAACTCTAATTAATGATGAAATGGCGGAATTCCTGACATCTACAAAACGTTGTGATTTTGTGCAGGTTTCTATTGATGGCTCAATTCCAATAGTGCATGATATGTTCCGCGGAGAAGGTAATTTCCGGAAGGCTATTAATGGAATTAAAATCCTCCAAAAGCATAATGTTCCAACTACTGTTCGAGTCACAATCCACAAGCAAAACGTTATGGAACTTGAGAGTATAGCTAAATTTTTATTGGAAGATATAGGACTACCAGGCTTTTCGACTAATTCAGCTTCATATATGGGACTTTGCAGGCAAAATAGCGAATTAGTTCAACTAACCGTGGAAGAACGCTCAATTGCTATGGAAAAATTGTTGGAACTTAGTAAGAAATATGGCAATCGTATCAGTGCATCCGCCGGACCATTATCCGAAGGGAGAACATGGGTTAAGACAGAACGAGATCGAAGAGAAGGAAAGAAAGGTAAAAAAGGGTTTTTGACAGGATGTGGTGGTCCGTTTACTAAATTAGCAGTAAGAGCGGATGGAGTTATTGTTCCTTGTAATCAGTTAAGCCATATTGAACTTGGCAGAATGAATCAGGATAGTATTGAAGATATATGGCAAAATCACCCGGAATTAATAAAATTAAGGGAAAGATGTAATATTCCATTAAGTAATTTCGAATTTTGTCAAGGCTGTGATTATATAGAGTTTTGCACAGGTAATTGCCCTGCTTTATCTTATAACTTGACAGGAGAAGTTGATCATCCAAGTCCTGATGCATGTCTTAGAAGGTTTTTAGAAGAAGGTGGAAAGTTACCCGACGAGAGCTTGTTAATTGGAATACAGAGCAATAATAATTCTTGATATAAATACTTGTAAAATTATTTAAGGAAAGAAAAATGAATGAGAATAAAGTTAATAATTATCCATTAAGGCAAATATATTTTTATTTAACTGAAGGATGTAACCTCGCATGCAGGCATTGCTGGATCGCTCCTAAGTATCAGACCGGCGACCATACATATCCATCACTTGATATAGATTTATTTCGTTCTATATTAGATCAGGCAAAACCACTAGGACTTTCTAATGTCAAGCTTACTGGGGGCGAACCTTTATTACATCCTAAAATACGTGAAATACTTAAAATTATTAAAGATTATGAAATAAGATTGACTGTAGAAACAAACGGTGTATTATGCACATACGAACTAGCGAAATTGATGTTTGAGTGTAAAGAGCCATTTGTCTCGGTAAGCTTAGATGGTATAGATCCAGATACGCATGAATGGGTTCGAGGTGTAAAAGGTTGTTTTGAATCAGCACTTGAAGGTATCAGAAACCTCGTATCCGTTGGCTTTCGACCACAGATAATAATGACCATTATGGAACATAATAAAGATCAAATGGAAGCAGTTGTGAGGCTTGCAGAATCTATCGGAGCTGGTTCGGTTAAATTTAATGTTGTGCAACCGACTGCCAGAGGTGAAAAGCTATATGAATCAGGAGAAGCTTTGACGATTAATCGGCTTATTGAAATCGGAAAATGGGTTGAAACTGAACTTGCTGAATCAACAAATCTGGTCCTTGATTACGGACACCCCGCAGCCTTTCGCCCGTTAGGTAGGATATTTGGTAAGAATAGTGGTTTCGGAGTTTGTGGTATAAAAGGAATCATTGGAGTATTGGCAGATGGCTCTTACGCTTTATGTGGTATTGGTGAATCTGTTCCCGAACTTATATTTGGACATGCTGCTGAAGACAAGCTTGAAGATGTATGGAATAATAATCCTATACTTAGAGAAATTCATGAAAATATTCCAGAAAAACTTGAAGGTATATGCAGTGATTGTATAATGAAAAGCAGGTGTCTGGGAAGCTGTATAGCACAAAACTTTTATCGTTCAAAGAAAATATGGGCTCCATTTTGGTTCTGCGAAGATGCTTATAACCAGGGATTATTTCCTGAAAGCAGATTAAGATTAAAAAATATTGTGCAATCAAGTAATCATTAATTCATTTTTATATAGAACTTAGCCTGTGGAACCAGCACACACAGGCTTTGAGTAATGATAGTGCTGGAAATTTTATCTGGCTTTTGGAATTTATTAAGAATGCCAGAAAAACATTTTCGAAAAGGGGGGATACTTGAGATGTTAAAATATACAAGACCAGAATTGGTCAAGCTCGAAATGGATGCAGTTGAAGGTATGCCGGACTGTTCTAATGGAAGCTCTGTTACAGATACCTGTGGTTCTGGAGGTGGAGTTACTGGAGGATGTAACGCGGGAGCGGTCCAATACATCGTTTGTAGCGCTGGTGGTAGCAAGTAGTACCAATAGCATCCTATCGCTCTAGTTAGCATAAGCTTATGCTGTTCACCTTGCCATTCTTAAAATTTAGAACGGCAAGGTGATACTAAAAATAGTGTAATTAATTTAGATTTTTCCATATAAATTAATTTTTGATATAGCTCTTATAAATAATTTAATTATTTTTTCCGGGAATTATGAAATTTATAGATATAAAAAAGACTTATAGTTTACAGTTAGCAAATGGGCATCGCTGGAATATTATAGCCACAGAAGGAACTGAAATGTGGGTTGATAGGTTTGCCTCAATAATGAGGCTCAAAACTTGTGACCCCGATGAGTCTCCAAAGATGGTTTTTATAGAAGGGACACCAGAGAAATGTCATGATGAAATAACAAATAATCTTGACCCAAATATACTTAAATTTTTTCCTGAAGGTGGCTGGAAAATTAATAAATATTCATCAAATGGCAATAAAATCTATGCAAAATTTTGTTATAATGATAAAATTCATGATAAAATATGTTTCATAGATAAAGCAAATCTTGATTATTATGATGAACAAGGAAATAGAGATATTTTAAAGATGTGGCTTTTTAGTTACTTAATATATCAGAGAGAACAATTCTTCGGTGGATTGCCGTTCCATGCAGGCTTAGTTACAATAGATGGCAAGGGAATACTTTTATCTGCAAACGGAGGTACAGGCAAATCTACTTGTTGCAGACGTATTCCTGCACCCTGGCAAGCACTTGGCGATGATCAGGCTCTGATAGTGCGTAACAATAATGGAAAATACATGGTGCATCCGTTTCCCACCTGGAGTGAATATTTATGGAGACCATCTGATAAAACATGGGATATTGAAAGACATGTAGATTTATCTGCGATATTTTTTCTTGAAAGGTCAGAGCATGATGAGGTTATAACTCTGGAAAGGAAACGATCAATTTTTTTGATTAACGAAATGTCAGTACAGGCATCTACCGTGGGTCTGTTAAATATAGATAAAGAAGAAGAGCGAGCAGTGAGGTTAAGACTTTTTAATAACTCATGTGAATTGTCAAAATTTATTCCAGCTTATATACTTCGTGTCAGTTTACATGGGCAATTTTGGAAGGAAATTGAAAAAGTATTGGAATATACTTAAGTAAAATAGTTGTTTATTATTTGAATTAGCCTGCAGGACCAGCACACTCAGGCTATTTTTGGACTCTATTTAGTGCTGGAAATATTTGTCTAAATGCTTAAATTAGCTTTTTAGACAAGATCAGCAGTAAAGGGGTGAGATTTAAGATTATGAAATACGAAAAACCAAAATTAGTAGAGATCGATGAAGTTAAAACAACTCATGGTGCTTGCGCTGATGGCTCAGTGAATATTGAAAACTGTGGTGGAGGTTCTAATGTAATACCGATGTGTACAGCTGGTGGCGTTCCAACAGCAACAGGTGGATAATCCATTAAGTTTTCAAGCACTTATGTCTTAACAAATCCATCTCAGTAACTGTTGAGTTGCCATTCTGATTGGAAAAAAGCGACCTTTTTGTTAAAGGTCGCTTCAAACAGAATGGCAATTTTTTGACTCAAATCTATTAGTAAAATAAATATTATATTGTTTTAAAAAATAATCCCCCAAACCCCTTAGAAAAAAGCGAAATCAGGAAAGTCTCCCTTTTCCAAAGGGAGATTTAGAGGGATTTTATTATAAATGATAATTAAATTATCTTTTGAAATGGTATTAATCAAAATATGCAAGCTCGTTACACAAATACTATGATATATAAAGGTCCTAGTATGAATCCTACACTCAGGAATGCTGATTTACTTCAAGTTGTTCCTTATAATAAAAAGAGAGTTCGGCTAGGAGATGTTATAGTTTTCATTCCACCTGATAGCACTCGTAGTGTTACTCACCGTGTTGTTTCAGTTAGCCCGGAAGGTATAAGAACTCTCGGAGATAACAATACCGAGATTGACCCATACATTTTAAAGCATGAAAATATAATCGGTCGTGTTATTTATGCACAGAGAAATAACAGAAAAATAAAAATTTATGGTGGGTTCATTGGTAGAATATTTGGGTATAAGGTCAGGGCTATACGATTGGTGAAAATAAATCTTCGCAAGGTATTATATCTATTGCGTCCCATTTATCATTATTTTATAAAGAAAGGAACTTTTAGAAGAATTTTCCCGATTCAGAATAAAATTAGGGTTATCTCATTCAATCGCTCAGAAGGCATTGAAAAACAATTGCTTTTATATAACAGGATTATAGGACGTCGTCTTCCCAATAAAATTCATTGGCACATTTACCCACCTTTTCGACTCTTTATTTCAGACTCCTATCTTAATAATCTATATAAGAATAATCCTAAATGATAGTTATTTTCTATATCTATTACAAATTCAGTAATAGTGCTGGTCCATAATTTTCCCACTCTCGCATTAACTTAAGGTTTTTTAGTTCCGATAGGAACGTTATGTTTGTAGAAAAAACGAGAAAACAAGCATTTAGCAGAGTATGAAGCGTTATGTCAAAAATATCAATAACCCATGTAATTTTCAATATGTCACTCTTTTTCAGCTCGTTATTTTCGCGGAATTTTGTTCTACAAACATTTAACCCCTACGGTTTTTTTTTTCCATTA